>JAESFN010000814.1_pt1 | contig 20479 bp, 21 predicted proteins | sample 9269411 | NCBI WGS metagenome assembly JAESFN01 (sample SAMN14505399, study PRJNA617100) | algae metagenome | isolation source: Iphinoe sp. HA4291-MV1 and co-occurring heterotrophs from trail next to... | place: USA: Maunawili Falls, Hawaii | collected 2009-07-25
GCTACCGGTACTACACCTGTTTCTCCCGCCACCGCTACGGCATCGAGCGCTGCCCCGCTGACCGGTTGCCCGCCGACCAACTGGAGTCCGGGATCATCGAATCGCTGCTCAGCTCACTGACCGACACCGACCTGCTCACCCAGGCCAGCGTGCAGGTTCGCTCCGAGCTGGCCGAACAGAACCGACTCCACCACGAGGAACTAGCCGCGATCGGACACGAAATCACCAAGGCCGAAGCGGCGATGGACCGCTACCTGGTCGCGTTCGAGAACGGCACCATGCCCGAGCAGCTGTGCGCGCCCCGGCTGAGCCGGCTCAACGAACAACACACCGAGCTACGACAACGCCGCGACGAGCTCCAGGCATTGATCGCGGAGAGCCCCACACCCGCCATCCCCACCGTCGAGCAGCTTGCCGACCTGACCACCCAACTGCGTACCCTGCTGACGGATTCACCGCCCGAGAGGGTCAGACCGCTGCTCGACGCGCTGGTCGAGGACATCGCCGTGACCGGACGCCACCGCATCGACCCCACCTACCGCGTCCCCCAACCAGGTCCGACCACGGGCCCCGGCGACCCCCAAACCGCCCCCGGTACCGCCACAGGCCCCAACACCCACCCCGGGCCCGAATCCCGGCCCACGGCGACCAGGCGGCCCCCACGGGGCACCACCGGCGGTCTGGACGAATCCGGCCACGATGCCGACACCGCGCAGGACCCGGACACAGCCGCGTTCGCCCAGGTCACAGCCCTGGGCGACAACTTTTACACATTGCCCGGAATGGTGCCCCCGGCAGGATTCGAACCTGCGCTCCCGCCTCCGGAGGGCGGTGCTCTATCCCCTGAGCTACGGGGGCGTGCCGCGACTGCGACCTGACAACACTAGCGCACTCCGCCACCGGGTTCGCACACCGGCCCGGTCTCAGCCCCGGGTGCGCACCACCATGGCGGCCTGGGTGAGCTCGACGCGGTTCAGTTGCAGCGGGGTGTCGAGCTGGGCGACCGGCCAGACCAGGTGCGGAGCGGAGTCCGGCCACGCCGCCCTGGGCACCCAGAACGCCAGGTCCCAGTGGTGCGGGCGGACGCCGGGTTCGGGGTCCAGGGGTCGGAAGCCGGTGCCGAGCGGCCGGGCGGTGCCGATGCCGGAGGAGCCGTTGCGCAAGGTCAGGGCGAACTCCCCGTTCTGGCTGCCGGTGCCGAGTACCTGGTCGGGCCGGGCGAGCAGCGCGCCGGGGGCGGCGGCCAGCCGGGCGTGCACCTCGACCAGCGCACCGGAGGAGTAGACCTTCACCGCCGCGATCTCCACCTCACCCAGCTGGGTGGAGATCGTCCGGGGTTGGCCGAGCAGGATCGGCTCCTCGTCGGCCGGGGACGCCGGTCTGGTCAGCGTCGAGACGAAGATCACTGCCAGGGCGGACAGCAGGGCGACCCGGTTCCAGACCGCGAAGAACCCGCCGCCGAGCGCCGCGGCCGGCTGCACCCGCGGCGGATCGGCCTCGGGGCGCGGCCACGGAACTCCACCGCGGCGCCGACGGAGGGTGCGCGCCAGGGCGCGCGTCACCCGGCGACGGAGACCGCGCGCCACCTGCCGGGAGATGGCGGCGGGTGGTCGGCGCGGGGCGACGGCGCGGTGCGAGGACACAGTCCGGCGAGGTTACCGGCGCCCGACCCGGCTGGGGACGGCCGAACGGCCGCATTCCGGTTACGCCGCGTGTCTGACACGGCGGCCCGACGGCGACCGCCGAACAGCCGCTTGACCAGCGACGACGATCAGCTCGGCAGCGGTGCGGCCCCGCGCTCGGTCAGAAGTTCGCGCATGTAATCACTCTCCGTGTTCTGCGCGGTGAGCATCTTCCCGGCGGTGGTCCGCACGTCCGGCACGGCGGCGTACTGGGCCGCGTAGGCCAGCATCGGGCCGCCCCCGGCGTGGTGGCGGAGCATCAGCTGCAGGAACAGCACGTCCAGCGCCTCGCCGGAGCTGGCCCGCAGCCGCTTGAGCTCGTCCTGGGTGGCCATGCCGGGCATCCGGTCGGCTCCGGCCCCCGACGCGGCCATGCCGACCATGCCGTCGTGCCCGGCGCCGCCGCGCATCCAGAGCATGTGCTGCCCGCTGGGCAGCGGGGCGGCGTCCCACAGGGCCAGCCAGCCCTGCATGTGCCCGATCTGCCGGCTCTGCCCGCTCTCGATGTCGAACGCGAGCTGGCGCAGCCGGGGGTCGGTGGTGTGGTCCCGCTCCCAGGACGCCATCTCCACGGCCTGCTCGTGGTGCACGGTCATGTCCTGGGCGAACCCGACGTCCACCGAGTCGGCGCCGGGCACCGCGGCCGACGACGCACCGGGCACCCCGATCAGCACCCCGGCGGCCGCGCCGAGCAGCAGCAGCGCCAGCGCGGCACCGGCCAGGACCAGTAGACGGGTCCGGCTGCCGGTCATCCGGTCGGGCGATCCGGGGTGACGCCGGTGCCGCCGGTCTCGGGCTTGGCCCCCGGCCCGGGCGGGGAGGGGTCGAACGGCGGCGGGTTGTCCTGGTCGAACTGGCCCGGGCCGAGCGCCGCGCAGCTCGCGCCCACCTCGGGGTGGGTGTACTCGTTCACCCGCAGCGCCTGGATGAACTGGTCGATCCGCACGTCGTTGACGTCGGCCAGCTTGAGCTGGTGCCCCCAGGACTGCAGCGAGATCGGCTCGTCCAGCCCGGGGTACGGGGACATCAGCATGTACGGCTTGCCCTCGACCTTCTGCCGCAGCACGCCGAGCTTGTCCGCGCTCATCGCCGCCGGGTTGTAGGTGATCCACACCGCCCCGTGCTCCAGCGAGTGCACCATGTTCTCGTTGCGCACCGCGGCCGGGTAGACGGCGCCGTTGCAGGCGGCCCAGCTGAAGTCGTGCTGGCCGCCGATGGGCGGGCTGTGCTTGTAGGCCACCCGCTCGGTGGGCCGCACGTGCAGGCCGCCCTTGAAGTCGGTCACCTCGACGCCCGGGATCTTCTTGGACGGGTCCTGGTCGGTCTCCGACGGGGTGTAGGGAGCCAGCGCGCCCTGCGCCGCCGACTTCTCCTTCTGCTGGTAGATCGCGTAGCCGAGCACGCTGCCGGCGAACAGCACGACCACCGCCACCGCGATCACGGTGCCCCAGGAGATCGACCGCTGGCGCACCGCCACCGGGGGCTTGGCACGGTTCCGTTTGCTGGTCTTGCCGCTGGCCATCAACTGATCCCGGTCCTGGAGAAGGGGCGTGGGCGCCGCCAGTCTAGGAGCGTTACCTGAACGGGGTGTGAGGGGCGGGTTGTGAGGCACTCCGCTGGTCGGGGCCCACGCCGTCCGGTGGCCGCCCATTACACTCCGGCGCGTGACCCCCACCTACCTCTCCCCGCCGTGCCATGCCGATCGGAGAGATCATCCGGACCGGACGGTGGCGCGGCTGAAGGGTGGTGGCACCTGCACCGCCGCCGAGCTCGCCGCCGCCGTCGGACCGGACACCGCCCGATACGCGCTGCTGCGGGCCCGGCCCGGGTCCCGCCCGGCCCTGGACCTGTCCGCCCTGGCCACCGCGACCGACGCCAACCCGGCGTACCGGGTCCGGTTCGCGCACGCCCGGCTGTGCGCGCTGGCCCGGCACGCCGAAGCGCTCGGCATCGAGCCGTCCGACGGCCTCCTCGACGCGGACCTGGCCGAGCTGATCGCCGCCCCCGCCCCGGACAGCCCGTACCGCACCGCCCGGTGGCTGGAGTCGCTGGCCTCGGCGGTGGAACGGGTCGAGCCGGGCGCCCTGCCGAAGGGCGACCAGCCGGTCACCGACACCCACCGCGCCCGCCTCGCCCAGTGCGCGCGGGCCCGGGAAGCCCTGGCCGACGGCCTGCGCCGGCTCGACCTCACCGCCCCGGAGCGGATGTGAGGGCGCACCCCGCCGGGCCCCGCCACGCCGACGTCGCGGTCCCGATCGACACCGCCGGTCCCGAGCCGATCGGTCACTCCGAGCTCGACGAGCTGCACGAGACGGTGTGGCCGCGCAACGCCCGCCGCGGCCCGGACGGCGTCGTCCGGGTGGCCGGGGTGGACGTCCGCGAGCTGGCCGAGACCTACGGCACCCCGCTGTTCGTCCTGGACGAGGCCGACTTCCGGTCCCGCTGCGCGGAGTTCGCCGGCGCCTACGGCGACCCGTCGGCGGTGCACTACGCGGCCAAGGCGTTCCTGTGCACCGAGGTGGCCCGCTGGGTGGCCGACGAGGGCCTGTCGCTGGACGTGTGCAGCGGCGGCGAGCTGGCCGTGGCGCTGCACGCCGGCTTCCCGGCCGAGCGGATCGCCATGCACGGCAACAACAAGTCCACCGCCGAGCTGGCCGCCGGGATCGAGGCCGGGGTCGGCTGCGTCGTGCTGGACTCGTTCTACGAGATCGCCCGGCTCGACCACCTGGCCCGGGAGCGCGGCGTCGTGCAGCCGGTGATGGTCCGGCTGACCGTCGGCGTCGAGGCGCACACCCACGAGTTCATCGCCACCGCGCACGAGGACCAGAAGTTCGGGTTCTCCCTGGCCGGGCTGAACGGCCGGTTCGACCACGCGGACTCCGACGCCGCCGAGGCGGTACGCCGGGTGCTGAAGTGCACCGGGCTGCGGCTGATCGGCCTGCACAGCCACATCGGCTCGCAGATCTTCGACGCCGACGGGTTCGAGGTGGCCGCCCGGCGGGTGGTCGGCCTGCTCGCCGAGCTGCACGAGGAGCACAGCTCGGACGCCCTCGCCAGCCTCACCACCCTGGACCTCGGCGGCGGGCTGGGCATCGCCTACCTGCCCGAGGACGACCCGCCCCCGGCGAAGAAGCTGGCCGAGGAGCTGCGCGAGATCGTGGCCAAGGAGTGCGCCGACCACGGCCTGGACCTGCCGCGCATCGTGGTCGAGCCGGGCCGGGCCATCGCCGGGCCGGGCACCGTCACCGTGTACGAGGTGGGCACCATCAAGGACGTCCCGCTCGGCCACGGCACCGCCCGGCGCTACGTGAGCGTGGACGGCGGGATGAGCGACAACATCCGCACCGCCCTCTACGACGCCCGCTACGACTGCCGCCTGGTGTCCAGATCGTCCGGTGAGGCTGGTGACGCCTCACTGCCGGCCACCCTGTCCCGGGTGGTGGGCAAGCACTGCGAGTCCGGGGACGTGCTGGTCCGGGACTGCTGGTTGCCCGCCGACCTGGGCCCGGGCGACCTGCTGGCCATCGCCGCCACCGGCGCCTACTGCTACGCAATGGCCAGCACCTACAACCGGCTGCCCCGTCCGGCGGTGGTCGCGGTGCGCGACGGCGCCCACCGGGTGCTGCTGCGCCGCGAGACCGACGCCGACCTGTTGTGGCTGGAGGTCACCCCGTGAACGACCCTGTGGACGCCAAACCGATCCGGCTGGCCATGCTCGGCTGCGGCACCGTGGGCAGCGAGGTGCTGCGGCTGCTGACCGAGAACGCCGACGAGCTGGCCTCCCGCATCGGCGCCCCGCTGGAGCTGGTCGGCATCGCCGTCCGCCGCCCGCACAAGCACCCCGAGGTGCCCAAGGAGCTGCTCACCACCGACGCCGCCGCGCTGGTCAACCGGCCCGACGTGGACGTGGTGATCGAGGTCATCGGCGGGATCGAGCCGACCCGGGAGTGGCTGCTGGACGCGCTCAAGGCCGGTCGCGGGGTGGTCAGCGCGAACAAGGCGCTGATCGCCGAGGCCGGGGCCGCGCTGGCCGAGGCGGCCGACGCCTCCGGGGCCGACCTCTACTACGAGGCGGCGGTGGCCGGGGCGATCCCGCTGCTGCGGCCGCTGCGCGAGTCGCTGGCCGGCGACCGCATCACCCGGGTGGCCGGGATCGTCAACGGCACCACCAACTTCATCCTCTCCGCGATGGCCGCCAGCGGCACCGGCTACAACGAGGCGCTGGACGAGGCCACCCTGCTCGGGTACGCCGAGGCCGACCCGTCCGCCGACGTGGACGGGTTCGACGCCCAGGCCAAGGCGGCCATCCTGGCCTCGCTGGCCTTCCACACCCGGGTGGTGGCCACCGAGGTGTTCTGCGAGGGCATCAGCGCGGTGACCTCGGCGGACATCGCGGCGGCCGAGGCACTGGGCTGCACGGTGAAGCTGCTGGCCATCTGCGAGCGGATCCCGGGCCCGGACGGGTCCGAGGCGGTGTCCGCCCGGGTGTACCCGGCGATGGTCCCGGCCGGCCACCCGCTGGCCTCGGTGGACGGGGCGTTCAACGCGGTGTTCGTGGAGGCCGAGTCGGCCGGCCAGCTGATGTTCTACGGCCAGGGCGCCGGTGGGGCCCCGACCGCCAGCGCCATCCTCGGTGACCTGGTGTCGCTGTGCCGCAACAAGGTGGCCGGCGGGCACGGTCCGCGCGACCACGTGCACGCCAAGCTGCCGATCCGGTCGATGGGGGAGACCCGCACCCGGTACTACATCAGCCTCGAGGTAGACGACCGCGCGGGCGTGCTGGCCACCATCGCCGGGGTGTTCGCCCAGCACCAGGTGAGCATCGCCACCGTCCGCCAGGACATGCACCCCGGGGACGGCGCCCGGCTGGCCATCGTCACCCACCTGGCGCCGGACGCCGCGCTGGCCGCCACGGTGACCGCCCTCACCGACCTGGACGAGGTGCTCGGCGTGGACCGGGTGCTGCGGGTGGAGAACCTGGGCCGCCCGGTCGCCGCGCTCGGAGTGTCGTGAGCGCTGTGGAGACCGTCGCGAAGCCCGGGCTGACCCGCTGGCCGGGAGTGATCGAGGCCTACCGGTCCCGGATGCCGGTCGAGCCGGACTGGACGGTGGTGACCCTCAACGAGGGCGGCACCCCGCTGCTGCCGGCGCCGTACCTGTCCGACCGGGTCGGCGCCGAGGTGTACCTGAAGGTCGACGGGGCCAACCCGACCGGGTCGTTCAAGGACCGGGGGATGACCGTCGCGGTGACCGTGGCCCTGGCCTCGGGCACCCTCGGGGTGCTCTGCGCGTCCACCGGCAACACCTCCGCGTCGGCCGCCGCCTACGCCGCCCGCGCCGGGCTGACCTGCGCCGTCCTGGTGCCGCAGGGCAAGATCGCGCTGGGCAAGCTGGCCCAGGCGGTGGCGCACGGGGCGAAGATCCTGCAGGTCGAGGGCAACTTCGACGACTGCCTGGAGCTGGCCCGCAAGACCACCGGGGACTACCCGGTGATCACCCTGGTGAACTCGGTGAACCCGGCCCGGATCGCCGGCCAGGCCAGCGCGGCCTACGAGATCTGCGACGAGCTGGGCGACGCCCCGGACATCCACTGCCTGCCGGTGGGCAACGCCGGCAACATCACCGCCTACTGGGCCGGCTACCGGGCCTACCGGGAGGACGGCCTGATCAAGCGGATGCCCCGGATGTTCGGCTTCCAGGCCGCCGGGGCGGCGCCGCTGGTGCACGGCGCGCCGGTGCGCAACCCGGAGACCATCGCCACCGCCATCCGGATCGGCGCCCCGGCCTCCTGGGCCGGCGCGGTGGCCGCCCGCGACGAGTCGGACGGGCTGTTCGCGGCGGTCACCGACGAGGAGATCCTGGCCGCCTACCGGCTGCTGTCCACCCGTGAGGCGGTGTTCGTGGAACCGGCCTCGGCGGCCAGCGTCGCCGGGTTGCTGCAGGTCAGCGCGTCGGGCCTGCTCCCGGAGGGGGTCAGGGTGGTGTGCACGGTGACCGGCCACGGCCTCAAGGACCCGGACACCGCGCTGACCGAGGCGCCCAACCCGGTGGTGATCCCGATCGACCCGGACGCGGTGGCCAGCCACCTTGGCCTGACATGACGGAGCTGCTGGTCCGGGTGCCGGCCTCGGCGGCCAACCTGGGCCCGGGGTTCGACACGCTCGGCCTCGGGCTGTCCCTGTACGACGAGATCGAGGTGGCGGTCACCGGCGACCGGCTGGTCGTCGAGGTCGAGGGCCAGGGTGCGGGCACGGTGCCGCTGACCGAGCGGCACCTGGTCGTCAAGGCGATGCGGGCCGCCGCCACCGCGTTGGGTACCGAGCTGCCGGCGGGCCTGCGGGTGCGCTGCCGCAACGCCATCCCGCACGGGCGCGGGCTGGGCTCCTCGGCGGCCGCGGCGGTCGGCGGCGCGGTCGCGGCGGCGGCGCTGTCGGGCCGCGAAATCGATCTCGACCGGGAGACGTTGCTGCAGGTCGCGGCGGGTATGGACGGGCACGCGGACAACGCGGCGGCCAGCCTGCTGGGCGGCTTCGTGGTGGTCTGGAAGGACCACTCCGACGGCCGGTACGGCGTGGCCCGGTTGGAGCCGCACGACCAGCTGCGCCCGGTGGCCTTCGTGCCCGAGGAGCGCTCGGCCACCGCGGTCACCCGCCGGTTGCTGCCGGAGCAGGTCCCGCTGGCCGACGCCGCGTTCACCGCCAGCCGAACCGCGCTCGGGGTGTGCGCCTTCACCGCCCGGCCCGAGCTGCTGTTCCCGGCCACCGAGGACCGGCTGCACCAGCCCTACCGGCGCGAGGCCTACCCGGCGTCGGCGGCGCTGATGGACCGGCTGCGGGCGGCGGGGATCCCGGCGATCGTGTCCGGCGCCGGCCCCACGGTGCTGGCCCTGACCCTGGACGGCGCCGTCCCCGAACCGCTGGTCGGCGAGGGGTTCGCGGTGCTCCCGCTGGCTCCCGACCGCCGGGGCGCGACCGTCGAGCAGGGTTGATCTTGATCGGCGACCCGGTGGGCCGATCGGGGGTATGCCGGTCGCGACCGCGCCGGTACACCGGGTATCGTCACGGTTGCCGCCGGGCGCTGTTGGCTCTACGCTCAGCGGCGGACCACGGCCCCGCGCTGATCCGCGTCGGTACACTCCCGGATCGAACCGGGAGTGAGCTCCTCCCGTGACCGGTCCGCGTTTCGGCGCGGAAGCCCCGGCACACATGATCATCGACCGGTCGTTGTCCAGTGATGTGTTCGGCGTGAGCGATGTTCCTGCACCGCCCCCGCGCCGTGACATCCGCTGTCCTCCCGTCCGGGTAGGACGGCAAATCCCGCTGATCAGAGCACCTGCACTGATCGGTCAGGAAGGATCTTCGTGAGCGACACCGAGACCCTCGACGCCGAGCAGACACCCGGCGCCGAGGCCCCCGCCGACTCCTCGAACGGCGCCCCGGCCCGCAAGCGCGGCCTGTCCGGCATGGTGCTGGCCGAGCTGCGCGAGCTCGCCGCCGAGCTCAACATCGGCGACACCACCGGCATGCGCAAGGGCGAGCTGATCACCGCGATCAAGGACCGCCAGGGCGCCGGCTCCGCGCCGAAGTCGCGTGGCACCGCGTCCACCGCGTCCACTGCGGCCGCCCCGGTCGAGCTGGACGGCGGGCAGCTGCGGCTGGACGGCAGCGACGACCAACGCGGTGACGAGCCGCGCGCCGCCCAGGCCCCCGCCGAGAGCGCCCCGCCGGCCGAGGCGGCCGCCGACACCGAGGCGGCCCCGCCGCGCCGCCGCCGGCGGACCGCGTCGCGGCCCGCCGGGGCCCCGGACCCCATCGAGGGCGGTCCGGCCGACGGCGAGGTCGTCGCGGCCCCGTCGATCGCCGACGAGCCGGGTGTCGACTCCGGCCCGGCCGACCAGAGCCCGGCCGACCCGACCGCGGCCGACCACGGCCCGACCGACCAGGGCGGGGGCGACCAGGGCGGGGAGCAGCGCCAGGGCCGTAACCGCGACCGGCAGCGCGGCGGCAACCGCAACGAGGGCGGCCGCAACGAGGGCGGCCGGAACGAGGGCGGCCGGAACGACGGTGGCAACAAGCAGCGCAACGACGACCGCCAGGACGGCGGCAACGACGGCGGCAACAAGCAGCGCAACGACCGCAACGACCAGCAGCGCAACCAGCAGCGCAACGAGGGCGGCAACAACCGGGCCGACCGGGCCGACCGCGCCGATGACCGGGACGACGACGATGACGAGGAGGGCGGCGGCCGTCGCCGCGGCCGGCGCTTCCGGGACCGCAACCGGCGCGGCCGGGACCGTCAGGGCGGTGGCCGCGAGCAGGGCGGCAACGTCGACACCGACGTCCGCGACGACGACGTGCTCATCCCGGTGGCCGGCATCCTGGACGTGCTGGACAACTACGCGTTCGTCCGCACCACCGGCTACCTGGCCGGCCCGGATGACGTCTACGTGTCGCTGTCCATGGTCCGCCGGCACGGCCTGCGCCGGGGTGACGCGGTCACCGGCATGGTCCGCCAGCCCCGCGACGGCGAGCAGCAGCGGCAGAAGTTCAACCCGCTGGTCCGGGTGGACACGATCAACGGGCTGGACCCGGAGCAGGCCAAGGCCCGGCCCGAGTTCACCAAGCTCACCCCGCTGTACCCGAACGACCGGATGCGCCTGGAGACCGAGCCGCACAAGCTCACCACCCGGGTGATCGACCTGGTCATGCCGGTCGGCAAGGGCCAGCGGGCGCTCATCGTGTCGCCGCCGAAGGCCGGCAAGACGATGGTGCTGCAGTCGATCGCCAACGGCATCACCACCAACCACCCGGAATGCCACCTCATGGTCGTGCTCGTCGACGAGCGCCCGGAGGAGGTCACCGACATGCAGCGGTCGGTGAAGGGTGAGGTCATCGCCTCGACCTTCGACCGCCCGCCGTCCGACCACACCACGGTCGCCGAGCTGGCCATCGAGCGGGCCAAGCGCCTGGTCGAGATGGGCATGGACGTGGTCGTGCTGCTGGACTCGATCACCCGGCTGGGCCGGGCGTACAACCTGGCCGCCCCGGCGTCCGGACGGATCCTGTCCGGCGGCGTCGACTCCACCGCGCTCTACCCGCCGAAGCGGTTCCTCGGCGCGGCCCGCAACATCGAGGACGGCGGCTCGCTGACCATCTTCGCCACCGCGCTGGTGGAGACCGGGTCCACCATGGACACGGTGATCTTCGAGGAGTTCAAGGGCACCGGCAACGCCGAGCTCAAGCTGGACCGCAAGATCGCCGACAAGCGGGTCTTCCCGGCCGTCGACGTGGACGCCTCCAGCACCCGCAAGGAGGAGCTGCTGCTCTCCCCGGACGAGCTGGCGGTCACCGTCAAGCTGCGCAGGGTGCTGGCCGCCCTGGAGGGCCAGCAGGCGCTGGACCTGGTGCTCACCCAGCTCCGCAAGACCCGCACCAACATCGAGTTCCTGATGCAGGTGGCGAAGAACAGCCCCAGCGTCGACGACCGAGACTAGGGAACACCCGGTGTGCCGCCGGTGTTGAAGCCGGTGGCACACTGGTGCTCAACATATCGGCTCCGGTTCACCCCGGCAGGGGACCCGGCGGCCACGATGAGAGGACTGCACGTGAAGGCTGGAATCCACCCCGAGTACGTCGAGACGCAGGTCAACTGCGGCTGCGGGAACACGTTCACCACGCACAGCACCAAGAAGAGCGGCTCGATCCACGTCGAGGTCTGCTCCAACTGCCACCCGTTCTACACGGGCAAGCAGAAGATCCTGGACAGCGGTGGCCGCGTCGCCCGCTTCGAGAAGCGGTACGGCAAGCGCGCCAAGTAGCGACCCACCCGACGCCCGTTCGCGCTCCGACCCGGAGCCGGACGGGCGTTCGTGTGTTGAGCGGGTTACCAGGGAGGTTCGGATGAGTACGTCGACCGCCGCCGGCGGCGCGACCGTGGCCGCGCTGCGGGCCGAGTACGCCGAGCTCGAGCAGCGCCTGGCCGACCCCGAGGTGCACGCCGACGCCCGCACCGCCCGCACCCTGGGGCGCCGCTACGCGGAGATCGGCCCGGTGGTCCGCTGCGCCCAGGAGCTGGCCGGCACCCGCGACGACCTGGCCGCCGCCCGCGAGCTGGCCGGGGAGGACGCCGGGTTCGCCGCCGAGGCCGAGCAGCTGGCCGGCAAGGTGGACGAGCTGGAGCGGCGGCTGGCCGAGCTGCTGGTGCCCCGCGACCCGCACGACGGCGACGACGTGGTGCTGGAGGTCAAGGCGGGTGCCGGCGGTGAGGAGTCCGCCCTGTTCGCCGGCGACCTGCTGCGGATGTACCAGCGCTACGCCGAGCGTCGGGGCTGGAAGACCGAGATGCTCGACGGCACCGACTCCGACCTGGGCGGGTTCAAGGACGTCACGCTCTCGATCAAGGGGCGGGCCAGTGACGGCGCCGACGGCGTGTGGTCCCGGCTGAAGTACGAGGGCGGCGTGCACCGGGTGCAGCGGGTCCCGGTGACCGAGTCCCAGGGCCGCATCCACACCTCGGCCGCCGCCGTGCTGGTCTACCCCGAGGCGGAAGCAGCCGCCGACATCGAGATCGACGAGAACGACCTGCGGATCGACGTCTTCCGCTCCTCCGGCAAGGGCGGGCAGAGCGTCAACACCACCGACTCCGCCGTCCGGATCACCCACCTGCCCACCGGCGTGGTGGTGTCGTGCCAGAACGAGCGCTCCCAGCTGCAGAACCGGGCCCGGGCGATGGAGGTGCTGCGCTCCCGGCTGCAGGCCCTGGCCGATGAGGAGCGGGCCGCCGCGGCCTCGGCGGACCGCCGTTCCCAGGTCCGCACGGCCGACCGGTCCGAGCGCATCCGCACCTACAACTTCCCGGAGAACCGGATCTCCGACCATCGGGTGAACTACAAGGCGCACAACCTGGACGCCGTGCTGGACGGCGACCTGGACGACATGGTGAACGCCCTGGTCGCGGCCGACCGGGCCGAGTCCCTCGGCGGCTGACCGGGAGCGCCCGGAGCTGAAGGTCCGCTGAAGGACGGGGCTCCCGATCCGGCGCCGATCACCGAACCGCGTAGGTTGAGCGCCATGTTCGCTCCTCGCACCTCCGGGGCCCGCGCGGCCGTCGGCGCGGTCTCCCTGGTCACCGCCCTGCTGGCCGGCCTCGGGCTCACCGGCTGCTCCTCCGGCTCGCCCGCCGGCTCGTCCGGCGCCCCGGCGCCGTCCAACGGCGCGCTCTCGCTCAGCGACCGCGTCGTCCCGGACGAGCTGGCCGGCCTGAGCAGCCCGAAGGGGGTGCAGGAGGCGAAGACCGCCGAGGACTACGCCAACCTGCTCAACCCGGACGACGCCGAGGACCCCGACCTGGCCGACAAGCGGAAGCTGGACGTGGACCTGGCCAAGGAGAACGGCTTCGTCGGCGCGGCGGTGAAGAACTACGGCACCACCGACGCCGGCACCGGCACCTCGGTCGCGCTGCAGCTGGGCTCGCCCGAGCAGGCCAAGGCCTACGAGCAGCAGGTCTACGACGAGGAGTTCGCCCCCGACCTGCCGGCCGAGGCGGTGAAGGGTGCCGTCGCGGGCTCCGCGCAGTCGCACACCGTGATCGCCTCCGCCGAGGACCAGGGGCTGACCAACACCCTGGCCCTGGCGTCGTTCGTGGACGGGCCGTTCGTCTACGTGCTGTCCGCCGGCGGGTCCGACCCCACGGTCACCAAGGACTCCGCCCGGGGCCTGCTCGACGAGGCCAACAAGCTCTACACGAAGGTCAAGGACCGCCCGGCGCCGTGACCTCCGCTCCGGTGCCCCCCGGCGGGGCGCCGCTGACGCGGGCGCTGGACGAGGGTGAGCGGACGCTGCGGGCGGCCGGCGTGCCCAGCCCCCGGGTGGACGTCGAGCTGCTCGCCGCGCACGTGCTCGGGGTGCCGCGGTCCCGGCTGCGCACGGTCTCCGCCGGTCCGGAACACCTCGACGAGCTGGCTGCGCTGGTCGCCCGGCGGGCCACCCGGGTGCCGCTGCAGCACCTGCTGGGTACCGCGCCGATGGGCCCGGTGGACGTCGCGGTGGGGCCCGGGGTGTTCGTGCCCCGGCTGGAGACCGAGCTGCTGCTGGAGTGGGGGCTGCGGGCGGTGGCCCGGGTCGAGCGGCCGCTGGTGGTGGACCTGTGCACCGGCTCCGGGGCCCTCGCGGCCGGCGTCGCGGTCAGCCGCCCGGACGCCGAGGTGCACGCGGTGGAGCTGGACGGCGCCGCCCTGGTCTGGGCCGGGCGCAACCTGGCCGGCCGGGCCACCCTGCACCCCGGGGACGTCACCGACCCCGGCCTGCTGCCCGAGCTGCACGGCCGGGTGGACCTGGTGCTGGCCAACCCGCCCTACGTGCCCGACGGGATCGCGGTCCCGCCCGAGGTGGCCGACCACGACCCGCCCCGCGCGGTGTTCGCCGGGTCGGACGGGCTGGCGGTGATCCGGCCGCTGTGCGCCCTGGTGGTGGCGTTGCTGCGACCGGGAGGGGCGACCGCGATCGAGCACGACGACACGCACGCCGAGTCCGCGCCGGCGGTCCTGCGCGGGCACCCGGAGCTGGTCGAGGTCGCCGACCACACCGACCTCGCCGGCCGCCCCCGGTTCGTCACCGCCCGCCGTCGCTGAGGTCTCGTATATTCCTTGTCAGCTATATGACTGATCGAGTATGTTTGCTGCGTGCAGGCGGTGTTCGAGGTCGTGGCCGAACCGAGGCGGCGGGAGATCCTGGATCTGCTGCTGCGCGGTGAGCGCAGCGTCGGCGAGCTGGTCGACGAGCTGGCGGTGACGCAGCCGGCGGTGTCCAAGCACCTGCGGGTGCTGCGCGAGCACGGGCTCGTATCGGTGCGGATCGACGGACCCCGGCGGCTGTACGCGCTGCGCGCCGAGGGGCTGCGCGACGTCGACGACTGGATCACCCCGTACCGCCGGCGGTGGGCGGCCGGCCTGGACGCCCTCGAGCGGCATCTGGACGAGCGACACCGAGAAGGGGAACCCCCACATGAACGCTGACATGGACCTGGGCACACTGCGGGAGACCCCCGCCGGCTACGAGCTGCGCTACGAGCGGCGGCTGAAGCATCCGCCGGCCCGGGTGTGGCCGGCCCTCACCGAGAACGAGCAGCTCAAGGCCTGGTTCCCGGCGCGGATCGAGGGCAGCTGGGTGGCCGGGGCGGCCCTGCGCTTCGTGTTCACCGCCGAGGACCTCGAGGGGCTGCCGGAGGACGTCCTGGACGACTGGGACGAGGGCGACTTCCGGGGCGAGGTCGTCGAGGTCGATCCGCCGAGGCGGTTGGTCTACACCTGGAACCGCGACCTGCTGACCTTCGATCTCGTCCCGGACGGGGAGGGCTGCCTGCTGGTGTTCACCACGGTGCTGCCCACCCGGGACGGCCTGGCCGGGCCCGCCGCCGGTTGGCACGAGTGCCTGGACATGCTGGCCGCGATGGGCGACGACGAACCGTGGGAGCGCGGCCCGGACGAGCGGTGGGAGCGGGTGCGCCGGGAGTACGAGCGGCTCATCGGCCCGGATCCGACGCCGGTCACGGGCTGAATATGCTCGTGTGGTGAGCGCCTCCTTCGACTGCTCGGATCCGGACGCCCGGCCGACCGGGCTGGCCGCCGCGGCCGCCGCGGTGCGGGCCGGCCAGCTCGTCGTGCTGCCCACCGACACCGTCTACGGCCTGGGCTGCGACGCCTTCAGCTCGGATGCGGTGCGCTCGCTGCTGGCCGCCAAGGGTCGGGGCCAGTCGATGCCGGCGCCGGTGCTGGTCGGGTCCTGGCGGACCATCGACGGGCTGGTCTCCGTGGTGCCCAAGTCGGCCCGGGACCTGATCGAGGCGTTCTGGCCGGGCGGGCTGTCCATCGTGCTGCCGCACGCGCCGACGCTGGCCTGGGAGCTCGGCGACACCCGGGGCACGGTGATGCTGCGGATGCCGCTGCACCCGGTGGCCCTGGAGCTGCTGCGCGAGGTCGGCCCGATGGCGGTGTCCAGCGCCAACCGCACCGGCTCGCCGCCGGCCGCCACCATGGCCGAGGCCCGCGACCAGCTGGGCGACTCGGTGTCGGTCTACCTGGACGGCGGTCCCTCCGGGGAGCCGGTCGCCTCCACCATCGTCGACCTCACCGACGCCGAGCCCCGCATCCTCCGGGTCGGCGCCGTCCCCACCGAACAGGTCGCCGAGGTCCTCGGCCGCGAGGTCCCCGTCGCCTGACCCACCCCCTGCGGCCGAAGTCGCACGCCCGGGGGTCGGTGCGGCGGGTACGGTGGTTCACCGTGACGACACCGTTCTGGGGACCCGACTTCGACGAGCTGAACACCACCGACCCGGAGATCGCCGGGGTGGTGCTCGATGAGCTGGACCGGCTGCGCGGCGGCCTCCAGCTGATCGCCAGCGAGAACCTGACCAGCCCCGGGGTGCTGGCCGCGCTGGGCTCCACGCTGTCGAACAAGTACGCCGAGGGTTACCCCGGGCGGCGCTACTACGGCGGCTGCCAGGTGGTCGACCAGGCCGAGGAGATCGGCATCGCCCGGGCCAAGGAGCTCTTCGGCGCCGAGCACGCCAACCTGCAGCCGCATTCCGGGGCCAACGCCAACCTGGCGGTGTACGCCGCGTTCGCCAAGCCCGGCGACACCGTGCTGGCCATGGACCTCAAGCAGGGCGGCCACCTCACCCACGGCTCCCCGGTCAGCTTCTCCGGCAAGTGGTTCGACTCGGTGTCCTACCCGGTCCGCGAGGACACCGAGCTGATCGACTACGACCAGGTCCGCGACCTGGCCAAGCAGCACCAGCCGAAGATCATCATCTGTGGGGCCACCGCGTACCCGCGACTGATCGACTTCGCCGCCTTCCGGGAGGTCGCCGACGAGGTGGGGGCGATCCTGATGGTGGACGCCGCGCACTTCATCGGGCTGGTCGCCGGTAAGGCCATCCCCAGCCCGGTGCCCTACGCCGACGTGGTCGCCGCGACCACGCACAAGGTGCTGCGCGGCCCGCGCGGCGGGATGCTGCTGTGCAAGGAGCAGCACGCCAAGGCCCTCGACAAGGCGATCTTCCCGTTCACCCAGGGCGGCCCGATGATGCACGGCGTGGCGGCCAAGGCGGTGGCCCTGAAGGAGGCCGCGAGCCCGGAGTACCAGGCCTACGCCGCCCAGGTGGTGGCGAACGCCGGCGCGCTGGCCAAGAGCCTGGAGGCCGAGGGTCTGCGCGCGGTCGCGGGGGGCACCGACACCCACCTGGCGCTGCTCGACCTGCGGCCGATCGGGGTCACCGGCGCCCAGGCCGAGGCCCGCTCCGACCTGGCCCGGATCACCCTGAACAAGAACGCCATCCCGTACGACCCGGCGCCGCCGCTCAAGCCCTCCGGCATCCGGGTCGGTTCGCCCAGCACCACCACCCAGGGGATGACCGAGACCGAGATGGCCGAGGTCGGGCGGCTGGTCGCGCGGGCGGTCAAGGCCGACCACGAGACCGACACCGGCCGCAAGGAGCTGGCCGGGATCGCCGACGAGGTCACCGCGCTGGTCACCCGCTTCCCGGCCTACGCCCGGTAGCCAAGGGCGCCGGGCCCGCGCCCGGCGGCGCCGGGCCCGCGCGTACCGTAGCGACCCGTGCCGCCGAATCTGGAGTTCGCGGGCCTGCCGGTCCGGGAGCTGGCCATGGTGCTGCTCGTCGCGACCGTCGGCTCGTTCCTGCTGACCAACGTGGCCCGGGCGGTGGCCATGTCGGTCGGGGCGGTGGCCTGGCCGCGCAAGCGGGACGTGCACGCGGTGCCCATGCCCCGGCTGGGTGGGCTGGCCATCCTGGGCGGGGTGCTGGCCGGCCTGGTACTGGCCCACCAGCTCCCGGCGCTGCGGCTGGCGTTCATCCCGGCCGGCATGTTCGGCTGGTCGGAGGTCGCCGGGGTCGCGCTGGCCACCGTGCTGCTGGTCGCGGTGGGCGCGCTGGACGACCGGTTCGAGCTGGACGCGATCACCAAGCTGGTCGGTCAGATCACCGCCGCCGGGGTGTTGGTGCTCTCCGGGGTGCAGTGGACGGTCATCTGGGTCCCCTGGGGAGGTGGGGACACCAGCGCGGGCGGCGGGTCGGTGATCGTGCTCAGCCAGGAGCAGGGCGTGCTGATCACCGTGCTGCTCACCGTGGCCCTGGTGAACGCGCTGAACTTCGTGGACGGCCTGGACGGGCTGGCCGCCGGGGTGGGTGGCATCGCGGCCCTGGCCACCGGGTTCTTCGCGCTGGGCATCATCGCCCGCAACGGCAACGACCCCAGTGCCTACAGCCCGGCGCTGCTGGCCGCCGTGCTGGCCGGGGCCTGCCTGGGCTTCCTGCCGCACAACTTCAACCCGTCCCGGATCTTCATGGGCGACTCCGGGTCGATGCTGATCGGCGTGATGCTGGCCGCCGCGACCACCACGGCCTCGGGCCGGATCCCGTTCGGCAGCACCGACGGCGGTGACATCGTGGGTCTGCTGGCCCCGCTGATCGTGCTGGCGGCGGTGGTGTTCGTGCCGCTGCTGGACCTGGTGCTGGCGGTGGTGCGGCGGACCCGGGCCGGCACCAGCCCGTTCAGCCCGGACAAGATGCACCTGCACCACCGGCTGCTGGAGATCGGGCACTCGCACCGCCGGGCGGTCCTGCTCATCTACCTGTGGTCGTCGGTGCTGGCCTTCGGCGCGGTGGCCCTGGCGCTGACCGACGACACGGTCCTGGTGCTGGTCGGAATCGGGTTCGGACTGCTGCTCGCGGTGCTCGCCTCGGCGGTGCCCCGCTTGCCGGGACGGCTGCCCACCCCTGTGGGTGACCCGCCGGAAAAGGTCTTGTGAAAAAATGCACAACCTCCGTTGGTGGAGGTCAGGGGGTGCCTGAGAACCCCCTGGGGCTGTGGTACCGTCCGCTCGCGGGTTGGTTACCGCCCGTGTTCTATCTGCCACGCGGACGGACGAGTGCCGCACCGCTCGGCCTACGAGCTACAGAACGATCGCCTGACCGGTCCGAGGTTCCAGACGACCGGCCGACGCTAGGAGTTTCCAGATGGACGCCGATGTCCGGTGGGACCGACGCCGGACGCCGACCGGTTGATCCGCTGCTATGACCGAGGGCCCGCAACTGGGCGATCTGCTGTCGCTCGGCGCGACCTTGGCCTCGTGCCTGGTGGTGGGCTTCGGCCTCGGCTGGCTGGCGGATCTGCCCGGTGGGACCTTCCCGGTCTTCGCGCTGGTCGGTCTGGCGCTCGGGGTGGTGGCCGCGTGCTTCTCGTTCTACAAGATCTTCAAGCGGTACTCGGGAGGAGGGGGGTGACAGCGTGGTGATGACCGTTCCGGGATACACGCCTCCGGTCACCCGGGCCACGTTCCGGCGTTCGGCGATCGCCGCCGCCTGCGTGGCGGTGGCCGTGTGCGCGGTGCTCTTCCCGCTCGGCTACGGCGCCTGGGCCCTGTTCGGCTGCGCCGGCATCGGGCTCGGCGTGCTGAACTCCTACCTCACGATGCGCGCGGTGATCAGCTTCGCCCAGAACCAGCCGTCCCGGGCCCGGTTCTCGGCCAGCGTGCTGGGCCGGCTGGGGCTGATCACGCTGATCGCGTTCGCCATCGTGCTGCTGTTCCCGCAGAAGGCCGCGATCGCGGTGTTCGGCGGGCTCATCGTTTTCCAGTTCCTCGGCATCGCCAGTTCCCTGCTGCCGCTGATCAAGGAGATCCGACAGAAATGATCGACGGCGAGACCTTCGCGGCGGTGCGCGGCACCGTCGTCCTCGCGGCTGAAGAGGGCATCAACCCGGGCGCTCACAAGACCATGGAGCTCTTCGGCCTGACCTTCAACATCGACACCATCATCGCCACCCTGCTGGCGGCGGCCATCGTCTGCGGCGCCGGGCTGATCATGGCCCGGGGCGCCACCCACGGCCGCCCGACCAAGCTGCAGCTGGCCTTCGAGGCGCTGACCGGTTGGGTCCAGGGCCAGGTCAAGGAGGGGATGGGGGTGCGGGCCCCGCGCGGGGTGGTCGCCCTGGGGGTGGCCTGCTTCGCGTTCATCCTGATCTGCAACTGGATCGCCCAGCTGCCCGGCCACACGATCGGGTTGCTTCCGCCGACCGCCGACGTGAACCTGGTCTACCCGATGGCCCTGGTCGTCATCATCTGGGTCAACGTGGCCGGCATCCGCAAGCGCGGCGCGGCCAAGTACTTCGGGCACATGAAGGAGCCCTACGTGGCGCTCGCCCCGATCGAGGTGATCACCCAGTACATCGCGCGGCCGGCTTCGCTGGCGCTGCGGTTGTGGGGCAACATCTTCGCCGGCGGGATCATGATCTCGCTGATCGGCCTGTTCCCCTTCTACCTCAGCTGGGCGCCCACCGGGCTCTGGAAGGCGTTCGAGCTGTTCATCGGCCTGCTGCAGGCCCTGATCTTCACGCTGCTCACCATCATCTACTTCAGCGAGGCGGTGGGCAGCGACGACCACGAGGCGGCGCACTAGCCGCCCGGCGGTCGACCCCGACCACCCGCCCCGACGACGTTCACCACTGACGTACTCACAGACAAGCGTGCCGCACGGTGCGCGGAAGAAGGACGAGGAGAATCATGAGCACCACGCAGGTTCTGGCCCAGGGCGCGGCCGCCGACGCGAGCGGCATCAAGCTGGGTCTGGCCATGGTCGGCGGCGGTATCGCCCTGGCCGGCGGCGCGATCGGCGCGGCCGTGGGTGACGGTCTGGCCGGCGCCGCGGTGATCAACGGTGTGGCCCGCCAGCCCGAGGCGGCCGGCCGGCTGAACACCACGATGATCCTGATCATCGGTCTGGTC
>JAESFN010000815.1_pt1 | contig 20461 bp, 18 predicted proteins | sample 9269411 | NCBI WGS metagenome assembly JAESFN01 (sample SAMN14505399, study PRJNA617100) | algae metagenome | isolation source: Iphinoe sp. HA4291-MV1 and co-occurring heterotrophs from trail next to... | place: USA: Maunawili Falls, Hawaii | collected 2009-07-25
ATGGGTGATGAGCAGGCGCTGAACGACATCGTGACCGCGACGCAGAAGATTCAGGCGGCCTGGAGCTAACGGTGAGCGACGAGCAGCGACAGCAGCTTTTCCTCGGTGCGGCCAGCGAAATCATCACCCCGGCACCGGGTGTGGAGATGACCGGGTTTATCGCCCGCGTCGATCCGATGCGCGGTGCCTACGACGATCTTTTCGTGAAGGCCACCGTCTTCGCGGAAGATGCACAACTCGCGAATGCAGCGGCGCTGATCACCTTCGATCTCATCGATCTCGAAGCGCGGGAGATCGCCGCGATTCGCAGCGGTATCGAAACGGCCACCGGAATTGCCGCCGGTCGCATCGGCATCACCTGCACCCACACGCACGGCGGTCCCTCCACGATGACGGCCGGGCGGTTGGGCGTGGTTGCGCCCGGGTATCTGGAGCGGATCACGCAGGCGGCGATTTCTGCCGCGACATCGGCGGCGAAGGCGGTTGCGCCGGTCTACCTCAGCGCCGGGTTCGGCAGCGAACCGACGGTGGGCAAAAATCGCCGGATTCCCGGCGGGGTGATCGACCCCGAGGTTGCCGCGCTGCGGTTCCAGGATGCCGAAGCGGTGGTGCGAGCGCTCTTCGTCAGCTACGGCTGCCACCCGGTGACTCTCGGGCCGAACAACACGCTCGCCACCGCCGATTACCCCGGCTACGTGCGACGAACCCTCGAAGCGGTGTATCCGGGGGCGGCGGTGCAGTTCGCCACCGGTTGCTGCGGTCAGGTGAACAACGGTCACACCTCGCGTGATGGCGATAAAGGGAATGGGCTGCACTGGCGCTCGTTCGCCGAGGCGGAACGCATCGGCCGCGCCATTGCCGGGGAAGCAGCACAGGCGGCGGAGCAGGCGGCTCGCTACGATGCCGCCGCGCCGCTGCTCGATCTGCCGGTAGAGAACCTGCCGGTTCGCACTGCCCGTCGCGAAGTCGAGCTGCCCTTCCTGCCGCTGCCACCGGTCGAGGAGATTGAGCGGTTGCGCGCCGGTTGGGTCGCCAAAGCGGCCGAGGTAGCGGCGCGCGAGCACCGCCCCGGCGAGTTGGAGCGGGTCGAAGTGTTCATCGCCTGGGCCGATCAGGCGCTCGCTGGCGAAACCATCAAGGACGCGCCGGCTGAGGTGCAGGTGATCGCGATCGGCGATTACGCGCTGGTGCTGCTACCGGGCGAATCGTTCGTCGAATTCGGGCTCGATATCAAAGCGCGCTCGCCCAAATTGCGCGCGATCACGCTCGCTTACTCGAATGGGCGACCTGGCTACATCCCGCACCGCTCCGCGTATCCGGCGGGCGGTTACGAGGTGGACGAAGCCTTCCGCTACTACGGGTATCCCAGCTGCTTCGCTCCGGAGGCGGGGGAGCTGCTGGTCGAAACCGCTGTCGAGTTGCTGACGGAGCTGAGTGCGGGAGGTACGGCGTGACCGTATCACCGGATCATGTGCTGCAGGTCGAGCAGCTCCGCGTCGAGGTCTATTCCGATCGCGCGGCGATGGGTGTGGCAGCGGCGAAGGTCGCGGGTGAGCAGATCGTGCGCTCGATCGCTGAGAAGGGACACGCGCGCGTGGCGTTTGCCGCCGCGCCCTCTCAGAACGAGTTTCTCGCCGCGCTGATCGCGGATGCCGCGATCGATTGGAGCAAGGTGGTCGCCTTCCAGCTCGACGAGTACGTCGGGTTGCCAGGAGACGCGCCGCAACTCTTCGGTCAATTTCTTACCCGGGGTCTGTTCGCTCAGGCAAACCCCGGCGAGGTGCATCTGATCGGACCCACCGCCTCGGTGGCGGACGCCGAGGCGCGCGCCGATGCCTACACCGCCTTGATCGACGCCGAACCGCTCGATCTCGTCTGCCTGGGGATCGGTGAAAACGGGCATCTCGCCTTCAACGATCCGCCGGTCGCCGATTTCAACGATCCGAAGCGGGTGAAGGTGGTCGAGCTCGACGAGCCGTGCCGCCAGCAGCAGGTCAACGACGGCTGCTTCGCCAGCTTCGATCTCGTGCCGACCCACGCCATCACCCTGACGATTCCGACCCTGCTCAGCGGGGCGAAATCGGTCTGCATCGTGCCCGGCCCAGCAAAACGCGAGGCTGTGCGAGCGACGCTCAACGGTCCGATCGCGGAAGCGTGCCCGGCCTCGATCCTGCGCACGCAATCCGCCTGCACCCTCTTCCTCGATCGCGCGAGCTATGGCGAGTAGCAGTACGCTGACCGGTCGCGAACTCGCGACCGGTCACGCCATCACCGTCGAGATCGAGGGCGGGCAGATCGTTTCGGTTTCGCCCGCGCCGGACAGCGCTGATCTGCCGTGGATTGCGCCGGGGCTGGTTGATTTGCAGGTCAACGGCTACCAGGGGATCGATCTCAACGACGGTCAGGTGACGGTTGAAACGGTGCGGCTGCTCTGCGGCGCACTGCGCCGAGTTGGGGTGACGCGCTTCCTGCCGACGCTGGTAACAGCCGCCCCGGAAACACTGAGCGCGGCTATGCGAGCGATCGCCTCGGCGGTAGCGAGCGATCCGCTCTGCGCCGCCACGATCGCCGGGATTCACCTGGAGGGGCCGTTCATTTCGCCGGAGGATGGCGCACGCGGCGCGCACCCGCTGGCGCACGTGCGCGCACCCGATTGGGCGCTATTCAGCGACTGGCAGGCAGCCGCGAGCGGGTTGATCCGCATGGTGACGCTCTCACCGAAGTGGCCCGAAGCACCGGAATTCATCGCGAAGTGTCGCGAGAGCGGGATCATTCCCGCGATTGGGCACACCGCCGCGACACCGGAGCAGATTCGCGCCGCGGTTGCGGCGGGTGCGCAGCTTTCGACGCACTTCGGCAACGGCGCGCACGCGGTGCTGCCTCGCCACCCGAACTACCTCTGGGAGCAGCTCGCTGCCGACGATCTGTGGTCGGCGGTGATCGGGGACGGCTTTCACTTGCCGGAATCGGTGCTGAAAGTGGTGATGCGGGTGAAGGGGGAGCGGGCGCTGCTGGTCAGTGATACCGTGGCTCTCGCTGGCATGCCGCCCGGAGAATATGCCAACCAGGTCGGCGGCCGGGTTGTGCTGGAGGAGAGCGGACGCCTCCATCTCGCCAGCGATCCCCGCCTGCTCGCCGGCTCCGCTCTGCCTCTGATCGCCGGGATCGCGCACCTGGTGCGCTCGGGATTGGCGACACTGGAAACCGCCTGGGCGATGGCATCGACGCGACCGCGAGCGCTGCTCGGCTTGCCGGAACCGCGAGTCGCGGTCGGCGAACCGGCGGAGCTCGTGCAATTCCGCTGGCGCGATGATGGTATCGTCATCGAGCAAACAACCGCGATTTCATAACGAGGAATAGGATGGTTACGGGAAAACCGGCAGACGAGATTCGGATCGGTATCCTCGGTTTCGGCGCGATCGGGCGCACGCACTTCACCGCGCTGCGGCAGATACCGGAAGCGCGGGTCGTGGCGGTGTCGCGACGCGACGCTCCGGCGGAGCTGGAGCACGGTATCGCCTGGTATCCCGATTACCGCAATCTGCTGGCGCGACCCGATATCGATCTGGTGGTGGTCTGTACGCCGAGCGGATTGCACGCCCGGCAGGCGCTGGAGGTGCTCGAATCCGGGAAGGGCGTGATCGTCGAAAAACCGATCGCCCTCACGCTGGAGGAGGGTGAGCAACTCGTGCGGTTGGCGCGCGAAACCGGGCGCTTCCTCTCGGTGATTTCACAGCGCCGCACCGAGGATGCGATCACGGCGGTGCGCCAGGCGATGCGCGACGGCGTGCTCGGGCAACCGGTGCTGGGAGAGGCGTTGGTGCGCTGGTCGCGCGATCAACGCTACTACGACTCGGCCGATTGGCGCGGCACGCGGGCGATGGATGGCGGCGTGATGATGAATCAGGCCATTCACGCCATCGATCTCCTCTGTTGGTTGTTCGGACCGGTCGAATCGGTGAGCGGGTTCACCTCGACCCTGGTGCGCCGCATCGAGGCCGAGGACACGGCGAGCGCCTCGCTGCGTTTCGGCAGCGGCGCGCTCGGCTCGATCACCGCCACCACCGCGATCTACCCTGGCTTACCAGCTGAGGTGAATCTCTTCTGGGAGCGGGGCATGGTGACCCTGCAGGATGCCCAGGTTGTTCGCTGGGAAGTGCCGGGCGTGGCCTCGCCGGTGCTCGACGAGCTGCCGGGGAGCGGCAGCACCGATCCCGGCGCGATCGGCGATCGCGGGCATCGCCGGCAGTGGATCGACATTCTGGAGGCCTATCGCACCGGTCGCGCACCGCTGGTTACCGGCGAGGATGCGCTGGCCTCGGTGGCGACGATTCTGGCGATTGAAGAATCGAGTCGAAGCGGGATCGCGGTGCGTCCCGCCTTTATCCATGGAGATACCATCTGATGCTGCGCTTTGGTCTGGCGGGACTGCGACACCCGCACCTGGAATACCTGCTCGGCGAAATCGCCGGGCGAGACGACGTACAGATCGTCGCGCTGGCCGACGATGACGAAGCAATCCGCACCCAATTCGCGGAGCGGCTCGGCGTGCCGTCCTACACCGATTATCACGCGATGCTGGCGGCGGAACTGCTCGACGCGGTCGGGGTGATCGCGGTCAACGGGGTGCGTGGCAGTGTGGTGGCCGATTGCCTCGACGCCGGGGTGCACGTGATCGCCGATAAACCGCTTTGCACCACTCTCGCCGATCTCGATCGCGTCGAAGCGTCGTGGCGAGCGAGCGGCAAGCAGCTCGGTATGCTGCTCGACAAGCGGTTCTACCCGGCTACGCTGGCGGCGCGGGAGATCATTCAGGCCGGGGAGCTGGGCGATCTGGCGCTGGCCTGGGCGTCAGGCCCGCACCGGTTGCGCCGGAAAACGCGTCCCGATTGGATGTTCAAACACGCCAGTTACGGCGGTATCCTCAACGATCTCTGCATCCACGATATCGATCTGCTGCTCTGGCTCACCGGCGCGCAGGAAGGCCGGGTGCAGGGAGCGGCCGGGAACAAAGCATTCCCCGATCTGCCGGAATTTCAGGATTACGGGCAACTGCAAATCCGCACCGGCGATGGCTTGCTCGCCACCTGCGAAGCGCACTGGTTCAGCCCGGAAGCGGCACCGTACCACGGCGATTACCGCATGGTGCTGACCGGCACGAAGGGGACCGCCGAGCTGCGCTGGGCGCACAACGAACTGCTCGTCGCCACCCACAAACGCGCCCCGGAAGCGCGACCGCTCCCTGCGGCCGGTTCCGTGGCGGGCGATTTCTTCGCTGCGCTGCTCGCCGGTCGCGAATCGTCGGTGCGCACAAGCGAGATCCTCACCGCCACCCGCGTGGCGCTGCTGGCGCAAATCCACGCCAATGACGGGACCTGGCAGGCGTGGCAGGCGCTCTAGACGCCGCTAAATGCGTCGAAACCGCCGTCGACGGGCAGCACGATGCCGTTGACGAAGCGGGCGCTCGGGCCGCAGAGCCAGACCACCGCGCCAACCACCTCGTCCGGTTCGCCGAAGCGGCCGGCCGGGGTTTTGGCGACGATCTGTTCGCCGCGCTCGGTCAATCCGCCCTCGGGGGTGGTGAGGAGGGCGCGATTCTGCTCGGTGACGAAAAAACCGGGCGCGATCGCGTTGACGCGCAATCCTTCGCCGAAGGAGCGCGCGAGCTCGGCGGCCCACCAGCGGGTGGTGTTGTCGATCGCCGCTTTCGCGGCCGAATACCCGGCGACACGAGAAATCGCGCGCGCGGCGGTCATCGACGAGATGTTTACGATCGAGCCGTAACCCTCGCGCGCCATCTCGGCCCCGAAGACCTGGCTCGGCAGAATCGTACCGAAGAGATTGAGGTCGACCACCTGGCGCAGTGCGTCCACATCGAGATCGAAGATCGATCCGCCGGGCGGCAGGGTGGCGCCCGGAACGTTGCCACCTGCCGCGTTGATCAGGATATCGATGCGACCCCAGCGGTTCAGTACGGCATCGCGCACGGTTTCGAGCTGCGCGCGATCGAGCACATCAGCCACCAGCCCGATCGCGCTGCCACCGGCGATGGCGATTCCGGCGGCGGTCGCTTCCGCCTGCTCGCGGCGACGCCCGAGCACCGCCACCTTCGCTCCGGCATCGGCGAGTCCACGCGCAATCGCGCCGCCGAGAATGCCGCTGCCGCCGGTAACGATGGCGACTCGATCGTTCAATCCAAATTGTTCGCGAAGCCAGTCGTTGTTCACCCGCGCTCACCCGTTTTTTGACATCATGCCTCAGTTCAACCGGGGCAGTGTACCAACGCTATCGCGTGTTTCAGGGAGGGGTCAGGAAATGATCAAAATCGGCATGATCGGCTCGGACAATTCGCACGCGCTCGCCTTTTCGAAGCTGGCGAATGTCGATCGCGTGCTTGGCGATCGCGCGCAGGTCGTCGGTATCTGGGGAGCTGAAGCAGAGCGCACCGCCGAGGTAGCGCGTGAAGCGGCGATTCCAACCATCGTCGCGCAACCCGCCGATCTGCTTGGCGAGGTCGATCTCGCAATCGTGGTCGATCGCCACGGCGGACTGCACGCCGAGCACGCGCTGCCGTTCATCGAGCGCGGGCTGCCGACCTTCATCGATAAACCGTTCGCGATCTCGCTCGACGATTGCCGGCGCATGCTCGATGCAGCAGAGCGCAGTGGCGCTCCGGTGAGCTCCTTTTCCGCGCTGCGTTACGCCCCGGCTGATGAGCTGGCGAGCAAAGCGGCCGGTATCGGGACGGTCGCATCCGGGCTGTTCGCCGGGCCATGCGATCCCGATAGCCAATACGGCGGGCTCTTTTTCTACGCCACCCACCCGATCGAGATCGCGCTCCGCCTGCTCGGCGACGATGCGCGCGTGGTTTCCGCGCATCGCAGCGGCGGCACGGTGAACGCGCTGCTGGAGTGGGGGAGCGGTGCCACTATCGCCTTTGCGTTCATGCGTGACGCCGAGTACCACTTCCACGCCACCCTCTTCGGCACGAGCGGCTTCGTGGCGCAGGAAATCACCGGCGGCGATGCCGCCTACACCGATTCCCTCACCCGCATCGTCACCATGGCCGAAACGAGAGAATCCCCTCTGACCCCCGCCGAGCTTCTCCGCCCGATCGAGCTGGTGCAGGGGATCGTGGAACTGCTGGGATAAGGGCGTCGCCGGTTATCCGTCGCCCGTCACTCGCGATTCGATTTCTGTAGGGGAGTCCCTCGTGGCCTCCCGCCTCCCCTACAGAACGGACCACGGACACCTACTTCTCGCCCGCGAGCAACCCGACGATCGCTTCGGCGAGGTGCTCGCGGGTTGTTTGTGGGAGCTCGACACCCGAGAGCACGGCATTGATCCATAGACCATCACCGGCGAGAAGGGCGAGGGTGCGGCGGGTTGCCGCTTCATCCTGGATGCTCTTGTCGAGCTGGTTGCTGGTCCAGCGTTCGAAGATGACATCCCAGTATTCACGGTACGCCGGGGTGGACGATGCCTCGATCATGAAGAGGATTTCGGCGCGAGTAGCCTGGATCACGCAGGTTCGGATGTAGGCGGCTAGCCGCTCGTCGGCGCTGGCCGCCTCGGGCTCTTTCCCCAGCGTGTGCTTCAGCTTCGCCTCCCACTCCTCCGAGAGGAGCTGATGGATGGCGGTGAGCAGGGCATCCCGGGTTTCAAAGTGGTAGAGCAGCCCGCCCTTCGTGATTCCCGTTTCCTCGGCCGCCGCTTCGAGCGTGAGGCGGGACACTCCCACACGCTCGACCACGGCTACCGCCGCCTGGAGAATCTTGGCGCGATTACTCGGTCGCATCGGCTTAGCCCCTCCTAGTGCGCATCGTGCAGCGCGCTCAGATCGGCGCGGCGCAGCAGTAGTCCGGTAATTAGCGCGCCGAGACCGGCCACCACCGCGGTCACGACCATCACGGTGAAATAGCCTGAATCGAACGCCTTGCCCGCGGCATCGAGCAGGGCGTGATTCGCCTGTTCGCTGCTCCTCGCCAGCTCGTGGGCCGATTCAATGCTGTCGCGCGCGGCCTCAGGCGCTCCGCTGGGCAGCACGAATCGCGAGGTGTAGATCTCAGTGAGCAGGCTGCCGAGCAGCGCCACCGCGGTGAGGTTGCCGAATTCGTACGAAACCTCCTCGACCGATGATGCCATCCCCGCGCGGTGCACCGGCGCGCTGCCGATGATCGCCGAGGAGGCAACCGACATCACCGCGCCGAAGCCGACGCCCATCACGACAAATCCAGCGATCATCCAGCCCAATCCAGCATCGAGCCCGATCAGCGCCAGCACCACGCCGATCGCACCGACCGCCATCCCACCGGAAATCAGCGGAGCCAGCCCAACCCGGTGCAACACCGCGCCGCCGATCAACGCGGTGACGAGCGCGCCGCCGGCGATCGTGACGAGCAATCCGCCCGATTCCAGCGGCGAGTATCCCTTCACCAGTTGGAAGCGCTGTGAGGTGACGTACTCAATTCCGGCGAGCACGAAAAGCGAAATCGCCGCACCCAGTACTCCGGCGGTGAAGATGCGATTGCGGAAGATCGAGAAATCGAGCAGCGGATAGGGCAACCGGCGCTGACGGCGGGCGAAGGAGCCCAGACCGATCAGCGTCGCCGCCAATGCCGCCAGCACGAGCGGCCAGGAGCGATCGGATTTCGCCCCTTCCTTGATGGCAAATACCAACCCGGAAAGCCCGATCATCACCTGGATCGACGAGAGGAAATCCCAGCTCCGGCTGCGATCGCTCACGCTCCGCGGCGCTACGATCAGGGTCGCCACCAGCGCGACGATCACGACCGGCACGTTGATCAAAAAGACCGAGCCCCAAGAGAAATGCCGCAGAAGAATCCCGCTCGCGATCGGTCCGATAGCGGAACCGACCACCGCCAGGCTGCCCCACACCGCCACCGCCATATTGCGTTCGCGCGTATCGGTGAAGGTGATGCGGATCAGCGCCAGCGTCGCGGGCATCATCGCCGCCGCTCCGACACCCAGCGCTGCCCGGGCGGCGATGAGACTCCCCGGGTTCGGCGAAAACGCCGCCGCCAGCGACGCGCTGCCGAAAATCACCAAACCGATGAGAAACATCCGTCGATGCCCGTAACGGTCGCCGAGCGTACCCGCCCCGAGTAGCAGCCCTGCCACGAGCAGCGGATACGCGTTGACGATCCAGAGACGCTCGGTGCTGTTTGCGCCGAGTTCCTCAGTCAGTGTTGGCAGCGCGGTGAAGAGAATCGAGTTGTCGAGGGTAATGAGGAGAACACCCGCGGCCACGGTGGCCAGGAGGGTCCACCGACGTCTAGCGGTCATAGAAACGCCTCGCAATGGAGTATAAAACGGCGGCGCAGTGTCGGCGCCGGAGTAACTATACCATCCGGAAGGTATAGTTACGAATCAGATGCGAGGTCGTTGTCCGTTCTCCGTCGTCCGTCATCCGTAGCTCCGGAGGAGCGTTTACGAATAGCCTGGGGTCGCAACCCCAGGTCTCCGATCCCCACAGCAATCTCCCAAACCGTGCCCTCTCCCGTCGCAACGGGAGAGGGTGCCTGCGCAGCAGGCGGGTGAGGGTGTCTCGTTGAACGAATATTCCTTGTCCGGCGACGCTACTCGCCTGCCTAATTCCCGCACTAGCTTCGTGGTCGAGCACCACGCCAGCGCAGGGCGAATCCGGATACCAGAATCGCAGCGCCAATCCCGAGCCAAACCAACGGGGGACCGTCGTTCTCTCCGGAGCCGGTATTCGGCAGTGAGACGACCGGTTCGTCCCTGGCGGGTGTAGAGCCGTCTTCGATCAGGATCGGTTCGCCGTCGCCGCCGATTGGTGTCGCTGGAACTCCATTTCCGTAGTACACATCGGAATCCCATCGGACCGGTACACAGGGGCCTGGATAATCCCGGTACACGGTCGTGGTGTTATCCAGAAAGCCGCCGAACATTCCCTGAAACGAGGCGCCGAGCTTCCCATTGCCACTGCTGACCGTCATCGCATCTACCCCGCGAAATTTTGGGGCGCCGGTGCAGTCGCCGGTGGCGTAAAGCAAAATCTCGGAATATCCGTGACGGGGAACGTCCAGTAGAGCGGTGATGTACGCGTTTTCCGGAACGTAGAAGACTCCATCCACGTACTTGCCGTAGGCGAGCAGGCGCAGCTGCGGCACCACGGGAGCGGCGTACCGGTTCTCCTCGCTCACGGTTCGGCCGCTTGGAGCCACGCTCGCGTCCGCGGATGCGCCGGCGGACGATCCGGCTGCGAGCGCAAGCAGAAGGGCGAAAACAGGGAGCAATCTCCGGCCCAACGTCGTCATAGTTTCCTCAATCGCGTGTACGATCGATCACAGCGTGTGCGGTGTTGTTAGCGCGATGTTCGGTTAGTACGCCAGCGCAGCGCGAATCCGGAGATCAGGACAGCGCTGCCGATGCCAAGCCAGAGGAAGGGTGTGCCGTCATTTGGGCCGGCACCGGTGTTCGGCAACGAAACGACGGGCGCTCCCGCATCCGGCGGGGGATTCTCCCCGCCGTTGTTTGCGATCGGAGTGGCCGGTGTCCCGGCTCCGTAAAACCTGGCGTTGTCCCAGACGATAGAAATGCAGGGACCACGATAGCCGTTAACGTAAGATCCATCATCCAGCCTGAAGGAATAGATTCCCCGGACTGATGCAACGAACCCAGGTTCACGATTAAAGTACGACAGGTAATATTGGGAACTGCCGTATCGTGGTTCGGTGCATGAACTATTTTCGTAAAAGTTGATCTGCGAGGTTCCCCTGGATGGGGTACCGAGGGTCGCGTAGAGTCGTGCCACCGACGGCATCACGTAGACCCCATCGATGTATTCGCCGAGATTGGGATCTAGAACCACCGGCGGTAAATCGGGAAAGCCTTGCTGGCGCGCGAGTTGTGGAAGAGTGCCGGTGTCGGCGCCTATCGCAAACGGTACGTTGCTCTGTTGAAGACGCTCCGGTGCTTGCGCACGCGCGGACGATCCGGAAGCCAACGCAATGAGCAAGGCAATTACGAGAAGAAACCCCCGGCGCATCGTCGTGACCCCTCGTTCAATCAAGTGCCCACACTATCCATCAGATATGAAACGAACGCGGACTAGCATCGCATATCGATGTCGAGAATGCCTGTAGGCCTAGACGCCCAATCCTCCGCAGTATTTCCAGTGGCGTGCAGACGCAAGGCCGTCGTAAGATGGGCGCGAAGGACTACATAAATCAGTACGTTGGTCGTGGAGTTTACTCATTCGCGCCGGGCGCGGGGAGGAGCCGGCGACGAAGCACTGTGAAACCGGAGGGGAGCGTGGAGGGCTGCGAGGCGCGTAACCGCGTGTGCGCAGCATTGCTGAGGAGGGCGAGGGCATGGATATCCTGGTCGGATTGATTGCGATCGTTGGTGGGCTGGCGATCATGTTTGCCGGGTTGCCGTACTTCTATCTGCTCCTGCCGGTGTGGGGCTTCATCGTCGGATTCGTTACCGGCGCTGCGGCCACCACCGCGATCTTCGGAGATAGCTTTCTCGCCACCGGATTAAGCTGGATCATCGGGCTGGTTGTGGCGGTCGTGTTCGCACTGCTTTCGTATCTGTACTGGTATTTCGGGGTGATCGTGACCGCCGGGTTGGCGGGCGGTTTGCTCGGAGCGTCGCTCTTCGCCGCGATCGGGGTAGACCGCGCCTGGATTCTCTTCATCATCGGTGTGATCGTCGGCATCGCCTTCGCGCTGGCGGCGCTGGTGCTCGATCTCCCCGTCTACATGGTGATCGTGAATACGGCGCTCGCCGGGGCGGCGTTTGTGATCGGTGGCGTGCTGCTGCTGTTCAACAAAATCGATCGCGATGAGCTCGGTACCAGCGCACTCTGGCATCAGATTAACGACAAGTGGTATCTGTGGATCATCTGGATTGTGGCGGCTGCCGTCGGCATGGGCGTCCAGCTCACCAGAAAGGCCGTGGTGGACGCGATCCTGCCCGACGAGCGCTGGGTGCGCCTGGAATATCCGCAGCGCTGATCTGTGCGAATTGCGAAGGGCGTGGGGAGCATTCCCCACGCCCTTCGTTCGTTGACACCGTGCCGGTGCTTACGCGCCGCTGACCTGCGCCAGGCACACGCGATTGAGCACGCGCGCGAAGATAATCTCGCCCTGAGCGTTCCGGATAAAGGAAACGCGGCTGCCTACAAACTCGCCACCGACGTGCTCGAATTCGTCGGGCGCGGTCGCGCGGAGCGGGCAGAGCATCGGCTCGGCATTCTCCCCGTGCCACTTCGTTTTCAGGCGGAGCGCGAACCCGGGCGCATCGTCAGCCGCGATGAACTCGACGTCCATGTGCGATTGCAGGTAGCGACCGAGATACTCCTCGATCGATGCCGGGGCGTCGAATGTAGCCTCATCCGGCGCCGCGCCGAGGAGATCGTCGAGCAGCAATTCCTGCAAGTCCTCGATCGCGGCATGCCCGAGGGGGCTGTTCGTGAGAATCGCGAAGGCCTCTCCGGTCTCAGGCAGCAGCGTGAGTTGCGCGCGGAACCCGTTCATCCAGCCACCGTGCTCGATCGCCCAGACGCCAGGACGCACCAGCTTTTTGCCCCAGCCGATTCCCCAGGTTTCCACGCTGCTCACGGTCGCCTGCGTGCGCTGCATTTCTTGCCGGGTCGATTCGGTGAGGAAGGTGCCGAGCTGACCGAGATGCGCCTGTCCGAAGCGCAACAGATCGGGCACGGTTGAGAGCAGACCACCGGCGGGATTGGCCGAGCGGGTAACCCCAACCGGGTCTTTCGGGGTCGGTTTGCTCTCGCTATCGAAATCGTAGCCGGTGGCGGTGTTTTCCAGCGCCGGTGGCTGGCTGAAGCCTGATCGCGTCAACCCGAGCGGCGTGAACACGTACTGACGCATCGCGTCTTCGTAGGTCGTGCCCGCCGCGTGCGCCGCCACCGCGCCCGCCAAACCGAAGCCGTTGTTGGAGTAGGACCAGATTTCCCCCGGCGCGGTGAATTGCGGGTGCTTGGCGAAATCGGCCACGAACCGCGGCAGCGAATCGTCGTCGATACCCGTTTCCTCGAAGCCGTCGCCCTCGAATCCGCCCCGGTGGGTGAGCAGGTGGCGCATCGTGAGCGCTTCACGCGCCGCCGCGTCGCTCAGCGCCAGCTGCGGGTAGTAGCTGACAATCGGTGCATCGAGATCGAGTTTGCCAGCGTCGACCAGGCGCATCGCCAGCGTGGCGGTGAAGACCTTGCTGATCGAGCCGATCCCGAAGATCGTCTCCTCGGTCACCGCCTCCCGCGTTTCGAGATCGCGCACCCCGAACACCTGGCACGAGATCGCGCCGTTCCGCAGGGTGCCGATAACCAGCCCGTTCAGTTTCCAGCGGTCGATAATCGCCGCAATCTCGGCGGTATTCATGGGATTGATACGCTCCTAACGCTGAAGTTTGGGATCGGTTTTATCGCGCAGGCCATCGCCGAGCAGATTGAGACAGAGAATCGTCAGCACAATCGCCAAACCGGGGAAGGTGGAAAGCCACCAGGCGCTGCGTACGTAGTTGCGCCCGATCGAAAGCATCGCTCCCCAGGTAGGAGTCGGCGGTCGTACCCCAACCCCGAGAAAGCTCAGCGATGCTTCCACCAGAATGCCGGAGGCGATTGTCAGCGGGGCCAGCGCGATGATGATCGGCATCACATTCGGCAGCATGTAGCGGAAAATCAGGCGCCAGTTGGTGCAGCCGGTGGAACGCGCCGCCTCGATGAACTGCGCCTGCGCCAGTGAGAGCGCTTCGCTGCGCACGATGCGCGCGTAGCTCGCCCACCACACCGCGCCGAGCGAAACCACGATCACCCACAGGCTGGGACCGAGCACCGCCGAGAGCCCGAGCGCCATCAGAATCGAGGGAATGCCAAGCACGGCGTCGAACAGGCGGCCGAGCAGCATATCGGTGCGGCCGGCGAAGAAGCCGGCGACCAACCCGAGCGGCAACCCGATCGCCACGCTGATCAGCGCCGAAACGATGCCGGTGAAGAGCGAAATCCGCGCCCCGCCGATCACGCGGCTGAGCACATCGCGCCCAAGCTCGTCGGTGCCCATCCAGTAGCCGCTGGTTGAGGGAGGAGCGAAGGTGTTGAGCAGATCCTGCTTCGAGGTATCGTGCGGCGAAATCCACGGAGCCAGCACCGCGATCACCACGATGGCCGCGAACACGCCGCCACCGACGTAGGTTTGCCAGCCCGTGCGCCGTCGCCGCGGTTTACTTGAGAACGACACGCGGATCCACCAATCGATAGGCCAGGTCGGCTGCGAGATTGCTGAGCACGATCATGGCGCCGATGATCAGCAACACCGCCTGAGCAACCGGAAAGTCTTTGTTGAGAATCGAATCGATGAGGAGTTTGCCGAGTCCCGGCCAGGCGAACACCGTTTCGACCACCACTGCGCCGGTGAGCAGGTAGCCGATCTGCAATCCCAGCACCGACACGATCGGCAGCAGGGCATTGCGGAAGGCGTGGCGCATCACTACGGCGAATTCGCGCACGCCCTTCGAGCGGGCGGTGCGGATGTAATCGGCGGCGAGATTATCGACCATGCTGGAACGGATCAGGCGCGCCACCGAAGCCGCTTCCGCCACCCCGAGCGTGAAGATCGGCAGCACGTAGCTCTTCCACCCGTCCTGCGAGCCGGTGGCCGGTAACCAGCCGAGATGAATCGAGAAGAGAATCACTAACAGGATTCCCAGCCAGAATCCGGGGATCGCCAGCCCGAGCGTGGCGATGCTCATGCAGAACGAATCGAGGATCGAGCCGCGCCGCAGTGCCGCGATCACCCCGAGCGGGATGCCGATCAGGTAGCACACGACGAGCGAGCCCAGGCTGAGCAGCAGCGTTTTCACCAGGCGCTCCAGCACCAGATCGGACACCGGTTTGCGGTACATCAGCGAGGTGCCGAGATCGCCGGTGACGGTATGCTGGAGAAATTTGGCGTACTGCACTGGCAGCGACTCATCGATCCCAAGCCGCTCGCGGGCACGATCGTAAACATCCTGGGTGTAGGTTTCCGGGATCACGAGCAGGGTGGGATCGCCTGGCACCAGGTGCTGCAACATGAAGATGACGAAGCTCAGAATGAGCATCGTCGGCACCGCCGCCGCCAGACGGCGTATCAGATAGGCCACGAGGAAAACCCGATCACGAGATTACGCCAGAGAGAGCGTGCAGGACGGGAGGCACCCCGCCCTGCAGCCGGAATTACGAGCGTGCCCAATCGGTCGGGTACGTGGTGTCGCCGTACTGATTGAAGCCGAAGCCGGTGATGTTCGAGCGCACCGCCACGATGTCGGTTTCGAACACGATCGGCGCCCAGTAGGCCTGCTGGATCAGGTATTCGTCCACCGCCATGAAACCGGCGTTCAGCTCTTCGATCGTCTCCGCGCCGGTGGCGGCGGCAAGCATTTCGTCAAGCTTGGGATCGTTGATGTGCGAGCGGTTGTTCGCCGCATCCGACGGGAAGAAGAAGTTCAGCACATCGGGGCTGCCATATCCCCAGCGCCCCATGTAGCAATCGAAATCGCCCGATTTCGCGAGCTCAAGCGTGGCGGTGGAGGTGTTCATCACCACATCCAGCTTGACGCCGATCTCTTCGAGATTCGCTTGCACGATCTGCACCGTCGAGACGTACTCGGGGGTGTTGCCGACGATCAGCTTGAAGGAGAGCGACGCGCCGTCCTTCGAGCGCACGCCGTCCGCTTCCACCCAACCAGCCTCATCGAGCAGCTGCTTGGCGGTATCGACGTTGTAGGGGAAGCCGAGCGTTTGGGCATCCGCGTAGTGCGACGGGAAGTGCGGCGGCAGGTAGCCGTAGGCGGCGATCCCGGCGATGTTGCGGAACACCGCGGCGGCGATGCCTTCCTTATCGATGGCGTGGTTGATCGCCTTGCGCACGGCGATGTCCTGGAACGGCGTGCGCTCCATGTTCATCGACATGTAGAGCAGATCGCCGCCGTATTTCGGCGGGGTGAGGAACTGGAAGTCAGAGCCGTCCTTCAGGCGATCGTAATCCTGCACCGAGGTGCTGAAGAGCACATCGATCTGCCCCGTTTCCAGCGCCGCGGTGGCGGTGGCAGGCTCAGGCAGCATGCGAATGTCGAGCGTCTGGCAGAGGGCAGGGCCGAGATTGGTGGCGAGATCAGCCGGCGCCCAGGTGTACTCGTCGTAGCGGGTGAGCGTCATGGTGTCGCTGGGCACCCACGAGTCGAGCTTGTACGGACCGCTGCCGATCACCACGGAAACGCCGAAATTCTCCCCAGCCGACTCGTAGGAGGTGGGCGAGATCAGCCCGGCGAAGGAGCTGGCGATCGCATCCATGAATCCCGCGAACCGCGCCGAGAAAACGAAGCTGATGGTGTATTCGTCATCCAGCGTGATATCGGTGACCGGCGCGTAGGTCGAGGAGAACCCGTGCTCGCCCTCAGGGTCGCGCGCTTTGTCGAAGAACCATTTCACGGCCTCCGCATTCAGCGACGAGCCATCGTGGAAGGTGATGCCCTGGCGGATTTTGAAGGTGGTCTTCAAGCCATCAGCCGCGGTTTCCCACGACTCGGCAACCCAGGGCGCCCACGAGCCATCGTCGGCGCGGATGATCAGGTTCTCGAAAATCAGCGGCGAGGCGAACGGCGTGGTGCTGCTGCGGAGATGATCGAAGAGCGCGGTGTCGTAATTCACACCGATGCCGATTTTTGAATCATCCTGCGCCGCGGCTTTGCCGAATGAGAGGCGGGTGGCCGCAACGCCGAGCGCCGCCGCGGCGAGCAGCGAGCGCCGGTTGACGGCAACATCGTTCAGCCGCGCGATACCGTGAACGCGAGATTCCATACCGTTCTTCAAGGGTGACTCCCAGACGCAAAAAGGTGACGCTCCAGAATGAACAGCGCACATCATTTGCGAATGTGAAGGCGGTGTCAATATTCAATTGGGAAGTGTTTGATCTAATAATGATTATTGTTGAGTTGAGTAAAAGTACTGGAGCTGAAAACCCGTATCAAGTGGGTATGACCTGCAGCATCAACGATCCCGCGACATAAACCCAACGCATTCTGTTGGGGAGCCCACGAGGGGCTCCCCTACGGAGAACGTAATGGCGCGGGCTATTTCTCGCGTTGGCAGAGGCGGTGAAGCACGCGAACGGATGAAATAGCGCCGGTGGGATCGCGGAAGAAGATGATGCGGCCACCCGCGAACTCGCCCTCGGTGATATCGAATTCGTCTGGTGCGGCAGGGCGAAGCGGAGAACGGCGTGGCGCGGTGTCGTTACCGTGCCATTGCGTGGCAACATCGATCAGCAGGGGCGACGATCCCCCCGGATCGGAGACCGTCACATCGAGTTGTGAGTTCGTGTATCGGCCCGGATAGGCGGCGAGCGTCTCACGATCTGGCGAGGCGAACGCTGACTCAGCCGGTGGCGGACCGAGCAATTCATTGACCAGCAATGGATTGAGTTCCTCCAACCCGGCGTGTCCACACGGGCTGTTGGTCAGCATCACGTAGGCGGCGCTGATTTCGGGCAGCAGGGTTAGCTGCGCGCGGAACCCATTCGCCCAACCGCTGTGGGTGATCGCCCAGACACCGGGCCGCACCAGGCGCTTACCCCATCCGAGTCCCCAGGCCTCGCTGCCGCTGACCTCTGCCTGCGTCTGCTGCATCTGCTTCCGTGCGGAATCGGAAAGGACGGCTTTTCCGGAATCAGCAAGCAACCCCATATGAAATTGCGCGAAGCGCAGCAGATCGGGGGCAGTGGAGATCACCCCTCCGATCGGATTCGAGGAGCGGCCGAAGGTGTAGGCCGGACACACCTCGGGAGCGTCGATCTCGCCGAAATCGTAGCCGGTGGCGGTATCGGGCAGTTCGGGTGGCTGCCCGACTTTAGTGCGGGTCAATCCCAGCGGTTCGAGCAGCGCGGTACTGAGCAATTCCTCGTAGGGACGGCCCGAGACAACCTCGATCACCCGCCCTGCCAGACCGAACCCGGTGTTGCAGTAGGACCAGCGCTCACCCGGCGGTAGCAGCTGTGGCAGGGTGTGAAAACGGGAAACGTATTCCGCTAGCGTGCGCTCCCGTGCTTCACCACCGAGCGAATCCCCCTCGAACCCACCGCGATGGGTGAGCAGGTGACGCATGGTCAGGCGTTGCCGCGCCTCGGCATCAGGCAATGGCAGATCGGGCAGGTAGCGCAGCACCGGGGTATCGAGGTCGAGCTTGCCCGCATCCACCAGCTGCATTGCCACCGTGGTGGCGAACACCTTGCTGATCGAGCCGATGCCAAACGCGGTATCGCCGTTCACCGACGCGCCGGCTTCCAGCGAGCTCACACCGAAAGTGCGCAGCTCGATTTCGCCGTCGCGCAGCACTCCGACCACCAGACCATTCAATTGCCATTTCGCGATGGCATCCGCGTAGGCATCCATCCGGTTGTGCTCTCCCGCTTTCCATTACTAGCCGTCGGGCCCTCTCCCGTCGCAACGGGAGAGGGGTGGCGCGCAGCGCCGGGGTGAGGGTTGCTCGTTCAACGAAACACCCTCACCCGTCTGCTTCGCAGCCACCCTCTCCCGCTGCGGCAGGAGAGGGCACGGTGTTCCTCCACTGTCTCTCGCTCAGCTCCACTCGGTGCGGATGCGCTCCAGGTGGGCGGTCGCGATGCGCCGGGCTCCGGCGGTGTCACCGGTTTCGATTGCCTGCAGCAATCCGAGGTGATCGGCGTGGGCGGCTTTGAGCTGACCCGCTTCCGACATCCGGCGCAGACCGGGTAGATGCATTTGATCGCGAAGCTCGCCGACCAGGGTGGTCAGGCGATGATTGCCGAGCGCGCCGATCAGCGTCAGGTGAAATGCGCGGTCAAAGCTCAGGAAGTCGAGCAGGCACGAGATGTGCGCTGCCTCGTCGAGCTGCGTGAAGATCGCGCGTGCCTGCGCCAACGCGGCGGTTGGCGTCGGGTTCAATGCCGCCACCTGTTCGAGCGCGGGTACTTCGAGCATCAGCCGGAGATCGATGATCTCATCGAGATCGGTCTGCGTCATGCGCAGAATGCGGAAACCGCGATTGCGATCCATCGTCAGCAAGCCCTGTTGCGCCAGATTCAGCAGGGCTTCCCGCACCGGAGTGCGGGAAACCCCGAGAAGCATCGCAAATTGGTTCACGGTGTACAGCGTTTCAGGCTGCAAATCGCCCGCGATAATCGCCGCTTTTAGATGTTCATAGGCCTGGGTTGCCAGCGATACGCGTTTTTCGATCGGTGGCACAAGCGGCTGTTCGGCAGACTCCGCGTGGAGTGATTGCGCGAACTCACCATCGTCTCGTCGCTGTGCCAAGATCAGTCCTCATTGCCGTGCGTTCGGTTAGCGCCACACCTGCTCGAACACCCGCAGGTAGTTGCCGCCAAGAATCTTCAGAATCGCCTCGCGCTCGTAGCCGCGGCGCACCAGCTCGGCCGTCACATTCGGCAAATCCTGCATCCCCAGGAAGCCGGTTGGTGCGCGCTCGTAGCCGTAGAAATCGGTGCCGAGCCCGACGTGATCGATGCCGATCGCCGTAGCCGTTTCGTCGATGTTGTCGACGTACTCTTCCAGCGACCGCTGCGAGTAGCCGATGATCCCAACCACGCCGCCCGACGCCGCGATCGCTTCCCAGAGGGCGCGGTGCGGTTTGAGATCGGCATCGGTCGCGAGTTGTGATGGCGGCAATGTTAGTGCAGCGGAGCGGGCGTGTGAAAGGACGATCGGGGCATCCGAAAGCCCCACGATCTCCCAACAACCGCGCAAATTCATGTGCGCGAGATCGATCACGATCCCTAGCTCGTTCATCCGCTTGACCGCATCACGGCCGAGCTCGGTCAAGCCGCCGGTGACCGGTGAGCCGAGTTGCCCGCCACCATCGCCGAAGGCATTGCGGCGGCTGTGGGTGAGCGAGCCCATGCGCAACCCGAGCTGGAAGAAGACATCGAGCAGCTTCAAATCGTAGCCGAGCGGTTCGAAGCCTTCGAAGGTGAGAAAACCGCTAGTTTTCCCGACCTGTTTGACGGCACGAATTTCGTCCACCGTGCGGACGACTTCGTAATTCGGATCCTCTTCGGCCTCGCGGAAATGCCAGGCGATCATTTCCAGCGTGCGGTGCGTCGCCTTATCGAGCTGATCGTCGCTGAGGTAGATTGCCGTGCCCTGCGAGGTCAACCCACCTTCGAGATAGCGCGGGATATCGTAGAACCCCATCGGACCGAAATAGGCGGTGTGCGCGGAGAAGTTGTAAAGCCCACCGAGCTTATCGGCCGGGGTGCCGAAGGGCGGTTCCCAGCCTTCCTCAGGCGGGACCTGGACACGGTCGCGTAGGCGCATTTTGCCATCGGCCACCTTCATCAGGATGTCCGAGTGACCGTCGATGATGATCGCCTCGCGGTGAATCTCCTCGGCCAGCGCTTGCTGCTCCGGTGTGAGATCGACG
>JAESFN010000816.1_pt1 | contig 20416 bp, 18 predicted proteins | sample 9269411 | NCBI WGS metagenome assembly JAESFN01 (sample SAMN14505399, study PRJNA617100) | algae metagenome | isolation source: Iphinoe sp. HA4291-MV1 and co-occurring heterotrophs from trail next to... | place: USA: Maunawili Falls, Hawaii | collected 2009-07-25
AGCACCTTGAAGAGATCGATGTCGTAGTTGCTGTGGACCCCCTGCAGCACCGCGGCGATGCGCTCGAGGCCCATGCCGGTGTCGATGGACGGCCGCGGCAGCTCGATGCGCGAACCATCGGGCTGCTGCTCGAACTGCATGAAGACGAGATTCCAGAACTCGAGGAAACGGTCGCCGTCCTCGTCCGGGCTGCCCGGAGGCCCTCCCCGCAGCGCTTCGCCCTGATCGATGAAGATCTCGGAACACGGCCCGCAGGGACCCGTGTCGCCCATCTGCCAGAAATTGGCGCTGGTGCCGATCCGGATGATCTTGTGATCCGGGAAACCGGCGATCTTCTTCCACAGGTCGAAGGCGTGATCGTCATCGGCGTAGACGGTGACGAGCAGCCGGTCCTTCGACAGGCCGAACTCGCGGGTCACGAGGTTCCAGGCCAGCTCGATCGCCCGCTCCTTGAAGTAGTCGCCGAACGAGAAGTTGCCGAGCATCTCGAAGAAGGTGTGGTGGCGCGCGGTGTAGCCGACATTGTCGAGGTCGTTATGCTTGCCACCGGCACGCACGCATTTCTGCGATGTGGTCGCCCGTGGATAGGGGGGCTGCGCCCGCCCGGTGAAATAGTCCTTGAACTGCACCATGCCGGCATTGGTGAACATCAGCGTCGGGTCATTCCGCGGAACGAGCGGACCGGAGGCGACTTCGCTATGGCCGTTCTTCTCGAAATAGCCGAGGAAATGGGAACGGATGTCGTTGACCGAGTTCATCTTTTCTCTTTGACCTGCAGGACCCGCGCACGCGCATGTAACACCGCGCCGGCGGTTTTACCGCCGACGCAGCGAGATTGTCCACCAAAGCCCGGCGAAACGACGCGAACTAGGCCGTTTTCCGCGGCGGCGCGTCCTGGTTGACGACGTCCTCGAAGCGCTTCTCCCAGCGGAGGTAGCTGCCCGCCGCACCCAGGACGAACGGCGAGAAGGCGATCGCCCAGGTCATGCAGGAGTTGAAGAAGCTGGCCGGGAACCGGCATGGGCGAAGCATGTCGACGAACAGGACGACGCGCTGCTTGTCGGTGTGGTTCCACGCCTCGTGGTCGTAGGTGTCGTCGAAGATCATCACCTTCCCCTCCTGCCAGTGCCGCGTCTCGGTGCCGACGCGGATGCCGCACTGGTCGGTGGGTTCGGGAATCAGGACGGCGAGATGCACACGGAGCACACCCTTGAATGGCCCGCGGTGGGGCGGCAGGTGCTTGCCCGGCGCCAGAATGGAGAAGAAGGCGGTCTTCATCCCGGGAATCTTCTTCAACGCCTTCACAGTCTCCGGGCAGCGCTTGCAGTTCCCGGCCGCCTTGATCCCGTAAGCGTAGAAAAAGAACGTCTTCCAGCCGTCGTCCTGCGAGAGGTTCTTCTGCTCCTTGGAGATGTCCTGGAAATTGGGCATGTGCGCAGAATAGGGGAGGAGCGCGTCGAGCTCCGCCCGCACCTTCGCCCAGTCCGCCTCGACGGAAGCAACCCAGGGAAAGTCCTTCACGTCGAAGAACGGATGGTCGCCGACCTTCGAATTGCGCCCGAAGTAGCGATCCATGCCCCAGACGAATTTGCGCCCGAGCCGCATGAAGGCACTGCCGACGGCGCCACGCTGTTCCTGTACGACCTGAGTCTCCTGCATCGCCTCTCGCGCTCCGGATTTGCGCCGGAGGTTACTGTCCGCGAACCGCCCACTCAACAGAAACCGTGCAGGCTGGAACCGCTCCGATCAGGCGAGGCGGACCGAACCGTCGTCTCCGATCGTCCAGAACGGATTGTGCGCCACCTCCCAGAGGTGGCCATCCGGGTCGGCGAAGTAGCCGGAATATCCGCCCCAGGGGGTCTCGTGAGCAGACCTCACCACCTTCGCACCCGCAGCCTCGGCCTCTGCAAGGACCATTTCCACCTCCGAACGGCTCCGGGCATTGTATGCAAGGGCAATCCCGGCGAAGGAAGCGCCGGAATCGGCCACGCCGGCATCCTCGGCCAGCGACGGTCGCGACCAGAGAGCGAGGATCGCGCCGGGCATCTGGTAGAAGGCGACGCCGTCATTGTCGTTGCCGCGCTTCCAACCGAGGCCCTCCTCGTAGAAGCGACGGGCACGGGAAAGGTCGGCGACGCCGAGGGTGACGAGACTGAGGCGCTGTTCCATTGACGATCTCCCTGGCAGGGCAATGCCGCGGCCGATCAGCGCGGCGCCCTCTGGGCCGACGCCGGCAGCCGGCAAAACCCGAAGTCACCCAGCCCAGAGTCGCGGCGGCCCGGCTTCCTCGCGGGGTCTCCTAGTCCGAGGGAGCGGCATCCGCGGTGGATGCCGCCCTCGTCCATTATTCCATCGAGTCGTCCGGACCGGCGCCATCATCCTCGGCACCGCCCTTGTCGAGGAATTTTTCCGCGATCAGACCCGCATTTTGGCGAATCGCTTGTTCGATCACGGCGGCAATTCCCGGATTCTCCTTGAGGAACAGCTTTGCGTTCTCTCGCCCCTGGCCGAGCCGCTGGCTGTCGTAGGAGAACCATGCGCCTGACTTCTCGACAATGCCGGCCTTGACGCCGAGGTCGATGAGCTCCCCCGTCTTGGAGATGCCCTCGCCGTACATGATGTCGAACTCGACCTGCTTGAACGGCGGGGCGAGCTTATTCTTGACCACCTTGACCCGGGTCTGGTTGCCGACCGTCTCGTCGCGCTCCTTGATGGCGCCGATGCGGCGAATGTCGAGACGGACCGAGGCGTAGAACTTGAGTGCGTTGCCACCGGTCGTGGTCTCGGGATTGCCGAACATGACGCCGATCTTCATCCGGATCTGGTTGATGAAGATCACCATCGTGTTCGATCGGTTGATCGAGCCGGTGAGCTTGCGGAGCGCCTGGCTCATCAGCCGCGCCTGGAGGCCGGGGAGCTGGTCACCCATCTCGCCCTCGATTTCGGCCTTGGGCGTGAGCGCGGCCACCGAATCGATGACGAGAACGTCAATCGCCCCGGAACGGACGAGGGTATCGGCGATCTCGAGCGCCTGCTCGCCGGTATCGGGTTGAGAGATGAGCAGATCGTCGAGGTTGACGCCAAGCTTCCGCGCATAAACCGCGTCGAGCGCATGCTCGGCGTCGATGAAGCCACAAATGCCGCCCTTCCTCTGCGCCTCAGCTATGGCGTGCAGCGCAAGGGTCGTCTTGCCCGAGGATTCGGGCCCATAGATCTCGACGATGCGGCCGCGCGGGAGACCACCGATGCCAAGCGCGATGTCGAGGCCCAATGACCCGGTCGGCACGGTGGCGATCTCGACCGGCGTCTCGTTCTTGCCGAGGCGCATGATCGAGCCCTTGCCGAAGGCACGCTCGATCTGGCTGAGCGCCGCGTCCAGCGCCTTCGACTTGTCCATTGAATGCCCCTCGATCAGGCGGAGATTGGCGGCGGTGGCCATGGCTGCTTCGCGCTCCTTATTCCATACGGGCGGGAGTCGTTCAAATCGATCCGGTCAAATCGGTGGGGGACCCCCGCTAACCCCGCTGACGAGACAATGTACATGATTTGTTCCGTAGAACAAGGGGCGAACATAGAGTTCGGCACCACCAGGCTCTTTTGCGATCGCCGTCGCCCGGGCTTGCCGTTGGCGACGATGTCGGCTTGGGTCGGGAAGGCTTAAGCACGGAGGCCGCGCATATGCCCGCCCAACTCGGCTCTGAGGTCGAATTCACGGTCGTTGGCGGCGCCACCATCGATCACGCCGCCTTCACGCTCGCGGCGCCGGTCGCCGGGGCGTCCAATCCCGGCACGGCTCGCACCTCCCCCGGCGGCGTTGCGTTCAACGTCGCACGGGACCTTGCGCGCTTGGGACACCGGGTGCGGCTGGTCAGCCGCGTCGGCAGGGATGCGGACGGCGATATGGTGCTGGCGACGGCTCGCGCGGATGGGATCGACGCTGCCGGCATGGCGCTCTCCGCGCGGTTGCCCACGGCCACCTATCGGGCCGCCTTCGACGACGCCGGTGGCCTGATCATCGGCATTGCCGATATGGCGATCTTCGACGAGATCACGCCCGAGGCCGCCCTGGCGGCGATGGCGGCTGCCCCTGGCCGGACGGTGGTCGTGGATGCCAACCTGCCCGCCCCGACCCTTGCCGCTCTCGCCGAGGCAACCGACCGTCCGGTCGTTGCCATCGCGGTGTCGCCAGCGAAGGCCGTGCGGCTCGTCCCCGTGTTGCCGCGGATCACGCTCCTCTTTGCAACCCGGCGCGAGGCAGCGGCCCTTCTCGGCCATAGCGAGGATCCCGCCACGCCGACGAAGGATCTTGCGGCCGCCCTGGTCGATGCCGGCGTAGCCCATGTCGTCGTCACCGATTCGGAGAAGCCGATCGCCGCGGCGACCGTCTTCGAAGCACATCTCTTCGCCCCCTTCCCGGCCGATGTCCGCAGCGTCAACGGCGCGGGCGACGCGCTCGCCGCCGGTGTACTCCACGGGCTCGCCTCCGGCCGAGGCTTCTTCGACGCAATCCTCTGCGGGCTTGCGGCGGCGGCGATCACGGTGGAAGAAGACGGGACCGTCGCGGCCGGGCTCGATGCGCCGGCAATCGAGGCGCGAACGGCGAAAGCGAGGATCGTTGCATGACGATTGTGGTCAGCCCGGAGGTGCAGGAAGCGCTCGCCGCAGGACGCCCGGTGGTGGCGCTCGAGACGACGATCGTGAGCCACGGCATGCCTTGGCCGGAGAACGTCGAGACGGCGCGCGCGGTCGAGGCGGTCGTGCGCGACCACGGCGTCGTGCCGGCCGCGATCGCCGTGCTCGACGGCCGGATCAGGGTCGGGCTGGAGGCGACCGATCTCGAACGGCTGGCCAAGGCGAAGGACGTCGCCAAGCTCTCCCGTGCCGACCTCGCCTGGGCCATGGTGTCGGGACGCCCCGGGGCGACGACGGTGGCAGCGACCATGATCGTCGCCGATCGCGCCGGCATCCCGGTCTTCGCCACCGGCGGCATCGGCGGCGTGCACAGGGGTGCGGAGACGAGCTTCGACATCTCCGCGGACCTGACGGAACTGGCGCGCACCCCCGTCACGGTTGTCGCCGCCGGGGCGAAGGCCCTCCTCGACCTGCCGAAGACGCTGGAGATGCTCGAAACGCTGGGCGTGCCTGTAGTCTGCTACCGCACCGACCAGTTCCCTGCCTTCTGGTCGCGGGCGAGCGGCTTCGGGGCACCCATCCGCCTCGACGATGCTGCGGCGATCGCTGCCTTCGTCCGCGCCCGCGAGGGCCTCGCGCTTGGTGGCGGCGTGCTGGTCGCCAACCCCGTGCCGGAAGCCGACGAGATCCCGGCGGCGGAGATGGAGGCCCATATCGCCGCCGCCCACGCCGACAGCCTCGCCGCGGGCGTGACCGGAAAGGCGGTGACGCCCTACCTCCTCGACGCGGTGCTGAAGCGGACGGGCGGCCGGAGCCTTCTAACCAACATCGCGCTCATCAAGAACAATGCCCGCCTCGCAGCAGAGATCGCGACGGCGCTTGCTTCGTCCCACTGACCTCGGCGCATCGACGTCCGGGAGGGCCGTGCGGTCCGGCCTACAGATCGAAGTCGCTGGCGTGGAGCGTGGACACGCCTTTCAGCTTGATCTCGAAATCCGGCTTCTTGCCGCCGTAAACGTCAAGCTGGACGAAGGCGTTATCGCCCTTGGTCTCGTAACGAATCTCGCCCTTCTTGCCACTAAAGGCGGCATCGCCGATGAAGTCGAGCTTCTGCGCAACTTCGATCGTCTTCAGTTCGATGCGGCTCAGATCGAGCTTATCCCCCTGGCTCGACCTGAAATCGAGGATCGTGTCGAGCCTGGTATCGGCGACCGAGCCACCCTTCGAATCGGTGATGCGGTCATAGAGGAAGGTATCGGCGCCGCTGCCGCCCTTGAGCTTGTCACCGCTGTCGCCGCCGAACAGAACGTCGTCGCCCCCCTGGCCAACAAGCCTGTCCTGGCCGGCCTGGCCGAAAAGCTCGTCGGCGCCGCCGCCGCCTACCAGCGCGTCCTTGCCGCCCTCGCCGAAGAATTCGTCGTCCGACCGTCCGCCCTTCAAACTATCGTCACCGAAGCCGCCGGACACTGTCCCGTCGATCACGCCGTCCTTGCCGCGCAGGATGTCGTCATAGCTGCCGAAAACGATGTTGCCGCGGATCAGCCCGTTGTTGACGATCGTTTCGACCTTGGTGCCCTTAAGGAGGATATTGCCGAGGATCGAGCCTGCGTTTTCGACGATCATCCCGCTGAACACGTCCGACCGGATCGCATAGCCGCCGCTGATGATCGAGCCGGTGTTGACAATGTGCCCGACCTCGTGCCGCAGCCCGACGGAAATCGCATCGCCACCCGCCTCGATGACGCCGCTGTTGACGAGGCTGATCCCGTCCATCGACTCGGCGAAGATCGCTGAGGTCTTGCCAAAGAGGTAACCCGAGTTGTGGATCTCGGAAGTGCCGGCGCTGAACGCGTATTCGATGCCGGCCTTGGCGAGACCGATGATCGAGCCCTGGTTCGAAATCCGGGTGGAGTTCACTTCAACGACGATTCCGGACGCAGCCATCATCGTGCCATTGGCGCTGTTGACGATCGAAGCCCCGCCGCCGAAGAAATCGACTTGCACGCCATGGCCGCCGTCACCCGTCGACGAAATATCGCCGTGGTTGATGAGCTGGCCGCCTGACCGCGCGATTGTCACCGCGTTGGCGCCGGTCGCCGTCGTCGAAATCACCACGCCGGCCCGAACGATCCACTGCTGGTTGTCGGCAGTGAAGCTCAGGCCGTTGGTGTCGATTGTCTGGATGGGCATTCCATTATCCCCCGCGCCGGCACCGCATATCGAGCATTACCCCGCAGCAATTTAAAGATCATCACGAAAATCATGAAGCTTTGGCAATGCGCTGTGCCCTGCCGGTCTCGCCCAATGTCCCCGCCGACTGCGGAAAGGCCTCGAACAGGGGTCGGTGCGCGACGCGACCCGAACGGAGGGGATGGCTTCGGGCGCGACCGGCGCGCAAGGTCCGTCCCCAACTGCGCGCCGCAGCTTCCTTGCCGGGCGACGCGGGCCACGGGACGGCAGGGCGCCTCGCGTCGAATTCGTCTGCGCCCATTCGTCTTGAAGGCAGGAGTGCATCTCCATCGCCCCGCCGAACGGCGGGATCGCGGCCCGGACGACGACAGGGAGTATCGATCGATGAGCAGGAGAGTTGCCATCATCGGCGGGCTCGGCAAGACCGGCCGTCTCGTCTTCGAGCGGCTGACGAAACGCGGTATTCCGGCCTTTTCCGCGTCGCGGTGGAGCGAACCCGGATTCGACTGGCTCGACCTGTCGACGTGGCCCCGGGCGCTTTCGGGCGCCACGGCCGCCTACGTCACGTATCAGCCTGATCTCGCACTGCCGCGGGCCGCCGGCGACATCGGTGCCCTCGCCTGCGTCGCCGCCGAGGTCGGCGTCGAGCACATCGTCCTACTCTCCGGTCGCGGCGGGACGGGAGCGCGGCGAGCAGAGGAACGCCTCCGCCGCGCGCCGCTCGACCACACCATCCTCCGCGCGTCCTGGCTTGCGCAGAACTTCAGCGAGGGCGCCTTCCTCGACGGGATCATGGCCGGCGACCTGGCGTTCCCCGCCGATGATGTCCGCGAACCCTTCGTCAGCGCCGACGATATCGCCGACGCCGCACTCGAGGCGCTGTGCGATCCGGTCCACCTCGGCCGCACCTACGAGATCACAGGGCCGCGCTCGCTCCGCTTCGCCGATGCGGTTGCCGAAATCGCGGCGGCGAGCGGACGCGACATCCGCTACCGGCCGGTGCCCGCGCAGGAATTTCTCCCGATCGCCGCCGCGCCGGCATGCCGGACGAAGTGGTGTGGGTAATGGAGGACCTCTTCACCCGCACCCTCGACGGCCGGAACGAAAGGGTGGTCGCCGACGCCGAGCGCATCCCTGGACGAAAGCCGGTCGACTTTGCCGACTATGCCCGCCGCGCGGGCCGGCAGGGTACCTGGGCCGCATGAGCGGGCCGGTGTCTGTCGAAAAGAGGCCGGCTCGCTCGTCGTGGGTAGTGACGGCGCCGAAGGCGGCGCGGAGACAGGGAGCGAACGGGATGCGCAGGATCATAGCCGCAGCGTTTCTCACCCTCGATGGGGTGATGCAGGCGCCGGGCGGACCCGAGGAGGACCGGAGCGGTGGATTCGGTTTCGGCGGCTGGCTGGCGGGCGTCGCCGACGAGGAAATCGGAGACGCGGTCGGCGAGCTGTTCAGGCAGCCCTACGACCTCCTGCTCGGTCGGCGAACCTACGACATCTTCGCGGCCTACTGGCCCTTCATCCCGACCGACCCCGCTGTCGCCGGCTATGATCCGGGCATCGCGGGTATCGCGGGGTCTTTCAACCGCGTCGTCAAATACGTAGCCACCCATCGGCCTGGAGGCCTCGACTGGGAAAACACCACGTGGCTCGGCGACGACATGCTCGCCACGCTCGGCGACCTCAAGCGGAGCGACGGGCCGACGCTCGTCATCCAGGGCAGCAGCGACCTGATCCAGGCGCTCCTCGCCCATGATCTCATTGACGAATTTCGCCTGATCGTCGCGCCCCTGGTGCTCGGCGCAGGCAAGCGTCTGTTCGGCAGCGGCACGCACCCGAGAGGATTGAGGTCGACGCGGTCGCGGCTCACCGCGCTCGGTACGCTGATCGCCACCTACGAACCGGCCGGCGAGGTCAGGACCGGATCCTTCGGGGCGGACATGCCGTCCGACGCGGAGATCGACCGGCGCCGGCATATCATCGAGGCCGGACGGCCGGCGTGACGGCTGGAGCCGGCGTGGGCGCTATCGCCCCAACGTCTCCTTGACGGCAATGGCGAGCTGCTTGAGCGAGAAGGGCTTCGGCAGGAAGTGGAAGTCCTCGCCTTCGGGCAGGTTCTTCTTGAATGCCTCCTCGGCGTAGCCGGAGATGAAGATGATCTTGAGCTCGGGCCGCGTCTTGCGGAGTTCCCGCAGGAGCGACGGCCCGTCGAGCTCCGGCATCACCACGTCCGACACCACGAGGTCGATGCCGCCGCCCGCCTCGTCCATCACCTCGAGCGCCTCGACGCCGGATGACGCCTCGTAGACCCGGTAGCCGCGCGAAGCGAGCGCCCGCGCCGCGAAGCTCCGCACCGCCTCCTCGTCCTCGACGAGGAGGATCGTTGCGCTGCCGGTGAGGTCGGAAATCTTCGGCTCCTCGACCACCGCCGCCGCCTTCTCGCCCTCGGGCGCGATGTAGCGCGGGATGAAGATGCGGAAGACCGTGCCCCTCCCCACGGTCGAATCGAAATAGATGAAGCCTTCGGTCTGCTTGACGATGCCGTAGACCGTGGAGAGGCCGAGGCCCGTCCCTTTGCCGACCTCCTTGGTCGAGAAGAACGGCTCGAAGATGCGGCCCTGGACTTCCGGCGGGATGCCGGAGCCGGTGTCCTCGATCTCGAGCAGCACATAGTCCGCCGCGGGCAGCGGCCGATAGGGGAAACCCGAAACCTCGGATGCCTTGAGGTTGCGGGTGCGGATGGTCATCGTCCCGCCGCTCGGCATCGCGTCGCGGGCATTGACGGCGAGGTTGACGATCACCTGCTCGAACTGGTTGAGGTCCGCCTTGATCGGCCAGAGGCTCGGGCCGGGCACGACCTCGAGCTTGACGTTCTCGCCGAGCAGGCGGCCGAGCAGGGCCGTGAGGTCCGAGATCAGGTCGCCGAGCTGCAGCACCTGGGGCCGAAGCGTCTGGCGGCGCGAGAACGCAAGCAGCTGACGCACCAGCCCGGCGGCACGGTTGGCGTTCTGCTTGATGTTCATGATGTCCTGGAAGGACGGGTCGCTCGGCCGGTGATTGGCGAGAAGCAGATCCGAGAAGCCGATGATCGCGGTCAGCAGGTTGTTGAAATCGTGCGCGATGCCGCCGGCGAGCCGCCCCACCGTCTCGAGCTTGTGGCGCTGCGAGAGCTGTTGCTCGAGAACGCGCTGGTCGGTGATCTCGATCGCGTTGACGATCACCGCGTCGCGGCCGTCGCCGCCGTCCTCCACCGCATTGATGTAGAATCGCGCGCTCCGCTCGCCCTCGCCGATGATCGCGACGTCGATCGGTGGCACGACACCGGGACGCCGTGTCGCCGTCTCGATGGCGCTTGCCATCGTCTCACGGTCGGCTTCGACGACCAGATCGACGAGGCGCCGCCGCCCGGTCCAGCCCGCGAGCGCCCCCTTGAACAGGCGGAGAAAGGCGGCATTGGTGCGGCCGATGGTGCCGCCGCGATCGACCGCGGCGATGGCGATCGGCGTGTTGTTGAAGAAGCGCGTGAAGCGGACCTCGGCGGCGCGGAGCGCCTCGGCTCCGTCCTCGCCGGGACTGCGGTTGAGGACGACGGTGCGGGTCGCGCCCGGCGCGCCGGCGGTGGCTGCGGGCACGCTGTGAAGGAGCCGCACCGGCAGGATCTGCCCGTTCCGCTTGACGAAATCGAGATCGATCGTCTCGGTGCTCTCCTGCCCGCGCTCGGCGACCGCTCCGGCAAGCAGCGCGAGACTTTCGCCCCGCACGATGTCGCGGAGCGTCAGCGACCCGGTCTCGAACTGCGCAAGATCGATGCCCAGCCACTCGGCCAGGGTCGCGTTGAGATAGACGATGCGGCCATCGGGCTCGGCGGAGAAGAAGCCGGCGGGTGCGTGGTCGAGATAGTCGATCGCGTGCTGGAGTTCCTGGAACACGGATTCCTGCTGCGCCCGCTCGCCGGTGACGTCGGCGATCGTCCAGGCGGCAATGCCCCGTGGACCTTGCGGATCGGGAAGCGGCCGCGCCCTGATCCGATACCAGCGGGCGCCCCCGCCGCGCGCGCCGGAAAGCGGCGCGGGAAGGCGGACCTCCTCCTCCCCCGCCCGGCCCTCGCGGAGGGTCTGTGCCACCCGGTAGATCGCCTCGGACGCTTTGGCATCGCCGGCAAACAGGCGCTCGAGGGCACGAAGCTCGCCATCCCTGCCGGTACCGGTCAATTCGCCATAGGCGTGGTTGGCATAGATGATCCTGCCGGCGCCGTCGGCCAGCATCACTCCCTCGCCGAGGCTGTCGAGATAGTTCCGGCCGATGTCCGGCGCGGGCTTCTGGCCGCCGATGCTGATCAGGCCGAGGGCGAGCAGAAGCAGCATCGCCACGCCCACGATCGCGAGAATCGCGAGTAGCCCAAGGATCAGCGGCTCCATGCCGTCGCCGCCGACGAGAATGAAGCCGATCGCGACGCCGACCAGGCCGAAGGCGAGGATGATCAGGCGGCCGGCGCCGCTGATGCGGTCCGGCCGGCTGCCGGCCAGGTCGAGCCGTGTGGGGTGGTCGACCCGCTCGTTCATCCCGGCACGTCGTCTCCCATCTGGACAATCACCGGTGCCGCGCCACCATTTCCGAAACGAAGCCGACACGGACAATCCGTCGCCGGCGGCCGCGGCGACCCTGTCCGGGCCCGCGGACCCGCCAAGACCATGCTCGCATTCCGCCCTTGCATTCGAAAGGCTTCGCTCGAAAACTGTCGTCGCCCGACGATTCGCCACCGACGAATGTGCCGATCGTGGGCCTATTGAGCAAGGTCGACGATCGTCGGCGGCGTCAGGAGACGCCTAAATGCAGGACATGATGGTCCCAATCTTCGGCGAGAACGGTGCAATCATAGTCCAGTACCTCATTTCGCTCGGCGTCATCCTGGCGTTGATCGTGCTTGTCGTATGGGCCATACGGCGCTTCGGAGGCGGCGCGATCGGGCCGGCCACCCGGGGGCGGCTGCCACGCCTCGCCATCGTCGACACCCTTAGCCTCGACAACAAGCGTCGCCTGGTGCTCGTCCGGCGCGACAATGTCGAGCATCTCGTGCTTGTCGGCGGCCCTACGGACCTGGTGGTCGAACCGTCGATCGTCCGGCAGCGCGTCGCGCAGCGGCCCGGGCAGACGACGCCCGGTCAGGCCACCGCCTCGGGCCGACTGACGCAGGCGGCAGCGGCCGCGCCACCTCCGCCCCCGCCGCCACCGGCGCCGCCCCCGCGGTCGTCGGCCCAGGCAGCGTCGCGACCCACGCCCCCTCGCCCGCCCGCGGCTCCGGTCGCCGCCACGGAAGAGGCCATCCCGTTTCCGCCCCGCCGCAGCCCGCTCCGCCCGAGCGAACGCTTCAGCCTGCCGCGGCGGGAGCCGGCGCGCGGCGTCATGACCGAGTCGGTGGCCGCGGCGAGCGACCCGCTGATCGAACCGGTGGCGGCGCGGCGTTCGGCCGCTCTGGCGCGGCAAGAGGCCGACGCCGAGGCGCTCGAGGCGCGGCAGTTGTCCGAGCGATTCGCGCCCGTCTCCGTGGCAGCGGAGCCGCCGGACGGCCCCGTCCCGGGCTATCCCGCCGAAACCCGGGACGATCAAGAGGGCGTGAGCGCCTTCGCGCCATCTGCATCCGGGGGCCGGGACTCGTCCAGGGAGAGGCACCTGGAAAGCGCCGCCGAAGGCGACGGCGCCGAACCGGGTACGGACATGCCCGGACCGTCGCCGTCCGCCGATTCCGAGCCCGCGGAAGAGGCAGCACAGCAGGCCGAGGTGAGCGACCTCGAACAGGAAATGGCACGCCTCCTCAACCAGATTTCGACCAGCCGGCGGGAGTGAAGGGCGCGGTTCGACGCGCCTTTTTGACGCCGCATTCAACGGGTTGAGACCCTCATCAAACCGTCACCGTTCCACGGCTATGCGGTTATTGTCCCAGCCGATTCACGTCGCTATATTCCGCGCCGCGAAGAGCCGAGTCAGAGGGTCGTCCATGCCGCGTGCAGCCTCCCAGATCGATGTCCGCGAATACCGACCCACCGACACAGAACCCTTCATGAACGAACGGCAGCGCGACTATTTCCGCGACAAGCTGCTCGCCTGGAAGGAAGAGATACTGAAGGAAGCGCGCGAGACGCTGCAACACCTCCAGGACGAAAGCCAGAACCATCCCGACTTCGCCGATCGTGCCTCCTCCGAGACCGACCGCGCGATCGAGCTCCGTGCGCGCGACCGCCAGCGGAAGCTGATCGCCAAGATCGATGCCGCCCTCCAGCGCATCGAGGACGGCACCTATGGCTATTGCGAAGAGACGGGCGAGCCGATCAGCCTGAAGCGGCTCGACGCGCGTCCGATCGCGACCCTGTCGATCGAAGCGCAGGAGCGCCACGAGCGCCGCGAGAGAGTCTATCGCGACGACTGAAACGGCGTCATTGCCGTGCGCCGGGATCAGTCCTCGGCGCCGCCTTGCCTTGTCTTGGCCTTTGTTCCATGTAACCGCTCCGGAGGGTGGCAGTTGATGCCGTGGAGCGCGACGCTTCGGGGCGACTCTGACACGAGAAGGAGCCACGGAATGAAACTTGTGATCTCTGCGATCGCGCTGGGCGGAGCCCTGGTGATGGGGACTGCGAGCGCGTCCGCGCAGGTCGATCCGTATTGCGACCAGTATGCCCGCGACTATGCGCGTTCCCGGGCGGGCGGCGCGGCGGTCGGTGGAGCAGTGGTGGGCGGCATCGGCGGAGCCCTGATCGGCAACGTGCTCGGCGGCAAGAACGCGATGCTGCCCGGCGCAGCGGTCGGCGCGCTCGGCGGTGGCGTGGTCGGCGGTTCGGCGTGGAAGAAGCAGTACAACGCCGCTTACGTCGACTGCATGACGTCGCGCCAGCCCGTCGCGGTGGCCCCGCCCCCCAAGGCAGCCTATCTTCCGCCGGTCGGGTCGAAGCAGTGGAAGCAGATGTGCTCCCAGAAGTACAAGTCGTTCAACTGGGACACCGGCTATTATCTGGGCTTCGATCAGCAGTACCATCTCTGCCAGCTTCCATAGCAGGCAAGGGACTCGCTTCATGAACGCATCCGCGGCCCCTGCGGGTGCGTTTTGCTTTCGACGGCATCCGGATGACCCCGGTCCCGCGGGTGCGGCGCAATGTGCACCGGACGCGGATTCCGGCTACAGAGTCGATCCGGGCGGGGGTCGATTCGGATGCCAAGACTGCTGCTTCTTCGCCATGCGAAGTCTTCCTGGGGCGATCCGGGTCTCGCCGACATCGACCGGCCCCTGTCGCCCCGAGGGCGAAGGAATGCCGCCGCCATGGCGAAGGCGATCGAGACCGAGGGCATGATCCCCGACCGCATCCTTTGCTCGCCGGCGCGCCGGACCCGGGAGACGCTCGCCGCACTGCTCCCGTATCTTGTCGGCGAGGGACGCGTATCGATCGATCCCAAGCTGTACGATTCGCGGCCGGGCGACTACTTCGCCGCGATCGCACGGTCCGGCAACGACGCGGGAACGCTGATGGTGATCGGCCACAATCCGACGATCCAGGCCACCGCGCAACTGCTCGCCGGCGACGGCGAGCCGGGTCTGGTGTCAGACCTCGCGGCGAAATATCCGACCGGCGCTCTCGCCGTCATCGACTTCGCCCGTGCCGGATGGACGCAGCTCGACCCGCATTCGGGTTACCTTGCCGCCCTGCTTAAACCCCGCGATCTCGACCCTGGCGACAGCGGCGACGAGGGAGACGACTGAGCCTGGGCTTTCGCACCGCGCGGCAAGCACATACATGCTGGCGCGATTGACCTGACGGAGCCGATCGCTTGCAACTCGCCACGATCACCGACGAGACGCGGCTCGCGCTGACCACGCTGGTCGAGCGCACCGTCGGCATGCGGACGCCGGCGCTTCGCCTCGGCGTCACCGGTCTCGCCCGGGCCGGCAAGACCGTCTTCATTTCGGCGCTCGTCCACAATCTGATCCACGGCGGACGGCTACCGCTGTTCAAGGCCTATTCCAGTGGCCGCGTGACCGGGGCGAGGCTCGAACCGCAGCCCGACGATGCGGTTCCCCGCTTCGACTACGAGCAACACGTGAAGGCCTTGGTGGAGGAGCGCGTCTGGCCTGAATCCACGCGCCAGATCAGCGAACTCCGGCTCACCATCGACTACGAGTCCGCCTCCTTCCTGACCCGGACCCTCGGCAGCGGCCGAATCCATATCGATATCGTCGACTACCCCGGAGAGTGGCTCCTCGACCTTCCCCTCCTCGGCAAGGACTATGCGGGCTGGTCGGCGGAGACCATCGCCGCGGCGCGCCGGAGCGAAGACCCCGAACTCGCGGACCGCTGGCTGGCGGCGCTTGGCAAGGTCGACCCGGCTGCGGTTGAGGATGAAAGCGTGGCGCGGCAGTTGGCGAAGCTCTTCACCGAGTATCTTCGAGCAGTCCGCGCCGAGGGCCCCAGCCTCTCGACCATGGCGCCGGGACGGTTCCTCATGCCGGGCGACCTCGACGGCTCGCCGGCCCTCACCTTCTCGCCCCTCGAACTCGGCAGCGGCGCGATCGGTCCGGGATCGCTCGCGGCGATGATGGCGCGCCGCTACGAGTCCTACAAGAACGCCGTGGTGCGGCCCTTCTTTCGCGAGCACTTCGCCCGCCTCGACCGCCAGATCGTGCTGGTCGACGCGCTCGATGCGCTCAACGGCGGCCCGGCCGCGGTGACCGCGCTCGAGACGGCCCTCGCCGACATTCTGTCCGCCTTCCGCCTCGGGCGCACCGGCTGGTTAGGCTCGCTCGTGTCGCGACGAATCGACCGCATCCTCTTCGCCGCCACCAAAGCCGACCACCTCCACCATCGCGATCACGACCGGCTTGAGGCCATCCTCTCGCGGATCGTGCAGCGTGCCATCGAGCGCGCCAGGTTCGCCGGGGCAACGGTGGACGTGATCGCACTCGCCTCGGTGCGCGCCACCCGTGAGGGAACCGTGACCCATCGCGGCGAGAGGCTTCCCTCGATCATCGGCACGCCGCTGCCCGGCGAACGCGTCAACGGCGAGATATTCGACGGCAGCACCGAGATCGCCCTGTTTCCGGGCGACCTGCCCGAGGACCCGCAGTCGGTCTTCCTGCCGGACTCCGAACCCACAGCACTCCGCTTCGTTCGCTTCCGGCCACCCCGGCTCGAGCGTACCGCCGAAGGTATGACGCTGTCGCTGCCGCATATCCGGCTCGACCGCGCGCTCGAATTCCTGATCGGGGACCGGCTGACATGAAGCAGCGCAAGCCGGCTGCGTTCCGCCTCGACGATATCAGCACCATCTCCGCCGACTACGTGCCCGGCCTCGGCGCGCCTCCGGTTCTGACCCCGGAGGCGGACGCCTTCGCCGAGGCGGAGACCGTGCCTGCGATCGTCCGGTCGAAGCGGCGTGTGCGCTGGATGCGCCTCCTCGTCGCCGGGCTCGGCGGGCTGATCGCGCTCGCCATCGGCCTCGCCATCGACGGCCTTATCCGCGATCTCTTCGCCCGGAACGACGCGCTCGGCTGGCTCGCCGTCGGCCTCGCGGCTCTCGTGGGCGTCGCCGTGCTCGCCATCGCCATTCGCGAGATCGCCGGCCTGCTCCGCATCCGCGCCATCACCGTCCTTCACGCGGGCGCCCTCGAAGCGATCGAGACCGATGACCGCAACCAGGCGCGGCGCGTGGCGCGGGAGCTGATGGGGCTCTACAGCCGCCGACCCGAGATGGGGCGGGGACGATCGGCGCTCGCCGGCCATGTCGGCGAGATCATCGACGGCCGCGACCTGATCGGCCTCGCCGAGACCGAGCTGATGTTGCCGCTCGACGAGGCGGCGCGAAGAATGGTGCTGGCCGCCGCGAAGCGGGTAGCGCTGGTTACGACCGTCTCGCCCCGCGCCCTGGTCGACGTGCTCTTTGTCGCGCTCCAGATCCTGCGGCTGATCCGGCAGCTGGCGACCCTTTATGCCGGGCGGCCGGGCACGCTCGGCTTCCTGCGGCTGACCCGTGCCGCGATCACCCACCTCGCGGTAACGGGCGGTATCGCGGCCGGCGACTCGCTCGTCCAGCAGATCCTCGGCCACGGGCTCGCCGCCCGGCTCTCGGCGCGCCTGGGCGAAGGCGTCATCAACGGGCTACTCACCGCGCGCGTCGGAATCGCCGCCATCGAGGTGTGCCGGCCCCTCCCCTTCGTCAACGGCAAGCCGCCCCGCCTCGCCGACGTGATGGCCGAACTCCGGCGGCTCAGCACCGAGCAGAAGCCGGTCAGTCCCGGTGACTGACGCTGTCCCAGGCTTCGACGACGAGGCCGCCGGCGACCGGATCGGCTGCGGGAAGGCGTACCGCCGCGATACGCTTGCGGATTCCCGCCTTGTCCTCGGCGCCCTCGCGCATCAGATCGGCATGCAGGCCGCCGGGATAAGCCCCGACGACAAGCAGGTCGTAACTCCCGGAAAGGCGCTTGTGGCCGACGCCGGCGGGAATGAGCACGGCGTCGCCGGCGCGCACCGTGAGCGTCTCGCCCTGCTCGCCACCGAACCGGACGGTCGCCTCGCCCGCAGCAATGCCGAGCACCTCGTGGGCGTTGGAATGATAGTGGTGGAACGGAAAGATGCCGTTCCGCCACGCGCCGCCCCAGCCGTGGCGACCGAACAGCGCCTCGAAGGCCGACGCGGGGTCGTTACCGTTCGGGTCGATGGCGCCACGATAGACAACCAGCGGCAGCGGGCTGTTCGGGATATCCCCGTCATCGGCGAGAAACACCGCCTTGGTCAGCATGATCGAACCTTCCGCGACATCCTGCCCCGCGCCGCATCCGAGTTTGACAGGCTGGCCTGCAGCCGTCAAAAGGGGGCCGTCTCCGGGCGCCACCGCCGGCGTGCGAAACGCGTGACTTGGATGGGCTTTCGCATGGTCTCCGGCAGACTGGATGAGCTTTTGGCCTTCCCCTTGCAACCCACCGCCGCCATCATCCGCTGATGTGGTCTCTCGGATTCGGCCTCGAACGTGTCGCGTGGCTCGCGCTCAAATGGCCACGGACCATCGGCATCGTCGTGCTTTGCATGATCGCGGCGGCGGTCTACGGACTGACTCAGGTCAAGTTCGACGAAGATCTCCGGGCGGTCTTCGCCGGGGAAAACGAGACCTACGCGAACTACGTCCGGATCACGGAGGAGTTCGTCGATCCCGAGAACGAGAATCTCCTTCTGGTCGAGGGCGCCGATCTCGGCTCGCCTGAGAACTTCGCCCGCCTCCAGAACCTTCAGTTCGAGCTTCAGTTCGTCGAGGGCGTCGAGAACGTCTTCTCGCTCTTCGCGCTCCGTCACCCGCCTGACGCCAACGGCGACGCCTCGCTGGTGGTCAACGACGTGAGCCAGGGTCTGACCCCGGAACTCGCGGAGGAAATCCGGACCCATCCGCTGCTCGGCGAAAAGCTGCTCTCGCCGGACGCCACGGCGATGATCTTCGTCGTCACGCCGACCGAGCGAAAGGCGCCGATCGAGACGGTGCGGGTGCTCAAGGCCGAGATGGAGAAGACGGCCTCGAGCGTTCTCGAGGGCTCCGACCTGGCCGCGACCGTCACCGGCTTCCCCGCCATGCGCGCCGGCATCATCGATATCCTGATCCGCGACCAGCTCCGTCTGAACCTCGCCGGCGTGCTGGTCGGCTTCGTCGTCAGCCTGATCATCTTCCGCTCGCTGATCGGCGCGATCATGACGGCACTGCCCGCCATGGTCGCCGGCCTCCTCGTGCTCGGCGGGATGGGCCTCATCGGGATGCCGGTGACGGCCATGTCGAACATCATTCCGGCGCTCGCCATGATCGTGGGCTATGCTGACGGGATTCACCTCAGCCATTCCTGGCGGCACCACCGCGACGCGGGCGCCACACCATGGCAGGCCGAGCGGCTGGCGCAGGTTCAGGTCGGAGCCGCCTGCATGCTGACGGCGATCACCACCTCGGTATCGTTTCTCGCCCTCACCATCTCCGACGTCGCCATCCTCCGGAATTTCGGGTGGACCGGCGCTGTCGGCATGCTCGCTTCGGGCATGATCGTGCTCGTGGTGCACGCGCTCCTTGCGCAGTTGGTCGGGCGGTTCTGGAAGAAGCGGACCGGCTCCGTGCCCGACCTGTTCAAGCCGCTCGCCGAACCCTGCGCCGCGATCTGCCGCTTCGGAGTCGAGCATGCCCGTGCCATCTCGCTGGTCATCGGCGGGCTCTTCGTCGCCCTGGCGCTCGCCTATGCGAACTTTCCGGCCGACTATTCGGTGCGCGAGCACCTGCCGCAGAGCGACCCCGCCAATGCCGCGCTCGGGCGCATCGACACGCATTTCGACGGAGCCTTTCCGATCCAGATCGTGGTGCCGATGGCGGACGTCGCACCGACCTCGCCGGAGGGCCTCGCGCGGATCAAGGCCGTCCACGACGCCGTGGCGCAGATCCCCGGCGTCGAGTCGCCGCTTTCGCTGTGGAGTCTGGTGACGTGGCTCGGCGGCGCGGCCGACGAGGAGACCTCGTCACGGCTGACGGCCGACCTCGACCAGTTGTCGCCGGCGGCGCGGTCCCGCTTCCTCGGCAAGGACGGCAACGCGACGCTCGTTTCGGCGAGCGTCAAGGAGATGCCGACCTACGTCACGCTGCCGCTGATTGCGAAGATCGAGGACGTCGCGAGGGCGGCCGGCGGACCCGACGTGATCGTCACGGGCGTCACGGTGGTGACCGCCCGCGAGAGCACGCGCACGATCGACGACCTCAATGTCAGCCTTACCTTCGCCATCCTCGGCGACCTCACCATCATGATCCTCGCCTTCCGGAATTTCTGGGTCGGGTTCCTGGCGGTTCTTTCGAACACCCTGCCGGTGATGGGCACCTGCGCCGTGCTGTTCCTGATGGGGCGGGGCATGCAGCTGAATACCGTGATCGCGCTGATCGTCGCCTTCGGCGTCACGGTCGACGAGACGACCCACTACCTCAACCACTTCCTCCACCATGGCCGCTCGAAGAAGCTCGGGGACCGGCTGGTGGAGACGACGCGGCAGGTGGGCCCGGTGCTGATCAGTACCACCGTGATCATCCTGTGCGGCCTCGCCACCACCTTGTCGAGCGGGCTTCCGACCGTGACGATGTTCGGGCTGATCACCGCACTCACGCTGCTCTTCGCGCTGGTGGGGGACCTCCTGTTCTTGCCGGCCCTGATTGCCGGTCCGACCCGGCGGTGGTTCGAGCGGCAGAAGCCGGCGGTCGCCGAGCCGGTGAAGGAAACGTCCGCCTGAGAGGCGCCGGCCTGCGGTCGCTCGCGCCCTCAATTCGGCCATTCTGTCGTGTTTCAGCCCTGCCGAAGCCTGGGGCGGCCGCGGAGACGTTGCCGTAGTCCGAACCTTGCACTATGTGAGGCGCCGGACCGCCCCGCCGACTGCCAGGAGTGGATGCGAGAAGATGGTTGAGACGATAGGGAAAGCCGGCACTGCTTCACGCCGCATAGTGGGCGCCGCCGGCGGCCTGATCGCGATGGCTATGCTTGGTGTCGCGACTATGCCGGCCGAGGCGGCCGGCGACGCGATCCTCTCGCAGCTCGCCGGCAACTGGGTGGGCCG
>JAESFN010000818.1_pt1 | contig 20390 bp, 11 predicted proteins | sample 9269411 | NCBI WGS metagenome assembly JAESFN01 (sample SAMN14505399, study PRJNA617100) | algae metagenome | isolation source: Iphinoe sp. HA4291-MV1 and co-occurring heterotrophs from trail next to... | place: USA: Maunawili Falls, Hawaii | collected 2009-07-25
GCTGGGTCAGATCTTCACGCCGGGCGCTGCTCGCGACGTGAAGTTCCAGTACTCCACGGTCGCCGGCGACGTGCTCGAGGGCACGGTGTTGTTCTCAATCTTTCAGCCCAGCACGCCCACGCTGGCCGGCGACGCCAACGCCGACGGCAAGGTGGATCTCACCGACTTCGGCATCTTGAAAGACAACTTCGGCAAGGGCAACACCCTGAATCAGGGCGATTTCAATGGAGACGCGAAGGTGGACCTGACCGACTTTGGCATCTTGAAGGACAATTTTGGCAAGTCGGGGGTCGCCGCCGTGCCAGAGCCGAGCACAGCCGTGCTGCTGTTGCTCGGTCTGGCTGGCGGCGCGGTGCGGTTCCGCCGCCGTGCCGCGAAGCTGTTCACGCTCGTGGCAGTTTTGCTCGCCACGTCGGCAACGACGGCCAAGGCCGCTTGGCTCGACGAGGTCTTGCTCGACCAGCCGTTCGCCCTGTTCCGCTTCGACGATCCGGCCGGCACCGAGATCGTGGGCGATGCGTCGCCCGCAGCGGAGTTGCAGGCCACCTACACGGGCGGCATCACGCTCGAGACCAAGGGCTTGGTTCCCGGCGACACCAACAACGCGGCCAAGTTCGAGGGGGTCGATGGCACGGTCGCGATCGTCAACAGCGCCCTGATCAACACGGGAGGGCCCTTCGTTAGCCGTACCGTGGAGTTCTGGTTCCAAGCCACCGACGCCAGCACCGCCACGCCGCAGGTGCTGTTCGAAGAAGGGGGCACCGCCCGCGGCCTGAACCTGTACATCCAAAACGGCCAGCTCTTCGCCGGAGCGTGGAACAACGCCGCTGACGATGCTGGACTCTCGACTCCCTGGATCACCGGTGAAGGCGATCCGGTTGGCAGCGTGTTCGTGAGCACGCCGATCGAGTCGGGTAAGGCGTATCATGCGGCCCTCACCTACGACGGCGATCCGACGGGCAAATCAGGCACAATTCGCGGCTTCCTTGACGGCGTGGTGTTCGGAGCGGAATCCGGCGTGGGCCGCTTGTTCGCCCACACCGGCGCGATCGGCATCGGCGCCAAACGCGGCGACACGCTGTTCCAAACCGGCGGCAGCACCGGCGCCGGCAACTACTTCAATGGGGTCATCGACGACTTCGCCCTCTACACCGCGGCTCTCTCGCCTGAGCGGATCGCGGCTCATCTGGGAGTGACGATCACTCCGGGAGACTTCAATTCCGATGGCAAGGTGGACCTGAGCGACTTCGGGGTGCTGAAGGACAACTTCTCCACTGGGACCAAGTTCTCTCAGGGCGATGCCACGCTCGACGGCAAGGTCGACCTGGCCGACTTCTTCGCCTTCGCGGAGCAGTTTGGTTCGCCGGGCGCGGTGGCCGCAGTGCCTGAGCCGTCGACTTGGTTGCTCGCTCTGGCGGCCACGGGCGGTCTGACGATCTTCCGCCGTCGTGCTGCAGTGGCTCGCAAGGGGAACCTGTAGTCATGAAGTACGCGCGACTAGCGCCGCCGGCCAGATCTGCCACTCCAACACGGCCGGCGGCGCTCGCGCTCCAGAGTCGGCCGCACAGCGGCCCAACAGACAACGACCAAGGGAGGCCTGAAATGAACAAGCTGATCGTCGGATTTACCGCCACCTGGATTACTCTCGGCGCGGCGGCAGCCACACCGAAATCGAATTCGCCGGATGTCGCCGAGAGCTGAGTCGGCTCGCGCGTCCCTGCGACTGCTCAACGATCCAACGACCTTCTTTCACGGAAGACGACATGTACGCCAAGCGTTCCTTGTTGGCTGCTCTGTGGGCGGTAAGCTCCGCCGCAGCCACGCTCGCTTCAGATCCGCCGCCTCCGGCTGCGGCGCCTGCTGAACCGGTTCCGACTGTTGCCGCGCCGGCGACTCCGGTCGCAAATCCGCCAGCGGCTGGCGATGCGGTTCCGGCTGCAACTCCGGCTCCGGACGCGCCAGCGGCCAACGTTGACGAGCCGGCTGAAGCGCCGGCGCCCGTCGTCGTTCCTGTACTCGCCAACGAGCAGCAGGCGCTCGAGTTCTTTGAAAAGAAGATTCGCCCGCTCTTGGTGCAGAACTGCTTCTCTTGCCATTCGGCCGAAACCAACTCGCAGGCTGGCCTGCGAGTCGACGACTTGCAGGGGCTGATCGTCGGCGGCAACAGCGGCCCGGCGATCGTGCCCGGCAAGCCGGAAGAGAGCCTGGTGATCAAGGCGGTGCGTCACACCGATGACGACTTGAAGATGCCGCCTCGGAACAAGATCTCGGAGCAGGAGATCGCCGATCTCACGGCCTGGATTCAGGCCGGCGCTCCGTGGACCAAGGTCGTGGTTCCCTCCGACCTCGGCAAGTACACCGCCGAATACGACGAGCTGCGCAAAGAGCACTGGTCTTGGCAGCCGCTGAAGACCTCGAAGGCGCCGGCGGTGCGCAATGCCGCCTGGCCGCGTGATGACATCGACCGCTATCTGCTGGCCGAGCTCGAAAAGAAGGGCCTGCAGCCGGTGGCCGACGCCGAGCGCGTGACCCTGCTGCGCCGCGTGACTTTCGATCTTACCGGCTTGCCGCCGACGCTGGCCGAAGTCGAGGCCTTTCTGGCCGACGACTCGCCTGAAGCCTTTGAAAAGGTGGTCGACCGCTTGCTCGCTTCGCCGGCGTTCGGCGAACGTTGGGGCCGCCACTGGCTCGACGTTGCTCGCTATGGCGAATCGACCGGCTCTGCCCGCAACCTGCCGATGCCGCACGCTTGGCGCTACCGCGACTGGGTGATCGCGGCCTTTAATCAAGACAAGCCATTCGATCAGTTCATCCGCGAACAGATCGCGGGCGACCTGCTCCCCTCGGCCACTCCGCAGGAGCGCGATCAACAGTTGATCGCCACGGGCTTCCTCGCCCTGGGCGTGAAGGACGTGAACCAGCGGTTCAAAGTCCGCTACATCATGGACAACGTGGATGAGCAGATCGACACCGTGAGTCGCTCGGTGCTCGGGCTCACCGCAAGTTGCGCGCGTTGCCACGACCATAAGTTCGACCCGATTCCGGCCACCGATTACTACGCCCTGGCCGGCATCTTCCGCAGCAGCGATCTGTGCGACGGCCTGCGCAACAAGATGGGCGGCGGCGGTCTCGACTACTACGACACCGAGAAATTGTTGCCGCTCTTCTCCGACAAGCCGGCCGATCCGGCTTCGGCCGCCAAGGTGACCGAAGCCCAGGCTGCGGCCAAGGCCGCGCAGGAAGAACTGCAGCGGTTGGTGAAGGAACGCAACGCCAAGACGCCCCAAGGCACGCGGCCCGATCCCGAGGTCGTCAAGGTGATCATGGGCGCTCGGCAGAAGTTCAACCGCCTCCGTCGCGAAGCGCTCGCGCTCACCGACCCAGCCGTCGTAGGCAAGGTGGCGCTCGGTGTTCGCGATTCGAAAACGATCTCTGACACTGAGATTCGCGTTCGTGGCGAGGCCGAGAAGCTTGGCCCCACCGTGCCGCGCGGCTTCTTGAGCGTGCTCGAGTTTGCCGACCAGCCCAAGGTCAATCCGGCGCAAAGCGGCCGGCTTGAGCTGGCGCAGTGGCTTACTCATGCCAACAACCCGCTCACGCCCCGCGTGATCGCCAACCGCGTGTGGGCGCATCTGTTCGGGCGCGGCATCGTGTCGACGGTCGACAACTTTGGCGTCACGGGCGACGTACCCACGCACCCCGAACTGCTCGACCATCTGGCCTTGCGCCTCAAGCGCGACGGCTGGTCGGTTAAGAAGTTGGTGCGCTCGATCGTGCTGAGCCACGCCTATCAGCTCAGCTCTGCGGCTTCGCCGGCCGGAGCGGCCTTCGATCCGCAGAACCAGCTCGTCTGGCGGCACACGCCGCGGCGTCTGGCGGCGGAAGAAATCCGCGACGCCACGCTGGCCATCTCCGGCAAACTGAACCTGACGCCGATCGATGGCTCGCCGGCCAAGGACTACCCGGTCATCGAATTGCGGAATAATGGGCCCGAGGCCAAAAAGCTTCAGCAGACGGCGCGCGAGAGTACGCACCGCAGCGTCTACCTGCCGCTGCTCCGCACGCTCGTGCCGGAGTCGCTGCAAGTGTTCGACTTCGCCGAGCAAGGATTGGTCACTGGCCACCGCGACCTCACCACGGTCGCTCCGCAGGCACTCTACCTGCTGAACGATCCGTTCGTGCGGCGGCAATCGCTGGTACTGGCCGAACGGCTGCTCGCTCGTGGCGATCTCGATGACGCTGGTCGCGTGTACTGGGCGTATCGAGCTACGGTCGGCCGTACCCCAACGCGTGCCGAGATCGATCGTGCCTTGGCGTTCCTGTCCGACTTCGAAGTCGCCGCGCAGGAAGAGTTCGCCAAGCCCGACTCGATGCTGGTAGCGGCCGCTGCGCCCGCGCAATTGGCTGCGGCCACCCCGCCGCCCGCGGCCAACTCGACGAGCAACACCATTGCCGGCGGCGCCGCCAATGGAGGCGTGAAGAAGCCGGAGCCCGCGGTGGCGGTCGCCGTGAATCCCGACGACCCCGTGCCGGAAGAGCCGGTGGTGGAGGAAGTGATTGCACTGCCCGACGCGCGAACCGCGGCTTGGGCGAGCTTGAACCAGTCGCTGCTCGGCTCGGCCGACTTCCTCTACCTGAAATAGCCCACGCCCGCTGCGCATACTCCGCGCACGATCGCCCAGATAACCCTGAGACTTTGAAGGATCAATCCGATGTTCGGCGCCAACTTCTTACCGACGATCAACAATCCGCTCACGCGTCGCCGGGTGCTCAAGGAAACGTGCGCCGGTTTCGGCCTCGTGGCCCTGGCCGGCATGCTTGGGAAGAACACTCGTCGTTTGCGGGCCGATGAGGCGAAGCCAGGACATTTGGCGCCCAAAACGCCGCATTTCCCGGCAAAGGCGAAACGCGTCATCTTCCTGTTCCAGGAAGGCGCGATGTCGCAACTGGACACCTTTGAGTACAAGCAAAAGCTGCAGGACCATGGCGGCAAGCCGGGCCCCGGCGGCGGTACGCTCACTGCTTCGAAGTTCAAGTTCGCTCAGCACGGCCAAACGGGCGCGTGGATGTCGGAACTCTATCCGAACGTCGCCAAGCATGTCGACAAGCTCTGCTTCATCCGCGGCCTGCACACCGACACGCCGGCCCATCCGCAGGCGGTGATTCAGTTGCACACGGGCGCCGCGATCGCTTCGCTGGCTCGCCCTTCGATGGGCGCTTGGCTGCTCTATGGCCTTGGCACGGAAAACCAGGACCTGCCAGGCTACGTGACGGTCAATCCCTCGCCCAACTTCGGCGGGGCGATCAATTACGGCAGTGCGTTCCTGCCAGCGCACTATCAAGGCACGCGGATCAGCGACCAAGGCTACTTGCCGAACCTCAAGGCCAAGGCGCCCACTGGTCTGCAACGCAAACAGATCGACCTGATTCAGGCGATGAACGCCGATGCCGCCAAGGCCGCCGACAAGCCGGATGCCCTCGAGGGTTTGATCCAGTCGTATGAGCTGGCCTTCACCATGCAGGGAAAGGTGCCGGAGTTGCTCGACATCTCGAAGGAGCCGCAAAGTGTGCTCGACGCCTACGGCGTGAAGCCCGGCCCCGAAGGCAGCTACGCTCGGCAGTGCCTCATGGCTCGCCGGCTGAGCGAGGCAGGCGTGCGGTTCGTCGAAGTCACTCAGTCAGGCTGGGATCACCACACCAACCTGCACAACGGCCTGCTGCGCAACACGAAGATGACCGACCAGCCGACCGCGGCCCTCCTCGCCGATCTCGAACAGCGGGGCTTGCTCGAAGAGACGCTGGTCGTCTTCGGCAGCGAGTTCGGCCGCCAGCCGAATGCGCAGGGCCCCGATGGCCGCGACCACAACATCACGGGTTACCCGATGTGGTTGACCGGCGCCGGCGTGAAGAAGGGCTTTTCCTTCGGCGCGACCGACGAGTACGGCCAACGGGCCGTCGAGGGACGCATGCACATGAATGATCTGCATGCCACGCTGCTCGCGCTCATGGGCTTGGACCATGAGCAATTGACCTACGAATACGCGGGACGCGAGTTCCGCCTGACCGACGTGGCCGGCAACGTTTGCCACGAAATCTTCGCGTGACGTGTGGGTGTGGCCGCCGCGCGTGCGCCCTCGGGCAATCGCGCGGCGGCCGCTGTTTTGCCCGCTATCTCTTCACGTCAGCTCGCCGACAGGTGGATCGATCGCGACTTCTTGTGTCGCAGGTCCCGCCAGGTTGGGCAACACGCCGGTCAATTGGTTAGTGCCAATACCGCCCGGCGAAGCGGATCTCCCGTTTGGCCGCTCGAGCTTGCTCTCTCGCGAGGCGCGCGAGGGCCGGATATCGTCGCTCGAGGCCGCGGCGCATGGTCATCAGCCATCCACCAGCGCACCCATGGGCTTCGGGTTTTGCCGAAGGAGTTGGTTCGACCTCTGATATTCGGCTTTCGGCTTGATGTTGTTGGTTCTCTGTATTCACGACCCGTCTCCTTGGCAGAAGGTCTGCCAGAGAGAGTGCCGCGACCTCGAGAGGGTTCACGCGTAAGACCAACTTCTTCAACGAGCCGGCATCGCGGCTATCGCCGGGTGAGCAACAGCAACGAAACGACCGCCCCGAACACCAGCCAACCGGTAAACAGCATCAGCAGGCAGCCAAGGAACCGCAGGCTGTGCTCTTCGACCCCGGTAGGTCGGCGCGCGGCTCTACGGTAGAACCGCACAGACAGGGCGAACGCCGCGAGCACGGCGAGCGACACGAGCGAGGCTTCGAGGGCGGCAGACATGTACATGAGTGTAGTCGACCGCGAGCAGGTCGCTGTGTCCTTGCCAACTCTGCATTGCATCGCGCCCGCCGCACGGCTACGCTGAGCTTCGCCCGCCCCGCTCCCTCCTGCCTGGTCCTGCCCCGTGCCCGCGCATTCTGAAGGGATTTCACAATGGTTCGTCGACGCGGTTTTACGCTGGTCGAATTGCTGGTGGTGATCGCCATCATCGGCATCTTGATCGCGCTGTTGCTCCCCGCGGTCCAAGCGGCTCGAGAGGCCGCTCGCCGTATGCAGTGCGTCAACAACCTTAAACAGGTTGGCTTGGCGATGCACCTTTACCACGACAATCAGAAGCGATTGCCCTATGGCGTGATCGATTGCTGCACGCCGCCTGGCGGCACCTGGGTCGTGCTGTTGCTGCCACATCTCGAGCAGCAGAACTTGCGCGCTCAGTTCGATCTGAGCAAGCTGATGACCGACCCGGTGCATAAGGGGCCGATCGCCGTGCCGCTGCCGATGCTCATCTGCCCGAGTGATGGCCGGGCCAACGACTCCATCCTAGAGGGCCGCTTCTCGCACAACGCGCCGCGGATGATCGGCCTTTGGTATCCCGTCTCGATGGGACCAACGCAGCCAGACGCCTGCCCGTTTTGCCCAGACCCGAATCCCGGTCCTGACAACTGGTGTTGCCAGGGCAATAACTACGGCACCAATCCGCCCGGCAACGGCGTAGGCATGTTTGCGCGGCACGCGCTGCCGGTGGTGCGCTTTGCGGACGTGACCGACGGCCTCTCGAACACAATCTCCAACGGCGAGACGCTGCCCCGGCATTGCATGTTCAACGGGGCCTACGCCACGAACTTCCCCGTCTATCCCACGAACATCCCGCTCAACACGATGGAGGAAGACAACGGCGAATCCGGCAAGTGGTATCGCACCTGCGGCTTCAAGAGCCTGCACCCCGGGGGCGGCAACTTCTTGATGGGCGACGGCAGCGTGCATTTCCTGGCCGAGGCGATCGACTTCCGCCTGTACAACAATTTGGGCACGCGTGAAGGAAACGAGGCCGCCAATGTGCCTTGAAGTCGCTGGCGCGAGACGCTCTTGGTGCTTCGATTGGTCCGCACAGCGGACCCTACGTAGGGTCCGCTGTGCGGACCAACGATACGCGCGAGTCCATGCGTTTATCGTAAGCGCTGCTTGCTTGGCCGCGCTCGGCTGCGGCAACAATCGTCCGCCGACCGTGCCGGTGAGCGGCAAGGTGACGATCGACGGCAAGTCGCCGCCGGCCGGCGGCACGGTGTGGTTTACGCCCGATGAAGCGGCGGCCGGCTTCGCCATGCGCCCGGGCACGGGCGACTTCGCCGCCGACGGCGTTTTTCAAGCCAAAACCTTCGCCCCCGGCGACGGCCTGCTTCCGGGGCACTATCTGGTGCGCATCGACTGCTGGAAGGTCGCTCCCAACATGGAAGGCAAGCGCACCCAAAGCTACCTGCCGGCCAAATACCAAAACCCGCAGCAAAGCGGCCTCGAACTCACAGTGAAGCCAGACGACGACCCGCGGACCTTCGACATCGAGATCCCAACCAAAAAGAAGTAGGTTATGCTTCAGCATAACGACCCCGCGCGCCACCGTTGATGTTGGGGGCGCTGCCAAACACCGTGGCGTCGCGAACCACTCGTTGACGATGCGATAGAAATATCAACGCTGGTTAGCCCGGTCGTTATGCTGAAGCATAACCTACGAAGTTCCGGATCTTACAAAGGAGTACGGCAATGCCGGACTTCCGACGCTATTGCGTTGCGGGCGGCACCTACTTCTTCACCGTGGTGACCGCGCGGCGAGCTCCGTGGTTCGCCGATGAGGCTGCTTGCCGGCTGCTCGGTGACGCAATGCGGGACTGCCGAGCGCGGCTGCCGTTCGAAACGATTGCCAGCGTACTCTTGCCTGATCATCTGCATGCGATCTGGACGCTGCCAGGGGGCGATGCCGACTATGCGACGCGTTGGCGGACGATCAAGGCGACATTCACTACCGAATGGATACGTCGGTCTGGCAGCGAACAAGAAATATCTTCGGGCTACGAGCGGCAGCGGCGGCGAGGAATATGGCAAGCCCGCTTCATAGAGCATTTGATACGCGATGAGCATGATTTGCATGCGCACGCGGACTATCTTCACTACAACCCCGTGAAGCACGGCTACGCCCGCTGTCCGAAGGATTGGCCCTGGTCAACGTTCAACCGCTTCGTGGAGAGCGGAGACTATCCCGAAAACTGGGGCTGCTCCGACGACCCGCCGCCCGACCTGAGCCGAGTCAATGCGTCGCTCCTCGAATAGCTCGCCCCTCACGTAGGTTATGCTTCAGCATAACGCCCCCGCGAGCCACGTTGCCCTTGGCCGTGCCGCCAAACAAGGTCGCATCGCGAAGCAATCGTCGGCGATGCGCGAAAAACGTATCACCGCTGGTTAGCCTGGTCGTTATGCTGAAGCATAACCTACGGGGGTGTGAGGCTCTGCCGCCTCACGTACACAATAAAACAAGGCCCGGCGTCGCCCGCGTTTGCAGACGACGCCCGGCCCGAAAAGCTGTCGAGCAGCGGTGGTTAGCAGGTCAGTTATGCTGAAGCATAACCTACGAGCTACGAGCAACCCATGCTATTGCCGCAGTTGTGGCAGAGGTAGCAGTTGCCGTTGCGGACCGTGATGGCGCCGCAGTTGTCGCAACTGGGGGCGTCGGTCTGGAAGCGGGCGAACTGATCAGTTCGTCCACCGCCGTTGGCTTCAACCTTGATCGCCACGCCGGCTCGCTCGAGCAGGCTCACATTGACTTCGCCGGCCGCTAAGGGCGAGGTGATCCGGCCGTTTCCGGGCGTCACCTTTGCCGTTCCTGGCTTGCCATTCGGCCCGCCAGCCTTCTTGGCGGCGGGCCCACGCTCTGTCTCCGCGTCTCCCGCCGCCGGCGCGTCCTCCTTGGTCAGCCCCAGGCTCGCCTCGCGGAAGCCTGGCATGAACGTATTGCCCAGCCAGCGGAAGATGTAGTCGACAATGCTCTTGGCGAGCGGAATGTCGGGATTCTTCGTCGGGCCCATCGGCTCGAAGCGGGTATGCGAGAACTTGTTCACATACACCTCGAGCGGCACGCCGTATTGCAGGCTCATCGAGAGCGCGGTGCCAAAGCAGTCCATCAGACCGCCGATGGTGCTCCCTTCCTTGGCCATGGTGATGAACAGCTCGCCGGGGCGGCCGTCTTCATACAAGCCCACCGTGATGTAGCCTTCGTGGCCTGCCACGTTGAACTTGTGGGTGATCGACCGCCGAGTATCGGGCAGACGCTCGCGGCGAGGCGTGGCGGCCTGCTTCTTGGCGGCTTTGTCGGCCTCGGTGCTGGTGTTGAGCGGCTGGCTCTCCTTCGAACCGTCGCGATAGACGGCCAAGGCCTTGAGTCCCAGCTTCCAGCCTTCGAGATACGCGCTGGCGATGTCGGCCGGCGTTGACTCGCGCGGCATGTTCACCGTCTTCGAGATCGCGCCCGAGATGAACGGCTGCGCGGCCGCCATCATCGTCACGTGAGCCCGCCACTGGATCGACCGGACGCCGCCGCGCGGCTGGAAGGCACAGTCGAACACCGGCAAGTGCTCGTCCTTCAGTTCCTTGGCGCCCTCGATCGTGTCGTGCTGGTTGATATAGGCCGTGATCGATTCGATCACCGGCTGATCATAGCCCAGCGTCTTCAGGCCGAGCGGCACCGTTTGGTTCACGATCTTGAGCATGCCGCCGCCGGCAAGCTGCTTGTACTTGACGAGTGCGATGTCGGGCTCGATGCCCGTGGTGTCGCAGTCCATCATGAAGCTGATCGTGCCGGTGGGGGCCAGCACCGTGGCTTGGGCATTGCGGAAGCCGTGCTTGCGGCCCTGCTGTAGCACCTCGCTCCAGAGCGAGCGGGCAGCCTGCTTCAGGTACGGCGGGCAGGCGTCGTCGATTTGCTCCACGGCGTCGCGGTGCATCTGCATCACGCCCAACATCGGCTGCCGGTTCACGGTGTAGCCGGCGAACGGCCCCACCGCGGCGGCGAGCTCGGCGCTCGTCAGATTGGCGGCGCCGTGTAGCAGCGAGGTCATCGCGCCGCACAGGCCGCGAGCCGCGTCGGAATCGTAAGGCAGCCCCGCCGACATGATCAGGCTGCCCAGATTCGAATAGCCCAAGCCCAGCGGGCGGAACAGGTGGCTATTGCGGGCGATATCGGCCGTGGGATAGCTGGCGTGGTCGACCAGAATCTCTTGGGCGATGAAGAACACCCGGCAGGCCGCCTGGAACCGCTCGAAGTCGAAGGTGCCGTCCTCCTGACGAAACTTCATCAGGTTGATGCTCGACAGGTTGCAGGCCGTGTCGTCGAGGAACATGTACTCCGAGCACGGATTCGAGGCGTTGATCCGCCCCGAGTTCGGGCAGGTGTGCCAGCGGTTGATCGTGGTGTCGTACTGCACGCCCGGATCGCCGCAGCCCCAAGCGCACTCGGCCATGCGGCCCAAGAGTTCGCGGGCGGGCCAGCTCGGCCCCGGCTTCGACGAGTCGGTCACCCAGTGGGTGGTCCAGGTCTTGTCGGCCAGCACCGTTTCCATGAAGTCGTCGGTGAGGCGGACCGAGAGGTTGGCGTTCTGGAAGAGGATCGAGCTGTAGGCCTCGCCGTTGAAGTTGGCCTCGTAGCCCCCCTTCTCGATGAGGACGCGGGCCTTCTTCTCTTCCTTGGCCTTGCACTCGATAAACTCGAGAATGTCGGGGTGCCAGACCTTGAGCGACTGCATCTTGGCGGCGCGGCGGGTCTTGCCACCGCTCTTCACCACGGCCGCGATCTGGTCATACACCCGCATGAACGAGAGCGGGCCCGAGGGGCGTCCGCCGCCGGCAAGCTTCTCGCGGTGCGAGCGGAGCGTCGACAGGTCGGTGCCGGTGCCTGAGCCGAACTTAAACAGCATGGCCTCGCTACGCGCGAGCTCCATGATGTCTTCCATGCAGTCGTCTACGCCCTGGATGAAGCAGGCCGAGCCCTGCGGATACTCGTAGGAGTTCTCCGGCTGCACGACATCTTGGGTTTCAGGGTTCCAGCGCCAGTTGCAGCCAGCGCCCTTCACTCCGTACTGCTGGTGCAGACCAACGTTGAACCAGACGGGCGAGTTGAAGGCCCCGTGCTGGTGCAGGCAGAGCCACGACAGGTCGCGATAGAACCGCTCGCCGTCTTCGGCGCTGGCGAAGTAGCCGTCCTGGGTGCCCCAATCGGCGATGGTGCGGGCGACGCGGTGAATCAATTGCCGCACGCTGCGCTCGCGCTCCGGCGTGTTGATCTCGCCGTAAAAGTACTTGCTCACCACCACGTTGGTGGCCAGTTGGGTCCAGGAGGCCGGGATCTCGCAATCGTGCTGGGCGAAGAGCGTTTCGCCGGCTTCGCCGCTGATCGCGGCGGTGCGGAGTTCCCACTCGACCGTGTCGAACGGATCGGCGACCTCGGCCGGACAGAACGTCGCGTCGATCTGAAGACCGCCGTGGCGGCCGGGAGCAGACATAGGGGCGACCTGGGAGGGGGCGGAGGGCGAAAACGACGCGCCCGCGCTAGCATGAACCATCGAGCAGCTCCTTCCTGAGGCTGTGGGAAAAGGGCATCCGTACGCCGAATGTAGTATACGCTAGTACACCACAACAATCCATCCTTCGGGTGGCGATGCCCAAAGAAATGAGGCTCTTCCGCAGCGGCTTGCCTGCCGTCTAGGGCCGAACACAAGGCATTACAAATTCTATGCCGAACAACTAGATATTGTGGTAGATGCCCTCATGGCCACAACCGCTAGTTGCTTCGCTGAGTTTAGCCAGATCCGTCGCGCCGTCAATTGGCGGTCAAAAATCGGGTCGGAAGTGGTTGGTGCTAGCAGGGTTCGGGGCTAAGTGCGGCAGCGGAGCAGGCCCCTTCCATTGGCGGCCGATCGAGCCCGTAGGTCCTCGGGTACGTGCCGATCTTCCGGCAGCAACGACAGTTGGCCAAACCCGCGCTTTTCCTAGGAGAGACTGATAAAGTGGCCGTAAGCCCCCCATCGGCCATGGACTGTCTTATGAAGAGATCTGAGCGCCGCGCAAGCTTGCCGCACGTCGGTAGGCGACTCGCTTTAGAAATACTCGATGACCGCCGGCTCCTTGCCGCCGGGAAACTGGTGGGAACGCTCGCACTCGACGAGAGCGAAAAGGACGATACTCCTCTCGTCGTTTCTCAAGGCGATGGCCGCCTGCTTGCGCTCGAGGAAGACGGCACGCTGTCGCGCTATTTGGCCAACGGCGACCTCGACTTTGAGTTTGGCTCGCACGGCGTGCTTGCTGTCGCCAATGGCGTCAGCCGTCACGCCGTTTCCGTTACGTGGCTTCCTGATGGAAGCATCGTCGTCTTCGGTGGCGATGATCCGACGGAATCGCAGTTCTTGCTGAAGCTCGATGAGCGCGGCGAACGCGATCTCGCCTTCGGCGATGGCGGCGAGGTGCTGTTGGACCTGTATCCCGGACGAGAGTCCGGGAGCCGCGTGTTGCCGGTGGGCGACGGCGGCATGCTGCTCAACAGCTACAACATCCTTGTTCGACTGACTGCGGATGGACGGCGCGATGGCGACTTTGGCGATTCGGGGATTGTGCGCTTGCCGTTTCACAACAACGGGGTAGCGACCGACTCCTTCGGTCGGCTGCTGGTGTCGGAATACTCCACAAGCGATACCGTTCACGACTTCGTCATTTGGCGCTACACGGCAACGGGCGAGGTCGATACCTCGTTTGGAGACGATGGCGTCGTCCGGCTGGACTTCGGCGGCGCGCACGAACGGGTAACTTCGATCCTGGTGCAGTCGGATGACCGGATCGTTGTGGTCGGATCGGGGTCGCTCGATATCGACTACTTCAGCGACTCGATCCTCGCGGTTCGACTCCATCCCGACGGAACCCAAGATCTCTCTTTCGGCACGGAGGGACTCACGACGATCTACTGCGGGACCGGCGAGTATGGCGGGGCCATCGACGCCGTGTTGCTGCCGAACGACAAGATCGTGGTCATGGGGTATCGAGTTTACACCGGCTTTTGGATCAGTCCCCCGCGATGGTGGCAGAATCGAGACCGCATCGTCAGCCTCTTGGACCAGAATGGCCTGCGCGATGCCAACTTCGCCGGAGAAGGCTGGAACGGTCAGCTCGACCGCGCCGAGCGCATCGCTGAGTTGGCCAACGGCGGGTACTTGATCTCAGGCAATGCGGGCCATGTGTCTCCCAACGGACAGCCCTTGTACGAGCGGCCGTACGTGCAGTTCTTCTCGGGCGACGATTCCGCGCCGCGGGCAGACATTCTGCTCGATAGCGGCGTCGCGGAGAACTCTGCGGCGGGCGTCGTCGTCGGCGTGTTGAACGTCGCTGGAGAGACTTTTGGCAGCAATCCAACCTATACGCTGCTCGAATCCGCAGGCGGCCGGTTCCGTCTCGAGGGAGCGAACCTCGTCGTCGCTCGAGACGATGCGCTCGATTTCGAGGCAGCGCCGCGCTATACCGTTCGAGTTCGCGCGGTCGATGATTTGGGACGCAGCCTAGCGCGTGACGTGGCCGTCGATCTCGAGGATGTCAACGAGGCGCCGCAGCAGGTGTACTTCGGAACCGAAGAACGCGCCCGCTTCGTGCCGCTGGGTGATCTCGAACGGGGCGACTTCTCGAGTTGGGCGTGGGATGTCACGGACGATGGCGTTGTGGTCGGCCGCGGCAAACCATACGCCCAAGTCAGCGGCTTTATATGGGATCAACAGCAGGGCATGCGGGAACTCGACCTGCAAGTCGCGAAAGCGATCAACGACGATGGAAAGTGGATCGTTGGCACTACCTGGACCTCAACAGGTTCAGGAGGCATGCCCGCCCTGCTTGGGCCTCAAGGCGTAAGAACGCTTAGCACGTACAAGGGTGAAGCTGTCGGCATCTCGGCGGACGGAAAAACGGTAGTGGGAAACGTATCCGGACCGACCTTCCGGCATCCATTTGTCTGGTCGGAGCTAGCTGGTTTCGTTCAGCTTCCATTGTGGGACGAGAGCGATAGCACATTCGCCAATGCCGTTTCGGCCGACGGCTCCGCAATCGTAGGCGAGGCTGCTGGAAATGGGGGAAACCAAGCCGTCGTATGGCGCAATGGAGAGATCCAGGGGCTCGGCGATCTCGAGGGAGGCAAGTACTACAGCGCAGCCCGAGGCGTTTCTGCCGACGGCCGGGTCGTAGTCGGCCAGGCGCAATCTGCGCTTGGAACAGAGGCCTTCCGCTGGACGGCGGAGACCGGGCTCGTATCCTTAGGCGATGCCCCTGGCGCTGGATACGGCAGCGCCGCGAGAGCGATTTCGTCGGACGGACAGATCATTGTCGGAGATGGCAATGGTCAGGTCGACGGCGCTTTCACTTGGGATGTCCAGCATGGCCTCCGCCAACTACGCGACTACTTGCAGACAGAACTGGGCGTTCCCGCCAACGGATGGCAGCTCAATTTTGTGGGAGGGGTCTCACCTGACGGCCAGCGCATCGTCGGGGCAGGCACGAACCGGGATGGCAAAACCGAAGCCTGGATGGCTGTGATTCCGCGGGAAGGGCCCAGGGGCAGTGTGGCTGAGAATGCGCCCGTCGGAACCGCGGTAGGAACACTCGACGCCGATGACCCGGATGCGGGCGATGCGCTTCTATACTCACTGACTGATTCAGCGGACGGTCGATTTGCCCTGCAGGGCCGCCAGATTGTCGTTGCCCGCGACAAAGCACTCGACTTCGAGCAAGCGGCAACCCACACAGTTCGCGTGCGTGTAACGGATCGGGCCGGTCTGTCGATCGAACGCGATCTGACCATCACCGTTGTCGATGTCGTCGAGCCGCCAAACCAAATTCTCCTGTCGTCAACGCAGGTCGAAGAGAATTCGCCGGCGGGATCAGTCGTCGGCGTGCTCGGCGCCGACATCGGCGCGAACGGACTGAACTTTACCTTGCTCGGAGATGTAGGCGGACCATTCGAGATCGTGGGCAATGAGTTGCGAGTCAAGTCGTCCGCCGGGCTCGACTTTGAGGCCCAACGTGAATTCGTTGTTCGCATCGCGGCTGGCGGGGCCGGCGAGACGGTCGAGGCGGCGTTTACGATCAACGTGGTCAACGTCAACGAGCGACCGACGATCGTAGCTCCCGCGGATCTGTTGGCGGCCCCCGGCGCTACGTCGGTCATTCCCGGAATTCAAGTCGATGACCCGGACCTGGTCGGGGGTGACGCGCTCAGCAAACCTCTGCGCATGACCCTTGATGTTGATCAAGGCGCCATCTCATTGGGAGCGACCGAGGGCCTCGAACTCATCCCCGACACCGGAGGTGCATTGGTTGTCGAGGGGACTCTATACGCACTCAATGCAGCCTTGAGCACGCTTACCTATCAAGCGCCGCCGAGTGGTTCGGCAACGTTGTCCCTTCTCCTGAACGACCTCGGAAATGTGGGCAACGGCCCCGTCCTCACGGCCGAAAAGGCGGTGGCGATCTCCGTTCAGTCGCCGCCCCTTGCGCAGGACGACGCCTACACCGTTGCCGCCGGGCGCACCCTACGCGCGGCGTCTTATGCCAAGGCCGTGTTGGATTCCGCCCCGCTGGCCTATTGGCGGCTCGACGACGCGGCCGGCCAGAGCGTGGTGCGCGATGAAATGGGGGCCCATCCTGGTGTTGCCCGGCCCGGAGCGGCCTTTGCAGCGGCCGGAGCGCTGAGTGATCCATCGAATCGCGCCGTAACAATCGGGACTGCAGACGCCAGCATCTTGATCGAAGACGCGGCGGCGTTTCAAGCTCCCACAAGCGGATTCACGATCGAGTCGTGGATCTATCCTGAGTCCGCGCCTCCTTGGCAGCGCATTGCCTCAACGCGGCAAGGACCCGCGGCCGGCTGGGGCTTTGGACTGGTCGACCAGCGACTCGTGTTCACCACGTTCGGCGTGAAGGACTACTTCATCAACGAAGTCGTTGTTCCGCTGGGCCGGTGGACGCACGTGGCCGCGGTCTACGATGACTCGTACGACGTGACGTTCTACGTCAACGGAGAGAGAGCCGGTGTCGTGGAGTGGGCCTTGCCGCTCAACCCGGCAACGGGGCCGCTCGTGCTGGGCGACTACCCGGACGACAAGATTCAACCTTGGACCGGCTCGCTCGATGAAGTGGCGTTCTACAATCGCACGCTTTCGCCAGACGATATCCAGCGGCACTATCTGGCAAGTCAAACGGATCGAACCTTGCTTGCCAACGATTCCGTCAGTCCCGGCGCGCTGCTGACCGCGGTCTTGGTTGCAGGGCCGCAGCACGGAACGCTCGATCTGCAGGCTGACGGCTCCTTCCGCTATCGGCCCAACGCCGGCTTTTTTGGCAGCGATGAGTTTTCGTACGCGGCGAGCAATGGCGGTTGGCTGTCGGCGCCGGCCAAGGTGCGCATCGATGTAGTCCCAATGCCCGGTGACTTCGACCTTGATGGCGAAGTCGACCTCACGGACTTCGGCCTGCTTAAGGATCATTTCGGTACGGGAACCACGCGCGCTCAGGGCGATTTCAACGGCGACGGCCGAGTCGATCTCAACGACTTCGGGATCCTTAAAGCCCACTTCGGAGAGGTGAGCGGCGATGAGGAAATGGTCGCCGACATTGCGGCGGCGCGTGCGAAGTTGCTCCGTGGCCGAGCGTAGCCTTGAGCCCGGCAACCTTCGGTTGGAAGGAACACAGGCTAGAAGCCTGTCGCACGAGGAGCCTGTCGCTAGGGGGCTATCAAACCTCTCGTGGCACAGGCTTCCAGCCTGTGCAGCCGGTCAGCCGGCGCCCCACTCGAGGCCGGCCATCACCACGTTGACACCGGAGCCAATCCCCAAGAGCGCCACGCGGTCGCCGGAAACTAGGCGGCCTGCTTCGGCCGCCAGCGCCAGAGCCGACGGCAGCGCCGCCGCGCCGGTGTTGCCGAGCGTGGGAAAGGTGGCGAAGTCGCGTTCCGCGTTGAGCCCCAGTTCGCTGAGCATCAGCCTGCGATGCGCGGAGCCCACCTGGTGGCAAATGGTGTGCGAGATGTCTTGAATGCCCCAGCCGGTCTCGCGCAAAAACCCGGCAAACGTAGCCTTGCCGGCGGCGATGCCGGCCATCAGCAGCCGCTCGGAGTCGGTGGTCATCAATGGACGCATGCCGTCGGCGGCCGCTTCATCGGCCCCGCTATGACAAAGCCGATGGTGCTCGGTGTACGCGCCTACCTGCGCGGCATGGAGCCGGTGTCTCCGCTGGCTCAACTCCTGGTCGACCAGCAGCACCGCCGCGCTTGCCGAGCCGATCGTGAGCGAGGCCACGGCCAACTTCACTTGCTCGCGCGTCAGGCTCTCATCTCGGTTCAGCCAGTCGACGGTTGTCTCCACGAGCTGTCGCCCCCCTTCGGAACCAACGACGAGGGCCGCCTTGGTTTGCCCCAGCTCGATCATGTTGGCCGCCTGCAGCAGGCCATTCATGATGCCCAGGCAGGCGTTCGACACATCGTAGATCACACAGTTCTGGCTCAGCCCCAGGCCATGGTGAACCGAACTCGCCGTGGCGGGCTCGAGGTGATCGCGGCAGACCGATCCATGAATCAGGCAGCCCACGAGGGCCGGATCGACGCCGGCCGCGGCCAAAGCCTTAATCCCCGTTTCGATGCTCTTCTCGCTCGGCAGCGTGCCCGGCGCCCAGAAGCGGCGCTCGCGAATGCCGGTCATGAGCTCGAGCCGACCCGCCGGCAGCCGCAGCCGCGTGTACAGCGGCTCGAGACGGGCCTCGAGCTCGTCCGACGTGACGACCTCCTCCGGCAAGGTATAGGTGACCGATTCGACACAAACGCGGCGATAACGCATAAAAACCGGGGCTCTGCTCTCGGGTGAAGGAGCCTTCAAGATAGAAGACGGGCGGCGAGCCGGAAAGCGGCGTGCGGCGCCTAGATGCGGCAGATCATGCCCGAGCGGCTAGACAGGCAAGGGCTCGGTTTCCGCTTCCGCCACCGCTTCGGCCACCTGCCGACGGCTAGCCAACCAGACGGCCACGCCGATCATGGCGATCAGAATGGTGATCGTGCGGTAGCCGAAAGCCACGAGCAGCCCCTGCACCTGCGTCAGTCGCACGCCCCCCGGCACAGCCACGTAAAGGGCCGCGAGCGCGGCCTCAAAAGCTCCGAGCGCCCCCAGCGGCAGCGGCAGCGCTGCGGCCAACATGCCCAGCGGTGCGATCACGAAATGCGCGGCGAGAGACGGGGCCTCGCCAAACAGTCCGCGGGCGATCAGATAAATGCTCAGGGTCGAGAGCGTGTGGACGGCGAGCGAGAGCACGATCGCCACCATGAGCGGCCGCAAAGCGTGGCGGAACATCCGTAGACTATCGACTACGGGCCGCAAAACTGCGCCCAGCTTGGGGCGGCTCAGCAACCATTCCGACGCCGATCCGGTGGTGAATCCCGGCCAGAGGAACAAAACCAGGGCCACCGTGCCGCCGAGGGTGACGGCCAAGGTGGCCTGGGCCAGCACGCGAAACTCACCCCGATCGGCCTCGAAGCCGGTGGCCAACACGCCGCCTGAGGCCACGAGCCCCAGCGCATACAGGCCAATCAGGCGGTCGACGATCACCGTGGCGACCGCTCGGGTGCGATGCTTGTGCTGCTGGCGGGCCAGCAGCACCGCCTTGAAGGCGTCGCCCCCCACCGTGCCGAGCGAGATGAAGTTGAACAGGTAGCCAAGAAACCCAAACTGCATGGCGCTCGCCAGCCGGAAGTCGAGGCCTACGGCCCGCGCCAGCAGATACCAGCGAAAGAACGTGATCAGCACCGCGGCCAAGCTGAGCACGAACGAAGTTCCCAGCAGCCCCCAATGCTTGCGGTGGTCGGCGAGCTGAGAAAACGCCTCGCCGCGGACCATGAGCACCACGAGCCCGGCGACGATCGCCAGGCTGGCCGAGTATTTGAGCGCCGCGAGCAACAAAGTTCGCCGGCTGGTTCCACGCGCGCTCGAGTTTGCGGGCGCGGCAGACCCTGCCAATGGCTTTCCCACTAACGAGTTGTCGCCGGCAGGGGGTGGGAATGTGTGGTCCTTGACACCCGAATCAGGCATCGGTACTCTTTTCTGTTTGCCCACCGGAAAATGCCGATAAGGGTTGGGAGCGAATCGATTTTCGAGCCGCTGCCCAAGTCTGGTCCGATCCGGACATCGGGGGATTAGCTCAGTTGGGAGAGCGTCTGGCTGGCAGCCAGAAGGTCAGGGGTTCAAGTCCCCTATCCTCCACTCTAAGTCTTTCACTGGCCGCCCTTTCGGGCGGCCTTTTTTGTCGACACTCGAAAGTTGAGGTGCAACCGAATAATTTAGTTGCAAGTAGTATACTTAGTTGCAACCTGGGATCGCAAGCTAAGCTCAATTGATGACTAACCCTACCACGATTTGGCTGCCCCGTGCAGGGGCTGGCGACCCGGACTATGTGAGCCGCGATGGCCGAAACGCTGTCGACGTGAAGCGGGGTATCCGGGCGTTTCGCGACCTGCAATCCGCAGCTCTGCGAGTCGCGAGCTGGCTCGCAGCGCAGC
>JAESFN010000819.1_pt1 | contig 20363 bp, 14 predicted proteins | sample 9269411 | NCBI WGS metagenome assembly JAESFN01 (sample SAMN14505399, study PRJNA617100) | algae metagenome | isolation source: Iphinoe sp. HA4291-MV1 and co-occurring heterotrophs from trail next to... | place: USA: Maunawili Falls, Hawaii | collected 2009-07-25
GGGCCGCGCAATATCCGCTCGAGGTCGGGTTTCGCCAAGTTTGGCGGACGCGGCAGGGGACGGAGCAGCAGCCGATGATGCTCGTTTCCTGGCACGGTGCGAATGCCTATTCGCTCTGGGCCAATCGGCTCGACTGGCGCTGCTATCGTGGCGATGGCCGTCCGGCCGAAGAACTTGCCAGCCGGCAGGTGTCTGCTCCGCCGCCCCCGTCAGGGCTGCTCGGCGCCTGCCTCCCTTCGGAATCGCAGTGGGAATATGCTGCCCGTGGGGCGACGCCGCAAAATTCTGCGGACTACGACGCAGTGCCCGCGCCGTCGTGCGCCGGCTTGCATCGATCAGGCGACAGCTATCGCGCGGAGAACATTCCCGCGAGGCCCGTACACGAACGTCTCGGCATGAGCCCGTTCGGCCTGCACCATATGACCGGCAACGTGTGGCAGTGGTGCCGCGACTATTACGCCCCCGATTTCTATTGCCGCCCCGAGGCCAGCCGGCCGGATGCCCAAAATGCCGAGCCGACCGAGATCCGCAACGAGCGCGGCGGCAGTTGGGTGGGACCCGAGTCATTGGCCAGCCCCAGCTATCGCCGCGGCCGACCGCCGGCGGTCCGCGGCCGCTGCCTAGGATTTCGGTGCGTTGGGCTGATGCAAGATTTGCCGTGAGGTCGCGACTGAAGGTCGCGCGGCTGGCGGAACCAAAGCGTTGTTCAGCCTAAGCTCTGCCGTCTCTTTGCCGCTCGATCATTTGCTCAAACGCCCTAAGTCCCGCGAGCTGGTCGGCGGATACGCTTGTGGGCCGACCGGTGGCGTGACGATGTTTCACCGCCCTGAGCCAGCGGCGGCGTTCACGTGACAAATGAACTTTGTCGTTCACGACGAGCCCGGTGACTTGCTGCCGCTGATGGCGACGGCGGATCGAGAGCTTCTTCCGACCGTGGGCGCGATAGCCGTGTGCCCGCAGCAACGCGCGGGTCTGCCGAATGAATCCGCGGGGGGTGCGCCCCCAATCGTGCTCGAGCGAGATCGCGATGTCGTCGGCATAGCGGGTATAGCGACCTCCATGCCGCTCGACGTAGCGAGAAAGACGGGCATCGAGCCCGTAATTCACCAGGTTCGCGAGCCGTGGGCTGGTCGGCGCTCCTTGCGGCAACCCGCCTTCATGACTCGTTAGTCGAGTCAGCAGCGCGGCCGCCTGTGCATTCCAGCCGATGCGGCGAAAGTAGGCCTCGATTCGCGCGGCTTGCGTCGTGGGAAAGAAGTCGACGACATCCATATGAATGACGATCGCTTGACCGACATGTGGGCGAGCGTGATCGACGATCGACCGGCCGCGCTCAAATCCCGTGGCTGCCGGATGAACGCGGAGTCGGGCAAGAACGCGTCGCAAGAGCTTGCGCTGCAGATTCTTAGTGGCCGCCTCCGGCACGAGCAATCTTCGTTGACCGCCGGACCGTTTGGCGATGAACGCCTCGTGATAGCTTGGCTGAAAATTGGCCAGGTCTGCCGGATCCATCCCGAGCGTGCGGGCAAGCTGCCTAACGTCGCGGCCCCAGCCGAAGCGGGCGCGGGCCCAGCCGACTGCGCTGCCCGTGGTTCGCCGGCGGAATTTCCACCTGGCGTCGCTCAGCAGCCAGAAGGGCGACATCACAATGACGGCCGCGAGAACAATCGGCACAATCACCACGACCGCCAAGGCCAGCGCTGCCGCGCCCGCGATACGCAGTAGCCCCCGCAATAGCATCATCGTGGGATCTCGTGCGGCCAGAAATCTACGGGCGAGAGGCCCCCCCGGGGGCCCCTCGCCCAGCCTTGCTTGGTATCCGAGCGCAAGCGAGTGATACCAACTCCGACTGAACAGGCCGCCGTAGCGCGACCCGGCCGACGAAACATCGGCCTGTGCTGTTCGCACCGCCAAGGCATGGGGAGCCTAGGTTTTGCGAGAGGCGGGGTCAAACCGGTTCCAAACGCTGGCCTTACTCATTTGCCGGCCAGCCTTTACTTGCGTCCGGTGAGTAGACGGTTGAAAATGCGATCCTTCCCCCTTCTCCCTCCCACCGACGAGCTCCTCATGCGCACTGTCCGTACGTCCTGCTTCACATTGCTCTTGGTTCTGCCTACGGCCGTCGCCTCGGCGTTCGGCCCGACGTACACCGATCCGAAGAAAACCGACGATGACTTTGCGGTCCAGGGCGAATACGTCGGCGAACTGGGCGGCGAGCCGTTCGGCGTGCAGATCGTGGCCCTCGGCAATGGCAAGTTCAAGAGCGTGGCCTATCCCGGCGGTCTGCCGGGCGCCGGCTGGGACGGAGAGGAAAAGATCGAAGGCGAAGGCGTTCGCGAAGGCGACACCACCAAGCTAACCGGCGAGCGCGGCTCGGCCCAAATCGTCGACGGCAAGCTGACCGTATTCGGCAGATCCGGCGAAAAGCTCGGCACGCTCGAGCGCACCGAGCGGAAGAGCCCGACGCTGGGCGCTGAGCCGCCGGCAGGCGCCGTTGTGCTGTTCGACGGCAAGTCGGCCGACGCCTTCGAAAAGGGGCGCGTGACTGAAGACGGTTTGCTGATGCAGGGGGTCGCCAGCAAGCAGAAGTTCCAGGACTGCCACGTGCATCTCGAGTTCCGCACCCCTTATCAGCCGGAGGACGAGGGCCAAGCCCGCGGCAACAGCGGCTGCTACCTGCAGGGGCGCTACGAGGTGCAGATTCTCGATTCGTTCGGCCTCGAGGGGCGCGACAACGAGTGCGGCGGCGTCTACACCGTCGGCAAGCCCAAGGTGAATATGTGCCTGCCGCCGCTCGCATGGCAGACCTACGACATCGACTACACGGCCGCCCGCTACGGCGCTGACGGCAAGAAAACGGCCGACGCCAAGCTGACGGTGAAGCACAACGGCGTGCTCATCCAAGAAGACATCGCGGTGCCGCACGCCACGACCGCCGCGCCGGTGGCCGAAGGTGCCGAGGCCGGGCCGCTTTACTTGCAGGACCACGGCAACCCGGTGCGCTACCGCAACGTGTGGGTGCTGGAGAAGTAGCGTACTCGACCGCAACGCTCGTTTTCCCCCCGGCGACTCGCCGGGGGCCAACCGTGCGGTGGAAGTCTCATTAGCCCCCCGTCAATGACGGGGGGACTTCCACGGTAGTTTCGCCCAACGCTCCTAGACCGTGCGCGCCTCGCGATCGATTCGCTTCTCGGCGGCCTTCACCGCAAGATAGGCCAGCCGCAGCAGCGACCGCGAGTCGGTTTTTTCCCCTGCGCGCCGCAACAGATCTCCGAGCACGTGGTCGGCCTCGGTGCGGCCACGTCGCTCGAGATCGTCGAGCATCGAGGCCGTCACGGTCGATTGCGGATCGGTCAGCCGGCCGAGATACGCGCGCACGCTGTCGGCGCTGGGCGGATAGCCGGCCGCCGCGGCGATCGAGCGGCATTCATCGTACAGCGCCGCAGGCAGATCGCCTCCGCCGACGCCCACCAGGTCGCCGATGCTGGCCCGCGTCAGGCAGGTGATGCCGGCCAAGCTGGCGAGGAACACCCACTTCTCCCACATCACCTGCAGAATGCGGTCGCTGGCGACGGCCTCGAACTTCACCAGCCGCATCGCTGCTGCGAGCGCTTCCACGCGCGGTGACATGCCGCCTGCCCGCTCACCGAAGTTTAACCGGTGAATGTCGCTCACATGGTTGATATGGCCGCGCGCATCGAGCTTGGCGGAGATGAAGCAGGAGCCGCCTAAAACGCGCTCCTCTCCAAAGCGGGCATCGAGCGTTTCCAAATGCCGCATGCCGTTCAGCAGCGGAATCACGACCGATTGTGGCCCGACCGCCGGGGCGAACGAGTCGACCGCCTGCTCGAGATCGTAGGCCTTGCACGACAGAATGACCGCATCGAACGGAGCACGCAGTTCACTGGCCAGCACCACCGGCGGCGAACTCCAAGCGACGTTGCCAGCGGGGCTCGTGATCGAAAGACCGTGCGCGGCCAACCGCTCTTTGCGCGCGGGGCGGACCAAGAACGTGACATCGCAGCCAGCCTCGAGCAGCCGGCCGCCGAAGTATCCGCCGGTCGCGCCGGCGCCGACGACGAGGAATCGCATAGAAGCTTCTTTCGTGTTGCGCTCTATTGCTTATTTGGCATCGCAACTACTGGCCTGGGCTAGTCGCGGCCGCCCATTGTTCGATCGCATGTTGCGTCTGCGGCTGATTGTGCTGCCAACGAATGCGCCAAAGCAGTTCATCGGGGCTGACGACACGCACCTCGTTCGGCAGCCGCTCGGCGCACCAAGTTACGGGCAGGTATCCCCGCTGCCCCCCGTTCCGCGCGGCGGAATCTTGCGGCAGGTTCTCGGCGTCCTCATCGGCGCCGGAAGCTTTTCGAAAGTACGACCAGGCATGGGCGATGACCCAGTCGTAACGCGGAGTCGAATTCGTCTTCGCAGCCTGCGCGGTTTCTGTGATCTCGCGGGCGACCTTGGCGGGGGTGCCGCTGCGAGGCCGCTGGTTCGTGTGCTCCCACAGCGAATAGCGGGCAGTGACGACCGGCACGTCGACGCCGGCGCGATCCTTCACCCAATACACTTCGCCAGCGCCTCCTTCGTAGGGCGCGTACTGAAAGACGAGGATGCCCAAGAGCCCCTCGGTCTCACCGGCAATCACTTCATACGACTTGCAGGCCGCCTCGGAGGCTGGATCGGCAACGTTGAAGGCGATGATCCGCGTGTTGTTGGCCTGCATGCGCAGCCAAATTTTGCGTGCATGCTGCGCGAGCAGGGTCCAGCGGTCGGGACGCTGGGCTGCGAACAGATCGGGGTAGTAGTAGCCGCCGCCCCATTCGACGAAATGGTCGTTGGGCAGTTGCTTGGTCGTCGCTTCCGCAACCGCGCCTGGGCAGAGCTGCGACAGGTGAGCGAAACAGCTCGACCATCCAAACGGAATCGCGCCGCGGCTTGGCGTGGCCCAATAGTTTGGGTTGTCGAAGAAGGTCGTCGTCAGCCATTGCACGTTGTCGCCGTCGGAGAGCAGAAAGCTGACGGCGCTACGCTGATCGTTCCAATCGATGGTGCGTGGATCAAAGGACTTGGCCGGCGATGGCGTGTTTTGTTCGCTTCCTGCCATGAGTACCGGCAGGTTCGTACACCAGTCGGTCGCGGTCTGAAAATGACCGTGCTCGCTCGAGAGCCGCGTGGTGATGAACTCATCGCCGCCGTTCCAGCCAAAAACGGCCGATAGCGGTTCGAGCCAGGCGAACACTTCGTCCGCGAGCTGATCGTCACCGTAGCACGTGAACGCACCCTGGGCGATCGCCAAATCGCGCACGTTTGCCTTCCGCGGGTCCTGCATAAGCACGAGTCGGCGATGAAAGCGGTCCTTGTAGGTGTGAAAGCACCAGGCCTGTGTTTTGTCTCGCGTGTCGCAGAGCAACTCGAGGCCACGCTTCTTTGCCTCGTCCTCGAGTCGCTCTTCGACCAGCACACCGCCCAAAAGTCCCGCCAAGCTGGTTGCGACGTTGACCGAGTTGTCGATCTTCACCCGATGCTCGTTCAGCTCGCCGGCCGAGTCGTCTTGCCGGTAGAGGAGATAGCCTTTGACGAGTCCCTTGTCGCGCAGCCGTTCGACCAACTGCCAGGCGGTGAACTCGCCGCGGTTCTCGAGCGACAAGCGGTGGGTGACCTCGGTTCGCCAACGTTCTAGGCCCGCGTTGCCGGTGTCGACCCAAATGAGTTCGTCACCCGTGCGTTCGTTGACCGACTTGGCCGCGAGCCCGGCGGCCGATTGAAGGAGCAACGCCGCGGCCAGCCGCGGCCCCGAAGATGCATCATTCACTGCGTGCAGGATGCCGGCCGGCTTTGCCTGAACGGGAAACCAGCGAGCTTCGTCTGCGGCCACCTTGTTCGAGACGCTCAATGCCAAGAGCATTGAGGCTAGACGCAGCGTGAGTGAACGTCGCGTGGTTGATACTGCGGGTTGCATGGGATCACCGATCGTGGATGCGCCCCGCGCCATCGAATCGCTCATCGTCACGGCATCGCAGCCGGCTTTGCATCTTCGAGCTTGCGCCGCACGTCGGTAAGTCGCGCGTCTTCTTCCTTCGGGTCCAGAAGTTCCGACGCAAGACGCCAGGTACGTCGTGCGTCGTCGCTGCGTCCTGCTTGGGCATAAGCGTCGCCCAGATGATCCAGCACCACGCCGTCGGGCGGATCGGTGTCGGCGGCGCGCTCCAGTTCAGCGATCGCTTCGTCGCTGCGGCCGAGTTTGAACAGCACCCAGCCGAGCGAGTCGCGATACGCGTGGTTCTCTGGCTGGGCGGCGACTGCGGCCTGGGCGAGCGCCAGTGCCCGCTGCGGATGCTGGCCGCGATCCGCCCAGAGATACGCCAGGTCGTTCATTGCGCCGACATCGCCCGGGAATTCGTCGAGCACTTGCTCGAGCAACTCTTCCGACTCGGCCACGCGGCCGCGCTGCAGCTCCGCATGCGAAGCGGTGAGCCGCGCGATACGCAACGCTTCGCGGCCGCCGGAAACATCTTGGCCGGCATCGAAGCGATTGAACAGCTTTTCGAATTCGGCAGCGGCTTCGGCATGTCGGCCCGCGTGATAGAGCACCCACGGCACGCGGACCGCGAACTCAGGCGACTGCGAGCGGAGCGCGGCCGCACGGCGGGCTTGATGCAGCGCGGCGTCGTACTGTTCGCCGAGGGCGAGCGCTCCGGCCAACTGATAGCGGAGCAGCGAGCCTGCTGGCTCAGCGAAGCCCCGCTCAACGCCCCGCGCGAGCACTGCGGCGCCAGCGGCATTTTGCTCGGCCAACAACAAGCCCACACCCCAGCCGAGGAACAAATCCGCGGCCTGATCCTTGTTCGAATCATCGAGCGCCGCGTTGAACCATTTTTCGGCCAACGAGTATTGCCGACCTTCGAGCGCTACGAGCGCGAGCGCCAAGCGAACGGGCCGCGCGAGCGGTTGGTTGCGCGCAAGCGTGTCGGCGGCGTTCGACAGAGCGGCGATCTGCGCTGGATCAGCAGCCAGCCAGCGAACTTGCTCTTGAACCGGGGAGAGGCCGCCCGAGGCTTCGAGTACACGACCGAGATGCAGCGCGAGCGCAGACCAATCGTTCTGCAGACGATACAGCTCCGCGAGCGACGGCATCGCCTCGGGCGTCAACGTCTCGGCGGCCGCTTTCTCGAGCAGCTCGCGCGCAATCGCCAGCTCGCCTGCAGCCAGGCCGCGGCGTGCCAGAACTAGCCGAAGCGCGGCGTTCTCGGGATCGTTGCCGTGCAAGCGTTTGAGTTCGTTGAGCGCCGCTTGTTCGTCGGTGATGCCTTGCAGGAGCAAGTCGTACGGATCGGCGCCAGCCTCGGCCGACTTCGACGCGAGGTAGGCCTCGAGCTGTTTTCTCGATTCAGCGGCGTCGCCCCGTCCGCGCGCAACCCGCGCGGCTGAGAACGCGCGTAAACCCTCGCTGGGGCTTGCCTGTTGAGACAGCGCGAAGGCGGCTTCGGCCTGGTCGAAGCGATTGGCCGCCAGAAAGGCCTCGGCGAACAGCCGCCATGTCAGGGCCGGCTGATCGAGGAGCGCGCGGCGATCGTCGGCAGATAGCTGGCCGTCGCTCTCGTTTTGCAGGGCGGCGAACACCGGCTCGAGCCGGTCGGCGGCGCGAACCGAGTCCCCTTCGAGGAAGTGCAGTCGACCAAGCTCGAATTGCAGGCGCAGGCCATCGGCGGGAGAAGTTGGGCCAGCGGCAAGCACGCGTTCATAAAAGCGAATGGCGCCGGCCCGATCGCCGGTTTGCGTGAGATACAGCGCGAGCTGTCTAAGCAACGCCGGTTCCACAGAACCCTGCTCGGCGGCCAAGAGCGCATAGCGAATGGCCTCTTCGTGTCGATCGAGGTCGAACGCCAGACCGACGACGATGGGCCAGACCGTGGCATGGTCGGCGCCAAAACGGAGCGCGCGTTGATACTGACGCAGCGCGGCCGCCGGCTCTTCTTTCTGTTCCTTGAGCCGCGCCGCGGAGAACAAGGCCAGCGCCGTGAGACGATCGTTCGCTTCCTCGCTGCGTACCACCGTGAGCGGGGCAGGCCGTTCGTCGAGGTTCGTAGCTTCAGCAGCCGAGGCGGGGCCGACGCGGATCACGCCAGAGAAGGCCAGGCCCATTAGTCCGCAGCGGACGAGGCATTGAAAAGGCGAGGCAGCAGACCGGTCGACGATGCGGGGCATACGCCCTCGTGGGGGAATGCGGACGCGTTTACCCCAAGTGCCGAGCTGAAGCGAAGGACTAGCGCGGCTTACGCTTGGCCAGCCCCTTGGCGGCCGGACGCGCGCCGGCCTTGGCCAGGCTGCCGGACTTCGGCGTCGACTTCGCTGCGGGAGAGCCGTTCTTGCTCGCCGCCTTCGGCTTGTTGGGGCTGGGTTTGGCGGGATTGGTCTTCGCGGGCGCCGGTTTCTCAGCGTGAGCCTTTTCCGGGTGGGCCGTGGGGCGGGGTTGCTTCTCGGCGGGCGCCTTCGGCTTCTCACTGGCGGCAGCGGGCGGAGCTTCGCGCGCTGGCTCCGGCTCTTCCTTCTTCGTGGCGCGCTTCGGGAAGCGGTCCTTCGCGTCGGCGGCGATCGACAGCAGCGCGTTGCGGGCGTTTGTGGAGAACGGGTTGGCCCAGAAGTCGGCCGCCAACTCGTGGAGCAGGAAACCGAACTCGACGCCCTTGTTCTTCGGAATTGCCCGCGTGAGCCCGGGCACGTCGTCTGCGTTCACCTTCGTCGAGGGAATCAAGCCCACCACGTACAGCACCTGCAGCGCGGCGGCGTCGAGCGGAATCGCATGGCCACCCAGGGCCGCTTGAGTTACGAAGGCCACGGTGAAGGGGGTTGCGCCGTCGAGCTTACGAAGCTGCTTGTCGGCGACCGACAAGTTCAGCTTCTTCATGCCTTCGAGGTCGTAGGAATAGCTCGATTCGAAGACATTCTGCAGCACGCGCTTGAAGCGCGTGGCGGCGGCCAGCGGGTCGGGCAGGGCATGGCCGATTTCGGCCAGTTCCTTGGCGCTGCTGACGCGCACTTCGTTCAGATCGAAGAACGACGCTTGAAACTTGGCCAACACGGCGGCCGCGGTGTCGAAATGTGCGTTCTCGAGCAGGCAAGCCAGCAGCAAGTTCTCGAGGACGGAGCGATCCGACGCCGGCGGGTGCGATTTGCCGACCTTCTTCAAGGTGCGGTGCAGCTTCGTGATCAGAGCCGCGCGATTCGGGGTAGCCATGCTCGAGCTTGCAACGACGGAAGGAAACGTGTGAATCAATACGTGGCCGCATGGGGATACGGCCAAAGGTCACGGAGCGTCGGTCGACGACTCCGCTTCATTCGAGTTAGCGACCGCTTCATCCTCCTCGGCGTCGAACTCCTCTGCTGCGTCGGTCTCCGAATAATCCGTTGGTTCGTTCGCCGCACCGGAACCTTCCGCCGACGAAGGCAACACTTCGCGCAGGATGCGCGCGATCTCGATCGACTTCTTGACCCCTTCATCGACCAGGAACTCGATACGCGGGGTATAACGCGTGTCGATGCGCTGCGCTACTTTCGATTGCAGGTATCCGGCGGCGCTCTGCAGGCCGTGCAGCGTAAGCCGTTGACGCGTTTCATCCCCCATCACCGACACATACACGCGGGCTTGCCGCATGTCGGGGGTCATTTCCACGCGGGTGACGGTGACGCCGCGAACGCGCGGGTCCTTGAGATCGGCCAGGATGGCCATTCCCACGACCTCGCGAACTGCTTCAGCGGCTTTGAGAACTCGACGAGACGACATGGTGTGTGTTGACGCGCCTTAGAGGGCCCGCGCCACCTCCTCCACCTTGTACGCCTCGAGCACGTCGCCTTCCTTGATGTCGTTGTAGCCGGCCAGCTTGATGCCGCACTCCAGGCCTTCGCGGACTTCGCGGGCATCGTCCTTCTCGCGTTTCAGCGAGTCGAGACCGTAGTCGCCAATCACGCGATTGTCGCGGATCAAACGCACTCGGCCGTTGCGTTGGATGACGCCAGAAAGCACGCGGCAACCGGCGATCGAGCCGATGCGGCTGATCGTGAACACGCGCTGCACGAGAGCGCGGCCCAGTTCGACGTCGCGCTGCTCAGGCTTGAGCATGCCTTCAAGCGCGGACTTCACGTCCTCGGTCACCTTGTAAATGATCTCGTACCGGCGAACCTGCACGCCTTGGCGATCGGCCAAGGAACGGGCCTTGTCGTCAGGAACGACATTGAAGCCGATGACGATCGCATCCGACGCGTCGGCCAAATGGATATCGGCCTCGGTGATGCCGCCCACGGCCTTGTGCAGCACGCGAATTTTGACTTCGGGATGCTCGAGCTTGCCGAGCTCCTTGATAATGGCCTCGATCGAACCCTGCACGTCGGCCCGCAGGATGACGTTGAGCGTTTGCACTTCCTCGCCGCCCAGACGCTCGAACAGGTTCTCGAGCGTGACGTGCGTCGTTTGGCCGCCCAGCGTGACGTTGCGCATTTGCTGCGCTCGCTGCTCGGCAAGGCCACGAGCTTGGGCGATGTCAGACAGCACATAGAAGTGCTCGCCAGCGCCCGGCGGCACGTCGAGGCCCGTCATGTCGACTGGCATCGAGGGGCCGGCCTCGGTCAAGGCGACCGAAGGATGCAGCGTGTCGTAGAGCGCCTTGACGCGTCCGCGGGCAGCGCCGCAAACCACGACATCGCCCACACGGAGCGTGCCGCGCTGGACCAAGAACTTGCTGATGACGCCGCGGCCTTCGTGGAGTGCGCTTTCCAAGCACGTGCCAAAGGCCGGCCGATTGGCGTTGGCCTTGTACTCGTGCAGCTCGGCGATCGTGAGCAGCGTTTCGAGCAGATCGTCGAGGCCTTGGCCGGTCGTGGCGCTCGTCTTCACGAGCTCCGTATCGCCGCCCCACTCGGTGGGCAACAGACCTGCGGTGGCCAACTGCTGATAGATGCGTTGCGTGTCGACGCCCGGGAGATCGATCTTGTTGAGCGCGATCACAATCGGCACGCCGGCCGCCCGTGCGTGGGCAATGGCCTCTTCCGTCTGCGGCATGACGCCGTCGTCGGCGGCGACCACGAGCACAGCGATATCGGTGACGTTGGCGCCGCGAGCCCGCATCTGCGTGAAGGCTTCGTGACCCGGCGTATCTACGAACGAGATCTTGCGGCCGTTCCTGTCGATTTGATAGGCGCGAATGTGCTGCGTGATGCCGCCACTCTCGCCGCTGGCGACGTTAATGCCAATCAACTTGTCGAGCAGCGACGTTTTGCCGTGATCGACGTGGCCTAGGAAGGTGATGACGGGTGCTCGCGGAGCCAGGTGATCGGCGTCGGTCGGCAGATCACGCAACTGCTCGAGCAATTCGTTGGTGCGATCTTCCTCGCTGCGGAAATCGGCTTCGATGCCGAGCTCGACCGCCAACATCTCCGCCAATTCGCGGTCGATGTTCGAGGTGATCGAGGCCATGACTTTCATCTCGAGCAGCTTCGCCTGAATGCGCGCCGCCGGCAGGCCCAAAGCCTGCGACAGACTCCGCACCGTGCAGGGAAGCTCGATCGTGACCTTGGTCTTGCGCGGGGCCGCCGTATTGGTGCCCAGGCGGCGCAGACCGCGTGGACCGCGAGAACCCGGACCGGAGTCGTCGTCATCGCGACGCCGGCCAGCGGCCGCCTTGCGATTCAATTGCCGACGCTCGCGACCACCAAGGCCGCCTGGATCGTCGCCCTGGCCGGGCTTGAGCGGTCGTCGCGAACGATCACGGCCAGGTCCGGCCGCGCCGCCAGTGGTCGGAGCCTGCGCGGGACCGCGCGATCCAGCGCCCGATTGGCCGCGGGACGGCGCCGCGGGAGTTTGCTCAGCCTTGCGCTTCTGTTCGTGTTTCTTGAGATGCTCCGACAGCGGCTTGGCGCCGGCGCCGCCAGCGCGGCTGGCGCGAATGGCGTCGATCGGGAGCTTCAAGTCAGGCTTTTGCGGGGCCGGCTCATTCGCAGGCGCGGGCGCCGTGGGCTGCGCGGCAGTGGGCAGTGGCGCGAGCTTGATCGCGGGCCCACTGCGCTGCGGGGGCGGATTGTCGCCCGAGGCGGACTTTCGCTTGGCAGCGATGTCGCCTAAGGGACGAGGACGGCCCAACAGCGGCGGACGGCCGCCTGCAGATCCACCCGGGGGCAGGTAGTCTTCTCGGCGAAGCATGCCGGAATCAGCACTCTTGGCGGGGGCGCTGGCTGCCGGCGCCAACGTGGGAGCTGGTGCTACGGGGGCAACCGGCGCAGGCGCGGGAGCAGGCGCCGAAGGCGCTTCCACACTCACGGGTTCCGGCTCGTGTGGGGCGACCGGCGCAGCAGGTGCGGCCGCTGGGCGGGGAGGCAACACCGGCACGGCGCGCGGAGGGGCCGGCGGAGGCGCCATCATCCGAATCGGAGACGGGGCGGGAGCAGCCGCGGGACGCTGCATGGGACGCGGCGCGGGGCCGGCCATGAAGGCCTTCAGCTTTGCAACTTCTTCGTCGGTCAAGCTGGCCAACGCCGAACCCTTACCCGGCAGCCCCGCCTTGGTGCAAATTTCCACCAAAAGCTTGCTGTCGAGCTTGAGCTCTTTTGCCAGCGTGTAAATGCGAACGGCCAAAACCGGCTCTCCCTTTCTGGCCTACGGACTTGCCGTAGACACTCTCCGTCTCGATCAACTCATTTCCAGGTCTCCACCCACACGTCGCGCGAATGCCGTGGTGTTAGGCCGGCAGCGCGGTTTCTACGAAACCGGCTATGCCGACCGATCCTCGACTGAATTCTGCGGTTCATCTTCCTCGCTCGGCTCTTCCTCGCTTGGCGAGGCGTCCGCGTGCCCATTCACCTCTGGCGGCGTGCCATCATCCGCGGGCTGCTCGGAGATCTCTTCAGTGACTTCTTCAGGGATCTCTTCGACCAGTTCGTCCTCTTCGGTAGCAGCGTCCGCGTCTTCGCCGGTCGCTTCCGCAGCCACCTCGGCTGATTCTTCCACTGATTCTTCCGCTGCGACCACGCCACCTTCCGCCGCCTGGCGGTCCAACTCCCGCTTCTTGCGGCGTCCTTCAGCGGCCGCCTTCTCGGCTTCCTCGGCCAGCGTTTCAGCTTGAGCCACGATCGTGTTGACTTGATCTTCGCTCAACTCGCCCATTTCCATGAGCGCGTCTGGCTCGATCACCGCCAAGTCTTCGTAGTCGAGGAAGCCTTCGGCCACCAGCCGCTCGGCCAGCGATTCCTCGACGCCTTCCAGCGTGTTGAAGTCGTTCACCGCGCGGTCGATTTGCTCATCGAGCTCCTCGCGGGTCATGATCTCGATGTCCCAGCCACACAGCTTGCTGGCCAACCGCACGTTCTGACCGCGGCGGCCAATGGCGAGCGACAACTGATCTTCGCGTACGAGCACGATCGCCCGGCCTAACATGGGGCACAGGATCACCTCATCGACCTCGGCCGGCTGCAGGGCGTTGGGCACCAACACCTGCAGATCTTCGCTCCAGCGGACGATGTCGATCCGCTCGCCAGCCAATTCGTCGACGATGTTCTTGATGCGGTTGCCGCGGACACCGACGCAAGCACCCACGCAATCGACTCGCTGATCGGAACTGCTGACCGCCACTTTCGTGCGGTAACCCGGCTCGCGGGCCATGGCGCGAATTTCGATCACGCCGTCGGCGATCTCGGGGATTTCTTGCTCGAACATCCGCTGCACAAGCTGCGGACGCGTCCGGCTGAGGATGATCTTCACCCGCGTCTTGTCCTTGCGGACCTCGAACACGGTGGCCCGCACGCGCTCGTTCACATGGTGCGTTTCGCCGGGGATTTGCTCGCCGCGCGGCAGAATCGACTCGGTGTTGCTGAGCGTAACCGTGGCAGTGCCCGATTCGTAGCGTTGTACGACGCCGGTGACCATTTGGCCGACTTGGGCCTGGTATTCGTCGAACAGGGCGTCGCGTTCGGCCTCACGAATCTTTTGAATCATCACCTGCTTGGCGGTTTGAGCGCCAATGCGGCCGACCGTTTCTTCCGGGTCGAGCGGCACGCCATTGTGCATGCCGGAGATTGAACCGTCCTTACGGTCGATATGGACGACAATGTCCTCTTCCTCGCCGTAGTACTTCTTGGCGGCCGACACCAGGGCCGCCTCGATGCCTTCGAAGACGACCTCTTTGTCGATGTTCTTGTCGCGATGGATCGCGTCGACGATACGCAAGATTTCGACGGGGTTCATGCAGCGTTCGCTTTGTCGTCTTCGTGTGCGGTGGTTGGCGCCGGGCCTACCCTGGCCAGGCCCGCACTCGAGAGCGCGGCGGCCGGCGATCCTTGTCGGCTGGGTCGGGCGATGGGAAATAGTGCTGGGTTCGTGCGAGGCGTCCGGGAGGTCGAGTCTCAGTTCGAACTTCGTGGCAACGCGATGCCGGTGCGGAGCAACCTGATACCAAACAAAAAAACGGGAACCAGGGATTCACCGCACGGCCTTGCCCCGCGCGCGGCGAATACGGCTAGTTGCCGTTTCCACGACTGCTGCCAAGCGAGGCGGAAACTAGTTTCCTTCTTCGCAAAGCACTTCAGCTTGCGCGCGACTTCGGCATTCCGAACGCCGCACGGGTACAAATCACAAGGTCACTACGGCAGGCATCCTATCTGGGTTTCTGGTCAGCCCCGACCCGACAAAGCCAGGTTTCGCGGCAGAAATCGTTCTCACAGCTTGATTTACTGTCTTCGCAATCAAGTAAAGATATCGGTAGGTCTGGGCACTGTCAAGGCGGCGGAAACGGCCGGGGGCGGTCGTAGGGGCAACCTAAGGCCCGCTTCCTTCTGAGATTGGAGCTCACGTCTCTCCGGCGAGGGGGAGCCGGCCTCCTTTTCGTGTGTGCGAAAACGCACGATCTTGTCGCCCTACCGTTCCCATTCCCTCCGAGGGGCATTGCCGGGCGAACGGAGCTCTTCCATGGGGCAAGGCACCCCGCTGGCAACCTACGACCCGGACAGACGTTGCGCACCGGACGAGGGGTGCGACCCCTGCAAAGCCACCAAGGTGCGCCCCTAGCGCAAGAGTTGGGCGAGATGCGTTTTTCCTAGTCTTCTCATTTCAAGCCGGCCACCCATTGTGACGATATTTCCCGACGATAGCCACATCGACGGCGAGCTGGCTGAGCTGCGTGCCCTATGACGCGGTGGCGTAATGCGGCGCATGCGCAAGCTGGCTAATGCCGATCGAGTGCGCAGGACGAATAAACCAGAGCGAGAGGTTTTCTCGCGGCAGTTCGACCAGACCCATCCTGATTGGTCCACGAAGGAGAGACGAACATGAAAGCGTTGTCGGGTATGCCGATCATCGCAGTCTTGTTGACTGTGATCTCGGCGAGCCAGGCCGAAGCCGGTTGGCTCGGCGCAGCTCGGTACAAAAGCTGTTCGGCGTGCTGCGATACGTCCAGCTTCGCCGACTGCAACCAGTGCTGCACGGTCATGAAGACCTGCAAAGAGACGGTGTACGAGAAGCAGAACTACACCTGCTACAAGACGGTGTACGAGACGGTCTGTGAGAACAAGACCATCGACTGCGTGAAGTACGTCCGCGAGACCTGCTACCGCGATTGCGAGTACACGGTCTGCAAGCCGGTCTGGGAAACCAAGACCAAGGAAATCCCCTACACGGTCTGCAAGCCCGTGTGGGAGACCAAGACCAAGGAGATCCCGTACACGGTCTGCAAGCCGGTCTGGGAAACCAAGACCCGCGAAATCCCCTACACGGTCTGCAAGCCGGTGTGGGAGACCAAGACCCGCGAGATCAACTACACGGTCTGCAAGCCCGTGTACGAGACGAAGACCAAGGACATCTGCTACACGGTGTGCAAGCCGGTGTGGGAGACCAAGACCAAGGAAATTCGTTACACGGTCTGCAAGCCGGTCTGGGAAACCAAGACCAAGGAAATCTGCTACACGGTGTGCAAGCCGGTGTGGGAGACCAAGACCAAGGAGATCCCGTACACGGTCTGCAAGCCGGTGTACGAGACGAAGACCAAGGACATCTGCTACACGGTCTGCAAGCCGGTGTGGGAGACGAAGACCAAGGAAATTCGCTACACCGTGTGCAACCCGGTGTGGGAAACCAAGACTCGCGAGATCAACTACACGGTCTGCAAGCCCGTGTACGAGACGAAGACTCGCGAGATCAACTACACGGTCTGCAAGCCCGTGTACGAGACGAAGACCCGCGACATTTGCTACTCGGTGTGCAAGCCGGTTCACTATACGAAGACGGTTCAGGAATGCTGCGGTCGCTGGGAGACCCAAGTCTCCGAGTGCCCGGGCGCCGTGGTCTGCAAGACGGTGCGTGAGCCCGGCTGCTGGACCTACGATCCCTGCACCTGCAAGTGCGTTTACTGCCCTGGCGCCTGCAAGACGGTCCAGGTTCAGTGCCCGCCGGTCAAGGTCTGCAAGAAGGTCTGGGTGCCGGAAACCCGCACCCGCACGATCAACTGCGTCCGCTACGAGACCGAGCAGCGCGTGAAGCAGTGCAGCTACACCGTCTGCAAGATGGTGCCGGAATGCCGCACCAAGACTTGCAGCTACACGGTGTGCAAGATGGTGCCCGAGCAGCGTGTGAAGACCTGCACCTACAAGGTCTGCCACATGGTGCCTGAAGAGCGGGTCAAGACCTGCACCTACAAGGTCTGCCACATGACCACCGAGCAGCGCGTCAAGCACTGCACCTACACGGTGTGCAAGATGGTGCCCGAGCAACGCGTGAAGACCTGCACGTACAAGGTCTGCCACATGGTGCCCGAGCAACGCGTGAAGACCTGCACCTACAAGGTGTGCCACATGGTGCCTGAGGAGCGGGTCAAGACCTGCACCTACAAGGTTTGCCACATGACCACCGAGCAGCGCGTCAAGCACTGCACCTACACGGTGTGCAAGATGGTGCCCGAGTGCCGCGTGAAGACCTGCACGTACAAGGTCTGCCACATGGTGCCCGAGCAACGCGTGAAGACCTGCACCTACAAGGTCTGCCACATGGTGCCCGAGCAGCGGGTCAAGACGTGCACCTACAAGGTGTGCCACATGACCAGCGAGCAACGTGTGAAGACCTGCACCTACAAGGTCTGCCACATGGTTGCTGAGAAGCACACCAAGCAAGTTCCGTACACCGTTTGCAAGCCTGTCCACGAGACCAAGGTGGTGCAGGTCAAGCGGTGCGTGCCGAAGCAAGTGGCCTACACGGTCACCCGCTGCGTGCCCAAGGTTGTTTGCAAGCAAGTGCCCGTGCAGGTTTGCTGCCCGGCTCCTTGCTGCCCGAGTGAGCCCGCTTGCGGCTGCGGCGGCTAATCGCCTTCAGTCGATCGGGAAGGTTCCCTAGTCACTGACGACCGGGGAACTGGGTCTGGTCTGCCGGGCGGTCCGATCCTTTCGAGGATCGGGCCGCCCTTTTTGTTGCGCGAGAGGCGAAGTTGCGCCGGCGTGTCGGTAGACCAAGACGCGGATCACGCGCTGCCGGAGCCACTCCGCTCCAAACTTCTTAGCCCGCCCACTTCTTGGGCAGTGATTGCCCCCTCGGCCCCGAACCGCTCTTGCCTTGGCCGGCGTAGGCAAACTACGTTGACCGCTCTGGTTCCTTGCCACCCCAATGGATTGAGGCGGTTCGATGCGTACGCCCGGAGAAGCCCTCTACGCCCAACGCGAGCAACTCGCGCGGCATCTTCCCCGCTGGCGCCGCCTGCAGGACCTCGTTGCTCGGCCGGAGGATCTCGGTCCCCCGCAGTGGTTGCAACTGGCGGCGTTCGCCCTCGACTACCAGCCCGACTTGATCATCGAGCTCGGCCGTGGCTACGGAAACTCGACCACGCTCTTCATGGAGGTGGCAAATCAGCTCGGCGACTGCCGGGTGATCAGCCTCTGTAATTCGCACGCCTGGCGCAAAAAAACTCGCCGTAAGCTGGCACGCGAGTGCGACGGGCCCTGGTTCTCTGCCGGCGAAATTCGCGAAGTCGACATTCTGCGAACGGCCCTCGATCTCGAGGGGAGCGAGCGCTGCCTCGTGTTTTGGGACGCCCACGGCTTTGGCGTCGCCGAGTGGGTGCTCGGGCACCTGCTGCCGCGGCTGTCGCTGGGGTCGCAGCGGATCGTGCTACACGACATGGCCGACCGCCGCTTCTGCGCCGTCGACCGCAGCTACCAAACCACGCCGCTCTGGAAGGGGGGCAACGCCGACTTGCCAGGCATGCACCTGGGCAACATCTTCTCGCGGGTGGGGCAGGCGATCTCGGTGCTCGATTTCACGACCCGTAACGAGCTCCGGCTGCAATCGGCGGACGAGAGCCTGCACGGTCTCGATTCGGTCCAGACAGCGGAATTGCAGGCCACCTTCGGCGACTGGTTCCATCAAACCGCGCAGTGGTATTGGTTCTCGCTCGAAGACATGCCGGTCGAGCCGGTGTTTCCGGAATACGCTTTTCCGCGAGAGCCTGGCCGGATCGCCCGGCTGGCGGACTTCGTTGGTCAAAAGTGCGTTGGCGCCACCCGCCGCCTGCGCCGTTTGACCCGCGCGATCGCTCCCCAGGGGGCGGCGCGAGCTGGCTTGCCGTCTCAGGTGATTTCGGCGCGGATTTGTGTTGCGGGCTCGCGAAGCGCTCCGCCACGTCTCCAGGCACCGATCAGTACTTTTCCAGCCAAATCATGAAGCCCGGCTGGGGCAGCGAGCTCGGAGAAAAGCCGCCGTTTGGGTCGGGCGCGCAGGCACGGACGCGCAGCAGTTCGATCGGTTGGCTGGGGTGCTGGTCTACGGTGCCGTGGGCGCCGAGTTGGACGCGTTCTGAACTGGGGATCGTGCGCATCCACAGAAGATCTGCATCCGATATTGCCAGCGAGGCTCCGCCGACGCCCTGGCCGTCGCCGGGCGATCTCGAATCAACTGAGAGTCGCCAGGTGTCGGCGTTGGATTGCGTGAGCCGGGCGGTTACCAACAACTCCGTCTCGCCTGCCGGAACGTTAGCAAAGCCTGTCACGCCCGGCTTTGCGCGGCCTTGTTGGGGGATCTGTTTGGCGGCGATGTTCCACGAGTAGCGTACCCCGCGTGGAAGAAACATCCTCCAACGCCAGATATTTGGGTCACCTGTGTCGAGCGCCAAAGCATGCAGTTGGGCGCGATCCTGCACGTCGAGCTCGCCCAGTTCGCGTCTCAACTGCGAGATCGTTCGCGTTGCTTCTCTGAGGCGATACGACGTGAGCATATGCGAGGCGACGACCACGCCGATAATCAGCACGAGCAAAAAGCTGCGTAAGCTGAAGGAGAATCGACCGCGACTGGCGGATATTGCGCTCATGGCGATTCTCAGACCTCGACCCGAAGAATCAGTAGCGGCAACCAATACGCGGCTCGCGCTGGAGAGGTTCGGTCAGCCGGCTCACGCCAGCCGCTCGCCGGAGGCGTGTTTGGCGAAGGCCGCTGCCTAGCCAGAGCAGTTCTATTTTGCCGCTGCTTCCGGCGGCGCGAAGCTGTGCAGGAGGGCGCCGTCAGCAACTTTCCAGATGCGGAGCACGCCATCCTGCCCGCCGGCGGCCAGGATCGAGCCGTCGAGGCTCAGGTCGAGCGCTTGCACGAAGTCAGGCGAGCCGCCGAAGCTGCGGTCGTGGCTGCCGGAGTCGGTGTTGAAGAGCCGGATCGTGGCGTCGCCGCTGGCCGCCACGCAGAGCGGCGAATTGCCGACGAACCGCACGCCGGTCACTTCCTTGCCGAAGCCCGAGAGTGTGCGCAATTGCTCGCCGGTTTCCGCGTTCCAGAGCTTGATGCTGCCATCGGCGCTGCTGGTGGCGACGACGAACAGGTTGCCGCGCCAGGCTGTGCCCAACACGTGGTGCGTGTGCCCTTCGAGGGTGCGGACCACTTTGCCCGTCGCGAGATCGATGAGCTTGGCCAGGCGATCCGTCCCGCCGGTGGCGAGCAGCCGTCCATCAGGCGAGAACGACACCGCGCCGATCACGTCGCTATGCGAATCGCTGATCGAGCGGATGCTCTTGCTCTCGGCCAAATTCCAGAGCTCGAGCTGCGAGGCCCGCGAGGGTTCGCCGCCGGCGATGGCAAGGAGCGCTCCGTCGGGGCTGAAGGCGAGCGCCGTCACGCGGTCGACGAACGGCCCGGCAGAATCATGGCCACCCAGCGTTTGCGTGAGCTGCCAGGCTGGCTCAGCGCTCGCGAGCTGCGCACCATGCGAGCCGACGAGCAGAACTCGGGAACCGCTGCAGAAGGCGGCGCGTCGAGCCGAGCCGTTGGGGGCAGCGATACGATCGAGCCATGCGCCGCGTTCCGCGTCCCAAGTCTCCACTGTGCCCTGGGCATCAGCACCGCAGACTTGGCGGCC
>JAESFN010000820.1_pt1 | contig 20285 bp, 12 predicted proteins | sample 9269411 | NCBI WGS metagenome assembly JAESFN01 (sample SAMN14505399, study PRJNA617100) | algae metagenome | isolation source: Iphinoe sp. HA4291-MV1 and co-occurring heterotrophs from trail next to... | place: USA: Maunawili Falls, Hawaii | collected 2009-07-25
CCCGGATGGCTGCTGGCGCATCGGCTGCTCCTGGATCGGCTGCCGGTAGTTTCCGCCCTGCTGGGGCATTGTCCCACCTCGCTGCGGCGGCGGAGGTGATGTTCGGATACCGGGGCGGTAGCGATAGTCATTCGCCTGGGCGCGATCGTCGAATCCGGTGGCGATCATGGTGATCATCACCGCATCGCCCATCGTTTCGTCGATCGAGGTACCGTAAATGATTTCGGCGTCTTCGTGCGCGGCGGCGCGGATGATCTCCGCCGCCTCGCTCGTTTCGTGGAGGGTGAGGTCGGCACCACCGGTGATGTTGTAGAGCACCCCGGTCGCTCCCTGGATATCCATCTCCAGCAGCGGCGAGGCGATCGCCTGGCGGGCGGCATCGGCGCAGCGCGATTCGCCCTGCCCGGTACCGATCGCCATGAGCGCCGAACCGGCGTCGCTCATGATCGTCTTCACATCGGCGAAGTCGAGGTTGATCACACCCGGTTTGGTGATGAGATCGGAGATACCGGCAATACCCTGGCGAAGCACATCGTCCGCCATCTGGAACGCTTCGGTGAGCGGTGTGCGTGGATCGACGAGCTGTAACAGGCGCTCGTTCGGAATCGTGATCAGGGCATCGACGGTTTCGCGCAGGCCGTTGATACCATCCTCGGCGGCGCGGCGGCGGCGGGTGCCCTCGAAATCGAACGGCTTGGTGACAACGCCGACCGTCAGCGCACCGGCGCTCTTCGCGAGCTTGGCGATGACGGAGGAGGCGCCGGTACCAGTGCCACCGCCCATACCGGCGGTGATGAAAACCATATCGGCATCGCGCACGAGCTCGCCGAGCATATCGGCGCTCTCTTCGGCGGCGCGGGCTCCGACTTCGGGGCGGCCACCGGCGCCGAGACCACGCGTGATCTTGTCGCCGATGCGCACCGCGATTTCAGCCTGGCTGGTCAGCAGCGCCTGGGCATCGGTGTTCACCGCGATGAACTCGATCCCGGTCACGCCGGAATTGATCATGCGGTTGACGGCATTGCTGCCGGCTCCACCAACGCCAACCACTTTGATGCGGGCGAAGGATGTCGTGAGTTCTTCGAAGTAGGAGCCGTACGACACGTCGTTCTGTGCCTCCGGAGCGGGCGCTGCACCGCCAGCGGCGCCATAGCCGGCGCTCGGGCTATTCGTCGGCCGTTGGCCCCGGCTGCCCTGCCCCTCTCCCTGGCGCTGCCCGTGCGGTTGCATGCTCTTCCCCATCCAATCACGCCGGTGTTCGCCCGACCGGCCGGTATTTCAACGACGTTCAAGAACCTTACGCGAACGTACGCAGTGCTTGTTTCCAGCGTAAACGCGCTTCTTTCAATTTGAAAGAGGCGGTATGACGCAAAAGTATAGCATTCACTGAACGAACAGCTTAGCCGTTCTCCCTACGCCGGGTCGGGCGCTTTTCACCGAAGCGCTCCAACCCCAGTCGCAGCAATTCCTGCACCAATTCTTCCAGCGGCAACCCGCTGGCGCCCCAGAGCATCGGGTACATGCTGATCGAGGTGAAGCCGGGAATGGTGTTCACCTCGTTGACGAGCAGCCGGTTCGTTCCCGCTTCCAGGAAGAAATCGACCCGCGCCATTCCCGCCAGATCGAGCGCTTTGAACGCGTCGATGGCGATTTGCTGCATTTCTTCGAGCAATTCCGGCTCCAGCTCCGCCGGGATGATCAGGGTGGAGCTGTCGTCGATGTACTTCGCTTCGTAGTCGTAAAACTCGTGACCCGGCTTGATCTCGCCCGCAACGGACGCGCGTGGCTCATCGTTGCCGAGCACCGCGATCTCGAGCTCGCGCCCGATGATGCCGCGCTCAACAACAATTCGGCGGTCGTAGTGCGCCGCGGTTTCGAGTGCATCGCTCAGCTCGGCCGCGTCGTGGGCTTTCACTACGCCGACGCTGGAACCGAGGTTGGCTGGTTTCACGAAACAGGGGAAGCCGATCTCGGCGGCGATCTTCGCCTCGATCGCGGCGGCATCGCGCTGCCACTCGTGCCGCTGCACCAGCAGCCAATCGGCCTGGGCGATTCCCGCCTGCGTGAGAATCAGCTTCGCGGCGGCTTTATCCATCGCCACCGCTGAGCCGAGCACTCCGGCCCCGACGTAGGGCACGCCGAGCAACTCGAACACACCCTGGATCGTCCCATCCTCGCCCATCGGACCGTGCAGCACCGGAAAGACGATATCGATGGCGGCGTCAGCGATCGAAGGCATGGCCATCGCGCTCGACGCCCCCTCGGGGGCCGGCGCGAGCTCGGCGCCGGTCATCAGCGCGAACATCGGCGATGCCGCCGCGAGCTGCGCGTGCGGATCGCCGCCGGTGATCCACTTGCCATCGCGCGTGATGCCGACTTTGACGATTTCATACTGCTCGGGATCGAGCGCGCCCATCACGGTGTTTGCCGAACGCAACGACACATCGTGCTCGTCCGATTGGCCACCGAACAGCACCGCCACGCGCACTTTGCGCCTCGCTCCACCCTGCGGTTCTTCCGCGCTCATCTGTCCCCCTGTTCCGGCTCGCCCAGATCCTCGATCTCGGGGGTGAGGTTCACCCCGTAGCGATCGAGCACCTGCGCGCGCGCTGTCGCGATCAACTCGCGTACCTGTGCGGCGGTACCGCCGCCGCTATTGACGATGAAATTGCTGTGGAGGGTCGAAAACCCGACCGGACCGATCGAAAAACCTTTGAACCCGCTCTCTTCGAGCAGCTTGCCCGCGAAATTCCCCGGCGGATTGGCAAAAGTCGAACCGCCGCACGCGCCCTTCGGCTGCGTGCGCAGGCGGAAGTCGGCGTGATCATCGGAGAGGGCAACGAGCTCGGTGCGGTCGCCTTTCGGCAGCAGCATCGTCACCCGCAGCACAACGTACTCGCGCGGTCGCGGCGAAGCTTTGATCGTGGTGTGGCGATAGGCCGGCTCCAGCCAGCTTCGCGGGTACGTTTCGATTTCGTTGCCGTTGTGGAGAACGGTCACTGTTTCGAGGTGATCCTTCATCTCGGTACCGTGCGCGCCGGCGTTGTTCACCGTCGCGCCACCGATCGTGCCCGGCAACCCGACGCCCCAATCGAGGCCCGCCCAGCCGTGCTCGGAGGCAAACCGCCCGGTCCAGGAGAGCGGAGCCTGCGCCCCGACCGAGAACCAAACGCGATCGCCGCGATCCTCCCACTCCACCAGGTGCTCGGCGCGCTCGCCGGGAGTGCGGGAGAGGATGACGAGACCGGAGATGCCGCCGTCGGGAGCGAGCAAATTACTGCCGCCACCGATCACGGTCACGGGCAATCCCTCGGTCGCCGCCCAGTCCAGCGCGGCTTCGATCGCCGCCTGATGAGGCGCGCGCACCAGGTATTGCGCCGGGCCGCCGATCCGCCAGGTGGTGTGCAGCGACATCGGTGAATCCTGGAGCACCTTCAAATCGGGGCTGGTGGGGAGGGCGAAATTCGCGCCGCGCATCAATCCTGCCCCTGGTCCAGCAGGTCGAGCAGCAGCGGTCCGGTTTGCGTTACATCGCCCGCGCCGATCGTCAGCACCACGTCGCCGGGAGCGAGCAGCCCGACCAGGCGCTCGGCGGCTTCACCAGGGTTGGCGACGCGCAGCGTCCATTTGCCAAGCCGCTCAGCGATATCGTCACTGCTCACCCCGAGCGTATCGGTCTCACGGGCGGCGTAGATATCGAGCAGCGCCACCTCATCCGCAATGGACAGCCCGCTCGCCCAATCGTCGAGCAGCGCCAGCGTGCGGCTGTAGGTATGCGGTTGAAACACCGCCCAGATCCGGCGACCGGGGTAGCGCGATTTCGCGGCGAGCAGCGTCGCCTTCAGCTCGACCGGGTGGTGCGCGTAGTCGTCAACGACAACAATATCGCCGATCTCACCCTTCACCTCGAAGCGGCGACCGACCCCGGAGAATTGCGACACACCGCGCACGGCATCCTCAACCGTGAGGCCGAGCGCGACGAGCGCGGCGACCGCCGCCACCGCGTTTTGCGCGTTGTGCAGCCCCGGCACCTGCAGGTTGAGCGGCAACCGCTTCCCACCGGGCTCGCGAACGAACCACTCGGTATCGACGCGCGACAACCGCCAGGCCGCCTGCTCCGATTCGCCGAACCAGGCTACGTGGTCCGGCCAGTGGAACGCCGGATGATCGAGCAACCGGTGCGCGCCCGCGTCGTCGGCCGACATCACCAGCGTGCCGCCGGGCCGGATTTGCGCGATGAAGCGGCAAAACGCCGCGTCGTAGGCCGCCTGATCGGGAAAAATGTCGGGATGGTCGTAATCGACATTCGTCACCACGGCGATATCCGGCGTGAGGGTGAGAAACGAGTAATCGTACTCGTCGGCCTCAACCACCATCGCCGGTCCGCGCCCGGGCGAGGCATTCACGCCGCTGGCCGCAACGACGGCGCCAACCGCGTAGGACGGATCGTGTCCCAGCGCCAGCAACGCCGTGGTGATCATGCCGCTGGTCGTCGATTTGCCGTGCGAACCGGCCACGGCGACGTTGACACGACTATTCGCCAGCGCTCCCAGCGCCGCCGCGCGTTTCACGATCGGGCGGTTGGCCCGGCGGGCGGCATCGATCTCGGCGTTCACCCCCGCGACCGCCGCGGTGGCGACCACCAGATCGGCGCGCGCCGCGCGCGCGACATCGGTGTGCCCGATCGTAACCGGCACCCCGATCGCTTCCAGCGATTCTGTTTGCGGCGAGGCCATGGCATCAGAACCGGAGACGGCGTACCCGCGCGCGAGGAAAATCCGCGCCAGCCCGCTCATGCCAATACCGCCGATGCCAACGAAATGAATGCTGGCCGGTGGCTCCGGCAGCGTTACCGGCGGTTGGTATCCGGGTTCATTCACCGGCTCACCGCCTCTCGCGCCATCCGCTCAACCGCCACGCGAAATTGCTCGCCGCGATCAAATTCATCGGTAAACACACCAAAACTTGCAACACCTGGAGAAAGCAGCACGACATCCCCACCCCGTGCCCGCGCGCGTGCCGCGTCGAGGGCCGGTTCCATACCGCGGAACGGTCCGTTGATTACCTGCGTGGCGTTGGCCAGCAACTCCTGCAACACCGGCGTGGCGCTGCCATCGATCAGCGTCACCGAGGTCGTGAGCTCGCGAATCGCCACCGCCAGCGGTTCCAGATCGAGCGATTTGTTCGCGCCGCCTGTAATGAGATGGATGTGCTGCCCGGCGAAACGCTCCATCGCGGCGATCGCCGCCGCTGGTGCAGTGGCCGCGGTGTCGTTGACGTAAAGCACGCCATCGATCTGCGCCACGAGCTCGCCACGATTCGGCACCCCCTCGAACGCCTCGATCCCGGCGCGAATCGCCTCAGCCGGTGCGCCGTAGAGCAGCGCCGCGGTTGCGGCAGCCGCCACGTTCGCCATCTGGTGCTCACCGGCGAGTGCGAAGGAGTTCGCGGGTACATCGAAGATTTCGCTTGCACCATCGAATCGCCATTCGAGGCGGCGGCCGTTGATCGTCATTCCCAGACCGCCGTTGACGCGGCGGCCGAACGGCACGACCCGCCCCGGCGCGTCGAGCATCGCGATCCGCGCGTCACGATCGTCGGCATTCACCACCAGAAAATCGTCAGCGGATTGATGCGCGCCGATGCGCCGCTTCGTTTCGGCGTAGGCCTCGTAGCTCTCGTAGGTATTGAGGTGATCGGGCGAAATGTTCGTCAGCACCGCGATGTGCGGCGAGCGCTGGTGCTCGTCCATCCCTTCGAGCTGCCAGGAGGAAAGCTCCAGCACGGTCGCGGTTTCGCCATCGAGCTCCGGCAGCAACGCCAGCGCCGGAATGCCCATGTTACCGGCGATCCGCGTTTGCGGTTGCCAGGCCTGCAGCATCAGCGCCAGCAGATTCGAGGTGGTGGTCTTTCCTTTCGTTCCGGTAACCCCGATCACCGGGCCGGGCGCGAACTGGAGGAAGAGCGACATCTCCATTTCGACCGGCACACCCGCTTCCCGCGCCGATTCGAGCAACTGCGCCCGGCGCGGCACGCTCGGGTTGCGCACGATCAGATCGGCGCCCTCCGGAGTGAAATCGCGCTCGTCGTGCCCGCCGAGCACAAAGCGGATCGGTAGCCCATCGAGCTGCGCCACGGAATCGCGCAGTTCTTCCGCCGGTTTGGCATCGGTAACGGTAACAACCGCGCCGTGCTCGGCGAAATAGCGCGCCACGCCGATACCGCCGCCATGTTTTCCTAGCCCGAGCAGCGTCACGCGCAGCCCGGCCAAATCAGCCGGAGTTGCGTACCCGCTCACGACAACGCCATGGCGACGCCGATCAGGCCGCTAACCATACCGACGATCCAGAAGCGCATCGCGATCTGCGTTTCCGGCCAGCCGGAAAGCTCGAAGTGGTGATGCAGCGGGGTCATTTTGAAGACGCGGCGACGACCGCCGGTCTTTTTGAAGACGTAGACCTGGATCATCACCGAGAGCACCTCGGCGACGAACACCGAGCCAACCAGGGGCAAAATCAGCCACTGCCCGGTCATGAAGGCGCAGGTCGCCAGCGCGCAGCCGAGACCGAGCGCGCCCATATCGCCCATGAAGACTTCGGCGGGATGCGCGTTGAACCAGAGGAAGCCCAGCAGCGCCCCAACCGCGATGAAGCAGAAGGTGACAACACCGATCTGCCCCTGCCGGTAGGCGATGATGCCGTAGGCCACGAAGGCGATCGCCAGCAACCCGGGAGCCTGGGTATCGAGCCCGTCGGCGAGATTCACCGCGTGCCCAAACCCGGCGATGAAGAGCACCGCCGCGGGAATGTAGACCACGCCGATATCGAAGCGGCCAAACCACGGGATGTACATGTGGTGCAGTCCGAACCCGTAGGGCTCCGGCAGGTGCAGCACTAGCGCCGCACCGAAGGAGATCACCAGCAGGAAAATGAACTTGTCGCGGGCCGACATGCCGCCCTTGCTGCGACCGACCAGACTCTGCAGATCGTCCAGCGCGCCAACCAGCCCCGCGAGCACCGCCACGCTGATCGGCAGCAGCACCGAGTTGCGGCCCGCGACATCGAAGAGCAGCGCCAGAATCACCAGCACGCCGATGACCATGATGCCGCCCATCGTGGGCGTGCCGCGCTTCCAGTACTGCGATTCCGGTCCTTCGATGCGGATTTCTTTGCCGAGATCGAGGCGGCGCAGGCGGTCGATCACCACCCCACCGATGAAGAGGGTCACGAAAAAGGCCACCCCGCCCAGGATCAGCGATCCCGACATGTTGTCGCTGGGGTTTTTCGGCAGGTGGGGCCAGGAGAACAGCGGCGTCAGCCCACCCGCCAGCGTGGCGAGATGACTCACGGCGCGTCCTCCTCGTCAGTAGCCGGTTCGCGCAGCGCATCGACGATGCGCTCCATCTCCAGCCCACGTGAGCCTTTGAGCAGCAACATATCGCCGGGTTGCAGCACCTCTTCGAGCCGCGCGATCAGGGCCTCGATATCGTTCGGACCGAACGATTCGACCGCGATCGTGCGTTCTTCCAATTCGGCGGTCAGCAGCGCCTCGTCGGCGATCATTCGCGCCAGATCGCCGAAGGTGAAGAGTAGATCCGCGACATCAGCGACCCGGCGACCGACTTTGCGGTGCTCCATCTCGCTGACCTCGCCAAGCTCGCGCATATCGCCGAGCACGGCGATCTTGCGCCCGTCGCCGACCTCCGCGAGCAGCGACAACGCCGAAAACACCGATGGGGTGCTGGCGTTGTAGGTGTCGTCGATGATCCGGGAGCCGTTGGGACCGGCAATCACGATCAAGCGAATCTGCGTTGAGGCATCGGAGAAACCGGGGAGCATTTCGGAAATGTGCATCCCCAGCGCGTGCCCGACAGAGATCGCCGCCAACGCCAGCTCAACCGCGTGCCCGCCGATCATCGGGACTTTGATGTAGTAGCGCTCGCCCTCGATGTGAACCCAGAATTCCGAGCCCTCAAGCCCGAGCGTGGTCAGGCCGCTGACCGAGATATCGTTGCGGCGATCGAGACCGTAGGTCAGCACCCGCGCTTTTGTCAGCGGCGCCATCGCGCGCACCCGCGGATCGTCGCCGTTCAGCACGGCCACCCCATCCTCGGGCAGCGCCTGAATCAACTCGGCTTTGCTCTGGGCGATCGCTTCGATCGAGCCCATCCGCTCCAGGTGCACGGGATGGACGTTGATCACCACGCCAACTTTCGGTTTGGCGATATCGGCGATCAGCGCCAGCTCATCGAGCACCCAGGCGCCGGCCATTTCGAAAACACCGACCTCGGTTTCGGCCGGCACTTCGAGCATCGCCAGTGGCAACCCGATTTCGCTATTGAGATTGCCGGGATTGCGGAAGGTGCGAAACCGCCGCGAAACCACCGAGGCAACGATCTCTTTGGTGCTCGTTTTTCCGACACTGCCGGTGATGCCAACCACCGTCATATCCGGCAACTGCTCGCGGCGCGCGCGCGCCAGCTCCTGCAGCTTGGCGACCGGGTCATCCACCACGAGCAGCGGATGTGGGTACTCACGATGAGCATCAGCCCAGGAATGCGCGACCAGCGCCGCCACCGCACCGCGCTCGGCGGCATCGGCGACAAATTCGTGGCCGTCGACCCGCTCCCCCATCAGGGCGATGAAAAGCGCGCCCTCAACCCCACGGCGCGAGTGATAGGCAATGCGCGTGAATTTCGTGGCGGGATCGAGCTCGCCACGCACTTCGACTCCGCCGAGACGAAGAAACTCTGAGAGATATACGGAACTCATCCAGCCTCCTGTTGTTCCGTCTCTTCGTCCGGACGTCGCTCGGCAACGCGCATTACCGCGCTGCGTGCCCGAGGATTATGCGCAATTTCTTCCGCCGAGGGTTTGCGACTGCCGCCCAGACGGCGCAATCGCGGTTTGGCCCCGCAAACGCAGACCGGCAATTCCGGCGGGCAGACACACTCCGCGCTCTCGGCGGCGATGAATGATTTTGCAATGCGATCTTCGAGCGAATGGAACGCGATGGTGACCAATCGCCCACCGGGAGCGAGCCGCGCCACCGCCCCGGCCAACCCGAGGCGGATCGATTCCAACTCGTCGTTCACCGCGATGCGAATCGCCTGAAAACTCTTCGTCGCCGGGTGGATTTTCGCTCCCCGCCGCCCGCCAACCGCCTGCTCGATGAGCTCGGCGAGCTGGGTGGTGGTTTCGATCGGTTGCTCATCCCGGCGGCGGACGATGGCGCGCGCAATCTGCCGGGCTCGCGGCTCCTCGCCATACTGAAAGAGCAGCTTCACCAAATCCGCTTCGGGAATCGACGCGATGAGCTCGGCGGCGGTCACGCCGGCGGCGCTGTTCATCCGCATGTCCAGCGGGCCATCGGCGCGGAACGCGAAACCGCGCTCCGGCTCATCGAGCTGAAACGAGGAAAGACCAAAGTCAAAAAGCACACCGTTGACGGACGAGAATCCGTTCGTCGTGGCCTGCTCCGCCAGATCGGCGAAATTCGCCTGCGTGAATAGCAGGCGATTGGGATTGTTGAGCGTGCTCGCCAGCGCGTCCGCGCGCAACCGGGCCGCCGGATCGGCATCGAACGCGAGCACGCGGCCATCCGGCTCGCTGCGGCGCAGCAGCTCGGTGGTGTGGCCGCCACCGCCGAAGGTGGCATCGATGTAGCTGCCGCCCGATCGCGGAGCCAGCGCCTCGACGGCTTCGTGCAGCATCACCGGAAGGTGTCCGGAGGCAGATTCAGTTGTGGCCGGGAACCGGCGGTGACGTGTCATATCCGGCACGAGCAGCACTCGATCTCACATCCTGGGTCGCGACGGTAGATCGCGCGGGAAGCGTTTTTACTTGACTCAGCGGTCACATCGAGCGTTAGGTGCGGGGACGCTCGCCGGGGCGCTTCTTCCACCTAGAGGATACGGGGCGGAGGCGGGCATGTCGAGCGATTCGCCCGGTTTCCCCGCCCCCGCATCCCCGTGCAAAGTGGCGAACGTTCGTGGCTCTTTTTGCGACCGGTGTTGCCCACCCGGCAAAAGCCGCGGGAATGACCGGCTAAACGATTTCGACGATCGGCGCGCCGACCTGCACCGATTGACCGGGAGCGATGTGTACCACGGAGACCGTACCGGCGCGGTGCGCCACGATTTCGTTCTCCATCTTCATTGCTTCGATCACGGTGACGAGATCACCCGCCTCCACCGTCTGCCCCTGCTCGACGCTAACGCGCATCACCGAGCCCTGGATCGGGCTCTCCAGCACGGTGCTCGACGCGGCTTTCTTCTTGGCGGTGCGGCCATTGCGCCGCGTGCCGTTGCTCGCGGCCGCCGTCGCTTCCGCCGCGACCCCGAATCCGCCGCGCACCGCCACGGTGAAGCGGCGTCCATTGACCTCGACCACCGCTTCGCGCGGCGCTTCCGCGGGTTCGGCGGGGGTTGCCGCCGGACCGGCCGTAGCCGGGATCACCTGCGGTTGCTCGGTCAGGAAGGCGGTGGTGACATCGCCGTGCCGGAAGATCTCGTTCTGCATCACGTTCTGATGGAAGGGGATCGTGGTCGCCACTCCCTCGATTTTGAACTCCCCGAGCGCCCGGCTCATCCGGTCGATCGCTTCCTCGCGGTCGCGGCCCCAGGTGATCAGCTTGGCGATCATCGAATCGTAGGTCGGCAGTACCGCCGCCCCCTGGTGCATCGCGCTATCGACGCGAATGCCGATCCCACCCGGCTCCTGATAGCCGGTCAGCAGCCCCGGCGAGGGAGCGAAATCCCGCCCGGGATCCTCGGCGTTGACGCGGCACTGGATGGCGTGCCCACGCGGATCGATATCAGCCGCGCTGAACGAAAGCGGCAAGCCCTGGGCGACCCGGAGCTGCTCTTTCACCAGATCGATTCCGGTCACCATTTCGGTGATGGTGTGCTCGACCTGGATGCGTGTGTTCATTTCAAGGAAATAGAACCGGAGATCGCCGGTGACGAGAAATTCAACGGTACCGGCACTGGCGTAGCCGACCGATTTGGCCAGCGAGATTGCGGCATCGCAGAGCGCCTGCCGCAATTCCGGCGTGACCACCGGCGATGGGGTTTCCTCGATCAGTTTCTGGTGGCGCCGCTGCACCGAGCAATCGCGCTCACCGAGCGCCACCACGTTGCCGTGGGTGTCGGCGATGATCTGCACCTCAACGTGACGCGGGCGCTCGACGTAGCGCTCCAGGAACACCGCAGCGTTGGCGAAGTAGCGCTGCGCCTCCCCGGAGCTGCCGGTGTAGGCCGCTTCGAGCTCGCTCTCCTCGTGGGCGACGCGGAATCCGCGTCCTCCCCCACCACCGGCCGCTTTCACCGCCACCGGGAAACCGTGATCGGCCACCCAGGTGCGAACCTCATCGATTGAGCCGACCGGATCCTCGGTGCCGGGAACGATCGGCACGCCGGCCTTTTGCGCCACGTGGCGTGCGGCGATTTTGTCGCCGAGCGCGCGCATCGCTTCGGGCGAGGGTCCGGCCAGCGTCAACCCGGCGGCGCGGACAGCATCGGCGAATCCGGCGTTTTCAGAGAGAAATCCGTAGCCGGGGTGAACGATGCTCGCCCCCGATCGCTGGGCGATCTCGACGATGGCGGGGATGTTCAGATATTGGATGCCGGTTCCGGCGGGAAGGCGATAGGCGTCATCGGCCGCCAGCACGTGCGCGGCGGCTTCGTCACCGTCTCCGTAGATCGCGACCGGCGAGAGCCCTAGCTCACGGCAGGCCCGAATCACTCGCACGGCGATTTCGCCGCGATTCGCGATCAGCACACGGGCAGCAGAGGACACGAATCAGCCTTTCTCGAGCGTCGATTCAACCAACATCGCATTGTACGGGAATGGGGGCGTGGCTGCTGCGGCCTCAGGCGGCGGGAATGTATCCCGGAGGCACCGGCGCGGTGCCATCGAGCACCGCCCGCAGGTAGGTGTCGAGCAGCAGCGAATCGTTCAAATCCCAGGTCCAGGGATAGTAGTTGATGCTGAAGGCATCACCGGTCCCCCGGCAGGCGTTCTGGAAATACTGGAATTCATCGGTGTTGCAGAGCGCGGTCAATTGCGCGAACGCCGCCTTCCGGTATTCGACCGCCCACTCGACGTAGGCCGCGAGCTGACCCGCGCCCGGGGTGGCGAGGAATTCCTCGAACTCCGCCTGATACAGCTTGCGGGTTCCTCCGATCCCGGCGCCGTCCAGCAGGTGGCCGTCAGCGCCATTCACGTTCGGATCGTAGAGTTTATCGATCGATGTTTTCAGCTTGGCCGATTCCAGATACTGGAACCGGCTGATCGCGGACTGAATTTGCGTCCGCAGCCCACCGATCTGCTCCTGTTCCGCGGTCGAGAAGATAACCGGGCGCGCCAGCCGTGGATCGGACGCATTCTCGGGGTAGACCCAGCTGCCGTCGGCGGTTTGCCGGCAATAGCTGAACGACTCCAGCGCCTGCGCGGGAACCCCGAGACCGGAATCGGTCATCCAGAAGGTCGCCCAGTTCTGGCAAAACTCCGAAGCGGTGTATTGCACGGGATCAACGTTATCGACGTTGCTGGCGACCCCAGCTGAATCGGCGGTGCGGCCGAGCAGCCAGGCGGTGCCGATCACCGAGGCGCAGAGCGCAAGCACGGCGATCAGGATCAGCGGATCGCGTCGATTAGTGGCGAATTTCTTCATCGAGCTCCCACAGCCACCGGTTGCTCGATAGCAACGTCATCAGCCACGCGCGCGGTAGTGGCGGCCGGTTCGAGCGGCCGGCGCGCGATGGCGAGAATGGAAACCCCGATCGGCAGGTTCACCTGGCGCACAATCCAGGCTTCCACCAGCATCAGGCGGTACAGCAACGAATTGACCACGCGCGGATAGGCGTGGAGATCGCTGGAAACCTGCGTTTCATCCTTCGGGCGAAACCGCCGGACCAGCGCCTGCGCGCGCCGGGTGACCCAGACCACCGGAAACAGAAAGGTATTGCAGTAGGTGATCCGCTCGACCTCAAACCCCGCGCTCATCAGCGTTTTGCGCATCTGGCGGCGGCGATACCGGCGGCGGTGATGATTGATTTTGTCGTGATCGGACCAGAGCGACTGAAACGCCGGTACCGTAACCACGAGCGCTCCGCCCGGGCGCACCAGCTCGCGCAACCCCTCCAGCATGCCGCGATCGTCATCGACATGCTCGATGACATCGAGCGCGAAGGCGATATCGAACGTGCCGTCGGCAAACGGCGGTTTGGTCACCGAACCAAGCACGAGATTCTCGGCGTCACGCGAGGACGCGAACATGATCGCGTCTTCGGAGAGATCGAGACCGACGGCCGGACCGTGCTGCTGCAACATTTTCAGCATCTGTCCGGTGCCACATCCCGCATCCAGCATTGTCGGGCGATCCGGCATCCCTGAAAGATTGTTGATCACATCGCGGATCAACCGAAACCGCCAGCGAAACCACCAATGCCGCGTCTCTTGCTGGTAGTACGTTTCGTAGTACCGAACTTCCATCGCGACCCCATTGCCAGCGCCAGCCCGCGGGCCAAACCGTTTCAACCGTGGCTGATAATACTCGCATTACCCCTAGAGCGTCGTTGCAGAACGATCCCGTGGCATAGCAAACTCCCCCAGGCCTCACACCGTGGTGCGGGTCATTTGCCACAACAAGAAATCTGGTTGGCATCGATGGCGCAGCTCGCAACAGACCGCCCCCGTCCTCCGATCGCACCGGCCCGCTCCCCACTGGACAACTGGCTTTCCCGCGTAGAAACGCACCTTCCGCGCTCGCTCTGGCCGCTGGCCGGGGTGGTGTTGCTCTACGTTGCGGCGATTTTCGTTATCCCCACGCTGGCGCCGGTTAGCATCAGCGACGACTGGACGTATGCTCTCTCAGTCGAGAATCTGGTCAACCAGGGTCGCTTCCACATCCTGCCGGTTTCCGCCGCCACGATGGTGTTTCAGCTCTTCTGGGGCGGTGCGTTTGCCTTCCTTTTTGGCATGACCTTCGGCGTGTTGCGGCTGTCGACGATCGTCATCACCCTGCTTGGCGGCCTCGCCGTTTTTGGGATGTGCCGCGAGCTCGGAGTCACGCGCCAGCGTTCCGCGCTCGGCGTGGCGGCCTATCTCTTCAACCCGGTGCTCTTCTCGATCTCGTACACCTTCATGACCGATCCGCACTATCTCGCGCTGCTGGCGATCAGCAGTTGCCTCTACGTGCGCGGTCTCCGGGTTGGCGATCCCGACGATCGCTACCTCATCGGCGGCGCGATTGTCGCGGCGCTCGGCTGCTTGCAACGCCCGCACGCCGCCCTGATTCCGTTCGCGCTGGTGCTCTACCTCATCGCCGCCCGCCGGATCAATCCGAATCGCCAGGGCCTCGATCTCTTCCTCAAAATCGTGGCGATTCCGGCAGCGACCTTCCTGCTCTATTACCTGGTGATCGCGCGTGGGCTGCCCAGCCAGCAGGGGCTGTTTCTCGATGAAGCGCGCGCGGCCGGGTGGGACGAAGGCTCGCTGCTCGCGAAACGGATCGGCATTCTCGAATCGGTCTACACCGGGTTCTACCTGCTGCCACTGGCTTTGGCGGCGATCCCGCTGATCTGGAAACTCACCGATCTCCGCCGGCCCCGCGCCTGGATCGTCGTCGGCATCTTCCAAATGTTCATGATCGGCGGCGTGGTCTCCTTCTGGAAAGACGGCCGCCGCATGCCCTACATCCCCCATTTCTTCGGGCGATCTGGGCCGGGCTCAGGCGATCTGCGCGGGGCACGCCCGCCGCTGGAGCAGCACGAATTCTGGAACGGCTTCACCATCATTTGCGTTGTCGCGGCGAGCGTGGCGGTACTCGCCATCGTCCGCGGATTCACCCAACCGGCGAATCCTGAGCGTTCCGGGGCGATCGCCTTCGCCGTCATCGGCGCGTTTCAGGCAATCGGGGTGGTGCCGCAATCGCTCCTGTTCCGCAACTGGATTATTTCGCTCGACCGGTACCTGCTGCCGATGACGCCGTTTCTGGTGGCGCTCTTTCTCTGGTCGCTGCGCGATCTGCGCTTCCCGACCACCCCGGCGTGGCTCCTCACCCTCGCCATGGCCGTTTTTTCGATTATGGGCACGCGCGATGTGCTCGTGTTTCAGAACACGGTTTGGGGACTCGCCGGTTGGCTGAACGCGCAGGGCGTCCCGAACACGAAAATCGACGCCGGTTACGCCTGGGACGCCTATCACCTCTGGGAGTACGGCGAGGCGGTTGGGATCACCGAGCCGCGCACGCCCGACGGCACCTGGTGGACGAGCGCGTACGGCAAACCGACCGATTCCACCTACGTGATCTCCGGTGCGCCGATCAAGGGGTACCAGGCCATCGCAATCCAGCCCTACTCCGCCTGGCTCCACGAATCCGAACAGTATCTCTACATCTATCGCCGCGATGGTTGGCCAGGACCACCGTAGCCATTCACCGGAAACAGCGTTACTCCTAGGAAATTGCGTACTTCTCCCTATAGCGCTCTGTGCGAGCCACTCCTAATGTCTGGGAAGAAGCAGTTGCGCCGACCACAGCGCAATTGATTACTCCCGACCACCGGAGATTAATCGCGATGGAGCGTTGTACCTGTCACTCTCGCCGCAGCATCCTGCGCGCTTCCCTCGGACTCTCGGCAGCGGCTGTTACAGCTGTGGCGGCGCACGATCACGTTCGCGCCGCACCGGCTCCGGTCCTGGCGTCACCGGGGTTCACCGGGCAGGCGGCGCAGCTCAGTTTCGACCAGCAGATCATCACCCCGCAGGGCACACCGCTCGGCGGAAACGTCCACGTCGATCTCTATCAGGATGGCCGCACCTACGTTAAATTCCACCTGCACACCAGCAGCATATTCGCCGATTACGACTTCAACGTGCGCGCCTACGTCAGCGCCCCCGGCTGCCCCACCATCGCCTTTCTTCACAGCGGCAACATCTCCGGCGTTGATGACAACGACCACGAGGAGTGGGGCTCGAACGGGCTGCTCACCCTCTACTGGAGCTCCTACGAATCGAGCGCGCAGTACAGCGTCGCCAAGGATTATTCCTGGGGCGGCATCATCGGCGGCGTGCAGTCGCTGGTCGACGATCTGCTCGATCTCGGTGCCGCTGCGCTGGGCGCGACGCTCGGCGGCATCGTCGGCGGCACCCGCGAGGCGCTCGATTTCCTCGGGCTCGATCTCGGCACGGGCGGCACCTTCGGGGTGATCAGCGGCGTGGTGGTTTTTGCGGTCGGGGTCGCCACCGGGGTGGGAATCGGGGCGTCGCTGGTCACCGCCACCATCACCGGTGTCGAAGTCGGCGCGGTGCTCGAAACCATGATCGAGGAGCGGCCGCTCAACGACGGCGAGATTGCGGTCGGGCGCTCGGTCTTCGGCAATACCGTCCCCTACGACAAAATCCGCCTGACCAACCTCGCCGGCATGGGTGGCCGCGCCTTCACCATTCCAGGGGTCGACGGGCTCACCTACATCAATCTCGGCTCGAACTACGACAACCCGATGATGGACGATCGCGGTCACTACACCGGGGTCGGGCAACTGCTGATCCACGAGCTCACGCACGCCTGGCAGATCGAGCACGCCACCTTCATCCCCGGTCTGCTCTGCAGCATGGTCGTCAATCAGGAGCGCAATACCTTCGGCGACAGCGTCTACAAATACGACGGCCCCGGCCCGAACTGGGGCGATTTCAACGCCGAGCAGCAGGGCTCGATTGTCGATCAGTGGTTCGCCGCCACCGATAAGCAGTCGCGATTTCGCCCGATGGATCAGGGCAGCCCCTACTACCGCTACATCTGGTACGACGTGCTGAATCGCCAGCTTCCGATCGGCGCGCCGGGCAATATCCGCTCATCGTCGTCGGAAGCGTTGTCACGGTATCCGGGGCATCTCGATGTCTTTTATCCAACCCGCGATGGCTCGACCGGCAGCGTGTTCTGGGATCAAGCGGGCACCTGGGCGGCTCCCTTCACGGTTTCCGGGTTCCAATCGCAAACCCAGGCCGCCGTTTCGTCGATATCCCGTTACAAAGACCATCTCGATCTTTTCTGGGTAACGCCAAATGGTGAGATCGGCACCAACTGGTGGGATGCCGCCAACACCGACGGTCCCGGCGGCTGGGGCAGCGCCTACGTCATCGCACCACCCGGCAGCGCCGCGCCCCTGCCGGTTACCGCGTGCGTGCGATTCCCGATGCACATGGACGTGTTCTGGGTAGCGCCCGATCAATCGATCTGGACCACCTGGTGGGAAGACAACAGCAGCTGGGCAACCCCGAAATCGCTGGTTGGTCCGGGCAGCGCCGCCGGGGCGCTCACCGCGGTTGCGCGCAATCCGGGGCACGTCGATCTCTACTGGGTTACCCCGGACGGCTCGGTTTGGGGAATCGCCTGGGACGAAAACGCCAACGCCCAGAACTGGCAGGATCCGTACGGCATCGCCGGGGCGGGCAGCGCTAAACCGACGGCGCTCGCGGCATCCTGCCGCAATCCGGATCACGTCGATCTCTTCTGGGTCGCCCCCGACGGATCGGTGGGGTCGAACTGGTGGGACGCCGCCGCCAACAACGGACTCTGGAATCAACCCTTCACCGTTGCCGGCCCAGGTAGTGCCGCCAATGCCGTCGCCACCGCCTGCCGCTTCCCCGATCAGGTCGATGTCTATTACGTCGCTCCCGATGGCTCGATCGGCAGCACGTGGTGGGCGCCTGATCCGGGCTGGAACGCGCCGTTCTCGCTCACGCCGGGTGGAGTAGCGGATACCCTCTCGCCGATCTCGGTGGTGAATCAGAGCCCGGCCAGCGTCGATGTGTTCTGGCACACCCCGGATGGCGCGCTCGGCACCGTTTACTGGTACGACGGCGGGGGCGGCTGGGCCAACTGGTTCGCGATCACCGCGCCGGAAACGATCGCCGCCGGGGCGACGAGCCGCAATCTCCGGCTCGCCTCTACCGAGGCGGTGTCGCAATGGCCGGGGCACCTCGATGTCTTCTACCCCACCCCCGATGGATCGGTCGGCAGCGTCTGGTGGGATCAGGTCGCGACCTGGTCGGGACCGTTCCTGGTCGCCGGGCCGACGTCGAGCTGCGGTGCGCCGATTGCCTCGGTATCACGCTACGGCGGGCATCTCGACACCTTCTACGTGCAACCCGACGGCTCGATCGCCACCGCCTGGTGGCAGGCGGGCGCAAACGACGGCGCCTGGCCCGGGGCGTACACCATCTGGGGACCCGGTACCGCCACGACACCAGCGACCATCGCCGCCACGAGCGACGTACCGTGGCGACTCCATCTCTTCTGGCTCACCCCGGACAACGCTGTCGGCAACACGAACTGGGATAGCGCCAGCGGCACCCTCGATTGGAGCGCACCCACCTCGATCTCGGTCTCCGGCGGAGCGACGAACGCGATTACGGCGATCGGGCGCAAACCGGGGCACCTCGATGTGTTCTGGGTGACCGCCGATGGCTCGGTGAACAGCACCTGGATGGATACCGGGCAGTTCGGCGGCGCCTGGGCGGCGGAATTCAGCATCGCCGGGCCGGGGAGCGCGATGCCCACGAGTATCGTGGCGATCGGGCAGTTGCCGGAGCACATCGATGTGTTCTGGGTCACCCCGGATGGATCGATCATGTCGACATGGTGGGATAGCGTTCAGACGTGGGCCGCGCCGTTCACCATCGCCGGTCCGGGGAGCAGCGCCGGGGCGCTCTCGGCGATCAGCCGCGAGCCGGGCCAGCTCGACGTTTTCTGGATCACCCCCGATGGCGCGATCTGGACCGCGTGGTGGCGCACCGGTGGCAATTGGAACGCGCCCTACCCGATGACCGATCCCGGTATGGCGGCCGCGGGCTCGCCGATCTCGGCGACCAATCAATCGCCGACCCACATGGATGTTTTCTGGCACACGCCGGACGGCGCAGTCGGCACGACCTACTGGGATGCCAGCGTCGTCGGCTGGGGTGCGCCCTACAGTATCAACCCGGCGGGCAACGTCGCCGTCGCCGCTGTCGAAGCTGACGACGGGACCGGAACGACACCCCCGCCCGACTCACCAACCCGCCCACGTGATGGGGGCTAGTAATCCCGGGGATGCGACCCCGGGCTAAAAACGAAGGAGCCCTTCCAGGGCTCACGCGCTACCACGCCCGGGACCCAATCGCCATTTCCCGTAGGGGAGCCCCTCGTGGGCTCCCGCCGCGGTAACGCGAACATCCCCGTTGGCAGCCCGGGAGCCCACGAGGGGCTCCCCTACGGAGATGCGGTCGTAGGCCTGAAAGGACTTTCGCGTGTTAGCACGGGGTTGAACCCCGTGTTTCGCCGGGACGCGGCAATCGAACCTACCGCGTCCCGGGCAATCTCGCGATTAGCCGGCGGCTGCCGGGCCGTAGAGGTTGTAGACGTAATCGATGAGCATGCGGCGGGCCGAGAAGCCGGGCGCGCAGGTGCGCATCGCTTCCTTGGCGATCGATACGTAACGCGAGGGCACACCCTGGATGTTGCGCTCGTAGTAGGCGGGCACGACACCGTGCTCGATCAGGTCGTACATCAGCTCCGCTTCCTCGGCGTCACCGAGCTCGCCCTGCTGCGGTGAGGGATCGATCCCCCAGCCGTTGTGGGTCTCCGGCGTCCAGGCTTCCGCCCACCAGCCATCGAGAATGCTGAGATTCGGCACACCGTTGATGGCGGCCTTCATACCGCTGGTGCCGCTCGCTTCGAGTGGTGCGCGGGGGTTGTTCAGCCAGACATCGACACCCGCCACCAGGTGACCGGCGAGCCGCATGTCGTAATCCTCGGCGAAGGCGATGCGCCCACCGAAGCGGGGATCGCGCGAGCGCCAGATGATCTCCTGGATCAGGCGCTTGCCGCCCTCATCCGCCGGGTGGGCTTTGCCGCCCCAGATGATCTGCACCGGATGCGCGGAATTGTTGAGAATGCTGGCGAGCCGGTCCGGATCGTGGAAGAGTAGGGTTGCGCGCTTGTAGGTGGCGAAGCGGCGCGCGAAGCCGAGGGTCAGCACGTTCTCTTCCAGGAACGGTCCTGACGCAACCACCTGCCCGGCATCGAGACCGCCCTCGGCAAAACGACGGCGCGAGCGCTCGCGCAGCAGGTCGAAGAGCCGCCGCTTCGAGGCGAGGTGCATCTCCCAGAAAACGTCGGCGGGCACCTCGCGAATGATGTTCCAGGCCAGCGGATTCGCCTGGGCATCGCGCCAGCCGGGGAAGTAGCGGCGCAGCATGCGGTTAGTCGACGACGCCATCCAGGTCATCAGGTGGACGCCG
>JAESFN010000821.1_pt1 | contig 20250 bp, 13 predicted proteins | sample 9269411 | NCBI WGS metagenome assembly JAESFN01 (sample SAMN14505399, study PRJNA617100) | algae metagenome | isolation source: Iphinoe sp. HA4291-MV1 and co-occurring heterotrophs from trail next to... | place: USA: Maunawili Falls, Hawaii | collected 2009-07-25
CCCTTCGCCGCGTCGGCGCGCGCTGCTCACGGCCCGGCCGCCGCGCCGCGATCACCACCCTCCCGGACGGGCGGGCCCGGCACATCGGGCGGCGAGGGGAACGGACGCTCCGCCGCCAGGGGGAGGCGGAGCCTCCGGCTCCGTCCCCGGGCTTAATCACAACGGGTCACCCGGCGGCCCGCGACCGGCGGATGTGATCGACGACGACCGGCCGCGTGCTACCCGGGTAGTAGGCTGATCGGCGTACAGCGGCCGAACGGGAGGGGCGGCGGGTGCCGGTTCGGGTGCTGATCGCCGACGACCAGGCGGTCGTCCGGATGGGTTTCCGGGCCGTGCTCGACTCCGCCGAGGACATCGAGGTGGTCGGCGAGGCCGCCGACGCCCACGTCGCGGTCGAATCGGCCGCCGAGCTGCGTCCCGACGTGGTGCTGATGGATATCCGGATGCCCGGCGGCGGCGGGATCGAGGCCGCCCAGCGGATCGCCGAACTTCCGGGCGCTCCGATCCGGGTGCTGATGGTGACCACCTTCGACGTCGATGAGTGGATCTTCGCCAGTTTGCGGGCGGGGGCCAGCGGCTTCGTGCTGAAGGACATCGAGCCGGGCGACCTCGTGCAGGCCGTGCACACGGTGCACGCGGGTGACTCGCTGCTGGCGCCGGAGGTCACCGGCCGGTTGATCGCCGAGTTCGTCCGGTCCGCTCCGCCGGCCGACCCGCCGGACGGCCGGGACCGGCGGAGCGCGGGGGCCGCCGACCTCGCGTTGCTCACCACCCGGGAGCGGGAGGTGATCGCCCTGGTGGCCCGGGGCATGAGCAACGCGGAGATCGCCGCGAAGCTGTACCTGGCGACCTCGACGGTGAAGACCCACGTGTCGGCTGCATTGACCAAGTGGGACCTGCGGGACCGCGCCCAGCTCGTGGTGCGGGCCTTCGAGACCGGCCTGGCCGAGGTCGGCCGGCCACCTGGATGACCGTCACGCCGTACCCGAGGGTGTCGGACCACGCGAGGCGCGCGTCCCGACCGGGGTACGGCCGACCGAGCCTCGGGGATCTGGCCCTGGTCGCGGTCCTCTTCCTGGACGCGGTGCTGGTGCCGCTGGTCTTCGAACCACCGGACACGCTCTCGGCGGTGAGTGCGGCGGTCGCGCTGGCCCAGACCCTGCCGGTGCTGTGCTGGCGGACCGCCCCGGCCGCCGCGCTCGCCGTCCACCTGCTGACCAAACCGCTGACCCTGCTGTCCGGCGTGGTCGCCCCGGAGATCCCGACCGTGCTGCTGCTCTACGGGATCGCCCGCCGGCGGTCCCGGCCGGTGGCCGCGCTCGGGCTCGGGCTGGCCGTGGTCACGGTCGGGGCGCTGGCCGCGACGGACCGCTACCCGCTCATGCTGGTCGGGGTGCTCCCGACCGTCGCGGTGTACACCGGGGTCTGGGTGCTCGGGCTCAGCGCCGGGCTGGCGCGCACCCGGGCCGACGCCCTGCTGCACCGGCAGGAGCAGGCCGAACTGGAGGCCGCGGCCGGGGCGCAACGCACCCAGATCGCGCTGGAGCTGCGGGACGGGGTGGCCGGGCGGATCCGCCGGCTCGCCGAGCTGGCCCGGGACGCGGAGCGGGCGGACCGCCCGGCGGAGCGGTTCGCGGCGGTCCGGGACCAGGCCCGGCACGGCCTCACCGAGCTGCGCCGGATGCTGCGCCTGCTGCGCGGCGCCGAGCCCGTGCCAACCGAACCCACGCCGACCGAACCCACGCCGACCGAACCCACGCCGACCGGCCCAGACGCGGCCCCGTCCCGGGCCGCGCCCGAACCGGCCCCGAACCGGGCCGAACCGGACCCGGCCCCGACACGGGCCGCGCCCGCCTGGGTCCCGGCCCCCGGGGACGTGCTGCTCACGGCGGGCGCGCTGGTCGTGCTGGTGGCGCTGCACCTCGTGCTCCCGGCGGAACCCCCCGAGGGGGACCCGGCGGCGCTGTGGACGATGTGGCGGCTGCCCGCCGGCGCGGCGGGGGTGGCCGCGGTGGTCCTCCAGGTGCTGCCGCTGGCCTGGCGCCGGCGGGCCCCCGGCTGGGCGTTGCTGGTCGCGACCGTGGGGACGGTGGCGGCTCCGCCGCTGGTCGCCTACAGCTACCTGGGCTCGTACGCCCGGATCGTGCTGGTGTACTCGGTGGCGGCCTGGATCGGCCGCCGCGGTGCCGGTCTGGTGATCATCGCGGTGGCCGAGACCGCCCAGCAACTCTCCGTGGCGCTGTTGCCCAGCCCGGTGCCCCCGGCCTTCCCGCAGACCCCGGCGACGATCGTCTACGACGTCGCCCTGGTCGCCGCGCTCTGGCTGGCCGGCGACGTCCAGCGGCGGACCCGGGTGGCCACCGAACGGGCGCTGCGGCTCGAGCGCGCGCACCGCACCCGCCGCGCGCTGTACGAGCGGCGGCTGCACCTGGCCCGTGACCTGCACGACGTGCTGGCCCACCACATCTCCGGCATCGCCGTCCAGGCCGGGGCGGCGCTGACGGTGTCGGGCCGGGAGCCGGGGCTGGTCGGGGCGATGGCGGAGAACATCCGGCGGGAGGCGGACACCGCCCTCGACGCGCTCCCCCGGCTGGTCGCCGCGCTGGATCCGGACGGGTCGAGCCGCGACGCGGAGGGTCCGGCCGAGCTGGGCGTCCCCGAGCTGTCCGAGCTGGCGCGCCCGCTGCGCGAGGCCGGGGCCGAGGTCACCGTCGAGGTGCGCGGCGAGCCGCCCCCGGCCACCGCGACCTCGCTGATCTTCGCCCGGAGGATCGCCCAGGAGGCACTCACCAACGTGCTCCGGCACGCCGGCGCCTCCCGCACCCGGGTCCTGCTGACCCACGACGAGGACCGGGTGACGCTCACCGTGGACGACGACGGCCCGGCGCCCGCGCACGAACCGGCGGCGGCCGGGAGTGGCCTCGGCCTGGTCGGCATGCGGGAGCGGGCGATCACCCTCGGCGGCCACCTCGAAGCCGGGCGGCGGTCCGACGGCGGCTGGACGGTACGCGCCGAGCTGCCGCACTGACCGGTCTTTCCGGACGGGCTCAGCCGGTCTGGTGGAACCACGCCGTCAGACCCGGCGGCAGCCGATCAGCGCCGGCGGGCCGAGCACCGGGGCCCGCCGGGCCAGGAAGTCCCAGAGTCGGGTGGCCACCGGGCCGTGCGGCCGGTCCAGCCGGCGGGCGGCCACCAGGTCCTCCACCACGCCCGGGAAGTGCCGGCCGGCGATGGACAGCAGGCGCCCGTCCCGCAGCTCGTCGGCGATCAGGAACCGGGGCAGGTGGCCCCAGGCCATGCCGTGCAGGACCAGCTCCTTCTTCATCAGGTGGTCGGGCACCGAGCAGCGGGGCGCCCCGGGGACGAGGAAGTGCCCGGCCTCGGTGGGCTCCCGGGCCGAGTCCCGGATCACGCACTGGGTGAGCGCCTGCATGCGTTGCGGGGTGATCTCGGCGGACGGCTCGAACGGCAGGAACCCCGGCGCGACCACCGGCACCAGGTCCACCCGGCCGAGCTCGATCCACTCCAGCCGCAGGTCGCTGCGGGGTACCCGGTGCACGATGAGGTCGGCCTCGTCGGCCAGCAGCCGCTCCCACGGCCCGGTCACCGCCTCGAAGGCCAGGTGCATGCGGGTGCCCGAGGCGCCGGCGAAGAAGTCGCCGAGCAGCCCGAGCACCGGCGGCAGCGGGCAGAGGTCGCCGAGCACCACCCGCAGCTCCGCCTCCTCCCCCATGGCCAGCTGGTCGGCGTAGGTGGTGAGCTCGTCGACCTCGCCGAGCAGTACCCCGGCCCGGCGGTGGAAGGCCTCGCCGGCCGGGGTCAGCCGGACCCGGTAGCCGGAGCGGTCCAGAAGCGGCAGCCCCAGCTGCTTCTCCAGCTTGGCCACGGCCGCGAACACCGCCGGGTGCGACCGGTGCAGGCGCTCGGCGGCGGCCTGGAACCCGCCGGCGGCCACGACGGCGTCGAAGCACTGCAGCTCGTGCAGGGTGAAGCCGGACATTATCGCTCAAACCTACAAGGATCGTCCGAACTCTGTAAATGACATCCGGCGCGGCCGTTCCTAGCCTCGCCGGTATGGACACCATTTCCCAGATCCGCACCGGCGACGGCGTCCGCCTCGCCTACCGCCTCGACGGCGACCCGGAGAAGCCGACGCTGCTGCTGTCGAACTCGATCGGCACCGACCTGCACATGTGGGACGGCCAGGTGCCCGCGCTCACCGAGCACTACCGGCTGCTGCGCTACGACGCCCGGGGCCACGGCCGCTCCGACGTCCCGGCCGGCCCCTACCCGCTCGACCGGCTCGGCCGCGACGCGGTGGAGCTGCTGGACGCGCTGGAGCTGCCCCGGGTGCACGTGCTGGGCCTGTCGCTGGGCGGGCTGGTCGCGCAGTGGCTGGGCATCCACGCCGCGGACCGGGTCGACCGGCTGGTGCTGGCCCACACCGCCGCGCACTTCGGTCCGGCGGCCCGGTGGGACGAGGCCATCGCCGCGCTGCTGGCCGCCCCGGACATGCGGGCCACCACCGAGGAGTTCCTGGGCAACTGGTTCCCGGCCCGGACGCTGAGCGAGGAGCCCGACACCGTGGCGCCGTTCCGGGCGACCCTGCTGGCCACCCACCGCGACGGGGTCGCCGGCAGCTGGGCGGCCGTCCGGGACACCGACCTCCGCCGGACGCTGCCGCTGATCGACCGCCCGACCCTGGTGATCGCCGGCGAGCACGACACCGTCACCACACCCCGGCACGCCCGGGAGATCGCCGCCGCCGTCCCCGGGGCCCGCCTGGTCACCCTGCCCTCGGTGCACCTGTCCAACGTGGAGCGGCCGGCGGAGTTCGTCGAGGCTGTGCTGGGGTTCCTGGGCGAACGACCGGGCTGAGGGCCGGTGTCACGGCGGCGGTCGGGTCGGCCCCGGAGAGTAGGGTGACCGTCGCTGTCCAGGAGAGGGTAGGCGGGTGCCGGTTCGGGTATTGATCGCCGACGATCAGGCCGTCGTCCGGATGGGCTATCGCGCCGTACTCGACTCCGCGCCGGACATCGAGGTGGTCGGCGAGGCCGGCGACGCCCGCATCGCGGTCGAGTCCGCCACCGAGCTGCGCCCCGACCTGGTGCTGATGGACATCCGGATGCCCGGCGGCGGGGGGATCGAGGCCACCCGGCGGATCGCCGCGCTGCCGGGCGCCCCGGTGCGGGTGCTGATGGTCACCTCGTTCGACGTGGACGAGTGGATCTTCGCCAGCCTCCGGGCCGGGGCCAGCGGCTTCATCCTCAAGGACATCCAACCCGAGGAGCTGGTCCGCGCCGTCCGCACGGTGCACGCGGGTGACTCGCTGCTGGCCCCGGCGGTCACCAGCCGGTTGATCGCCGAGTACGTGCGGTGCGTACCGCCGGCCACCCCGGAGACCGACCCGGACCCGGCGCACACCGCCGACCTCGCGATGCTCACCGCCCGGGAGCGGGAGGTGATCACCCTGGTCGCCGCCGGCCTGAGCAACGCCGAGATCGCCGCCCAGCTGTACCTGGCCACCTCGACGGTGAAGACCCACGTGTCGGCCGTGCTGGCCAAGTGGAACCTGCGCGACCGGGCCCAGCTCGTGGTGCACGCGTTCGAGACCGGGCTGGCCGAGATCCGGGGCCCCCGCCGCTGACCGGCGGGGGCGCGCGGATCCGCTACTTGCACTCCTTCTGGTACGCGTAGTCGTAGCCCTTCGGGTACCCGGCGTTGTAACCGTCGGCGAAGCCCCGGTCGTAGTCGCTGATGCTGCGCACCGCCGACTTCTTCCGGTTGTCGATGTTGCAGTCGTTGCCGTCGTCGACCCCGTCGGCGTAGCCCCGCTTGTACCCGTCCTTGCGGCCGGCCTCGTACCCGCCGGCCTCGGCCGGCACCGGCGCCCCGACCACCCGGCCCGGGCCGAGGTCCGCCCCGGTGGCGGCGTAGGCCGGCGTCGACCCCGCCATACCGGCCGCGACCACCCCGGCCACCGCCAGCACCGACAGCACGTTCTTCCGTCCTGCTCGCATCAACTTTCCCCTTCATTGTCGTGACGCTTCTGTCGTGACACTTCTGTCGTGACGCTCGTCGGTCGATCGGAAACGTCGATCGAGGCCGTGGGCCCGCACCGTCGTCACTGGGGAAATCGACGGATTACACCGCATTCGTTACGGATCGGACGGCATTTCTCCGACATCCCGGAGAATCGGCACGTAAGAATGAGGTGATTGCGTTCTCCGTACGACCGGAGACGGAGTGGAGGGGCTACTTTCGTAGGGAAGCACCGGTCGCGCCGGACCGGGACGGCCGGGAGCCCCCGCCGATGATCGGCGGGGGCTCCCGGGTCGGACTGCGGGCGGCTACTTGCAGGACTCCCGGTAGGCGTAGTCGTAGCCCTTCGGGTACGCGATGTTGTAGGCGTCGGCGTAGCCCCGGTCGTAGTCGTTGGCGCTGCGCACCGATGACCTCGCCTTACGGTTGTCGATGTTGCAGTCGTCGCCGTCGTCGGTGCCGTCGGCGTAGCCTCGGCGGTACCCCTCGCGGTAGCCCTTCGAGTAGTCACCGCCGCCCTTGGCCAGCACCGGCGCCTCGGCCAGCCGACCCCCGGCCAGGTCCGCCCCGGTGTCGGCGAACGCCGGCGTCGACCCCGCCATGGCGGCCGCGACCGCACCGGTCACCGCCAGTACCGACAACACGTTCTTCCGTCCAGCTCGCATCGGTCTTCCCTCCGTGTGTACCGATCGTCGTACGTCTGAAACGCCGATCCCGTTCATCGCCGTCACGGAGTCAATCGTCGCCCTGAGCGCGATTCGTTACGCCTTCACGCACATTTCTCGAATACCCGCGCCGAATAGCGGAAAATGGAAACCTTCGAACCATTCCGTCACCCGTCCGGCCTACACCCCGGGACGGAACACCACGCGGCCATGACCGTCTTTCGGCCATTCCCCGGTCCGACCAATTGCCGATACCGCGCTCAGGTCCCCAACCAGGTGAGGGCGGCGGTGACCATCGCGTCCACCCCGGTCTCCAGCGACGGTTCGGGGATCGGCGCGAACTCCGGGGAGTGGTTGAACGGGATGTCCTGGTCCAGCCGCCCGGCCGCCATCGCCCGGGCGAACCGCTCGGGATCGCCGCCGCCGTAGAACCAGTACACGGTGGGCACGCCGATCTCGGTGCCGAAGTGCCCCACGTCCTCGCTCGCCGTGATCGGTGGCCGGCGCAGCACCCGTTCCGCGCCGAACCGCTCGACGAACGCCGCGGCGGTCCGTTCGGTCGCCTCCGGATCGGTGACCAGCGCCGGGCCCCGGAGGTACCAGTCGATCTCCGGCTCACGCTCGACCCCGCTGGCGGCGGCCTCGGCCCGGATGATCCGCTCGACCGCCCCGACCACCCGGGCGCGGACCTCGGGCGAGAAGCTGCGGACGTTGATGCCCAGCTCCGCCTCGTCCGGGATGACGTTGTCCTTCTCCCCGGCGCGCAGCCGCCCGACGGTGAGCACCGCCGTCTCGCTCGCCGGGACCTCCCGGGCCACGACCGTCTGCAGCCGCAGCACGATCGACGCCGCCAGCACCACCGGGTCGATCGTGCTCTCCGGCCGGGACCCGTGGCCGCCCCGCCCGTAGAGCCGCACGTCGGCGGAGTCGTTCGCGGCCAGCATCGGACCCGGGCAGTAGGCGATCACCCCGGTGGGCAGCGGCGACACGTGCTGCGCCAGCACCACGTCCGGGCGGGGGAACCGTTCGAACAGCCCGTCCTCGATCATGTCCCGGGCACCCCGCAACAGCTCCTCGGCCGGCTGGAACACCGCCATCACCGTGCCCGACCAGCCGTCCCGGCGCCGATGGAGCGCGCGCAGGGCGCCGACCAGGCAGGTGGCGTGCATGTCGTGCCCGCAGGCGTGGGCGACCGGGACGTCGTTGCCGTACCGGTCCCGGGCCCGTTCCACGCTGGCGTAGGGCAGGCCGGTGCGCTCCTCGACCGGGAGCGCGTCGATGTCGGCCCGGAGCATCACGGTGGGGCCGGCGCCGTTGCGCAGCAGCGCCACCACCCCGGTCCCGCCGACCCCGGTGGTCACCTCCAGCGGCAGCGGCGCGAGCGCGGCGACGATCCGGCCGGCGGTGCGGTGCTCCTGCCGGGACAGCTCCGGGTACCGGTGCAGCTCCCGGTAGAGCTCCAGGAGGTCGGACATCACGACGCTCTCCCCTCGGGTGACACCAGGTGGCCTCGAAGGTAGACCTCCCGGACGGCCCGCAGCGCCCGGACGTCGCTCAGCGGATCGCCGTCGAGGACGACCAGATCGGCGTCCAGGCCCACCCGCAGCCGACCCTTGCCGTCGCCCAGCCCGCAGGCGTCGGCGGCGGCGGAGGTGGCGGTGGCCAGCGCGGCGGCGGCCGGGGTCCCGCCGTCGACCAGCGCGATCACCGACTCGGGCAGGATCCCGTGCGGCTTGTCGGGGTGGATGCCACCGTCGGTGCCGGAGACCACCCGGACCCCGCCCAGGTGCAGCCGGCTCCACACCACGGCGCCCTGCTCGAGGGTCAGCCCCGCCGCGCGCAGCATCTCCTGGACCGCCGGTGGCGGCTCGCTGCCCGGTACCGCGCCCAGCGTCGGGCACACCGCGATGCCGGCGTCCACCAGCGCCGCGACCAGGTCCGGGGCGATGTCGATCCCGGACGCGGTGAGGAAGGAGCAGTGCTCGATCCCGTCCACCCCGGCCGTGACCGCACCCCGGATGGCCCGCAGCGGGTGGGCGTGGGCGGTGACCGGCAGCCCGCGGGCGTGCGCCTCGGCGACGACCGCGCGCAGCTCCTGGTCGGTGAACTGGGGGCGGGTGACGTCAGTGCCCGGGGTCATCAGCCCACCGCTGGCCATGATCTTGACGACGTCCACGCCGCGCTCGGCCCGCTCGGCGACGGCCCGGCGGAGCCCGGCCTCGCCCTCTACCTCGCCACCCATGGTGGCGCAGTGACCGTTCGGTGCGGTGATCGGCGGGCCGCTGGCCAGCACCGTCGGCCACCGGGCGGCGGAGTTCGCGTCCCGCCAGTCCACGACGGCCCAGAGCCGGTCGCCGAGGTCGCGCACCGTGGTCACCCCGGCCGCGAGGTGCGCGGCCAGCGACCGCTCGACGACCGCGCCCAGGTCGGCGACGTCCGGGAGCCGGGAGATCGCGTCCGGGGCGCCGTCGCAGCACAGGTGCGCGTGGGTGTCGATCAGCCCCGGGAGCACGGTGGCGCCGGTGAGCCGGTGCACCGCGCAGCGCTCCGGGACGGCGGTGCCACGCGGTTCGATCCCGGCGATCGTGCCGTCCTCGACGATCAGCAGCGCCCCGTCCGGAAGCAGCCGTTCACCGTCGAACACCCGCACCGCGTCGATCGCGAACATGTCGGTGGCCTCCGTTCGCCGAGACCAGTGCACCCGCTCGCGACCGATCCGGTGCGAGTAATCGGCTACTCGATCTCGCCGCTGCCCAGCAGCCCGGCCAGGTCGGCCCGGTTGGACACCCCCAGCCGGCCGCAGGCCCGGTACAGGTGGCCCTCGACGGTGCGGACCGAGACCACCAACCGGTCGGCGATCTCCCGGTTCGACAGGCCCTGGGCGGCGAAGGTGACGATCTCCCGTTCCCGGGTGGTCAGCGGCAGCGGCCGGGCGGCCGCGCGCAGGGCCGGGGTCGCGGCACCGCACCGGCGGCCCAGCTCGTGGGCCCGGGCGGCGGCCGTCGCCGAGGAACCCCGCCGGTCCCGGGTGCCGTGCGCGAGCGCGGCCTGGGCGGCGGCGTCGGCCGCGGCCACCAGGTCGCCGATCCGTTCCCAGCGCTCCGAGGCGGCGAGGAGGGCCGACCCGTCGTCGGCGGCCAGCGCGGACGCGTGCGCGGCGGCGGCTCCCGCCCTCGGGCCGCCCACCCGGGTGGCCAGCGCGGCGAGCCGGTCGGCCACCGTCCGGTCGCCGAACGAGACCGCGGCCTGCAGCGCGACCACCTCGTGCGCGAGCTGGCCCCGGTCGGCGGCGACGTCGGCGGCCCGCCGGGCCAGCTGCCCGGCCTCGCTCAGCGCACCCTCGGCGGCCTCGGTCCAGGCCTGGGCCAGGATCAGGTCGGGGTCCCGGAACACCAGCGAGGCGTGCCTGATGTCGCGCGCCTCGGTCAGCGTGGCCCGGGCGGCGGGCCCGTCGCCGGACTGCGCCAGCGCTTGGGTGAGCGCGATCAGGTTCTCGTACTCCTCCCCGCCCACGTCGCCGTCCAGCCCGGCCCGGGCCTCGCGGAACCAGCGGATCGCCTCGGGCAGCCGTCCGGCGGCCTGCGCGGCGTACCCGTCCAGCAGCGCCAGGAGCCCCGGGATGGCCCCGGTCCCGTCGGCGTTCACCCGTCGACGCCGCGCGACGACCTCGGCCGCGGCGGCCAGCTCGCCGGCCATCCGCAGCCCGGTCTGGTGGATCTGCGCGAGGCCCATGACCAGGATGGCCAGATCCTCGGAGCGCGCCGCCGCCTGGTAGCCGGTCTCGGCCGCCTCGACCGCCTCCTCCACCCGCCCGAGCAGTCCGAGCCCGCCGACCAGGCCCGACGCGGCCACCACGGCGGCCTGGTCGGTGAGCTCGCCGGCGCCCACCGCGAACCGCCCGGCCCGGACGGCGGCCTCCGGGCGGCCCAGGAAGAAATGGAACATCGCCCGCATCGCCGAGGTCGGCGGGGGTCCGCCCGGGAAGGCCCGGTCGACCTGGTCGAGCAGCGCCTCGGCCTCCGCCGGCCGGCCCAGCAGGAAGAACTTGTTCCCGGCCCGGGTCAGGTCGACGGCCAGCCGGCGCACGGCGTCGGGGGCGGACTCGGACGCGGTGGACAGCGCCTCCTCGGCCTCGGCGCCCCGGCCCCGCGAGGTCAGCGCGTAGCCGAGCGCCGCCCAGGCCTCGAACCCGCCGTGCTCGGTGACCGCCGCCCGGGCCAGCCGTTCGGCCAGCGGGAGGTCCAGCCGTGCGGCGGCGACGCGGGCCGCCGCGACGAGCACGGCCAGACCGGCCGGCCGATCGGAGTCCAGGGCGAGCACGGCCATCCGCAGCAACTCGGGCGGGGCCGGTTCGCTCCCGCCGGCCAGCGCGACGGCCGACGTGCTGGACAGCGCGGTGGACAGCTCACCCCGCAGCCGGCGCCCGCGCAGCCGGCCGACCGCGGCTCGGCGGCTCTCCCCGAACAGCGGGTGGGCGAGCCGTACCACCAGGCCGGCGCCGTCCGGTTCGACCCGCACCACCCCGAGGTTCTCCGCGTCCTCGATCGCGGGTGCGCCGGCCAGCCCGGCCAGCAGGTGCCGGTCCAGCGGTTCCCCGTGCGCCAGCAGATCGACCACCCGCTGGACGGGCTCCGGCAGCGCCCCCATCGACGCCTCGACCAGCTCGGTCAGTTCGGGGGACATCCGCGGCCGGCCGGTCCAGCGCCACATCCCGTGCGCGGGCTGCAGCCGCCCGGCGGCCCGCTCACCCTCGACCAGCTGCCGGAGGAAGAGGGTGTTGCCCCGGTTCATCGACCACAACCGCCGGGCGCTGTGCCGGTCCACCGGTCCGCCCAGGGCCGCCTCCAGCAACCGCGTCGTCTCGGCCTCGGACAGCGGCTGCAGCTCCAGCCGGTCGAGGTGGCCGTCCTTCCACAGCCCGGTCACCGCGTCCGGGGCGGGCTCCCCGGACCGCACGGTGATCACCACGCCGGCTTCGGCCCGCAGCACCAGCCGCTGCACCACCAGCGCCGACGGTGGGTCGAGCAGGTGCGCGTCGTCCACCCCGACGATCACTCCGCCGGGTGGGGGGTCGGCGCACAGCGTCCCGGCCAGCCGGGCCACCAGCGTGGTCGGATCACCCTCCAGGTCCGCCGTGAGCTCGGCGAACGCCCCGAGCGGGACGGTGCCGGCGGTGACGCCGCCCTGCGCCCACCAGGTCCGCGCACCCCGGGCCCGGGCCCGGGCCAGCGCCTCCCGGGCCAGCCGGGTCTTGCCGACCCCCGCCGGACCGGCCAGCACCAACCCCCGGGTACCCGAGCGACGCACCGCGGCGTCCAGGAAGCCGAGTTCCTCCGCGCGGCCGGTCAGGGGCCATTCGCCGGGCACGGGTAGACCTTAAGGAGTAACTAAGGAAGCGTTCTCAGTTTTTTCTCAGCCGGGTGTACAGCGTCGAGGATCACGACGCCGCCGCCGGAGCGCGGGACCGGAGCTTGCGCGCCAACGGGTACCAGATCGGGAAGAGCAGCAGGGCCAGGAGCGCGCCGACCAGGACGCCCAGCCACGGCTGCGGGACGGCGTCGGCGAAGAACCGCCCGAGCCGGCTGTTCCAGGCCACCACGGCCAGCGCGAGCCCGACGTACAGCGAGATCATCGACGCGACGGCGAACACCAGCAGGGCGATCTGCTTGGGCCCGGGCCGGGTGCGGGTCCGCAGGTCGGACCACAGGCCCCCGGTCAGGTACGCCTTGGCCTCCTCCCGCAGACGAGGGGTGCGCACGGCGTCGGCCAGGGCCTGGTAGCCGTCCAGCGGCAGCAGCGGGACGAGGTTGTACAGCGTGTTGGTGTACAGGCCGAAGGCGAGCGTGTAGCAGACCCCGGCGACCCTCGGCTCGGGCAGGTAGACGGCGGTGATCGACGCGGCGCCGGCGATCCCGGCTGTGGTCAGCGGCCCGGACAGCGCCACCACGATCCGCGAGTACGGCGTGCCGAACCACATGTCGCTGGTGTCCACGTAGGCGAACGGCACCCCCATCATCAGCATGAACCCGCCCCGGTTCACCCGCCGACCGTAGGACTTCACGGCCAGCGCGTGCGCCGCCTCGTGCAGGGCGGTGGCGACCAGGTAGCCGGCCAGCACGATCGCGCCCCCCACCGCACCGGCCCCGGCCAGGTCGAACAGCTGCTTCTCCCCGGTGGCCACGACGAACGCGTACAGCCCGACCCCGATCAGCGCCCACAACCCCAGCACGGCGGGCAGGGTGAACAACCGCCAGCCGAACGCCTGGTAGGCCCGCCCGGCCAGCGGGTCCAAACCCTTGATCGAGATCTGCACCCGGATCAGGTTCCGCACCAGCAGGGCCTTGATCCGGGGCCAGCCGGTGAGCTCCGGCGGACGCCCCGGCAGCCCGTCGACCAGGCCGATGTCGGCGAACGAGCGCACGGCCGCCTCGATCCGCGGCAGTGCCAGCTCGCCGAAGCGCTCGTAGTAGGCGAACAGCAGGTCGCGCAGGCTGGTGCGGCCGTCGAGCTGCTCCCAGACGAACACCTCCCGCTCGTCCAGCGACAGGTAGCTCCCGGTCCGGGTGTTGGTGAGCACCCAGTGCGGCTCGCCGGTACCGCCGAGCCGTTTGAGTGCCCAGCCGCTGCGGGCCCGGGGGGTCGCCGAGAGCGGCTCCTCGGCTCCCGGCGCCTCCTCCGGGTCCGCGTCGGCGGTCCGCAGCCGGGTGTGCTCGGTGCCGCGTACCCGGGTCTTCGAACCCACCGCCGTCGGCCTCGGCTGGACGAAGCTCAGCGCGACGTCACCGACCTCGATCCGGGAGCCGTCCCGCACGGTGGCCGGCGCCGGGAGACCGTCGACCCGGGTGCCGTTGAGCGACCCGAGATCCTCGACCCGGAACCCGTCCGGCGTCCGCACGATGCGGGCGTGCCGCCGGGAGATGCTGTCGTCGTCGATCACGATGTCGTTGTCGGCACCCCGCCCCACGGTGCTGACCCGCTCGGTGACCGGCACCGACCGGTCCGGCAGCCGCAGCTCCGGGGCGATGGCGTCGTTGATCCGGGCCCGGCGGTGCGGCACGCCGCAGGACAGGCAGTACGGGAAGTCACGCCGGACGTGCACGTGACAGGCGGAACAGAGCATCGGAGCACCTCCGTCGCGGTCGAGCCGTCAGAGGCCGAGCCAGTCACCGATCTGCTCGACGCCGTCGTGTACCGCTCCCACGCCCTCGTCCAGGAAGTCCGCGCCCGCCTCGATCCCGGCGCGGACCGGGGCTCCGGTGGCGCCGGCCGCGATCGCTCCGCCGACCGTCATGGAGCCGTCCTCCGGTGCCGCTCCACCGGACGATCCACCGCCACCCAACCCGGTGGGGCTGCCCCAGCTGCCTCCGGTGCCACCGGACGATCCGCCGCCGCCCAGACCGGTCGGGCTGCCCCAGCTGCCACCGGAGCCGGTCGCATCCTTGACGCCGCTGTCGGCGCCCGGTGGGGCGACGACGGACATCTTGAGATCGCCGCCGGCGTCCTTCAGGTGCATTCCGGAGGCGGGTGAGAAGTTGGACATCTTGATCGGCTCGTCGCCGGTCGCCCCGTGCGCTCGCAGTACCGACAGGCCGGCCCCGGTCGAGGTCGGACTCTCCGGTCGGGGATCCGGCTCGGTCGGCACGTGGATCAGGTCGTTCACACCCTGTTCGGTGGACAGGTCCGGCATGCCGGCTCGCTGGTAGGTCCAGACCTCGTCGAGACCGCCGGCGGGCGCGTGCTTGGTGACCGTCACGGTCGAGAGGCCGGGAGTGGCCGATGCCGCGGTGTCGACGGTGTACCTGTCGGAGGGTGATCCTCCGGCCGGGTCGAAGCGGGCGATCTCGTACCGGGATTCACCGGCCTCCTTCGGCGCGCCGAATTCGGACTCGACGACGGCGTCTTCGCCTCCGTCAGACCGGTGAACGATGGATTGGCGGTCGGGATAACGCTCGATGCCGTCCGCTGGATGGTCCACGCCCGTCGGTTCCGCGGCTTGGTGGTAGCCCTCGCCGGGGGGCATGGTGTGCAGGAAGCCGGCCAGGTCGCCGGTGCCGGTCTGGACCGGGTCGCGGCTGCCGTCCGGGTTGACCAGGGAGATCTGGTTGCCGCCGGGGCCGGGTTGCACGTGGTAGGTCTGCGGGACGCCACCCCGGGTCACGGTCACGTCGTGGCTGCCGTCAGGGTTGTCGACGATGCCACCCGGTGGCGGTGCCGCGGCCGGGGTGACGGGCCGGACGTCGGTGATCGACAGCTGCCCGTTCTGGATGACCCGGCTCTCCGCCAGCCCGTTGCGGAGCACCGTGTAGCTGGTCGAGCCGTCGTCGTGGGTGGTGATCCCGGTCAGTTGCTCCCCGTACGAGCCGGCGTCGACGACCTGACCGCCCGGACCGTAGACCTCGTAGGTCCGCCCGTTCGATGCCTCCGGCGTCAGGTGGGCCAGCACCGTGCCCTGGCCGGACACGACGCTGCTCTCCAGCTTGCCGTCGGGCTGCTGGAAGGTGAAGGTCGTGCTGCCGTCGGCGTGGGACGTGGTCAACGCGTGCTGCGAACCCGGCTCGGCGGCGATCCTGGCCCCGTGGTACCCGGAGACCACGTCGAACGCGCCGTCCGAGGCCGGCCGGACGTCCCACTGCGCGGCCGGCGTCGGGGCCGGGGTCTCCGGAGAGCCCGAGCCAGCGGCCGGATCCGGCCCGGTCGGCGGTTGGGAGCCGGCGGGATCGGAGCCGGCGGCTTCCGGGCCGGTCGCCGGAGGTGAGCCGACGGTGGGGTTGGTGACCGGCTTGTCCGGGGTGAGGGTCCAGGTGGGGCCGGTGCCCATCGGGTCGGGTCCGGGAGGTGGGGCCGTGGCGACGATCCGCGGGCCGGTGGGCGTGTCGCGGAGGACGACGCCGCCGCGGTCCAGGGTCTGCTCCAGGCGGTAGGTCTGGGCGGAGGCTCCTTCGCCGACGGTCAGTTCGCGGTGGCCATCCGGGCTGGCGCTCAGCGTGTACGGAGTTCCGGACTGCCCGCTGAGCTGGTCGGCCAGGCTCGACGCCTGACGGGCGGTGCGATCGATGTCGGCGTCCTGGTCCTGCAGCGTGATGACCCTGTGCGGTTGGCCATCGGCATCGAGCTTGGTGAGGTAACCATCGGCGGGCCGCTGGTAGTGCTCGGTCGAGGTGCCCTCGCCGACGGTCCAGGTGCTCGAACCGTCGGCGGCCCCGGTGACCGTGTACGGCTGATGCACCGGCGGACCCAGCGCCGTGGTGTACTGCGTGCCCCAGGCGTTCTCGAGCTCGCGCGGCGGGCTGTCGAACAGTGCCCGGGTGCCGTCCGGGTTGACCATGGCGACCTGGAGCTCGCCGTTGTTGTGATCGGTGCTGCCCTCGAACACCCAGTCCTGGCCGCCCTGGCTGAGGGTCACCGTCCGGTGCCACGGGTCCTGGTCCACCGTGCGGAAGGTCACCGGGTCGGTACTCGCCGGAGCCTCGTCGGGCTCGGCGGCCACACCGGCGACGTCGGTGCCGTCGGGGGCCCCGATCTGGTCCCCGGTCGGCTGATCGGCCGGCGGTGAGATGGCAGAGCCGTCCGGATTCTGTGCTGACGCATTCGCGGACGGCGATGCCTCCGGCGAACCGGTCGCGGCGGGCACCGCGGCCGGAGTGGAGCCGGCCGTGTCCGGGCCGGTCACCGGCGACGGGTGGTCGCCCGCCGGGCTGATGTTCGACTGCAGCGCCTGGATCAGCGCCTGTTGCTGCTCCGGACCGGTCGCCAGCTGCTTGGCCGCGTCGATCTGGCCCTGAAGGTGAGCCGGGAAGTTGCCCGGGGCCAGCCCGTCGTCGGCCTGCTGCTGCGCATGGGCGAGTACCTGCTTCTCCAGCGCGTCGATCTGCTCGGCCGGCGACCCGGACGTTCCCGCCGCACCGGTTGCCGAGCCCGGCCCGGTTGCGGTGGGGTGTCCGGTTCCCACCGACGATGTGGGCGTGGCCGGGGCGGATGCGGTAGCCGCGGTAGGCGACGTGGTTGTGGGGGTTCCGGAAGCTGACGCGGGTGCGGCGGGTGTCGTCGGCTGCCCGGTCGACACAGGCGCCGGCGGCTGGGTGGGCGCGTGCGACGCCACGTCCGCACCGAGGGTGCTGACCGGGGTGGCGGCCGCCGCCGCGATCGTCTCCTTGGGCACGGACGCTAGGTGGCCCGCGACGCCGGGTTCGGCGGACTGCGCGGCGGTCAGGTGGCTGGGGTCGAGTCCGGCGCCGGACAGCAGGGTCTCGACCAGGGCCTGCTTCGGGTGCGGGTCGTCGGGTTGCCGGGCGGCGTCGATGACGTGCCGGACGATGTCCGGGTAGTTCCGCGGGGCGTGGCCGGCGTCGACCTGCTTCTGCGCCTCGCCGATCAGCCGGTTCTCGATGGCGTCCTGGACCCGGGCCGCCGGCGATTGGGTCGCCGCGTCGGTCGGCTCCGGCACGCGGCCGGTCCCCTCGGTCGGGATGTGTCGAATGCTCCCGTCCGGGCCGATCTGGCTGACCGTGCCCGGCGGCACCGTCCGATCGGGACCATCGGTCGGCACATGCCGAACCGTCCCGTCGGGCCCGATCTGCGTCACCGTCCCCGGCGGCACCGCCCCATCGGGACCACCGGTCGGCACATGCCGAACCGTCCCGTCGGGCCCGATCTGCGTCACCGTCCCCGGCGGTTGAGCCTCAGCCGGACCACCCGTAGGCACATGCCGAACACTGCCGTCCGGCCCCATCTGCGTCACCGTGCCCGGCGGCACCGTCCCATCGGGACCACCCGTCGGCACATGCCGGACGCCCCCATCGGGCCCCACCTGCGACACCGTGCCCGCCACCGGCCGCGAGCCGTCGGGCTCACCGGTCGGCACGTGCCGCGCCACACCGTCCGGCCCCACCTGCGACGTGGCGTGCGGGCCCGCGACGCCGATTCCGTCGATGTCGGTGTCGGCCGGGCTGAGCTCGATGCTGGTCCGGGTGGGCTCTGGACCGTCACCGGCGGACCGGGTACCTGGGCCGAGCCGGTCCGGCTCGTGGGCGTCCGGGTCGACCGGCGGTTGGGTGGGCCGGGTGGTGATTCGTGGCCGGTCGGAGTCGTCGCCGCCGCGTCCGTCCCGAGCCTCGTGGGCGGAGGTGACGCGGGGGTGGTCCTGCTGACCGGTGACCTCGCGGCCGGCCTTCCCGCCGTCCTCGTGCTTGCCGCCGACATGATCGGCCCGGTGGCTGTCGCGGTCCGCCTTGACCTGTCCCCGGTCGTTGTCGTGGTCTGCCTTCTCGCTCCCCCGGTCCGGCTTCTCGCTCGCCCGATCCGATCTGTCACCGCCGTGGTCGCCCTTGTGCCCGCCGCGGTCGCTCTTGTCGCCCCCTTGGTCGCTCTTGTCGCTCCCGTGATCGCTCTTGTCGCCACCGTGGTGGCCGCCACCGTCGCCGTGCCCACCGCTGTCGTCGCCGCTGCCGTGGTGCGCGACGGGCGCGTGGAACGCCTCCACCGCGCCGGCCAGGGCGCTGCCGAACACGCCGCCGGACCGGGACATCCGCTCCTCCAGCCGGCCGGGCCGGGCCTCGCTGGTGTCGACCGGGGCCGCGACCAGGGTGGCCGCCTCCTCCGGGGTCAGCCCGTAGCGCCGGACGAGCTCGCCGGGGTCACCCCGCATGGCCTCAGCGAAGTCGGCGTCGGTCGCCATCCGGACCAGGATGTCGCGCAGGGTCATCGGGGCCTCCGAGGGTCGGCTGGGCACGAGTAGGTGAAGTGGCCGACCGCGTCGACCGGATCAGGGCGCAGCACGCGGATCGTGGCGCTCGCGGGGTAACGGCCGGTGCCGCTGAAGGTCCACATCAGGTGCACCTGGGTCGAGGTGGCGCCCTCGGCGACCGGCTGGGTCAGCTCGGCGGAGGTCTCGCCGTCGCTGCGCAGCCACCGGTAGGTCAGCGTGCCGGGGCGGCCGTTGGTGCTGATGCTGCCGACGACGTCGACCGTGCTGTCGCATGAACCGTTCGGGTCGACGGCCGGTGCGACGCTCGCCCCGGTGACGTGCAGTGGCGAACGCCCCGCGAAGAGCAGGACCAGCACCGCGAGGACGGCGAACGCGGCGGCGCCGACGAAGGACCCGCCCCGACGCCGGCGGGTGGTCAGGCCGCGCGGCCCGGGCGTGGGCCAGCCGGAGGCCGGCGCGGCCGTGCGGGCGGTGGTGGCTCGGACGACCGGGCCGGGACGCCCGGACAGGCGGGTCGTACGGTCCTCGACCGGCGCCGGACCGCTGTCCGCCACCGGTTCGGCCGGGCTCGGTACGCCCCGCCGGCCGAGCCGGGTGGGGCGGGCGGGTTCGGCAGTCGTGCCCGGATCTGGGACGGACGGGGGTTCGCCGGCGGACGTCATGCGCGGCTTCCCCTCCGAATCCAGCATTCTGGTTCGGCTGCGCGGTGGGGCCACCCAAGCTCCCAGGTCATCAGCAGATGGTTGAGCCGCATAGCGCCTTGCCACCTCCGCTGTCGCTCGACCCGCTCTTCTTCTTGAGTCCGTCGGTCGAGCCCGCGCCGTCCGGGTGGCTCTTGCTGAACTTGATCGGCGCCTTCGAGCTCGGCTTGTCGTCGGCCCCGTCGGCCTTCTCGTCCTCCTTGGCCTCCTTGGCCGCCTTGGCGTCCGCCGCGTCCTTGGCCTCCTTGGCCGCCTTCGCGTCCGCCGCGTCCTTGGCCGCCTTGGCATCGGCCGCGTCCTTGGCCGCCTTCGCCGCGTCGGCGTCCTTGGCGTTAACGGCGCCACCGTTGCCGGCATTGCTGTCGTTGCCGGTGCCCTGGCCCAGGCCGGTGCCTCCCGCCGCCCCGGAACCACCGGCTTTGAGCTGCGCCTTCTCGACCGGAACCGGATCCGCGACCACCGGCACGGGGTCCTTCCGCCGCTCGACCGGCTCGACGACCTCGTCCTTCGCCGAACGCTCGTCCCGGTCGGAGTCGGTCGAGCGCTGCTCCGCCCGGGGCTCCTCGGCGCGCCCGGACCGCTGGTCCGCGACGGCTCCGGGCCGCTGGTCGACGAGGGGCGCAACGTCAGGTCGTGCCCCGGGAACCTCCGGTCCGGGCACCGCGGCGGGGCCCGGAGCGGCGCCGTCGACGCCGTTCCGCAGCGTCACCTCCGGGCCGGTCGGCGCGGCGGGCACGGGCGCGGGGTCCTGGTTCCCCAGCACCGCCCCGCCGGCCACCGCCAGGCCCGCCAGCGCGCCGGCCGCCGCCAGCGCCCGACCCCGGCGGCGGGGTCGCGGCGCACCCGCCGAGGACCCACCCCCGGCCACGCCTGGCCCGCGGCCACCCCCGGCCGGACCGGGCGCGGGACCACCCGGCGCGGGACCGGGCCCGGAACTCGCCGCGGTGGCGCCGAGCACGGTGCTCGCCACGGCGGTGGCCCCCGCCGCGGCCTCGGCCAGCGGGAACAGTAAGGCCAGCAGCGCCGCCCGACGGGCGAGCCGGTCACGGCCGCGCTCCGCCCAGTCGGCGCCGTACCCGGCCAGCGCGGCCGCTTCGACCTCGGCGACGAACTCCGGCAGCCCGGGCGGACGGTCCGC
>JAESFN010000823.1_pt1 | contig 20217 bp, 22 predicted proteins | sample 9269411 | NCBI WGS metagenome assembly JAESFN01 (sample SAMN14505399, study PRJNA617100) | algae metagenome | isolation source: Iphinoe sp. HA4291-MV1 and co-occurring heterotrophs from trail next to... | place: USA: Maunawili Falls, Hawaii | collected 2009-07-25
CAGCAGCTGCGGCGGGACCAGCTGGTCGTGATGGGAGCGGTCCAGCTCGGACAGCGTCGCCACCGCCTCGGCCAACCCCCGCTCGGCCAGCTTCGCGCAGCGGTAGGCCTCCCGCAGCCGCTCGGAGACCTCCTGGAGGCCGGCGCGGATCTCGCCGAGGGACTGCCCATATGCGCTGGTCACAGCCGCTGCGCGACGCCTTCGGCGGTCTCGATCGCCTGCTTGACCATCTGTTGGACCTCGGTGACCGAGCTGACCGCCTGGGCCAGCTGCCCGTTGGCCTCGTTCACATCCGCCTGCGAGCTGCCCTCGGTGACCCGCTGCAGGGCCCCCTGGGCCTCCTCCAGCTGGGACCGGGCCTGCTCAAGGGCACCCAGGCTCTCCGAGGACTTGGAGTTCGCCAGCTGGATGCCGGCGCGGACCTCTTCGATGCTCGCCATCAACCACCCCTGTCGCCACCCACCGCCAACATCCCGACAGTAGTGCGGGAAGCCGCCGAAACGCTGCCGGACATGCGCGTTTCCCCCGGCTCGGGGTATCCCGTGCGCCCACCGGTAGTGGCGCCGGTCACTTACCCGGCCGGGCGGCGGCTGGTACACCGGGCACCCTCCCACCACATCGCGGGCGGTGCCGCGAGCATGCGCGACATCACGCCGCCGACGACAGGGGCGACCCCATGCCGGACGACGCGAACGACCCGACCGTGCACATCCTCTGGATGAACGCCGGCCTCAGCTGCGACGGCGACTCCGTCGCGCTGACCGCCGCCACCCAGCCGAGCATCGAGGAGATCGCCCTCGGCGCGCTGCCCGGCCTGCCCAAGATCGCCGTGCACTGGCCGCTGATCGACTTCGACAACGGTCCGGTCGGCGGCACCAACGACTTCATCGAGTGGTTCTTCAAGGCCGAGCGCGGCGAGCTGGACCCGTTCGTGCTGGTGGTCGAGGGGTCGATCCCGAACGAGGCGATCAAGCAGGAGGGGTACTGGTCGGGCTTCGGCAACAACCCGGAGACGAACCAGCCGATCACCACCAGCGAGTGGCTGGACCGGCTGGCCCCGAAGGCGCTGGTCGTGCTGGCCGTCGGCACCTGCGCCACCTACGGCGGCATCCACGCCATGGCCGGCAACCCGACCGGGGCCATGGGCGTGCCGGACTACCTGGGCTGGAACTGGAAGTCGCACGCCGGCATCCCGATCGTCTGCGTACCGGGCTGCCCGACCCACCCCGACAACCTCTCCGAGACCATCCTCTACCTGCTCTACCAGGCCACCGGGGCCGCGCCGATGATCCCGCTGGACGCCGAGCTGCGGCCGAAGTGGCTGTTCGAGGCGACCGTGCACGAGGGCTGCGACCGGGGCGGCTACTACGAGCAGGGCGAGTTCGCCAAGGAGTACGGCTCGCCGAAGTGCCTGGTCAAGCTGGGTTGCTGGGGCCCGGTGGTGAACTGCAACGTGCCCAAGCGGGGCTGGATCAACGGCGTGGGCGGCTGCCCGAACGTGGGCGGCATCTGCATCGGCTGCACCATGCCGGGCTTCCCGGACAAGTTCATGCCGTTCATGGACGCGCCCCCGGGCAGCAAGGTCTCCGGCGCGGCCAGCGGCGCCTACGGCGGCGTCATCCGCGGCCTGCGCAACATCACCCAGAAGAAGCTGAACGCCGAACCCAAGTGGCGGACGAAGGGCAAGGAGCTGACCACCGGCTATCGCAAGGTCTGGTAACCCGTCCACCCCTCCCACCACCACGGCAAAGGCGCTGATCATGACCGCTACGCAGGAGAACATGGGTTCGTTCAAGACCGATGAGAACGGTCTCGTCGAGATGGCCTGGGACCCGGTAACCCGGATCGTCGGCAGTCTGGGCATCTACACGAAGATCGACTTCGGCAACCGGAAGGTGGCCGAGTGTCACAGCACGTCGTCCATCTTCCGCGGCTACTCGATCTTCATGAAGGGCAAGGACCCGCGCGACGCGCACTTCATCACCAGCCGGATCTGCGGGATCTGCGGGGACAACCACGCCACGTGCTCGGTCTACAACCAGAACATGGCCTACGGCGTCCGCCCACCGCACCTCGCAGAGTGGATCATCAACCTCGGTGAGGCCGCCGAGTACATGTTCGACCACAACATCTTCCAGGAGAACCTGGTCGGGGTGGACTACTGCGAGAAGATGGTCGCCGAGACCAACCCCGGGGTGCTGGAGCTGGCCAACCGCACCGAATGCCCGCATGAAGCCGACCACGGCTACAAGTACATCGGCGACATCATGCGCGCGCTCAACCCGTTCTCCGGGGAGTTCTACCGGGAGGCGCTGCAGGTCAGCCGGTACACCCGGGAGATGTTCTGCCTGATGGAGGGCCGCCACGTGCACCCCTCCACGCTCTACCCGGGCGGCGTGGGCACGGTGGCCACCATCCAGCTGTTCACCGACTACCTGACCCGGCTGATGCGCTACTGCGAGTTCATGAAGCGCGTGGTGCCGCTGCACGACGACCTGTTCGACTTCTTCTACCAGGCCATGCCCGGCTACGAGGAGGTCGGCCGGCGGCGGATCCTGATGGGCAACTGGGGCGCGTTCAACGACCCCGACCACTGCGACTTCAGCTACCAGCGGATGGAGCAGTGGGGTCGCAAGATGTTCGTCACCCCGGGCATCGTGGTGGACGGCAAGCTGGTCACCACCAGCCTGCTGGACATCAACCTGGGCCTGCGCATCCTCCTCGGTCACTCCTTCTACCGGGACTGGGAGGACCAGGAGATGTTCGTGACCGAGGACCCGCTGGGGAACAAGGTCGACCGGCGGCACCCGTGGAACCAGCACACCATCCCGGCGCCGGAGAAGCGCAACTTCGACGACAAGTACTCCTGGACGATGGCCCCGCGCTGGTTCGACGGGAAGGACCACCTGGCCCTGGACACCGGCGGCGGCCCGCTGCCCCGGCTCTGGGTGACCGCGCTGGCCGGCCTGGTCGACACCGGCTACGTCAAGGCCACCGGGCACAGCGTGCAGATCAACCTGCCGCGCACCGCGACCAAGCCCGAGGCGCACTTCGAGTGGAAGATCCCGCAGTGGTCCAACGCCATCGAGCGCAACCGGGCCCGGACCTACTTCCAGGCCTACGCGGCCGCCCAGGCGCTGTACTTCGCGGAGAAGGCGATGGCCGAGGTCCGCGCCGGGCACACCAAGACCTGGGAGCCGTTCAAGGTGCCGGACGAGGCGGTGAGCTGCGGCTGGACCGAGGCGGTGCGCGGGGTGCTGTCCCACCACATGGTCATCCGCGGCGGGAAGATCGCCAACTACCACCCGTACCCGCCGACGCCGTGGAACGGCAGCGTGCGTGACGTGTACGGCACGCCCGGCCCGTACGAGGACGCGGTGCAGAACACCCCGATCTTCGAGGAGAACCCGCCGGACAGCTTCAAGGGCATCGACATCATGCGGGCGGTGCGCAGCTTCGACCCGTGCCTGCCCTGCGGCGTGCACATGTACCTGGGCAACGGGAAGACACTGAACAAGACCACGTCACCGGCCATGCTCAACCTGGGCTGAGCCGGGCGTGAAGGAGGAAGCCGCGGATCCCCACCAGGTCGGACAGCGCATCGAGGAACTGCTGTCGCACGCCGAACCGGCGGTCGCGGAGACCGTCGAGGAGCTGGCGCGCCTGTTGATGGGGATGTATGGCGCCGGCCTGGAGCGCATCGTGGCGCTCCTGGCCGGCGCCGGGGGGCCCGGCCGGGCGCTGGTCGCCGAGCTGGCCGCCGACGACCAGGTGGCCGGGCTGCTGGTGCTGCACGACCTGCACCCGGAGGACACCGCGACCCGGGTGGACCGGGCACTGGAGTCGGTGCGGCCCTACCTGGGCTCGCACGCCGGCGACGTGTCGCTGGTGTCCGTCACCGAGGAGCCGGACGGCGCGGTGGTGCGGCTGGCGCTGCAGGGCAGCTGCGACGGCTGCCCGTCCTCGGCGGTCACCGTGACCAGCGCGATCGAGGGGGCGATCGAGCGGCTCTGCCCGGAGGTGGTCCGGGTGGACGTGGACGGCCTGGTCCCCGCGCCGAGAGCCGCCGCTCCCGCTGAGCTGCCGTTGCTGCAGATCGGGCCGAGGCCGCCGGAGACGGGGCAGACGGGGCCGCCTGCGCCCGCCGCCGTGCCGACCGCATGGATGGGGCTGGACCCGCCACCGCTGCGGCCCGGGCAGTGCGCCCAGCTCGACGTGGCCGGGGTGTCGGTGCTGCTGGCGCTGCCCGCCGGGTCGACCGAGGCGACCCTGGTCGCCTACCGCGACGAGTGCCCGTCCTGCCACCGCCCGCTGGACGCCGCGGTGCTGCTGGGCACCGAGCTGACCTGCGCCGGCTGCGCGGTGGCGTTCGACGTCCGGCTGGCCGGGCGGGCCCTGGACGGTTCGGAGCGGCACCTGGAGCCGCTGCCGCTGGTGCAACGGGCCGGGAGCTGGATGCTCGCGGTGCCCCGCCCGACGGTCGGGGCGTTCGGGTGAGCAGCGCGCTGCGCCGCTTGGCCCGGCCGAAGCCCGCGCCGGAAGCCCCTGAGCAGCCCGCCTACCAGCGGTGCGAGATGTGCACCGCGCCGATCCACGAGCACGGGCATTCGCACGTGGTGCACCTGGAGCAGCGGTCGCTGCTGTGCACCTGCCGGCCGTGCGCGCTGCTGTTCACCGAGCGCGGCGCCGCCCGGGGCCGCTACCGGGCGGTGCCCGACCGCTACCTGCGGGACCCCGACTTCACCTTCACCGAGGCGCAGTGGGACGAGCTGCAGATCCCGGTGCGGATGGCGTTCTTCTTCCACAACTCCGACCTGGACCGACCGCTGGCCTTCTACCCGTCGCCGGCCGGGGCGACCGAGAGCCTGCTGCCGCTGGACGCGTGGCGGGACGGGCTCGGGGCCTCGCGGCTGGGTCGGGCACTGGAGCCGGACGTCGAGGCCCTGCTGCTGCACAAGACCGGGGAGGTGTCCGAGGGCCTGCTCGTCCCGATCGACGCCTGCTACGAGCTGGTCGGGCTGGTCCGCACGCACTGGAAGGGGTTCGACGGCGGCACCGAGGCCTGGGAGCGGATCGACGCGTTCTTCGCCGACCTGGCCGACCGGGCCCGTGAGCTGGGGGGTTGACCGGCGTGCCCGAGCTGTCCTTCGCCTGCACCGGCGCGGTCCCGGAGCCGTACGCGGCCGCCCCCGCCCTGCAGCTGACCCTGCGCATCGAGGAGTCCACCGGGATCCGGATGCACACCATCGGGCTGCGCTGCCAGATCCGCATCGAGCCGCACAAGCGCCGCTACGACGGCCACGAGGCGGCCCGGCTGATCGAGCTGTTCGGCGACACCTCCCGGTGGGGCGAGACGCTGAAGCCGATGCAGCTGGCCACCGTGGGCGTGATGGTGCCCGGGTTCACCGGCTCGATCGAGGTGCCGGTGTCGGTGCCGCTGACCGCCGACATCGAGGTGGCCACGGCCAAGTACTTCCACGGCCTGGACGACGGCGACATCCCGCTGCTGCTGCTGTTCAGCGGCACCGCCTTCTACCAGGGCGAATCGGGGCTGCAGGTGGAGCTGGTGCCCTGGCACCTGGACGTCGCCCACCGGCTGCCGGTGAGCGTGTGGCGGGCGCTGATGGCCGAGCACTTCCCCGGGCAGACCTGGCTGCGGCTGGGCGGGGAGACCCTGACCGCGCTGCAGCGCTACCGCACCGAGCGCGGGCTGACCAACTGGGACGACACCCTCCAAGAGCTGCTCAAGAAGGCCGCCACGAAGGAAGAGCCGTGAGCACGTCCTTCGACGACGCACTGGACCGGGTGGCCGACGTCGCCGACGCGGTGCTGTTCGAGGGCTACCTGCTCTACCCGTACCGGGCGTCGGCCCGGAAGAACCAGCTGCGCTGGCAGTTCGGCGTGCTGACCCCGAGCGCGTGGGCGGAGGCGGCCGGGGAGAGCTGGTACTCGCACAGCGAGTGCGTGTTCGAGCCGGGCGGGCCGGAGTCGATGCTGCGGGTGCGGCTGCGGTTCCTGCGGCTGCGGCAGCGGCAGGTGCAGCGGTGCGTCGACGGCGGCTTCGTCGACACCGAGCGGCTGGTGGTGACGGACGCGCTGGGTCAGGAGGTCCTGCACCTGCCCTGGGACGAGGGCCTGCCCGAGGTGGTCGACGTCGACCTGCGGGTGGCGGACCTGGCCCGGGCGGAGCGGGTGGTGGCGGTGGAGCTGCCCGCCGGGGTGACCGTGGAACCGGTACCCGGGGCGGACGGCGCCGTGGTGGGCCGGCTGGTCCGGCGGACCTGGGCGGTGCGCGGGCGGATCGTGGTCGGTACCGAGCCGGTGCCGGGCCCGTACGGCGCGCTGCGGCTGCGCGTGCGCGTGGAGAACACCGGCTCGGACAGCGACGGGGAAGGCGTCCGGGACACCGCGCTGCGCACCTCGTTGATCGCCGCGCACACCGTGCTGGCGCTGTCCGACGGGGTGTTCCTGTCCATGACCGATCCGCCGGAGTGGGCGGCCCCGGCCGTCCGGGCCTGCGTGAACGAGCACGTGTGGCCGGTGCTGGCCGGCGACCGGGCGCATCCGGACGTGGTGCTCTGCTCACCGATCATCCTGGAGGACTTCCCGGAGATCGCCCCGGAGAGCCCGAACCAGCTGTTCGACGGGCTGGAGAACGACGAGATCCTCACCCTGCGCACCATGGTGCTGACCGACGAGGAGAAGCGGGAGGCGCGGGCCACCGACCCCCGGGTGGCGCACCTGGTGGACGCGGTGGACTCGATGCCGCCGGAGATCTTCGAGCGGCTGCACGGCGCGATCCGGTCGATGAAGCCGGCGTCCGGTCCGACGTCGTTCGAGGCGGCCGGGACGGCGTTCGACGGGGTGCCCACCTTCGGTCAGGTCTACGACCGGATGCCGGACGAGATCCCGACCATCCACACGCCCGGTGGGGGCGACCCGACCGACACCGGCGGCCGGCCCTGGTGGGACCCCGGCGCGGACGCCTCGGTGGACCCGGAGACCGACTCGGTGCTGGTCGGCGGGCACCGGGTGGCCCGCGGTACCCGGGTGGTGCTGCACCCCAACGGGCGGGCGGACGCGCAGGACCTGTTCCTGGCCGGGCGCCCGGCCACGGTGCAGGCGGTGCTGCACGACGTGGACGGCGACGTGCACCTGGCGGTCAGCATCACCGACGACCCGGCGGCGGAGTTCCAGGCCGCGCACGGCCGCTACCGCTACTTCCGCCCCGACGAGGTGGAGGTGACCCCGTGAGTGAAAAAGACCGCTATAGCGATCATTTGCACTCACGGGTGCTGGTGGCGGGGATCGGCAACGTGCTGATGTCCGACGACGGGTTCGGGGTGGAGGTCGTCCGGGCCCTGACCGCCCCCGGGGAACCCCCGCTGCCGGACGGGGTGGAGCTGGTGGACATCGGCATTCGCGGCATGCACCTGGCCTACCAGCTGCTGGACGGCTACTCCGGGCTGCTGCTGATCGACGCGTGCACGCGCGGCGGCGAGCCCGGGGAGCTGTACCTGCTGGAGCACGACCTGTCCGCGCACGAGCACCCGGCCGGGGTGCCGGAGGCGCACGGGATGACCCCGGACGCGGTGCTGGCGCTGCTGGCCTCGCTGGCCACCGCGGCCGGGCTGGAGCCGACCGCCGGGCTGCGCCGGGTGCTGGTGCTGGGCTGCGAGCCGGCCGATGTCGCCGACGGGATGGGGTTGTCCGCCCCGGTGGCGGCGGCCGTGCCGAAGGCGGCGCGCGCGGTGCGCAAGGTACTCGCCGAACACCTGACCCTCGACGCCACGGGGAGCTGACATGTGCCTGGGGATTCCCGGAGAGATCGTCGAGATCCTGGCCGACCGGGAGGACTTCGCCCTGGTCAGCGTGGCCGGGGTGAAGCGGGTGGTGAACATCGGGCTGCTCACCGAGGACGAGGAGCAGCTGGCCGCCGGGGACTGGATCCTGATCCACGTCGGGTTCGCCCTGGCCAAGATCGACGAGGCGGAGGCGGCGCACTCGATCAAGATGCTGGAGGGCATGGGCCAGGCCTACGCCGACGAGCTGATCGCGCTCGCCCAGTCCGAATCGGCCCAGTTCGAATCGGCCCAGTTCGAATCGGCCCGGCCGGAGGCGAGCAAGCCGTGAGATACGTCGACGAGTTCCGGGACGCGGAGAAGGCCCGGGTGCTGTCCGCCCGGATCGCCGCGCTGTGCGAGCCCGGCCGGCACTACAAGTTCATGGAGGTGTGCGGCGGGCACACCCACACCATCTACAAGCACGGCCTGGAGGACTACCTGCCGGAGACGGTGTCGCTGGTGCACGGCCCGGGCTGCCCGGTGTGCGTGATCCCGATGGGCCGTCTCGACGACGCCATCGCCATCGCCGAGCACCCCGACGTGATCATGACGACGTTCGGGGACATGATGCGGGTGCCCGGCGGGCGGGGCTCGTTCTACGACGCCAACGCGGCCGGGGCGGACATCCGGATGGTGTACTCGCCGCTGGACTCGCTGAAGATCGCCCGGGCCAACCCGGACAAGCGGGTGGTGTTCATGGCCATCGGGTTCGAGACCACCGCGCCGTCCACCGCGATGACCGTGCTGCGCGCGGCCGCCGAGAAGCTGGACAACTTCTCCATCTTCTGCAACCACGTGACGATCATCCCGGCGATCAAGGCCATCCTGGACTCCCCCGACCTGCGGCTGGACGGCTTCATCGGCCCCGGGCACGTGTCCACGGTGATCGGCTGCCGGCCCTACGAGTTCATCGCCCGGGAGCACGGCAAGCCGCTGGTCTGCGCCGGGTTCGAGCCGCTGGACATCCTGCAGTCGGTGTTCATGCTGATGACCCAGCTGCGCGAGGGCCGGGCCGAGGTGGAGAACCAGTACGCCCGGGTGGTCCCCTACGACGGCAACCCGAAGGCGCTGCGGGTGATCGGCCGGACCATGCGGCTGCGGCCGTACTTCGAGTGGCGCGGGCTGGGGTTCATCGCCCAGTCGGCGCTGGAGGTGCGCGAGGAGTACGCGGCGTTCGACGCGGAGCGGATCTTCTCCGTGCCCGGGGTCCGGGTGGCCGACCCGAAGGCCTGCCAGTGCGGGGAGGTGCTCAAGGGCGTGCTCAAACCGTGGGAGTGCAAGGTGTTCGGCACGGCGTGCACGCCGGAGACGCCGATCGGCACCTGCATGGTCTCGTCCGAGGGCGCGTGCGCGGCGTACTACAACTTCGGCCGGTTCACCCGGGAACGGGTGAAGGAGGCGACCCGCGCATGACGTCACAGGATCTGGGGATGCCCCGGCAGGCCACCTGGGCCGAGGAGGCGGTCCGGGAGGCCGAACGCGACGCCCACCTGCCGGGCGCCGAGCACCGCACCCGCCAGCAGCAGGTGCTCGACCGCATCGACCGGGCCCGGGCCCGCAAGCCCCGGGTGAAGGAGCCGCGGATCACCCTGGCCCACGGCGCCGGCGGCAAGGCCACGCACAACCTGATCGACGCGATCTTCCTGGAGGCCTTCCGCAACCCGGAGCTGGAACGGCTCTCGGATGCGGCGGGCCTCTCCGTGGGCGCCGAGCGGCTGGCCTTCACCACCGACTCCTACGTGGTGTCCCCGCTGTTCTTCCCCGGCGGCGACATCGGCGCGCTCGCGGTGAACGGCACGGTCAACGACCTGGCCATGTCCGGCGCCACCCCGCTGGTCGTCTCGGCCGCGTTCATCCTGGAGGAGGGCTTCCCGGTCGACGACCTGCGCCGGATCGTCGCCTCGATGGCGGCGGCCGCCGAGGCCGCGGACGTGCGGATCGTCACCGGGGACACCAAGGTGGTGCAGCGCGGCAAGGGCGACGGCTGCTACATCAACACCGCCGGCATCGGCGTGCTGAATCGCGGCGCCCGGCTGGACGCGGCGAACGCCCGGCCGGGGGACGCGGTGCTGGTGTCCGGGCCGATCGGCGACCACGGCATCACCGTGATGCTGGCCCGGGGCGAGCTGGACATCGTCGCCGACCTGGAGTCCGACTGCGCGCCGCTGCACTCACTGGCGGCGGCGTTGCTGGACGCCGTGCCGGCCACCCGGATGCTGCGCGACGCCACCCGGGGCGGGGTGGCCACCATCCTCAACGAGGTCGCGGCGGCGTCCGGGGTGGCCGTGGTGGTCGACGAGCAGGCGGTGCCGGTGCGGCCCGAGGTGCAGGGCGCCGGGGAGCTGCTGGGCATCGACCCGCTGTACGTGGCCTGCGAGGGCCGGTTCGTCGCGGTGGTCCCCGGCGAGGACGCCGACGCCGCCCTGGCCGCGCTGCGCGCCCGCCCGGACGGGGCCGACGCCGCGATCATCGGCCGGGTGGTGGACGACCCGCCGGGGCTGGTGCTGCTCAAGACCACCTTCGGCGGCACCCGGATCGTGGACATGCTGGTCGGCGACCCCCTCCCCCGGATCTGCTGATGCACGAGCTGTCCGTGGCGGAGAGCATCGTCGGGGCCGTCCACGAGAAGCTCGGCGACACCCGGGTCCGCCGGGTGCTGGTGCAGGTGGGCCGGCTGTCCGGGGTGGTGCCGGACGCGCTGACGTTCTGCTGGGAGCTGGCCACCACCGGCACCTCCCTGCAGGGCGCGGCGCTGGACATCGAGTCGTCCTCGGGCCGGGGCCGCTGCCGGGTCTGCCACGCCGAGTTCGACACCGGCGAGTTCGTCGCGCTGTGCGAGTGCGGCAGCGTGGACGTGGAGGTGATCGGCGGGCGGGAACTGCGGATCAGACAGGTGGAGGTGGTCTGAGTGTGCGCGACCTGCGGATGCTCCGGCGGCGCGGTCCGGGTGGTCGACCCGGCCGCGTCCCACGGGCACGGCCACGGCCACTCGCACGACCACCCGCACGACCATGACCACCCGCACGACGACGCCGACCGCACGCACACGATCGCCTTCGAGCAGGCGGTGCTGGCCAAGAACGACGACCTGGCCGCCGCCAACCGCCGCCGGCTGGCGCAGCGCGGCATCGTCGCGCTGAACCTGATGAGCAGCCCCGGCGCCGGCAAGACCACCCTGCTCACCCGCACGATCAGCGACCTGACCGCGTCCCTCGGCCCGCTGCCCGTCTCGGTCGTCGAGGGCGACCAGGAGACCCTGCTGGACGCCGAACGCATCTCCGGCACCGGGTGCCGGGTGGTACAGATCAACACCGGCTCCGGCTGCCACCTGGACGCCGCCATGGTGGACCGGGGGCTGCGCGCCCTGGACCCGCCGGAGCGGTCGGTGGTGTTCATCGAGAACGTCGGCAACCTGGTCTGCCCGGCGCTGTTCGACCTCGGCGAGGCCGCGCGGGTGGTGATCGCCTCCACCACCGAGGGCGAGGACAAGCCGCTGAAGTACCCCCAGATGTTCGCCGCCGCCGACCTGGTGCTGCTCAACAAGGTCGACCTGCTGCCGTACCTGGCCTTCGACGTCGAGGCCTGGCTGGCCGGGCTGCGCCGGGTGAACGCGGACGCGCCGGTGCTGCGGCTGTCCGCCACCGCCGGGGACGGCCTGGACGGCTGGTACGAGTGGCTGCGCGGATGCGTCGCCGGGGTCGGTTCCGGATCTGGGACCGAAGCCGGGGCCGGGGGGCGTCCGGTGGGGTGAACGGCCCGACCGCGCCGGCCGCCGTGCCGTACGTGGTCCCGGCCGAGGACCGGGCGGCGTTCCTGGGCTGCCGGCGGGCCTGGGACCTCGGCGCCCGGGAACGCGGCAACCACCGGCGCGCGACCGTCCCCGAGCCGGCGGACCGCGGGGCGGCGCTGCGCCAGGCGCTTGCGGTGTACTACTTCCCCGGCATGTGGGACTGGCAGCCGGGGATGGTGCTGCGCCTGGTCCGGATGGCCTACCTGGACGAGCTGAGCGCCCAGCGGGACCGCTACCTGCGGGCCCACCACCTCACCGAGCTGGACCCGGACGCCGACCGGACGTGGACCGAGGCCCGGGACGAGGGCCTGGCGCTCCTGGAGCACTACTTCGCCTGGGCGCCCGAGGTGGACGAGCTGTCGCCGGTCCTGGTCGGCGGGGAGTTCGACATCCAGGTGCCCGATCCGGCCGAGCCCGGACGCGGGATGGTCGCCCCGGGCGGCCGCGCGGTGCACTACCGCGACCGGATCGACCTGCTGGTGCTCGACGCCGCGGACGGTTTCTGGATGGTCGAGCACCGGGTGCGGCCGGGCCCGTTCCCCGAGCCCGACGTGCTGCGGCTCAGCGAACGCTGCCTGTCCTGGGTGTTCGCCTGGGAGCTGTTCCATCCCGGGATGCGGATCGAGGGGACGGTGTACAACGAGCTGCGGGACGACGGTTCGGCGGCGCCCCGGGCACCCGTGCGGCCCCGGCGGCGGGGTGGGGTCGCGCAGAACCGCGGCGGGTCGGCGGCCGGGCCGCTCGACCCGGGAGAATCGGAGCCTATGGTGGTGCGGAACGAGGTGTTCCGGCGGGTGGTGGTGCCCCGGTCCCGGGTGGAGCTGCGGCGGTTCGGCGAGCGGCTGGCCGCGCAGGTCCGGGAGATGGCCGCGCCGGAGGTGACCGTCGACCCCCGCCCGGCGGTGTCACGCTGCGCGCGCTGCGAGTTCCGACCACCCTGTACCAGCATGAACCTCGGCGAGGATCCGGCCGGCCTGCTGGCCGCCGGGTACGTCCAGCGTGGGCACGACCCGACCCCCGGCCGGCTGGGCGGCGGCACCTGGTCCACCGGCCGCGGCGCCCGGCCACCCGGTTTCGGCGGATGACCCGCTACCTGCTGACCGGCACGGTGACGGTCACCGCCCGGTCCACCCTGCACGACATCGACGCGCACGCCCCCGGCCTCACCGGCCGGCTGGACGCGGCGGTCTCCGGATCGGAGCTGGAGGTCGCGGGCGCCTACCTGGAACTGCCGGCCGGCCAGATCACCGGGGACAACGCGCTGCTCACCCGGGAGATCGTCAAGCGGCTGGAGCCCGATCGGTACCCGCTGATCCGCGCCGACATCACCGCCGTGGAACCCGCCGAGGCCGGCCGGCACCCGGTACACGGCGAGCTCGACCTGCACGGCGTGCGCCGCCCGGTGTCCGGCTCGGCGATCATGCGGGCCCGGCCGGACGGGACGCTGCGGGTCGACGGCCGGGTGCTGCTGGACATCCGCGGTTTCGGGCTGCGGACGCCGGGCATGTTCGGGGTCCGGGTGCGCTCCCAGGTCGACGTCCGCCTGCGCATCGTGGCCACCCCGGAGGCGCCCTAACCCGCTGGGCCGTCGCCGGCGGCCGACCTACGCTGCGTCCGGTGAGCGACCCGATCTACGCCGACGCCCGGCTGGCCCCGGTCTACGACGCCTTCGAGGGCGACCGAGCCGACCTCGACCCCTACCTCCGGCTGGCCGACGAACTCGACGCCCGCCGGATCGTCGACCTGGGCTGCGGCACCGGATGCCTGGCCCTGGCGCTGGCCACCCCCGGGCGCACGATCACCGCGATCGACCCGGCGAACGCGTCCCTCGCCGTCGCGCGCGGCAAGCCCGGCGCCGCGGGCATCACCTGGATCGAGGGCGACGCCACCGCCATCCCACCCGGCCTCGACGCTGACCTGGTCACGATGACCGGGAACGCGGCCCAGGGCGTACTGACCGACCGGGCGTGGCGGGCCACCCTCCGACACGTGCACACCGCGCTGATCCCCGGCGGAGCGTTCGTCTTCGAGACCAGACGACCCGAACGGCGGGCCTGGCTGGAGTGGGCCGACCCGGCCCCGGTGACCGCGGACGTCCCGGGGATCGGGCCGGTCGAGCGACGGCTCGAGCTCACCGCCGTCGAGCTGCCCTACGTGTCCTTCCGCTTCACCTACCGCTTCCTGGCCGACCACACGACGTCGACCTCCGACTCCACCATCCGCTTCCGCGACCGGAGCGAGGTCGAGGAAGACCTGCGCGCGGCCGGCTTCACCGTCACCGAGGTCCGCGACGCCCCCGACCGCCCCGGCCGCGAGTTCGTCTTCATCGCCGAGCCCGCCCAGGACTGAGCCGGCCACCCCAACCTGGTGGTCATTTCGGTCAACCTCCCCAGCTCTCATGATCAACTCAACCTGGCGGTCATTTCGATCGACCAGAACGACCACCAGGTTGAACTCGGCGGCGGGCAACGTGGCTGAGCGGACGGGGCTGAGCGGACGGGGCTGAGCGGACGGGGCTGAGCGGACGGGGCTGAGCGGGCGGGCTCAGTAGACAGGGGTCAGTGGCCTTGCGCGACGGCGACGACGACCTGGCCGAGGCTGATCCCGGCGTCGTTGGGCGGCACCCGGGCGTGGGTGAGCACGGCGAACCCGTCGGCCTCCAGGCGGGCGCGCAGGCCGCCCAGCAGCAGCGCGTTCTGGAACACCCCGCCGGAGAGGGCCACGGTGTCCAGCCCGGTGCGCGCCCGCGCGGCGCCGGCGGCCCGGGCCAGCAGGTCAACCAGCCCGGCGTGGAACCGGGCCGCGACCAGCGGGGCGTCCCGGCCGGCGGCGAGGTCGTCGAGGACGCCGCCGACCAGGTCGGTGCCGCGCAGCAGGGTCCCGTCCAGCCGGGCCGGGTAGCCGCCTTCGGCCGGGAGGCCGGCCGGCCCGGTGTGCCGCCAGGCCAGTTGCTCCAGCTCGACGGCGGCCTGGCCCTCGTAGTTGACCCGGTCCCGCACCCCGAGCAGCGCGGCCACCGCGTCGAACAGCCGTCCGGTGCTGCTGGTCAGGGGTGTGTTGACCTCACCGGCCAGCAGCGCGCCGAGCTGCGCCCAGCGGAGCCCCTGCCGCTCGGCCAGCCCCGGCGGCGGCTCCCGACCGGCCGCCGCCAGGTACGCCGCCGCCATCCGCCACGGCTCCCGCACGGCCGCCGCCCCACCGGGCATCGGCACCGGCTCCAGGTGCGCCAGCCGCTCGAACCCGGCGAGCGAGACCGTCAGCACCTCCCCGCCCCAGAGCTGCCGGTCGCAGCCGTAGCCCAGGCCGTCGCAGGCGATCCCGATCACCGAGCCGTCCGTCCAGCCGTTGTCGGCCAGGCAGGACGCCAGGTGGGCATGGTGGTGCTGCACCCCGAGCAGCTCCACCCCGTGCTCCTCGGCCTGGGCGTGCGCGTACTTGGTGGACAGGTACTCCGGGTGCAGGTCGTGCACCAGGAGCTCGGGGTCGGCGTCGAACAGCGTCCGGAAGTGCTCGATCCCGGTCGTGTACGAGCGCAGCGTCTCGTAGTTCTCCAGGTCGCCGATGTGGTGGGAGAGGAACGCGTGGCCGCCCCGGGCCAGGCAGAAGGTGCTCTTCAGCTCGGCGCCGCAGCCCAGCATCGGCCGCCGGGCGGGCCGGGTCAGGCGCAGCGGTTCCGGGGCGTACCCGCGGGATCGGCGGACCGGGATGACCCGACCGCTGATCACCCTGATCACCGAGTCGTCGGCCCGGACGTGGATCGGCCGGTCGTGTGTGAGGTAGCCGTCGGCGATCCGACGCAGCCGCTGCACGACCTCGGTGTCCTGGTACGCGATCGGCTCGTCGGAGACGTTCCCACTGGTCAGGACGATAGGCTCGGCGACGACGTCCATCAGCAGATGGTGCAGCGGGGTGTACGGCAGCATCACCCCGAGGCTGGTATTACCTGGTGCTACCTGGGTAGCAAGCCGGGTAGTAGCTGGTGGCATACGGCGGGGCAACACCACGATCGGCCGATGGCGGGAGCGCAGCAGCCCGGCGGCGGGGCCGTCGTCCGGGCCGACCTCGACGAGCTCCCGCGCGGCGGCCAGGTCGGCGACCAGGACGGCGAACGGCTTGTCCTCCCGGTGCTTGCGGGCCCGCAGCGTGGCCACCGCCGCCTCCCCCACGGGCCCGCCGGCCAGCGCGGCCAGGTGGAACCCGCCGAGCCCCTTGATCGCCAGCACCGCGCCGTCCCGGAGCAGCCCGGCGGCGGCGACGATCGGGTCGGTCGGATCCGGCCGGGCCCGGCCGTCGACACCGCCGTCCGCACCGCCGCCCCACGGGCGGCCATCGGCACCGCCGCCCCACGGGCGGCCATCGGCACCGAGCAGCGTCAGGGTCGGGCCGCAGTCCGGGCAGCAGGTGGGCTGGGCGTGGAACCGCCGGTCGGCCGGGTCGTGGTACTCCCGGGCGCAGGCCGGGCACATCGGGAAGCCCGCCATCGTGGTGGCCGGCCGGTCGTAGGGCACCCCGGTCACGATGGTGAACCTCGGCCCGCAGTTGGTGCAGTTGACGAACGGGTAGCGGTACCGGCGGTCGGTCGGGTCGCGCAGCTCGGCCAGGCAGTCGTCGCAGGTGGCGGTGTCCGGGGAGATCAACGTAGCGGCCCGGCCGGCGCTGGCGCTGGGCACGATGACGAACCCGACCGCCCCGGTCGCCGGGACCTCGCGGGTGCTGACCCGCTCCACGGTGGCCAGCGGCGGCGGATGCCGCTCGAGCTCACCGACCAGCTTGCCGACCGGCCCCGGCTCCCCCTCCACCTCGACGAACACCCCGCGCTCGTCGTTGCCGACGAACCCGACCAGCCCGAGGCCCTCGGCCAGCCCGTGCACGAACGGCCGGAACCCGACCCCCTGCACGATGCCGGTCACCCGGACCCGCACGCGGATCACGGCCCGTCCGCTCCCGGAGCCGGGCCAGGGCCGGCCAGCACATGCTGCACCAGCTCCCACAGCACGTGGTAGGTCGTGGTCTGGGCCTCCTGGATGCGGTGCACCGAGTCCGACGGCATCACGAACAGGAAGTCGATCTCACCGCGGGCCGCCGCCTCGGCCATCGCGCCGCCGGAGTACCCGGCCAGGCCGACGGTGAGCAGGCCCCGGCGGCCGGCCTCGGCGAAGCCGCGCAGCACGTTGGCCGAGCCGCCGCTGGTGGACAGCCCGAACGCGATGTCCACCGGGCGTCCGGCCGCCGCGATCTGGCGGGCGAACACCACGTCGAACGACACGTCGTTGGCCAGTGCGGTGATGGTGGCGACGTCGGCGCTCAGCGCCATGGCCGGCAGGGCGGCGGCCGTCGGTTCCGGGCTCAGGAACAGGGCGGCCACGGCGGCGGCGTCGGTGCTGCTGCCGCCGTTGCCGAAGGTCAGCAGCCGTCCGCCGGCCGCGAACCGGTCGGCCATCGCGGCGGCGCACTCGCCCAGCCGTGCGGCGTCGGCGGCGACGACCGCCCGCCGGACGTCCTGGATCTGCGCGACCTTGGCCCGGGTGGACGCCGCGACCTCGGCCAGCACCTGGTCGAGCCCCGCCACCCGGTCGTCCGCGCCGTCCGCGTCGTCGTAGAGGAACGGGTAGAGCGACTCGACACTCACGGACGCACCGTCGCGATCGCCTCGCCGGCGTGCACCAGCACGGTGTCCCCCTCGGCCGCCTCGACCAGGGCCACGCTGATCTCCTCCTCGGTGCCGGCCGGGGTGCGGACCAGGGCCAGGTCGTCCGCCCGGAGTTCCACGATCACGACCGGGACGGCCTGGTCGGAGCAGGTGATGCAGACATCGCCGGTGCAGTCCGGGCCGAACCGCACTCCCTCGCTGCGCTCGGTCGGCGCTTCGCTGGGCGACTGTGACATTGGTTCGCTCGCAAGCTCGCTCACCGGGGCACCCCGGACCGGTCGGACCACTCGGCGAACACGTGCACCAGCTCCCACAGCAGGTGGTAGGTGGTCACCTGCACCTCCTTGACCACCCTCGGGTCGGCCGAGGGCACGGTGAACTGGTGCTCCGCGACATCGGGGCCGGAGGGGCCGGACGGGCCGAACAGGCCGACGGTGAGCAGCCCGGCCCGCCGCGCCACCCGCAGGGCGTCGGTCACCGGGCCGGCCCCGGGCAGGTCGGTGGAGACGCCGAGCGCGATGTCCGCCGGCCCGCCCAGCACGCCGACCTGGGCGGCCAGGTCCGGTCCGGGCAGCGCGAACGCCGGCAGCGCCCGCTTCCCGACGATCACCGGATGCACGAACTCCACGACGATGTGCGCCGCGTCGCAGCTCGACGGGCCGTCACCGAACACGACCAGCCGGCCGCCGGAGGCGAACCGCACGGCCATCGCGTGGCAGGCCAGGGCGATCGCGTCCGCGTCAGCCGCCAGTGCGCTGGCGGGGCGGTCGCGGCGGGCGAACGCCTCGGTCGCCCGGGTCGCCGGTGCCTCCACCGGCTGTGCCGCTGCCATGGCCGTTCCTTCCGTTCCCCCTCGATCCACCGACCGGAGCCGGCATCGGAGCCGCCGCGTACGTCCGCGAACCGTTGGTCCCCGCCCCGTTCGTCGTCGCCGCGCAGCCGACCAGGAGCTCGTACCGGTGCCGGAACAGGTGCAGCGTGCGGTGGGTCTGCTCCAGGACATCGGCCTGCCGGTCCAGGGTGGCCACCCCGAGCGTGGTCAGCCGGTAGGTGCGCCGGGCCGGGCCGGCGTCCGAGGCCTCCCAGCTCGACCGGACCATGCCGGCCTTCTCCAGGCTGCGCAGCGCCCGGTACACGACTCCGGCGTCGCCGTCCACGGCATGCAGCTCACGCAACCGGTCGATCAGGTCGTAGCCGTGGTCGGAACGTTCGCGCAGCAGCAACAGCAGGCATGGCTGGATGAAGTTCCGAGGCTCGTACTCGGCCATGTGGTGCCCCCGTGGTGGGATACACCGATGCTCGCACCTTGTGAGTCCGCTCACAAGAACGTTCCGGCAACGGTCCGGGTTGCCCCAGGCGGCCGGTGCCGAGATCAGCCTTTCGGCCGCCCGTAGCCCTCCAGCGAACGGCCGTAGCGCTGCGCCGTGGCGGCGGTGACCACCACGGCGTCCTTGTCCTCGGCGGCGGAGCGCTCCAGCACGGTCAGCGGCTCGGGCACCGCGGCCTTGAGCGCGGCGTAGACGTCGTCGGCGCCGGTCTGCTCGGCGTTGCGGTCGATGTACTGCAGCAGCACCCCGGTGTAGTCCGGCACCAGGTCGATCGACCCGTCGCGCAGGCTGGGGAAGTACAGCTCCCGGCTGCCGATGCCGAACTTGCGGGTGACCGCGAAGCCCTTCAGCTCGAGCACCTGGGCGTAGATCTCGGCCAGCACCCGGCTCTCCGGGAAGTTCGCCGAGCCGATCGCCACCGGACCGGCGGATCCGGCCGGCGCGGGGTCGGTGAGCAGGCCGTTCTCGGTGAGCCAGGCCTTGGCCACCGGGCCGACGTCCGGCTTGTCCGGCGCGGCGAGCCGGCCGTTCAGCGCGATCAGCCCGGCGGTGGTGAGCTTGGCCGACACGGCGTTCAGCGCGGCGGTGGCGTCCGGCGTGGCCTTCGCCTTGTTGATCAGGGGGACGACGTTCTGCGCGGCGAAGTTGTTCCTCGGGTCGTCCAGGACGACGAACCCCTTCGCGGTGATCGTCGGGTCGGTGGTGAACAGGTCGGCGGCGCCGATCGTGCCGTCCTCCAGCGCCTTGACCGTCAGCGGGCCGCCGGCGTCCAGGGCGCGGAAATCCTTGAAGTCGCAGCCGTAGGTCTGGCTGAGGCCGGGCAACCCGTCGGCCCGCTTCTGGAACTCCGGCGGCCCGCCGAACACCAGCTGCGAGCAGGGCGTGTCGCCCCCGGGCCCGGAGCCCCCGCACGCGGTGAGCGCGATCAGGGCGGTCGCGGCGAGGCCGGCGGACAGGTACCTGCGTGCGTTCATGACGTCACCTTCGATGGACGGACTCGGACGGGTTCGGGGCGCAGGCCGGGTGAGACCAGGCGCCGTTGCACGACGGCCAGCAGACCCTCCACGACCAGCGCCAGCAGCACGACCAGTACGGCCCCGGCGGCGGCCTGCGCGGTGTCCCCCTGGGCCAGGCCGTCGACCAGGTACCGGCCCAGGCCGCCGAAGGTCACGTAGGCGGCGACCACGGCCGTGGCGATCACCTGCAGGGTCGCCGAGCGCAGGCCGGAGAACATCAGCGGCAGCGCGTTCGGCAGCTCCACCCGCAGCAGCACCTGCGACTCGCGCATGCCCATGCCCCGGGCGGCGTCCACCACGCCCTCGTCGACGTTGCGGATCCCGGCGTAGGTGCCGGCCAGCAGCGGCGGGACGGCCAGCACGGCCAGCGCCACCACCACCGGCAGCAGGCCGATGCCGACGGCCAGCACCAGCAGGGTGAGCAGGCCCAGCTCGGGCAGCGCGCGCAGCCCGTTGGCGAAGCCGACGACCAGGAACCCGCCGCGCCGGGTGTGCCCGACCAGCGCGCCCAGCGGCACCGCGATCAGCACGGCGACCAGCAAGGCCAGCGCGCTGTACTCCAGGTGCTGGGCCAGCCGGGCCGGGACGC
>JAESFN010000824.1_pt1 | contig 20158 bp, 21 predicted proteins | sample 9269411 | NCBI WGS metagenome assembly JAESFN01 (sample SAMN14505399, study PRJNA617100) | algae metagenome | isolation source: Iphinoe sp. HA4291-MV1 and co-occurring heterotrophs from trail next to... | place: USA: Maunawili Falls, Hawaii | collected 2009-07-25
CCCCTCCCACCAGCCTTTCGGCTGGTCCCCCCTCCCCCGTAAACGGGAGAGGGATTCCCGACTGCCAGCCCGGTGCCTAAACCGTCGCCTCCAGCCTACCCGCCGCGATGATCCGCTCGAGGAACTTTTGCGTCCGCGGGTTTTCCGGTTTCGAGAACAGCTGGTGCGGGTTGCCCTGTTCGACGATGCGGCCGCTATCGAGGAAGCAGACGCGGTCGGCGACGTCGCGGGCGAAGCCCATTTCGTGGGTGACGATCACCATGGTCATGCCGCTCGATTTCAGGTCGCGGATGATCTTCAGCACTTCGCCGATCAGTTCGGGATCGAGCGCTGCCGTCACCTCGTCGAGCAGCAGCACGTCGGGTTCGGTGGCGAGCGAGCGGACGATGGCGACGCGCTGTTGCTGGCCGCCCGAGAGCTGTTCCGGATAGGCCTTGGCATATGGCCCGAGGCCGAACAGTTCGAGCAGCTTCAGCCCGGCCGCCTCGGCCTCGCGGCGATCGCGACCATGGACGCGGATCGGCGCCAGCGTGATGTTTTCCAAGACGGTCATATGCGGGAAGAGGTTATAGGCCTGGAAGACGATGCCGACGCGCTTGTAGAGGCCGGTGCGGCCAAAGCTCTCGTCATAGATATCGACCCCGTCGAGCCGCACCGTGCCTTCGTCGAACTCGGTGAGCCCGTTGATGCAACGGAGCAGGGTGGACTTGCCGGAGCCCGAGGCGCCGATCAGGCACACCACTTCGTGCGGTGCGATGGTGAGGTCGACCGCGTCCAGCACTTGGCGCTCGCCATAGAACTTGGTGAGCTGTTCGATTTCGATGCGGTTCATTACCGGGCACCCTGGAGGCGGCGTTGCCGGTCGCGGCGTTGCAGGTGATCGGTCAGGCGCGCCAGCGGAATGGTGGCGAGCAGGAACAGGATCGCGGCGACGACGAGCGAGGAATAGTTGAAGGTGCGGGCAGTGTAGATCTGCGCCTCGCGCACCGCGTCGCGGACGCCGAGCACCGAGAGCAGCGCCACGTCTTTCTGCAATGCGACGACGAGGTTCAGCATGGCCGGCACGACGTTGCGCAGAGCCTGCGGCAGGATGGCGTAGCGCAGGGTCTGCCACTGGGTAAGGCCGAGCGCCTTGGCGGCCATGCCCTGGCCCTCATGCACCGCCTCGATGCCGGAGCGATAGACCTCGGTGGCGTAAGCCGAATAGGAAAGGATCAGCGCCACGCCGCCCCAGAACAGCCCCTCCTTGGGTAGGCCGGGGAGGTTGAGCGCCGGAATGCCGAAACCGAACAGCAGCACCAGCAGCAGCGCCGGCAGGCCGCGGAACAGATCGACATAGACGATGGCGAAGACGCGCAGCGGGGCGAACCAGGGCCCGCCCATGGCGCGGAAAATCGCCAGCACCAGCGCCCAGATGCCGATGCAGACGAGACTGATCAGCCAGATCTGCAGCGAAACGAGGAAGCCGCGGGCAACGCCCGGCGCCGCTTCCATCATGGCGTCGATGGAAAAGAACTGGTTCTGGATGCGCGGCCATTGCTCGGCCGAGCCGACGAAGTAAGCGATGGCGCCGAACACCACGACGACGCTGACCAAACTAATAAGGACCGGCGCGAGCCGGTCCTTGAGAGCGATCTGCCGGCGTCCCTTGCCGGGTCGTCTTGTCATTGCGTGATCTCGGGAATGCTCGGATCGGCGATCAGGTACTTCTTGGCCAACTCGTCGATGGTTCCCTTGGACTTGAGCGCGGCGAGACCTTCGTTGATCCACGGCACGATCGGGTTCTCGTAAGCAAAGAGCAGGCCGAGACCTTCGTCCTTGGGGTCCTTGGGCAGGATCGCGGTGATCTTGGCCTCCGGTACCTGACAGCACGTGGCATAGAGCGCCGTCGGCAGCGCCGCGACGGTGGCGTCGATCTGGCCACCCTGCAGCGCCTGGAACACGCCGGCCTGGTCGTCGAACACAGCGGCATCGGCAATACCGAGCACGTTGGTCACGTAGTCGAAATCGGTGGTGCCGACGGCAACGCCCCACTTGGCCGCCTTCAGGTCGGCAAAGCTCTTGGCGCTCGCCACGGTCGAGGCCGGGAGCGCGATCACGGCCTTGTCGGACTGGTAGTAGACATCGGAGAAGGTCGCGACCTTGGCGCGATCCGGGGTCACCGAGATCTGCTGGATCGAGAAATCATAGGCCTTCGGGCCCGGCGCGATGGCGCCGTCGAAGGTCACGTCGACCCAGACCACATCTTCCTTCTTGAAGCCGAGCTCGGTGGCCAGCGCATAGACCAGCGCCGCCTCGAAGCCTTCGCCGGCTTCCGGGTTGTTGTCGAGCACCCATGGCGGATAGCTTGGCTCGGAGGTCGAGACGGTGAGCTTGCCCGGCGTGAACAGCCGCGGATCGTTGGGAGTCTTTTCCTGCGCCAGGACCGGCGTGACGACCATCGCCATCACGGCCAGCAGCGCAACAGTCAGCAGATTGTGCTTGTGAGCCATCTTCACTCTCGTGTTTCCGCCCGGCGGGTGACGAAAAATGCCCCATCCCCCGAGCCCCGCCGGGGAATTTAGCGACAATCCGGCGCGACGCCAGCCATAGAATTGCAGAGATTCACGGCGGCGGGAAAGTTCGTTGCATTTGCAATGAGTTGCGGGGAATGGGGGAGGCTGGTCCTGCGGGCTGGCCCACGCCGATTGCCCCAACCACGATGTCATCCCAGCGAAAGCTGGGACCCATCCATCCACCTGCGCGAAAGGTGAGTTGGGTCCCAGCTTTCGCTGGGATGACACCGGTGGGGAGGCGAGACGGACGATCATCTTGGCTATGCACACTGATGGTTTAGCCGCCCCCTCCACCAGCTTCGCTGGTCCCCCTCCCCCGCCCCGCGGGGGAGGATCACCGAGAGGCCGGTGCTTACGACGCGCTCAGCGCCTCCGTCGGCGCCAGGCGCGCCGCGCGGATCGCCGGATAGAGCCCGGCGATACCGCCGATCAGCAGAGTTGCCGCCATGCCGCCGAGCGGCACCCAGGCCGGGATATCGACCGGCCAGCCTTGCAGCCGCGCATAGCTGATGGTGACGAGGGCGCCGATGGCGACGCCGCTGCCGCCGCCGAGCAGGGCCAGCAGCAGCGCCTCGCCGAAAAACTGCAGCCGGATGTGGCTACGGGTGGCGCCTTGCGAGCGGCGGAGGCCGATTTCGGCGCGGCGCTCCAGCACCGAGATCACCATGGTATTGGCGACGCCGATGCCGCCGACCAGCAAGGCCACGGCGCCGAGCCCAAGCAGCAGGCCGGTGAAGGCGATATCGGCTGCGGCTTCGGCGGCGAGCGCGTCGGAGGGACGGGAGACGTCGACCTCGTTGGGTGCCTCAGGGTTGGCGGTGGCGGCGAGAAGGGGGCGGACGGTGTCGACGGCGTCGGGGTCGGCGCGGACATAGAGCGTCGTGATATCACCGTCGAAATCGAGGTAGCGCTCGCCGGCCGGCCAGCCGATCAGCGCGCTCAGATCGAGCATCGGCACCAGCGAAACCGGTGCGAGAATGCCGACCACGGTGAACCAGCGGCCGCCAAGCCACACCTGTTGGCCGATAAGGCCGCGGCCGATGCCGAGCCGGGCAGCGGCGCGGGCGCCGAGCACCACGGCGGGATAGGTCGAGGTGGCGGCGTTGAGCCAGGAACCGGCGGCGATTGTAGCGCTCAGCGTGTCGAGCAGGTCGAGCCGCGCGGCATAGACGGCGAGGCCGCCCGACTGGCTAGCGGGGATGCGGTTGGAACGGTAGAGCTTGGCATCGGCCAGGACGCCGATGGCGCTCACCTGTTCGACCGCGGGAATGCGGCCCAGCATGGCGATGGACTCGGGTGGCATGGTCGAGGCTTCGCCGAACAGCGAGGTACCGGGGCTGGCGCTGAGCAGGTTGGTGCCGAGTTCGGACAGCAACTGGTTGAGCTGGGCCCGGCTCGAGGTGGAAATGCCGACCACGGCGAGCATCGCGGCAATGCCGATGGCAATGCCGAGCGCCGAGAGCACGACGCGCAGCGGCCGCGCCTTGAGGCCATAGGCGGCGAGGCGGATGATATCGATGGCCAGCAGTTTCGCCGGTTGCAGGGTGCTCATGCCGCCCCCCGCCGTTTGTCCTCGACCAGTTGCCCGTCGCGCATCGTGGCCTGGCGGTCGAAGCGGGCCGCGAGGTCGCGATCGTGGGTGATCACCACCACCGCAGTACCCTGCCGATGCAGCCCGAGCAGCAGTTGCACCACCCCTTCGCCCGAGCTGCTGTCGAGCGCTCCAGTGGGCTCGTCCGCCAGCAGCAGCACGGGCCGGCGGGCCAGAGCGCGGGCGATGGCGGTGCGCTGCTTCTCGCCGCCCGAGAGCTGGTGCGGACGGTGATCGAGCCGGTGCCCAAGGCCGACCTGAACCAGTGCAGCTTCGGCGCGCTCGCGCCGTTCGCGCAGGCCGGTGCCGGTGTAGAGCAGGCCATCGGCGACATTGTCGAGCGCCGAGACCCCCGGCGAGAGGTGGAAATGCTGGAACACGAAGCCGATGCGGTGGGCGCGCAGCGCCGAGAGATCATCGTCCTTGAGGCTGGCGACGTTCAGCCCGTCGATCTCCACGGCGCCGCTGCTGGCACGGTCGAGCGTGCCGATGATGTTGAGCATTGTGGATTTGCCCGAGCCGGAGGGACCGACAATGGCGACGAGTTCGCCACGGGCGATTTCGAGGCTCACCTCGCGCAGCGCAAAGACCCCGCCGGCAAACTGGCGCGAGACGTTGCTGAGCGAGACGATCGAGGCGCTCATCCGGGCACGCTGACGCTCAGGCCCTCGGCGATGCCATCGCCGCTGACTTCGACCCGGGCGGCGGCGAACAGCCCGGTCGTAACCGGCAACAGCGAGGAACCGCCATCGGTGATCAACTCGACGGCGAAGCCGCCTTCGGGGCGGGCGAGCAAAGCCGCAATCGGTACCGAGAGCACATCGTCGCGGCTGTCGCTGGTGAACTCGACATCGACCGAGGCGACTTCGAGCCCGGTAAGCTCGGCCTGGTCGGCGATTTCGATCGTGACCTCGATATTGCCGTCCTGCACCACCGAGCCGACCTCGGAGATCTGGCCGGCCACTTCGCGGTCGTCGGGCAGGGTGACGGTGACGGCGCGGCCGACAGCGGCCAGCCCCTGGTCGGCGACGGCGAGCGGTACCGTCACCAGCTTCTCGGTGCTGGAATAATCGAGGATCGAGCTGCGTTCGGCCGAGGCGGCGAGCAGCGTTTCGCCGACGCTGGCATCGTGCGCCGCGACATGTACCGGCCCTTGAGCAATCACCAGCTGGCTGAGGGTGACGATGCCGGTGGCAGGGAGGCCGGAGGCCGTCTGCCAGGCGCGGACCTGCCGGGCGAGCGGGCCCGTGTAGCCGAGCGCCGCAAGGTTCTCGGCCAGTTGCTCGACATCGGCATTGTCGGCAGCCCGCGCGACCAAAGCTACGTGAGTGTCGCGCAGGGCGTCGCGTTTCACCATGGCGTCGGCAATGGCCACTCGCGCCGCCACGGCGTCGAGCTTTGCTTGAGCAAGATCCCTATTGAGGGTGCGGATGGCTGCGGCAGCGACAGCGCGGGACTTGGCCAGTTCGGCCTCGGCAGCGGCGATCTCAGCGCTCGGCGTCAGCTCGGCAGCCGAGAGTTCGGTGACCCGCGCCAGCCTGGCTGCGGCAACCGCCACGGCACCATTCAGTTCAATGAACTCGGGCAGGACGGGGGCAGGCGCTGTGGCGTCGGCGAGGCGGGCGCTCAGATCGGTGTGCCGGGCTTCGGCATCGGCAAGCCGCTGGGTTTCGAGCTCGAGCGTCAGCTCGGCAGCCGCGACGGCGGCCTCGCTCTGTTCGAGTTCGACCCAGGCCGGAGCATCCGTATCGAAGCGGAGTGTCCGGTGTTGCGGCACCGTGCCGTAGAACAGGATGGCCGGCTGGCCGTCGAGCCCGTACAGCGCTTCGCCGCGCGCGATGGTGGCGCCCACCGGAGCGAGCCCGGTCACCATGGCGGTGCTGCCGGAAAAGCTTGGCCGCAGCGCCGCGAGCTCGCCGTAACCCAGGGTGCCAGTGACGGTTTTGGTGTCGACGAGACGGCCGCGGGTGATCTCGGCCGTCGCGATGGGGAGAGCAGCGGGCGCAGCCGTTGGAGGTGCCGGCTGCAGCAACAGAAACCCCGCGATCGCGACGGCCCCGGCGGCAATGCCGCCGGTAAGCATGGTGCGGAACACGATCATCCGCCGATCATGACCCGGGCGCCGCGGCTCAGCTCACGGCAGGCGCCCATCGCCGCCTTGAGCTTGGGATCATCCGGCCCGGCGCCAATCTTGCCTGCATCGAAGCGGCCGTCAGCGCTGGGATCAGGGAAGCTGGGCACGCCATTGTCGCGCACGCACTGCGCGAGCTTTACGAGGCCCTCGAGCTGCTCGGGCGTGACGCCCTCGTCGCGCAGCCCTTCCGGGGCGAGGTCGCGGCAAGCGGTCGAGGCCTTCTCGAAGCGGGCGGCGCTGCCGGGGGTGATGAGGAAGCGCATGCCCTCGCCGGGCGTCGGGTCGGGGAACTCGGCATAGCCGTTGTCGCGCATGCACTGGGCATAGGCGAGGGCGGCGTCGTCACTGTCGGCAGGGGTTTGGGCGAGGGCGGGGGCGGTGAGGGTGGCGAGCAGGAGGGGGAGTATCAGGGCACGCATCGGGGTCTCCGTCTTGGGCGTGAGACGGGATACGAAACTGGGTGTTGGGTGGGTGTTAGGTGCCATGGAGCTCGATGCCACCTCCCCCTTGATGGGGGAGGCAAGCGAAGCTTGTGAGCGCAGCGAGCTAGCGCAGCTCGTAGGGGGTGGGGGAGGAACTCGGTGCTTGCCGCCGTGGTGGTCGCCAGCGACATGAGTGTCAGTTGTGAGAAGAGGGCCGCACACATCGTGCGCCCTGCCCACCCCCTCCGAGCTGCGCTAGGGCGCTAACGCGCCCAAGCTGCGCTTGCCTCCCCCATCAAGGGGGAGGTGGGCACCGCGGCTGTGGCGGGATCGCGCGTTACGCCCCCGGAAACTTCACCCGTACCACCAGCCCGCCGCCATCGCGTGGCGTCGCCTCGACCTCGCCGCCATGCGTATGGGCGACCGAGCGGACGATCGAGAGACCTAATCCAGCGCCGCGGGTAATCGGCCCGCGCCCCGTACCCGCCAGCCGTTCGGTGGTGGCGAGGCGGCGGAAGGGTTCGAACAGGCTGGGGATTTCGTAGGCGGGAACCACAGGGCCGGTGTTTTCGACCACCAGTTCGACGCCGTTGCCGCTGGTGGTGGTGTGGACGCTGACCCAGCCGTTCTCGGGAATATTGTACTGGATGGCGTTCTCGATGAGGTTCTGGATCAGCCGCTCGAGCAGGAAGGCGTCGCCCATCACGGCAGCGTGGCCGAAGGCGGTGCCGAGCCGGATGCCGGCCCGTTCGGCGATCGGAGTGAGCTCGGCTACGAGGTGCCCGGCGATCTCGCCTAAATCCACCGCATGGAACTCGGCGGCGCGCTGCTCGCCGCTGGCGAGGGTCAGCAGCCCATCGGTCAGCTTCTCATGGCGCTGGTTGACGGCGAGGAGCGTGGTGCCGAGCTGGCGCAGCTTATCGTCTGCGGCAGCATCGAGCAGCGCCACCTCGATCAGCGTGCGGGTGATGGTGAGCGGAGTACGCAGTTCATGGCTGGCATTGGCGACGAAACGGCGCTGGCTGTCGAACGAGCGATCGAGCCGCTCGAGCATCTGGTCGAGCGTGTCGGCAAGATCCTTGATCTCGTCGTTCGGACCGACCAGCGCGATGCGTTCGTGCAGGCTCCGGTCGGCGACGCGGCGCGCCGTGGCAGTGATGTCGCGCAACGGCTGCAGCGCCTGGCCCGCCACCAACCAGCCGATCACCCCGGCCATAATGGTGAGGATGCCGACAAGGATGAACGACACCGCCAGCATGGTGTCGAGCGTGTTGACCCGGGCCTGCCGCACCATGACGCTGATCCGCCCCGCCTCATCCATCAGGTCGCGCGGCGGCAGCACGCCGGGGGCGCCCATCTGGCCCTCGGCGGCCGGGGCGTCATCGCTGACCAGCCGGATGCTGAACTGCCGATCCAGCACCACGCCGAGATAGAGGTAGATGGCGACGATCAGCGCCACGCCGGCAACGAAGAAGGCTCCGGCGTAGAGCAGGCTCAGCCGGGTGCGGATGGTCCAGGGATAGTCGAACAGTTTCATCTGAGCCGATACCCCACGCCCTGCACGGTTTCGATGACCGAGGGTTCACCGAGCTTCTTGCGTACATTCATCACGGTGAAGCGCACCACGCCGGAAAACGGATCGATCTGTTCGTCCCAGGCCTTTTCGAGCAGTTGCTCGGCGGAGACGACGCCGCCATCGGCGCGCAGCAGCTCTTCGAGCACGGCGAACTCCTTCTTGGTCAGGTCGACCGGCGCGCTGCCGCGCTCGACCGTGCGGCGGTGCGGATCGAGCCGGATGCCGGCGCGCTCGAGCACCGGTGGGGCGGCCGGGCGAGCCCGGCGGGCCAGCGCCTGCACCCGGGCGACCAGTTCGGCAAAGGCAAAGGGCTTGGTCAGGTAATCGTCGGCGCCGAGCCCGAGCCCGGCGACGCGCTGCGCCACCGCGGTGGCGGCGGTGAGCATCAGGATGCGGGTCGGCGATTGGCTCTCGACCAGCACGGCGCAGACCTCGTCGCCCGTTACCAGCGGGATATCGCGATCGAGCACCAGCACGTCGTAGTCGTTGACCAGCGCCCGATCGAGCCCGGCCGCTCCGTCATAGGCGACATCCACCGCCATGGCGTGGTGCCGCAAGCCCTCGGCGATCGAATCCGCCAGCTGCCGTTCGTCTTCGACTATCAGTACGCGCAACTCGTATGCCCCGCCTTATGCCGACCGGCTTTGGTAGCGGAGGCTATGTTAGGGCGGCGTTAGGCGGGAACGTGGCGGGGGTGGGACAGACTGCCCCTCACCCCAACCCTCTCCCCGGAGGGGAGAGGGGGCGATGTGGCACCGTCCGTGGTCTCGCGTCCCCTCTCCCCTCTGGGGAGAGGGTCAGGGTGAGGGGCAGCACCCCTCAATCATGCGGCGCCTCACCCCTTCGTCGACCCGCCCGCCATGCCGTCGATAAAATGCCGCTGTAGCAGCAGGAACAGCATCAGGATGGGCAGCACGATGATCATCGCGGCGGCCATGATCTGCCCCCAGTCGCTGGTGTACTTGCCGCTGAGGAGGGTGAAGGAGACGACGGCGGTCATCTGGTCTTTGCTTTGCAGGAACGTCGAGGCGATGAGGAACTCGTTCCAGCAATAGAGCCCGATGATCAGCGCCACGGTGAGCAGGCCCGGCGAGACGATCGGCAGCATCACCTTGGAGAATACCTGCCAGGCATTGGCGCCGTCGAGGTTGGCGGCCTCTTCCAGCTCCTTGGGAATGGCGATGAAATAGGTGCGCAGCAGCATGATGGCGAAGGGGCTGAACATGGCGCAGTAGACGAACGACACTGCCACCGGATTGTTGATCAGCCCGAGCCGGGCGAAGCCGAAATAGAGCGGGAACAGGAACAGCTGGATCGGCGCGGTGGTGGTGGCGAGGAAATAGGCGCTCACCGCCTTCCACGGCTTGATCTTCTGGCGGGCCAGCACATAGGCGGCGCCGGCGCCGGTGGTCAGCACCAGGATGATGGTCATGGCGGTGACCTTGGCGCTGTTGAGCATGGTTTCGCCGAGCCGCGCATCATCCCAGGCGCGGGTGAAGTTCTGCCAGTTGAGTTCGGCCGGCCAGCTCAAGGGGCTCAGGATGATCTCGGGCGTCGCCTTGAAGGCGTTGAGCAGCATCAAGAGCAGCGGCCCGAGCGCGAACAGGGCGCCCAGCACCAGGACAATGTAGGAGACGAGGCGAGACCAGCGGCTTCCGATCATCTCAGTTCACCCCTTCCCGGGACTGCAGCCGCACATAGGCGAAGGTGGCGGTGAGGCCGAACAGCGCGATCACCAAAGCGACGGCGGCGGCGCGGCCGAGATCGAACTCGAAGAAGGCGTTGCGATAGGCGAGCGTCGACAGCACTTCGCTCGAATAGGCGGGGCCGCCCTGGGTGAGGATGTAGACGAAGTCGAACACCAGGAATGACCAGATCACCGTCATCACCATCATCAGCTTGATGGTGGGGGCGATGGCGGGAATGAGAATGTCGCGCATGAGGCCAAAGAAGCCGGCGCCATCGAGCCGGGCGGCCTCGACCATTTCGGCCGGCACCTGGCGGAGCGCGGCGAGGAAGATGACCGCGAGGAACCCCCACCAGTGCCAGAGATCGACCACGGCGATGCCGTAGAGCGCCGAATGGGTCGCAGCCAGCGGGTCGGAGAGTTCGATGCCGAAGCGGGAGAGGAGACCGAAGACGCCGGTATTGGGGTTGTAGATCATCCCCTGCCAGACCCGCGCGGTGATGGCGGTCGCGACCACTACGGGGATGAAATAGACGATCTGGAACAGGGTGCGCCCGCGCTTGATCATCAGCAGCAGGGTGGCCGCAACGAGCCCGATGGCGATCGGCACGGTCAAAAAGATCAGCGTCCACTTGAGGTTATTGCCGAGCGCAATCCAGAACACCCGATCGGCAAACATCGCCTGGAAATTGGCGAGCCCGACGAAGACCGGGGCCGAGAACCCATCCCAGGTGCAGAAGGCCAAAGCCACCGTCAACAGCGCCGGGATCAGGATCAGCGCGACGTTGATGGCAAGGGCGGGGAGGGCGAAGAACCACATAGGCGGAGTGTTCCGGGGAAGAAGAAGGCTATCTTACTTGGAGAGCCACCGGGCTCTCCGTGGTCCTCCACCGTGAAACGGGGGAGGGGGACCGCCGAAGGCGGTGGAGGGGGCGGCAGGATGCGCCGGTGTGTGTGGCCGCCCCCTCCACCAGCTTCGCTGGTCCCCCTCCCCCGCTGCGCGGTGGAGGACCATTGAGAGTTCCGTGCCCTGGAGGGAGGAGGCGCCACATGAGCGGCGCCTCCGATGCATCAGTTACGGGAGCGGCGGGACGCTGCCTTCGGCGAGCTCTGTGGCGAACAGCTCCTGCAGCCCGGTGAGGAACTTCTCCGGGGTGGCGGTGCCGAGCCACAGCTCTTCGACGCCCGAGATGATGTACTGCTCGGATTTCGGCGGCCAGAAGGTCCAGGTGGTGTAGCCGTAATTGCCGCTGGCCAGGGCGTCGGCGATCATCGTGGTCGCCTCCTTATAGAGCGGCGTCACTTCGCCCTTCAGCGTCACCGTGCTGAGATCGGCCAGCGGCACGTTCCATTCACCCTGCCATTGCGGGACGATGGCGCCGTAGAAATCGCCGCTGAACACGTAGTCGATGACCTGCGCTGCGGTATCCGGGCTGGCCGAATGGGCGTTGATCGACAGCGTCGAGCCGATGCCGATGGGGAACAGCGGGTAGGGCACGCCCTCGGCCACCGGGATCGAGGTGAAGGCGGCATTGGCGCCGGCCGGCTCGAAGTAATCCTTCACCCAGGAGAAGGCCCAGGTGCCCTGCGGCGCCATGCCGGTCTTGCCGGTGACCATGCCGGCGAAGGCATCGATGGTCGAGGTGGAGAAGTAGTCCTTGCCGTAATAGCCCTTGTCGTACCAGGCCTTGAACGTGGTCATGGCGTCGACGAAGACCGGGTCGGTCCATGGGCGCTTGCCGGACAGCGCTTCGTGGATGGCCTCGGGGCCGACCAACTGGTTGAGCGCCACGGTGAAGAACTGCTCATTGGCCGGCCGGAAGCCGGCATTGCCGGCGACGAACGGGGTCATCCCCTCGGCCAGCATGGTGTCGGCCAAGGCTTCCATTTCGGCGACGGTTTTCGGCGCCGTCCACCCCTTCTGGGCGAACAGGTCGGCGTTGTAGAACAGGCCCATCGCCTCATAGTTCTTGGGGATGGAGTAGAGCGCGCCATCGACCTTGCCGAGCGCGAGGAACATCGGGATCAGCCGCTCGTTCCAGCCGTATTTCGCGGCGTAATCGTCGAGCTTCAGCAGCTGGCCGGCCTTGGCCATGGGCAGCGCGGTGGCCGGGCCGTTGGAATTGATGATGTCGGGGCCGCCGCCGGACATCAGCGCCAGGCGCTGCTGGTTCTCGATGGCGTTGCCGCGATATTCGAGCGCCAGGGTGGCGCCCGGGTGGCTGGCGTTGAAGCCGCCGACCAGGGTGTCATCGAGCAGGCGCTGCTGCTCGGGGGTCAGCGCCTCGTACCACCACGAGGCCGATTGCGCCGCGGCGAGGCCGGGCGTGAGGAGGGTTATGGCCGCGACGGCCACGCCCGAAAACAGGCGAGAGAGATTTGTCATGAAGCGTTCCCTGATATGCCGATGCCGGGGAGGGTCGATTGCCGCTGAGGGGACGAAGTATCGCCCCGTGGACGAGCAGTCGAAGCGCGATCTACGATTGCATAGGGCAATGCGATGGCCTCCCCCGGCCCTTCCACATCACCACGAACCCGGGCAAGCAGGCGCTCGCCAGCCAACTGGCCGAACAGCTCCTGCCCGAGGGATACCGTCGTCAGCGACGGATTGAGAACGTCGGTCATCGCCAGGTTGTTGAACCCGGTGACCGACATATCGTGCGGCAAACTGAGGCCCGCCGCCTGGCAGGCGCGGATGGTGCCGCAGGCCAGGAGATCGTCCGCGCACATGATGGCAGTGGGCCGGCCACTGCCCTCGGCGATGAGCTGCTGCGCAATGGCGGCGCCGCCATCGATCGAATAGCTCGGGGCAGTGACGACGCGCGGCGTGAGCCCTGCTGCGGCGAGCGCCGTGCTGTAGCCGCCGATACGGGCGCGCTCGGGGCCGCCGGGCGACGCCATGAAGACGATGTCGCGATGCCCGAGCGCGAGAAGCTGCGCGGTCAGCGCCGAAGCCACCTGATGGTTGTCGACATAATAGTCGTCGACGGGCAGGGCGCCGCCGCGCTTCGGCGCCGATTCATAGCGCACCACCGGGATGTCGGCCGTCAGCGCGCCCTGGAGTTCGCGGATGGTGGCGACGAAGAACACCCCGACAATGCCGGCAACCCGCCGGTCGATGCAAAGCTCGATCATCCGTGCTTCCGCCGCGCCCGAGCCATCGGTGCTGAGCGCGATGACGTCATAGCCCTCGGGCTCCACCACCTTCTGCACGGCGCGGATCAGCGGCGGATAGAACGGGTTCGAGAGATCAGGGACGATGCAGGCGATCATCATCGAGCGGTTGGTCTTCAGCGCCTGCGCCATGCGGTTGGGCACGTAGTTCAATGCCTTGGCGCTGTCGCGGATGCGCTGCTGGGCCTGCGGGCTGATGCCCGCCGCGTCGCCCGACAGCACCGACGACACGGCGGCCTGCGACACACCGGCGTGGGTCGCGACATCCTTCTGCGTCGGTTTTCTGGTCGATTTCATCTTGAAACTCGGCTACTGATACGTATCAGTAAGTGGATGAGCTGTTTCCGTCAAGCCGGGTGGCCTAGACGGTCAACAGCCGCAAAACTCCGATCCTCAGTTCTGGTTGAGACCATCATGACCCTCCCCACCGATACCCTCGAGCGGATCTATGCCGGCGTGCTCGGCAAGCTGATCGGCGTCTATCTCGGCCGGCCGTTCGAGAACTGGACCTATCAGCGCATCCTCAAGGAGCTGGGGCCGATCACCTATTATGTGAACGAGCGACTGGGGGCCGAGCTGGTGGTGACCGACGACGACGTCTCGGGCACCTTCAGCTTCGTCAGGGCACTCGAGGATTACGGCGCTTCGGCTGATCTCGGCGCCGAGGATATCGGCCGCACCTGGCTCAACTACGTGGTCGAGAATCGCGCGGTGTTCTGGTGGGGCGGGGCGGGCAATTCGACCGAGCACACCGCGTGGCTCAACCTCGCCAAAGGCATTCCGGCGCCGCGCTCAGGCGCGATCGAGACCAATGGCAAGATCGTCGCCGAGCAGATCGGGGCGCAGATCTTCATCGATGGCTGGGCCCTGGTATCGCCCGGCAACCCGGCCCAGGCGGCGAAGCTGGCGCGCGCCGCCGGCAGCGTCAGCCATGATGGCGAGAGCGTCCATGCGGCGGTGCTGTGGGCGGCGATGGAGGCCGAGGCGTTTGTCAGCCGCGATGTCGAGCATCTGATCGAAACCGGCCTGAGCTTCATTCCCAGGGACAGCCTGATCGCCAGGCTCGTCGCCGATATTCGCGGCTGGGTGCGCGCCAATGGCGACGACTGGCAGGCGACGCGCCGGCAGATCGAGGACACTTACGGCTACGACAAATATGCCGGCGTCTGCCACGTGGTGCCCAACCACGCGCTGATGCTCATGGCGCTGCTGCATGCGCCCGACGACTTCAGCCGCGGCCAGATGATCGTCAACACCTCGGGCTGGGACACCGACTGCAATGCCGGGAATCTCGGGTGCCTCATGGGCATCATGCTCGGGCTCGATGGGTTCGAGGGGGAGCAGGACTGGCGCGGTCCGGTGGCCGATCGGCTCTATCTCTCCACTGCCGATGGCGGGCGCGGCCTCACCGATGCGCCCAGCATCGCCTATTGGCTCGATGGCCTTGCCCGACAACTGGCCGGTGGGCCGGCGCGACCGGCGCCTAAAGGTGGGGCGCAGTTCCACTTCGCGCTGCCGGGCGCAGTGCAGGGGTTCATGGCCGGCGGCACGCAGGGCAATGGCAGCGATATCGCAGTGTCCGGCACCGGCGACGCGCTGGCGGTGGAGCTGATCTCGGTGACGCCGGGCCGTTCGGCCTATGTCGGGACGCCCGTGTTCATTCCGCCGTCGATGATCGGCCATAGCTGGTACGAAGTCTTGGCGAGCCCGCGGGTCTGGCCGGGCCAGACCATCGAAGCGCGGATCTCAGGCGATGCGGGGCTCAGCGGCACGGTCGAGGTGGCGCTGGCGGTGCGCCATTATGGCGAAACCGATGCGCTGGTGAGCGTGATTTCGCCCGACGGCGTGACCATCGAAGCCGGCAAGGCGGCGACGCTGAGCTGGCAGGTGCCGCAATTCGACGGCAACCCGATCGCCGAAATCGGCTTCGTCATGTCGGTGCGCGATACCGCGACGGTCGGCCGGGTGCTGGTCGACTGGCTGCGCTGGTCGGGCGAGCCGGAACTGACGCTGCGCCGGCCGCACAATGAGGGCAGCATGTGGCGCAGCGCCTGGATCAATGGCGCCAGCGTCTTCTCGAAGAACTTCCGCGAGTCATTCCGGCTTTCTGCCAACCGGGGCGAGGGGATCATCCTCACCGGGACGCGTGACTGGCGCGATATCGGCATCGAGACGGAACTGAACCTGCATCTGGGGCAGTACGGTGCACTGGTGTTCCGGGCGCAGGGGCTGCGGCAGTACTACGCTGCCCGGCTGACCCGCGCAGGCCAGCTGCAGATCGTCTGCCGGCGCGACGAGGTTGAGACGGTGCTGGCGGAGACGGCGCTGCCGGTGGCGTTCGAGACGGCGATCCCGCTGCGGGTGACGCTGTCGGGGCCGCAGATCACGGTCGATGCCGGGGGGACGGTGCTGGCGGTTGCGGACGCGACCTATGCAGGCGGGATGATCGGGCTGGCGGTGTATGAAGGGGCGCTGTCGACTGACAAGGTGCATATCGGGCGGGTGGGGTAGGGGGCGGCCATCCCAGTAGCATACGGGATACCCGTATCGGCGCGTTGACATCTAGTACGGGCAGCCCGTATATATGCCTCGTGCACACCGTCGTCGAAACTCCGCCGTTCCTTGCAGCCGCCAGAGACGCCGGTATGTCAGATGACGTGCGTGCCGAGGTGGTCAGGGTCATTTCCGAGAACCCGATGATCGGGGACCTGATGGAAGGTACTGGCGGCTTCCGGAAGTTCCGCTTCGCCAAGCCAGGCATGGGAAAACGTGGCGGCTTTCGCGTGGTGTCCTACTACTACGACGAGGGCCTGCCGGTCTTCCTGATCACCGTGTTCGGGAAGAACGAGAAAGACAATCTGTCGAAGGACGAACGGAACGCGTTGAAGGCGATGTCGAAGACGTTGGCGGATCGTTACCGGAAGTCGCAGAAGGAGAAGTCGAGCAAATGAGCAAGAGCGCTTTCGACAAGATCGCAGCCGGGATGCAGGCCGCTATCGACTATGTCGACGGCGACCGCGAAGGTTTCGTCACTCACATTCCTGAGGATGTGGATCTGAAAGGGATTCGGACCGGCTTAGGCTTGAGCCAGCCGAAGTTTGCCGAGGCCTTCGGCTTTACCGTCGGTCGCATCCGCGATTGGGAGCAGAAACGCTTCGAGATCGACGCGCCGTCCCGAGTGTTGCTGACTGTCATTAAGAACGAGCCGGCGGCGGTGTTGAGGGCACTTGGCAAGGAGCATCAATACGCAGTGACCTTGCGCCCGACGGATGCGCCGAAAGCAATCGCAACAAGACCCAGGACCGGCAGCAAGATGGCGGGAGCCAACGTGGATCCTAACCGCCGGACCAAGGCCATGCGCGCGGCAAAGCACGGCTAAGGCGGCCCGTGGTTGTCCGGCGGCTGAACCGTTCGCCGCCGGTGGACTGCCCCTACACCCGCAACAGCGTCTTGATCGCCCGGCGCTCGTCCATGGCACGATAACCCTTGGCGACGTCGGCGATGGGCAGTTCGAGGTCGAACACCTTGCCGGGGTTGATCTGGCGGGTGAGCACCAGGTCGATCAGCTCGGGCAGGAAGCGGCGGACCGGGGCGGGGCCGCCGAGCAGGCGCTTCTGCGAGAAGAACAGGAACTCGCCTTTCAACTCGACGCCATGCGGCACGCCGACGAAACCGATGGCACCGCCGGGGCGGGCGGCATTGATCGCCTGGTGCATCGACTCATTGGTGCCGACGCATTCGAGCACCGCGTCGGCCCCGACATTGCGGGTCAGCGCGCGGATCGCCGCGACGCCGGCGTCGCCGCGTTCGGTGACGATGTCGGTGGCGCCATATTCGAGCGCCAGCTGCTGCCGGCTCGGGTGCCGGCTCATGGCGATGATCCGCTCGGCGCCCATCTGCTTGGCGGCCAGCACCCCCATCAGGCCGACCGCTCCGTCACCGACCACGGCAACGGTCGAGCCGGGTTGCACGCCCGCCGCATCGGCGGCAAACCAGCCGGTGCCGAGCACGTCGGACACGGCGAGGAGGCTCGGCAGCAGGTCGTCGGCGGGATGTTCCGCCGTGGCGAGCAGCGTGCCGTCGGCGTTGGGAACCCGGGCATAGGGCGCCTGCGCGCCGCTCATGAACTCGCGCTGTTCGCAGGAGGAGTGAAAGCCATACTGGCAGTGCGGGCAGACATTATCCGAAGTGGCGAACGAGCCGACGACGAACTGGCCGGGCTTGACGGTCTGCACCGCGCTGCCGACTTCGACCACCACGCCACAATATTCGTGCCCCATATGCTGCGGCGCGGTGACCGGGCTGGCGCCGCGATAGGGCCAAAGATCGGAGCCGCAGATGCAGGTGGCCGAGAGCTTGATGATGGCGTCGGTGGGTTTCAGGATCTTCGGTTCGGCGACGTCTTCGTAGCGGACGTCGCCGGGGCCGTGGAGAACAGTGGCGAGCATGGGAGTACTTCCTTGTCGTGAGTATCAGGCAGGCCGGGCGACGGCGCGGGCAGAGATGGCAGCGAGGAGTGTCGAGCCGGCGAGCAGCGCCGCGCCCAGGGCGAACGGGCTCCACCAGCCGGCGCCGTCGAACAGCAGCCCGCCGGCGAAAGCGCCGAAGGTGATGGCGAACTGGATCAGTGCCACCTGCAAGGCGCCGCCGGCTTCGAGCGCATGGGGGATCACCCTGGTCATCCAGGTGTTCCAGGCGACGGGGATGGGGGTGGTGAACAGGCCCCAGAGGATCAGCAGCAAGGCGGTGGGGAGGGCGAAAGCGCCGAGCGCGATGAGCAGGACGGCGAGCAGCGCCAGCGCTGCCGGCAACCCGATCAGTACGGCGCCCAGATGCGAACGGAGCAGCAGGCCGACCAGCGATGCTCCGGCGAGTCCGGCGAGCCCGAGCCCCAGCAGCACCAGCGAGAGGGCGCTCACATCGAGCCCGGTGACGAGTTCGAGGAAGGGCCGCAAGTAGGTGGAGAGTGCGAACTGGCCCATGAAGGCGAGCGTGGTGGCCGCCATGCCGATGGCGAAGACCCGGCTCTTGAGCAGGCCGAACATGCCGCCGACCGAGCTGGTTTCCCGTGCCGGCAGCTTGGGCAGCACGGCGAGTTGCCACAGCATGGCCGTGACACCGATCGGCACGACGATGAAGAAGGCGCCGCGCCAGCCGATCAAGCCGCCGAGAAAACTGCCCAGCGGCGCGGCGATAACGGAAGCGAAGGCGGTGCCGCCCTGCAGCATGGCGATGGCCTTGGGCAGGTCGGCTGTGGTGACGATGCGCGCCAGGATCGCGGTCGACAGCGACCAGAACCCGCCGACCGCTACCCCGATCAGCGCCCGGCCGACCATGAAGGTGAGGTAGTCTGGAGCGAAGGTGATGGCGAGGCCGGAGACCACCAACGTCGCGGTGTAGCCGACCACGACGATGCGGCGGTCGAGCCGCCGCAGCAGCGCGTTGCCGAACAGCGCGGTGAACACGGCAAACAGGCCCGAGACGGCAATGGCCTGGCCGGCCCGGCCCTCGCTGATACCGAGCTCGGCGGCGATCGGCGTCAACAGGCTCACCGGCATGAACTCTGACGCCACGAGGACGAAGGTGAGGAGCGACATGCAGATGACGGCCCCCCAGGCGCTGGAGGTTCTGACGAACTGGCTGTCGTAGGTGGCTTCCATGTGGGGACCGCTGCTTTTCGCCATGCCACATGGGCCGGCGGGATGTCGGGAAGCGCGTTCGCGCCAACGGTCTCCCATATAGAGCCATCGCATCCCGGCGATTAGCCATGGCAATTCACATGCACTTATCGGCATGTGATATGAATGTTCAGGAGATGACCAATGCAGCGCAGTGACCTGAACGATCTGCTGTGGTTTGTGGCGGTGGCAGAGGAGCGGAGCTTTACCCGCGCCGCGGCGCGGCTCGGCACCTCGCAGCCGACCCTCAGCCATACCATCAAGCGGCTCGAGGAGCGGATGGGGTTGCGGCTGCTCACCCGGACCACCCGCAGCGTGGCGCCGACCGAGGCAGGAGAGCGGCTGCTGGCGTCGCTGCAGCCGCGGCTCGCCGACATCGAGGATGACATAGCCAACCTGATGGGGTTGCGCGACAAGCCCTCGGGCACGGTGCGCATCACCGTTTCCGACCATGCGTACCACACGCTGCTCTGGCCCAAGCTGAGGCCGGTGCTGCCGAACTACCCTGATATCCGCATGGAGTTCAGCCTCGACAATGGCCTGCGCAACATCGTCGAGGAGCGCTTCGATGCCGGCGTGCGGCTGGGCGAGAGCCTCGACAAGGACATGATCGCGGTGCGGATCGGTCCCGACTGGCGGCTGGTGGCGGTGGCTTCGCCCGATTACTTCGCGCGGCACGCCCCACCTCAGACACCGCAGGACCTGGTGCGCCACGATTGCATCAATCACCGGCAGGGCCGCTCGGGCGGGCTCTATGCCTGGGAGTTTGAGCGCGACGGGCACGCGCTGCGCGTCCGGGTGGAAGGGCAACTGACCTTCAACACCACCCTGCCGATGATCGATGCCGCAATCAGTGGTCGCGGTATCGCCTTCGTCCCGCAGGATCTGGTGGGCGACGCCATCGCCGATGGCCGGCTGGTGCAGGTGCTCGACGACTGGTCGCCGTATTTCGCGGGGTATCACCTCTACTACCCAAGTCGCCGGCAGATGTCGCCGGCGATGGCGGTGGTCGTGGATGCACTGCGGCATCGGTGAGGGCGTTCCCGAAACGGGAGCCTGCAAACTCATCGGCACCCACAAGGACTACGACAAGATCGACGTTGAGAAGGTGTGACGATGGACATTCGACCCATCAGGACAGAAGCCGATTACGATTGGGCGCTGGCGGAGATCACCCAGTACTTTGAGAACCAGCCTGAGCCCGGCACACCAGAGGCCGATCGCTTCGATGTGCTGGCCGCGCTGATCGAAAGCTATGAGAGCCAGCACTGGGAGATCGCGGGGTGACAGCCGGCGGTTGGGGATGCCTCTGAGTCACCTCTCCCTTGGGGGAGAGGTCGG
>JAESFN010000825.1_pt1 | contig 20147 bp, 13 predicted proteins | sample 9269411 | NCBI WGS metagenome assembly JAESFN01 (sample SAMN14505399, study PRJNA617100) | algae metagenome | isolation source: Iphinoe sp. HA4291-MV1 and co-occurring heterotrophs from trail next to... | place: USA: Maunawili Falls, Hawaii | collected 2009-07-25
GGCCCCGTCGCCGCATGGTCACCGCACGCGAGAACGCCGCCGCCCCGGGGGGAGTCGAACCGGCTGGGCCCGGGGGGAGTCGAACCGGCTGGGCCCGGGGGGAGTCGAACCGGCTGGGCCCGGGGGGAGTCGAACCGGCTGGGCCCGGGGGGAGTCGAGCCGGCTGGGCCTAATTAGTCAGCATGCGAACCGGGAGCTGCTGGTACGGGGTCCGGCGGTCGCAGTGCGCGCGGTAGGTGTTCGGCGTGGCGGCGCGACATGAGCGTGGGACCCAGCGTGCCGCTGCGGCGCCAAGGGGTCGGCTGTGGGTTCCCAGTCTGTGTGGCGGGTAGCGCGCTTGGCGTACCGCGTGCTCCACACCACTGCCCGAGAAGGAACCTGAGTCCGTGTTGGTGACCTATGGACGCCATGTCCTGGCCCCGGACTGGCCGGTCACCGAGTGGGTGTGACTCGGGCACCGGGGCTGCGCCGCCCGGCGACCGGTGTCATCGGGCTCGACTGGTTCTTCTTCCGGCCTGGTTGGTGCACTGGTGAGCGCGCGGGTCCGAACCAGCGCTGGCTCCCGGGGAGGTGGGTTCCTCACCCAGGTCCGCCTGGATCGGGTCGGTGACGCGACGGGCTATCCGTTCACGTTGCCGGTGGTGCGGCATCTACTCGACGTGGGTGGGCTGAACCTGGCCTCGGGGGGTGACGTTCCTGGTCGGGGACAACGGGACGGGCAAGTCCACGCTGGTCGAGGCGATCGCTGTGGCTGCGGGTTTCAACGCCGAGGGTGGTTCCCAGTCGTTCCGGTTCGCCACGCGGTCTTCGGAGTCCTGTCTGGGCGAGCCACCTGATAACGGGCGTTGCAGTCCGGGAGATGACCCATCACCTCGGATACGCCCGTGACGACCCCGCCAGGCCACGGGGCGGGTAATTCACGGAACGGGTCGGCGGTGAAGACGGTATCGACCACGAACGGCCCGGTGACCATTTCGGTGCCGCGCGACCGCAACGGCGAGTTCGAACCCCGGATCGTGCCGAAACGCGTTCGGCGGGTCGGAGCGATCGACGAGATCGCGCTGTCGTGCTACTCCCGGGGAATGTCGACTCGGGATATCGAGGCACATCTGCTCGAGGTGTACGGGGTGCGCGCGTCGAGGGAACTGGCCTCGAACATCACCGATGTCGTCAAGGATCGGCCCCACTTGGTGCCTTTCGACATCAGAACGGGGGCTCTTCGACCGCCAGTCAGCCGCGCACGCCGCCCTTAATCGGCATCGCGGCGTTCGCCGGAGCGCTGCAGTTCTTCCACTGGCTGATCAGCTGACCGCCCGTAAACGGGGGCCTCGGGCGACAGCGACCGTCAGCCTTTCGGCCACGGGTTCCGGACACCCCAAGTCGGGCGCGTCGCCGTCGGGAAGTGGGACGTCCGGAATCGTCGTTTCCGCGGCTCGGGATTGCGGTTCCCCACCGTGCCTACCGAGGTGCGCGCGTTGCTACAAGCAAGCTGTCCCAGCTTCCACGTGAGTTCTTAATGGCAGTCTCGGAACAGAGTAGGTAACGCCACTGGCCGAACCGGTCGTCATCGTTGACGAACGTCGCCCACTCCTCGGCAGCCGCCCGCTTGGCCTCAACGTCCCGGCTACCCATATCGCGGTCGGCCTTGCCCTCGATCAGCCAGTGCACGCCCTGGGTGTCCACCGCGATGAAGTCGGGGTAGTAGCGGCCTCCGGTGTCCAGCTCGACGTAAGCCGGGTCGGTGGTGAGCAGGCGCAGCCACCAGGCGATGCCCGCAGCGCTGTCCAGGATGTTGGCCAGGGCGTACTCGGTCGTCTTCGCGTCGAAAGAGGCGACCGGCAGGATAGATCGGCGCCAGCCGGCATACCAACGACCACGCTCGAAGGAGTCGTACCGGTCCAGCACGTCGGTCGGCATCGGCCGCGGCTCAACCGGTAGCGTCACCGGCCGAAAGGCGTACTGCGGCTGCAAGCGGCGGGTGTTATAACGCTGCCGAATCAGGGCGTCGATGCCCTGCAACGCCTGATGTGCTCGTTCGGCGCCCCAACTCACCTCGCTGCCTTCGCCGGCTCCGGCTCCAGCGAGGAAGGCTTGGACCACTCGGCGAGCGGCGTTGAACTCCGGCAGTGACTCCTCTACCAATCCCAGCCCGAGAACGCGTGATTCAAGATCCGTCCTGACCTGGGCAAGCGGGAGCCATGCCTGGGTCGCCACGCTTGTTTCCTGCGCTTCGCGGCGGACCTGCACGCTGCCATCGAGCGTGCGGGTGGCCGTCAGTGCGTCGCGCACAAGCGTGATCTTGATTTCTTGCGCGAAGCCGGCCCCCGCCGCCCGAGCATCGACGTCCGAGACCAACGACAAGCTGAAGCGAACCGGCAGTACTTCCTGCTCACGGCGAGGGAAGGTGATTCTCGGAGCCCCTGGCACACTCTGGAGAATCCGGTACTCCGCAGCGTCCCTTTCACCCCGGACCTCGGCAGCTCCGAACTCCTGCAAGATCAGCGCGGCAGCCCCGTCGACTTGTTCACCGTCGATCGTGCGAGCCGGGGTGATCAGGCGGAGCGCCCCCTGTTCGGCCCGCTCCTCGAAGTGCGAGGCAGCGTCCTGCCTTGCCGCCTGGGCGGGCGCGGTTTCGAGAGGCTCACCAGTGGCCGCACTGTCGCCGGTGGGAACGACCTTCTGGATCAGAGCGTCCTTCTGCTCCAAGAGGCGCTTATAGCTGTCGTGCGCCACAACGTCGACCTGGTCGATCATGGGAACGCCGACCCGTTGGCCGTACGGCAGCCGAAGACCGCGCCCGAGGATCTGCTCGGTAAGGGCCTGGGAGGCGAGTCGACGCAGTGCGACGATCACGCCGATGTTCTTGACGTCCCACCCTTCCCGGAGCATGTCCACGCTCACGACCGCCCGGATGGGCGAGTCGGTCTCCTCAACAGCCGCCAGGGCGGCCAGAGCCTGGTCGGAGGACTGGCTGGTGACCTCCAGCACGGCCGCCGGGTCGCCGATGTACTGCTCACCCGCGAGCAGGTCTGCGGTTTCCTTCGCGTCTTGCACGGTCTGGCAGACCACGAAGAGGACGGGATTCACCGGGGTGTGACCGGTTCCCTCCGCCCAGGTCGAGTAGGCGGCCGCCTTGATCCGACGCAGGTGGCAGGCGTCGGCCAATTGAGTCTCGATGTCCTTGTGACCGTCCTGCCGGTAGACGATGACCGGCACCTTGACCAGGCCGTCCGCGATCGCCTCAGCCAAGCTGTAGCGGTAGATGACCTTGTCCTCGTCGGCCGGGTCCGGCGTGGCGGTGAGCCCGACGAGCGCGCGCGGTCCGAGGTCGCGAATCGCGGTGGAGAACGCCCGCGCCTGCGCCCGGTAGACGTGGTGCTCGTCGGCGATCACGACCAGATCGCCGGCAGCCTGCAAGTGGGAGTAGAGGTCCCCGCCGATGAATTCGTCCATCTCGCGCACTCGGCGCGAGGTGTTGGTCGTAGGGCGGATGAGTTGCTGGACGTTAAACACGAACAGCTTCAAAGTGTCCGCCTCGTGGAGGGCGTCGCCGACCTGACCTCGGGCGAAGTTGTCGGCGGTGACCACCAGCGGCCGGTTCTCCGCGCCGGGCACGTACTTGGGGTGGCCAGGGCTGAAGTTGGCGATGGTCTTGTCCTGGATCGTTTTGCCGGGGGTGACGATAAGGATGTTTCGGATGCCCTGGGCGGCCAGGTAGTCCACGAGAGCCGAGGCGAGGTATGTCTTTCCGACCCCGGTAGCGAGGTCGCACACGACCTCGTGGAAGTCGTCTGCGTGAATGTTCTCGATGATCCGTCCGAGGGCCGCCTTGTTCGGTGCCCGAAGATCCATTCTGGACGCGATCTCGTCGATCAGGCCGACGTCATGTTCCAGCCAGCTCACCGCACGACCCCCCGCTTCAGCAGGTCCCTCGGCGCCTTCCTCAGCCGAGAACCTGGACTCATCGCCTTCAACACGTCCGCAGCTTCGGCGGTAGCCCCCTTACCCACCAGCACCGTCCGCTCGTCATCGCCGAGCCGGGACACGATTGCACACACAACGTCGCGGTCGATCACGCCGTCGATTACGGCGAGGCGGGTGCGCCCCTTCCAGCCCGAGAACGGAGCGTCATGCTCTACGCGGAATCCGAGCTGGGCGGCTACTCCCTCGGCGAATGCACCGTTCGTGGCCCATTCAGCCAAGAACGCCCGTCCATCGATTACCTCGTAGAGCGAGGGCCTGACGTCCAGAATGTGAAAGCCTCCGCCCTTCTCCCAGCCGGCCGACGCGGTGACCCCGCCCGAGTCCTCTCCGGCGACGACCTTCTCCAGTCGGGGCCGGGTGAACCCGTCAACGGTGGTCGCCTCTTTCTCAATGGTGACCCAGCGGCGGCCCATCTTGTGGGCAACGGCCGCGGTTGTGCCCGAGCCGGCGAAACAGTCCAGTACGAGATCGCCCGGCTCACTCCCGATGCTGATCACCCGCTTGAGCAGCCGTTCTGGTTTCGGGGTAGCGAAGATGGCGTCCCGGCCGAACAGGCGGGTGATCTCTGCTTTGGCTTCTCTGTTGTCTCCTACTTCGTCGTGTGACCACAGGGTGTTCGGCACCAACCCACCCAGCTCAGACTCGAACCGCTTGCGGAACGGGAACGTCCGCCCGGTCCTGCCCCACCACAACCGATCGTCAGCCCGGAGCTGCTCGAAGGTCTGCGGCGACACCGACCACCACCGATTGCCGCGCGGCGTGAACACGTCGCCATGAGGTCCGGTCACCTCGTAGCGGCCGTCCTCGTAGGCGTGCGAGGCAGTGAGATCAGAACGGCGCCAGCGGCCCCGTGAGTCATCGTCCGGGTTCCAGAAGTCCGAGTCGCTGAGTTCGGTGCGCTCGACTCGCCCGAGCTTGAACCGGGTGCGGTCCGCCGCGTACACGAGCAGGTAGTCGTGCACGGCCGAGAAGTGCTGGGCGGAGTTGTTCCGGCCGTGGATCTTCTGCCAGACAACACTCGCTATGAAGTTCCCGCGGCCGAATACCTCGTCGAGCAGAACTCGGCAGTACGCCATCTCGGCGTCATCGAGGTGGACCCACAACGAACCGTCCGGTGCCAGGAGATCCCGAAGCAGGAGCAGCCGGTCGCGCATCATTGTGAGCCACACCGAGTGCTCCAGTGCATCGTCGTACTGCGCAAACGCCTGGCCGGTGTTGAACGGCGGGTCGATGTAGATCAGCTTGACCTTGCCGCGCAGATGTTCCGCGTACTCGGGAATTCGACTCAGAGCGTTCAGCCCGTCATAAGCGTCTCCAACGACCAGCATGTTGCCGCTGGCCAGCGGCTCTCCGGGTGGTTCGCCGACTGACTCGGAGCACTGGAGGAGCCGGATCTCGGTCACGCGCGGGTCGTTGCGATCTACCCATTCGTATCCGCCGTCGTCGGTACCAAGGAGAGCACGGTCCTTACCCACCCACGAGAGGGTGAGACGACCAGCGGGCGGAAGCTTCGCCATGGTGTTGAACCTATGACCCCGAGCGGCTGACCACGTGAGCGGCCCCGACACTCCATCGCAACGTCCACTCGATCGGGACTCCGAGCCCAGGCCGAGTCTCGTGATGCTGGCCGGTCACGTTCTCCCTGGTTTCCGGTCTCGTTGTGCTCACAACCCGATCCCGGTGAGCGCGTTGTCGCGCCACCGGTCCACCGCGCACCTAGGACAGCACGACCGGCGAGCCGGCCGACCAGCGCCCGTGCGCCGCGATCGTGGACTCCGGGGCGCCCTCCCGGTAGGCGGCGGTGGCCCCCCGGCGCGCAGCGAGTGCGCCGAGTACCTCTCCGGGTGCGGCAGTCCGGCTTGCTCGGCGGCGGCTCGCACCAGGTCCGCCACCGCGTCCCCGGACAGGCTCGCCCCGACCCGCCCGTGCCGGGTCATCGACCGCGGCAGCCGGCCCGAGGTGTGGCCGTGCTCGGCCAGCAGTGCCCGCCACGCCCGCGCCAACCGGACCGGGTCGGCGTCCGGGTGCTGGCCGGGCGGGATCGCCACCAGGGCACCGCGCGCGTCCTGGTCGGTCTTGGAGGCCCGGATGAGCACCTCCAGCCCGTCCGGGGTCTCGGTGACGTCGGGTGACCCAGCATTTCGCAGCCGGGGTCCTCGCTATGCCCAGCCACCTTCGTTGTCGGCGAAGGAGGCTTCAAACGGTCCCCCCTCCCGGGCTCGCTGGTGGCGACTTCTTCCAGTAGGTCCTCCACGGCGGCGACCAGCCGCGGCAGATCCTCCACGTGCTCGTGACGGTCATCCTCAGCGCACCACAGCCGCTCGGCGCGGACCTCGATCGTCCCCGACCAGCCCTTTGTGTCGATCACTGTGACGCCGGTTGGGCCGATGGCCAGATGATCGACGTTCGCGCGGGTAGAGTCCGGCCACTGGCGGTCGTGCAGGATCCGCCACCCCTGGTGGGTCAGCGGCGCCAACCCGGCAGCGGTGAGCGGCTCGGTCAACGCGGCCGTGGTGAAGTTCGAGCGGCGTGCGTCCTCACGCCGTATCTCGGCGGCCAGGTCGTCCATCCGCCCGTCGGCCTCTTCGGCGGCCAACCAGGCCGACGCGCCCCCCACTTCGGCGTCGTCGCTGGGCACCGGGCACCTCCGATCAGTCACACCGTTGATCGACAATCAACGATCACGGTAACCAGCCCTGTCGCAGTCGTGGGGCGGAATGGACAAACCAGAGCCCCTACGCCATCAAGCGCGATACCGCCGAGTGGTAGACGGCTTGGACGGTGGGGATGGTGTCGAGGCGGATGCGTTCGTCGGTGCCGTGCAGGTTGCGGTAGTCGGGTCCGAAGCCGGCGGTGGCCGGGATGCCGAGTCCGGCGAGGTAGTTACCGATGTTGGACGGTCCGGCGATCTTCGCATGCACGGACAGGCCGCCGCCGCGGTGGCATCCAGGAGCGCGGCGCGGAGCGGGGAATCCTCGGCAAGGGCGTACGCGGGCCAGCGGGTCTCAACGCGGATGAGAGTGGGCCGGGTGTCCGGCCAGGCCGCGTCGATCCGGGTCACGAGATGACCCAACAGCTCAGTCGCGGCGGCCTCGTCGAAGGCCGGGGTGGTGCGGATGTCGATGTTCAGGCCGCATAGGTCCGGGGTCATCGAGTAGCCGTGTCCGCCCTCGATGGCGGTCACGGTGATCTTGCCGGGTAGCGGAAACTCCGGGCCGGCCTCGTTGGGGGGCTCCGAGATCGACAGCACTCGGATCAGGTGCGCGGCCTTCTCGATCGCGCTGGAGGTGGTGGTGCGGGCGCCGGAGTGCGAGGCGACACCGTGAACCCGCAGGGTGGCGCGATACACGCCGCGACCACCGATGACGAGGTTGTCCAGGCCGGGGTAGCCGATCATCACCCCGGCCACGTCGTCCGGGGCGTCGGAGCCTTCGAAGTAGCGCTTGGCGCCGCCGAAGCCACCGGTGTGCTCGTCGAGGTCGAACAGCAGCACCAGCCGACCCCGCAACGTGTCGCGGACTCCGGCCAGGCGGGCGGCGAGGTGGCAGAAGATCGCCGCTGCGGCTTTGGAGTCGGCGCTGCCCCGGCCGTACAACCAGCCGTCATCGATGACCGGTGAGGTCGGCGGTTGGGTCCAGGCGGTCTCGTCGCCGAACGGGGCGGTGTCCAGGCAGGCGTCGAGCACCCAGCGCGGCCCGGGTCGAGCACCGACGACTTCGCATGTCAGAGCGACGGCGGTGCCGGTGTCGTCGGTGAGCACAGTGGCGGTCAGGTCGTGCTGCTTGAGCCAGGAACGCACGCGGTCGAGTACCGGTTGGCAGGGATCGATACCTCCTCGGCTGGGTAGGGCCACCATGTCCCGAGTCAGCTCAATGACCGAGGAATGATCTTGCTCAGCGGCGGCTCGGTGTTGCTCGATGGAGGTTGATTCGTTCATCCGCTGGGCCTTCCTCACCGCTGCCGTTGCTCGGTTTCTCCCTCAACGGCGCAACTGTGCGGCGTGACCATCGTCGGTGCCTGAGACGGCGCGGGGGCTGTCCGGTCCTCACACGAGTTCTTCGTTGCCGAGGTGATGCCCCACATCACCCACGCCGGTTGCTCACCGGGTGGCACCTCCAGATCAACGGTGCCGTGCAACAGGCCGGTCTCTTCGACGAGTTGACGCCCGAGCTCGTTCAGCCATCCCACCTGCTCGTCGTCGCTCAGTCCATCCGGCATGCGCAGATCGGCCATGGCGTCACGGTAGCCACCCACCCCGACACACACACACGCCCGACCGTTGGTGGCGTCCCACGGCGCAACACCCGGAGCCGATGAACAGGCCAAACAGACCCGGGCCGGTTTATGTATGTGCACCCGGCAGGGCACGGCTATAAACCGCCCGGTCCTACCCTGGGTGCCGCTGTCGGGTGATCAGGGTCGAGTGTCGGGTCGGCGACGTGTGGTGTGTGGGTTGGGTGGGGTTGGCCACTGCGCTTTCAGCTGAGGGCCTGGGGCGGCCCTATCGCGAGCGGCCGAGCAAGCCGCTCGCGATCCTGCGGAGCCGGCCGTCCGGTTCCGGGTCCGGTTGTCGCGGTGTCGGTTGGAAGGCTCGGTACCGCTGTTTGGTGATGCACAGGATGACGGCGTGCATGAATCTCTCGCGGTCAGGCACTTGCACTGCCCAGCGTTCGTCGGTGCGGGTGTTCCACAGGACACCCGTCTGGTAGCCGCCCATCACCAAGTACAGCGCCAGCTGGAGGAACATGGCGCGGTCGAGTTCGGAGACGAACTTCAACTCGAAGACCTGGTCCTCGTGCACGGCGTCGGCGACACCCACGAACGTGATCGGCGTCGCCGCCGGTGATGCGACAGCCATACCTGAGAGGTCCATCGGCACCTGCGCCGCGCAGTCACGGGGAAGCTGTGTCGCCAGCCGCCTGGTCAGCGCGTTGCGCACCTCGCCGCTGATTTTCCGGGTGACCTGTTCTGCATAGCGCATCTGGTCGGTGTCGACGGCGGTCAGCAGCAGCGAGTTGTCCCAGGGGTCCTCGTTCAGCTTGCCTTTCAGCTGCTTCGCGATCGGTTTGGGGTTGAGGATCACTTCGAGGGCGGGGTTGTACCTGTCGAAGAACACCGCCTCCTGGTAGTGCCCCACCACCGGCGAGAGGTCGATCAGCCCGTCGACACGGTCGATGGTGATCTCCTCACCCGAACCGTCGTCGAGGCGCCGTCTGTCGAGCAGATCGACACACGCCTGAAGGTTCTCCGCGTAGGTGAAGTCGAAACAGTCCGACGCCAGCAACGGCTTGCCATACGTCGGCAGGTCCTCAGCCAGGAGCTGTGTGAATCGCTGTATGGGGATGAAGCCGATGCTTTTGGGTTGCCGGTGAGCATGTTCTGACCGTACGAAGAGGACGTCGTGCTTTCCTCGGGAGGCCGCGACTAGGAACACGTTGCGCAGTACGGTCGTGTCGACGTTCGGGAACCCGCAGCGCAGGTTCCACATGGCCTCGTCGTAGTCGAACACCACGCTCACTGGCCGTTCCAGGCCTTTGCTGGAGTCGAACGTAGTGAACACCGCGGTGTCGTCGCTGTACGTCACCGAGGTGTCGCTGTCGCGGATGGAGGCGTAGACGGTTTCCTTGTTGAAGATCTCGTCATGATCGCGTTCCAGGTGATTTAGTGCCTCGGCCATCTGGCCGTTGCGTTTGCCCAAGCACAGCAGGTCGCCGGGCTTCTTTCCTCTCATGAACTCGAGTGCCTCGTAGTAGGAGACGTACCGGATCGTCTGGTCGGGGTTGACGCCTACCACCGGCTTGTTCCATGCCTCGCTGAGCTGCGCGCCCAGTTCCTGACCGGCACGGAAGGACTGCGTGAACGGCATCAGCTCGGCCTGCCGGGTGATCTCCCTGGTGAACCGCTGCACATCCAAGGTCGTGTTCGAGTGCACCTTCTGAGCCAGGTCACCGACCAGTACGGTCTGCATGGACGGGTTCAGCGACTTGATGTTGCGCAGTAGCTGCGCGTATTCCTCGTTGATGTCCTGGTACTCATCGACCACGAGCAGGTCAAATCTAGGGAACCACGCCGAGAGGCTGGTGAACGCTGCGTTGAACCGTCGGATGGATTCATCGAGGCCGCATTTGATGCCCGCCTTGAGCAGTGAGGGGTACACGATGCCGTGGTAGTTCTGCACTTTCGCGTACTTCACCCGGCGTTTCGCGTCGGCTTTCAACAGCTTGCTGTAGGTCAGGTACAGCACTCTGCGGTCCCGGCCCACGTCGGTGCACAGCGCCTGAATCGCTGTGGTCTTGCCCGATCCCACCGTCGCATCGACGATCACATCCTGCCCCGCCCGCACAGCGTCGATCATCCGCCGCTGTTCGTCGCTTAACGGCACAGGCGACGACATCCCGGCACCGCGGCCAGGATTTTCCCGCTGGCTCGCTATCCGGCGCGGGCTAGTGGCCACAGCGAAGTTCGGATCGGCCGCCAGTTGCCCCCGCAGCACCGCCTCGCTATCAGCCCACATCGTCGGCCGTAGCTGAGGCGGCAGCAGCACCTGACACCGTGCCTGCAGGGCACCGGGCGTGCGCTGCAATGTTCCCGCCAGCGCGTCCAGCGCCACACCGCGCCGGAGCCCGTCCAGCAGCATCGCGGTGTCCTCCGCTGACCAGGCCGCACCCGCGCGGCGCGGTGCGGGGTCCTCACGTCGTCTCTCGGCAGTCACCTCGTCACGCTATCCACAACCAGCGACAAGATAGGGCGGTTTCGCCAAATAGCGAGCCCGCCGGGCTTTGCGTAATGGCTGGGTCATCGCCGGGCGGCGAGTCCACCCCCCAAAGGTGGCGGTAGAGGCAGAGTACTGCCGTTCAGTCCATACTCCAGTCCACAGCGCCGTCGGTGGGCGGCGACTCCGTCAGTCGAGGGTGTGGGCGGGTTCGGAGCGGCTGGGAGATGCCGAGCTGGCCGGGTCAGAGTGGGCCCTCGCCCGGTTCAGCGGCCACCCGGCGGGCCCGCAAGACCGCGGCGGGCACGAGTTGGCGGGTGAACTGTTGGGTTTGGCCGGCGAGGTTAGTGACGGTGTAGTTCACCTCGCCGAGCCAGTGCCCCTCGACGCCTCGGTGCCACTGGATCAGCACCCCTTCGACCTCGCCGGTCAGATCGACACAGGTGTCCCGCCCCTCACCGGGTACGAGGCCACGCCTGGGCGGAAACAGTGCGGCGAGGTCGACCCACACGTCCCGATACAGCAGGACCCGCCGCGCGTATCCCTCGTCTATCACCGATCGAGGATAGAACACGTGTTCGAGCGCGGCCTACGGTCGCGGCGCCGCGCCACCCGATCTACCGCCAGGTGACGACCAGGCCATGGTGGGGCCGGGGCCGGTCGAGGAAGAACGTCCCGGAGCGGGCGTCCGCGGGGGCGTCCAGGGTGAGCTCAAACTGGACGGTGCGGTCTCGCTGGTCGGTTGCCCAGGTGCGGATCTCGGCGGCCATGTGCTCGGTGTGGGTGGGTCCGGTGTCGCTGTGGCCGACGACCCCTAACTCGGTGATCCGGCCGCCGTCGGCGGTGCGTCCGACGACGCGTCCGGTCAGGTAGGCGAGTTCCCGCTCGCCGGGTACGGCCATGGTGCTGGTCCGGAAGATCGGTTCGACCAGACCGGCGTCGACCGCCGCCGGGTCGACGGTGACCGTGCAGAGGCTGTCGGTGGTGCAGGTGAGCCACAGGAACATCCACTCCATCGACTGCATCGGCGCGAACGTGACCCCGGTCCACGCCTCGAACCGGGGCCGGTCGAACACCCCGAGAAGGCCGGCGGGGTCGAGGTGGTGTTCCTGGTTGAGCTGGATGGTCACCGTCTTGTCGGGGGTGAGGGGGACCTTGCGGCGGGGGTCATCGGCGGCACCGTCCCTTAGCGGGACGAACCCGCACATCTGATGCTCCACGCTGCGCCACACCCCGTCTGTGTCGGCGGCGTGGTCGCGTTCGAAGGCGATGGAGCGCGACACGCTGCCGCGGATCCGTACCGGCACGACCAGCCGCCCGCCCGGGGCGAGTTGGTCGAGCCACGCCTCGGGGATGCCGTAGGCGCCCACGGCGGCCACGATCCGGTCGAACGGGGCCCCGCCTGGGTGGCCGAGGGCGCCGTCGCCGAGCACCACCTCGGCGTTCCCGACACCCGCGGCGGCGAGCCGGTCGGCGGCTTGCTCGATGATGTCGGTGTCGACGTCGATCGCGGTCACCCGCCCACTCGGGCCGGCCAGCTGCGCGAGGAGGGCGGCGTTGTAGCCGGTCCCGGCCCCGATCTCCAACACCCGGTGGCCGGGCCGGACCTGGGTCTGCTCCAGCTGCAGCGCGACGATCGAGGGCTGGGACAGGCAACTCAACACCTGCCCATCGGGCCCACGTTTGGTGACCACGATGTCGTTGTCGTACGCCTCCTCAAGGGTGGCGTCGGGAACGAACAGGTGACGCTCCACAGCGTGCAGCGCCTGCTCGACGGCCGAGCTGATGATGTAACCGTCGGCGCGGGTCTTCGTGATCATCGCGGCCCGTAGGAACTCGGGCGAGGCGTCGGTGGTGGCCGCGTTCATCGGACCCTTCCGTTCAGACTGTGGTGGGGCTTGGCGTTGGTCAGGGGGTGGGGTCGAGTTGGTAGCTGCGGGCTTGGAGGTGGAACAGCTCGCGGTAGTCCCCGGGCCGACCGAGTAGTTCGTGGTGGGTGCCGATGTCGGCGACTCGGCCGTGGTTGAGCACGATGATCTGGTCGGCGTCGCGCACGTTGGCCAGCCGGTGGGTGATCAGCACCGTGATCCGCCCATCCCGGGCCGACGGAGCGTCGACGGTGCGTCCTCGGGTTGAGTCAGTCGGCTGGTCGTTGTCGTGGTGGTCGGGGGGTGCGGCGGCGAGGGTTCGTAGGGTGGTGAAGACGGTGTGTTCGGCGCGGGCGTCGAGGGCGGCGGTGGGTTCGTCGGCGATGACCAGGGGTGCGTCGCGGTAGAGGGCGCGGGCGACGGAGATCCGTTGCCATTGCCCGCCGGAGAGGTCTCGGCCGCTTTGGAAACGCCGCGACAGCATCGTCTCCCAGCCCTCGGGTAGTTCGTCGGCGACGGTGTCCGCGCCGGTCCGCCGGGCGGTGTCGGTGAGGTGTGCGGCGTCGGGGTCTGGGCGGGTGATCCGGCCGATGCGGATGTTGTTCGCCGCCGACATGGGCCATTGGGCGGGGTGTTGGGCGACGATCGCGACCCGGCGCAGCAGGTGTTCGGGGTTGATGGTGGTGATGTCGCGGCCGTCCCAGGACACGGTGCCGGAGTCGGGGAGGTAGAGGCCGCTGATCAGCCGGGCCAGGGTCGATTTGCCGGACCCGTTCTCCCCGACCAGCGCGATCACCTGCCCGGCCCGCAAGGTCAGGTCGACCTCGTGGACGGCGGGTTCGTCCTGGCCGGGGTAGGTGAACGTCACCCCCCGCAGCTCGATCCGCCCGACCCGGTGCTCGGGTGATCTGAGCTCGGCCCACCCCGTGCCCCTGCTGTCTGACCCCGGCGGGCAGACGTCCGTAGCGGTCGTCGGTGCGGGCGTGGGTGTGGGCGTGGGAGGTGGGGTGCGGGTTCGGGTGCGGGAGTCGGTCAGGGCGCGTTCGTAGAGCTGCAGGTGCAGGTGGTCCTCATACAGGCGGTTGATGGTGTGGATGCTGGTGGACACCGACGAGGCGGCGGTGCGCATGGCCAGTGCCGCCGCGCCGGCCAGGGCGAGGGCGAGGGCTCCGAGGTAGATCAGGGTGCCGAGCAGGGTGTAGGCCAGGCCGGTGCCGATCCCGGACAGGGTGCGCCCGGCCAGCCGGATGCGGGTGGCGCGGTCCTCGACGGTGATGGCGTCGTGGGTGAGGGAGGCGTTGAGGTGGCGCTGTTCGGCGATCAGCAGCCCAGAGGTGGTGAACGCACGCACTTCGGCGGCGTCGATGCGGCTGGTCAGCAGCGAGGTGACGACTCCGAGGCGGCGGGAGCGGGAGGTCATGGCCAGGAACCATTCGTAGTGCAGGCGAGCGACCTTCGTGGTCGCCCACGCCTGCCCCAGCGCGGGTAGCGCCACCACGGCGATCAGGGCGGGGTGGAGGAGCCCGGCGGCGGTGACCGCGGCGACCACCGCGACTAGTCCGGCGAGGAGGTCCCCGACGCTGGTCGCGGTGGAGCGCAGCCGGCTCAAGCCCATCTCGGCTTTGTGCATCAGCTCGACGAAGTCGGCGTCATCGAACGCCACCAGCTCCACCCGCGCCAGCAAGGTGTACAGCTCGTCCTGGGCGTCGCGCAGGATCAGCGGGGCCAGGCGGCCCTCGACGGCGCCGGTCGCGGTCTCCAACAACCCCCGCCCCGCGTAGGAGGCGACCACGAGCCCGATCGCCGGCAACGCCGCGAGGACTCGGGCCGGGGTGGGGCCTTGGGCGAGTAGCTCGGTCAGCACGCTCGCGGTGGCCAGCAGCCCGAACGCCGAGAGCACCCCGGACGCCAGCTGCACCACCCCGGCCAACAGGGTCAACCGGGGGGCGATCCGCCACACCCGACGCAGGATCCGACCCAACAGCCCCGGCAGCGCTCCGGCGACCGTCCGTGTCCCGGCGGCGACGACTTCCTGGTCGACCTGGGCCCAGTACGGCACCTTGACGTCGTCGACGCCCACCAGCCCGACCCGGGATCCGCCCGACCAGCCCGGCACGGGCGCTGGAGCGGATTCCGGCGGGTCGGGGACGTCTTGGGGTCCCGATGGGTGCCCGTTGCCGGTGGGGCCGGTGCTCATCGTGACCGCCGTCGGAGATCGTGTGGTGGCTTCATCCCCGATGGCAGTGTCACAGCCGCTCACCCTTCCTTGAGACACCGACAATCTCGGGGTCGCTCACCGCCCGAGCAACCGTCCGCCCCGGGTGGCTGGTCAACGCGTCGGCGAGTGCCCTGGCCAGCTGTGCCGGTGAGGTCGGCGGTGTGGCGAGGTGGACGAGTGCCGCGAGGTGGTCGAGCTGCCATTTCGGGAGATGCTGCCGGGCCGGGTGGTCGAGTACTGCTCGGGCGAGGGCTGCGTCGGTGATCGACACCGCGCGGCGGGACAGCTCGACCCGGATCGCCGCTCGCTGCTCGCCGTCGGCCAGCTCGGCGGCGGCGAGCAGCAGCTCGACCCCGAACGCTCCCGGAGCGGTGTCGGGGCCGGTCCTGGGGTCCGCGAGTAGATGCGTGAGGCCGTCGGCGCGGGCTGGGGCGTCGGGTCGGCGGGACACCAGCACGTGCAGGAGGTGGGCGATGTTGTGTTGCCAGGGTTCGCGGTGGACCGATTCGGTCAGCAGGGCTTCAGCGGTGGCGCGGTCACCGTGCAGGACGTGGGCGAGGACGGCGACCTGGCGCCCGTCGAGCAGCGTGGCACCGATACCGCGGTGGCGCTCGGCGTGAGTGAGGGCGTCGTCCCAGTGTCCGGCGCGGGCCAGGGCGCGGACCCCCTCGGCGAGGGTCACCGTCCAGAGCCATCGGCGGGTCCCTTCCCGGTCCTCGGTCGTGGCGATGTGGCCGAGGTCGACGGGTTGCCCGTCGACGTGCGCGGTGTCGCCGTGACCGGTCGCGGTGAGCAGGGATTCCAGACCGTTGATGGCGGTGTCGGGGTGGCCGGCGCGGGCGTGGAGGCGGGCGAGGTTCACCAGGGGCTCCAGCGCCAGGCGGGCCGTGGAGGCACTCCAGGGGTTGTGGTCGGTGTAGCGGTGGTGGTGTCGCCAGCACAGGGCACGGGCAAGGTTGGGGTGGCCGCAGTTCGCCGCGGTCAGGGCGGCGAGGTTGTGCGCCGCCGCCACCCGGGTCTCGGCGTCGGGCCGCTCGGGTGGGGTTCGGGCGAGGTCGGCGATGGTGTCGAGCTGCTCATCCAACGGCCGCTGGACCGGTCGGGGTCTCGGTATGAGGGGAAAGCGGCGGGCGAGGTGCTCGAAGCCGAGCACCCGGGCCGCCGCGGTGGGCGCCGCCGCGGTGGGCGTGGTCTCGGTGTGGGCGGTCATCGTGTGGCGGTGTCGGGTGGGAGCAGGGCATCGCGGGAGAGGACGGCGAGGGTGTGCTGGTCGTCGCCGGGGATGGCCAGGCGGTTCCAGTGGAAGATCACGTGATGGGCTAGGACCGCGCGCAACCCCCGGGCGAGCTGCCCGGTAGCAGCCAGGGTGGCGAGGCGGGTTCCGGTGTCGTCGAACGCGTCGAGCCACGACCGATGACGGGCCAGCGGACCGTGGGTGGTCAGGTCAGTGTTCGGGCCGGTGTCGAGGGTCAGCAGCCGTCGGGCCGCTGACGGCGCGGCGGCGGCGACCGGCCGCCCGGTTGTCGGGGTGGGGATCCGGGTGGGGGTCCGGGTGGGGCTGTTGATGGCGCTGTGGGGGCGGGAGGCGGCGACCTTGGCCCACACGTCGCCTTGTTCGTACCAGTCCAGTCCGGCCGCGCGCAGCATCCGGGAGATCGCCAGCAGGCTCAGCTCCACCCGACCCGCCGCCGGCTCGGGGGCGGGCGCGGCGGTGAGGAGGTGCAGGGTGGTGGGGCTGTCCCGGCAGAACAGCTCGTGCGCCACCCGCATGCCCGCCGGGCCGCCGAACGCGACGGCCTCGGGTTCATAGATCGCCGGATGCCACGTCCGCACCACCGCGTCGGCGGTGAGGGCATCGAGTAGCGCCGGGAGCGGCGCGTTCAGCTCGGCCTGGTTGTGGGGTTGGTGGCGGATGCGCCAGTGCGGGTGTTTGCGGATGTACCACCACCGGGCCGGAAGCCGATCCAGCACCGGGCGCAGGTGGCCCGAGACGGTGTCGGCCGCCGCGGTCCAGTCGTGGAACTCGATGTTGGTCTGCCACCAACGACCATCCACCTCCAGGTCGGTGCGGGGCAGGTCGGTGGTCAGCTGGTCAGCAGGCATGTGTCCCACCTCGCCGAGTCGGGTGTGTGGTCGAGTGCGAGGGCGGCGCCGGCGAGGCCGTCGAGCAACCCCAGCGCCGCGCCCTGGCCGGCGGCGAGGTTGTCGGCGAGGTTGTCGGCGAGGTTGTCGGCGAGCCGGGTGGTGAGGAGTTCACCGATCCGGGTCCTCTGTTCGGCGAAGGCGGGGTTGGTGCTGTCGGCGCATGCGCGGTCGGCGATCAGCAGGGCTCCGGCGAGGCCGTGACACAGGCCCGGGTCGTCGAGCCGTGTGGTGAGGTCGGGTGCGCTGATGGCGGCCAGGAGCGTGTGTTCGGCGGTGCGGGTGCGGCCGATGTCGCGCAGGGCGAGTCCGGCGAGTTGGTGGGCGCGGGCGATCCCGGGGGTGCCGTAGCACCAGGACGGCCGCCCGGCCGCGGCCCCAGCGCGGCCTTCGCGGTTGTCGGGGTCGTCGGGGTTGTCGGGTGGCGCGGGGCGGGTGGTGATCCAGTAGGGCCACCAGGGCCTGGCCTGGTCGCCTCGGCGGCACTGGTCGAACCAGGACAGGATGCGGCGGATCGCGGTGTGGTGGCCGGGGACGCGGTGTCTGGCTCGGGCCGTGAGGGCGAGCAGGGCCAGGGGGCCGGCGATGCCGTGGGAGAGCCCGTTGTTGGCGTGCCCGTCGGGGAACTCCGGTGTGCGGCGCCCGTTCGGGGCCAGCGGGGTCCACCACCCCGGTCGGACGAGCCCACCGGTCTGGTCGGAGCCGGGGAGGGGTTCGGTGAGCCGCACGAGATATCCCAGGATCGCCTGCAGCTCGGGGCCGGCGGGGTTGCGTCGGAGCCAGTAGGCGCCCAGCCCGGTCAGTCCGCGGATGGCGTCGAACTCGGCCAGGGCCGGTGGTCGGCCCTCGTCCATGCGGGCGTGCCCGGCGTGGGCTCGGGCGGTGGTGGCGCGCGAGATTCGGGTATCGAGAGCGTCGAGGGCGCGTTGGTAGCGGCGGGGGTGGTCGGTGGCGGCGTGGTGGAGCACGTAGGCCAGCGCGGGGGCTCCGTAGTGCAGGTGGCTGTCCGGTCCGTCGTCGACCGCACTGTGGGCGGCGGCCAGCCAGGTGTGCGCGGTGCCCCAGCGGCAGCGGCCGGTTCGGGCGCGGTGGACGTGCAGCAGCGCGATCCCGAGTGCCCCGTTGGCCAGCGACTGGATCCACCAACTGGGCGGGCGGTAGCGGTGCGTGACTTCGAGTGGGTCGGCGAACTCGACGGCGATCCGGTCAGCGACCGTGCAGGAGCTCCCGCCGGGGCTTGTGGCGGGGCTCATGCGGCGTTGTCGGTTCGGGCTTGGTAGCTCAGAGCGGCGGCGCGGGCCAGTTGTAGGCAGGCGCGCTCGTGGGCAAGGTCGGGTCCGGCGACCCGGGCGTGGTGCAGGTGTAGAAGATCTGCCAGCACCACGTCCGGAGCGATCCCGGCGTCGAGCAGCACTGTCCGGTAGTCGATCAGCGCCGCACGGCGCCGCTGCCAGGCGGCGAGGACCAGCTCACCTCCCGGGAGCGCCGCGAGGTGTGGTGGGTCGGGGTGGGCGAGCGCGATGGCCTGGGCCCGCACGGCCCGCTCGGGTGCGGTGGTGGGGGTGCGGGGGACGTGGCGGATCAGCCACCGCCGCCCCGCCTCGGGGGTGGGGATGAATGCGGTGACGAGATCGACCATCGAGGCCGCCGTGACCGCCGCCTGGTCGTAGGTGGCGGGCAGGGAGAGTTGGGTGCGGGCGGCGGCCGAGTCGGCGGCGAACACCACTTCCGCGGCCGCCATTGCGGGGCCGGCGCCGAAGCGCCCGGTCTCGGGCAGGTAGGTGTCCAGGCGCAGTGCGCCGCACAGCCCGGCCTCCCCGAGCCGATCCGCCCACCCCGCGAGCGGGGCGGCTATGTCGGTGAACGCTCGCGGGTCGGGCAGCGGGATCCGCAGCCTCAGGTGGTGCTCGGGCTCGGGCAGCCGCAGAAACCAGACCGAATCCGCCGCCGACGCACAGACCGTGCCGAGCGACTGTTCGAGGTCGGTGAGCAGACGGGGCAGGTGCTCGGTGAGTACCGCCGTCTGGTGCTCCGGTCGGCACCGCAAATGCGCGGAGATCCAGCGCCCGGCCCCAGGGGTGTGCCGTGTCCGGGACGTGCCGGTGGAGTCGACGGTCGCGCTCGGGCGGGGTCGGGTGGGGTGGCGGGCGGGCACGGTGGTGCCCAGCGGGAGGACGAGTTCGTGGGCGTGGTCGCCGATCCAGCCGAACGCCCCCGGCGTCGGGGCCTCGTACAGGGACAGCCGGCCGGCTCGGGCCAGGCTGTCGCGCAGCAGGTGACGGTGGGCAGGTTCGGTGAGGTTCAGCGGTAGCCGCCGATCGTGCTGACCCAACAGCACCCGCTGCGGCAGGCCCCGGTGTGTGCGCCACACCGACCAGGCGTCCGCGTCGGCGGCCGGTGGCGGATCGTCGGCGTGCAGCGTCCAGCGGGCGGCGGCGAGGACGCTGCGCCGGTAGCGGACGCGGGGCAGCATCGGCAGCTCACGCAAGGTCGGGCCCCAGTCGAACGGGGCACAGCAGGCACAGGCGGAGGTGGTGATCTCGCAGAGGAACCGCAGTGTGGGGTCGGCGCAGCGGACCAACTCAAGTGCGCTGAACAGCACCGGTTCGACCAGCTCACCAGTCTGCGCGTGCAGGAGGTAGAGCCCGACCGCGTCCGCGCTGACCGCGAGATCGCCCGGCACCAGACCGCCAGCGGCTGGGTGGCCGCCGACGGCCAGCTGGCGGGCCAGCACCGGGACCGCCCGAGCGATCGTGCCCGCCTCCGTCGCGGCGGGCGGCCCGGACAGCTGCACCCGCAACGCGCCACGGCTGGCGGTGGGCACACCTCGCAGAGCGGCGGTGATGCGGTCGGTGTCGTGCGCGTCGAGGAGGTCGAGGAAGCGGCCGGTGATCGTGCCCGCGGCGCGGGAGGCTCCGACCACCCACACCTCGAACCGGCCTCGGTCGAGGCCCCCGCGGGTCTCGGCGTGTACTTCGACCCGCAGGTCGGTGTGTGGCTGCGGCACCACCTCGACCCCGTCGCACAGCGCGTCGAGATCGGCCTCGGTCAGCTCCACCTCGTCGCGGCCCTCCCACGCCGCGGCCTGTACCAGCCGGGTCAGCAGTGCCGCCCGCCGCCGCCCGTGGGCGTCCTGACGGGGTTCCGGGGTTGTGAGGTGGCTGCCGCGGTACCCGGCCGGGTAGCCCAGCCCGCTACCGGCGTGCAGCAGCTCGTGCAGCGG
>JAESFN010000826.1_pt1 | contig 20146 bp, 17 predicted proteins | sample 9269411 | NCBI WGS metagenome assembly JAESFN01 (sample SAMN14505399, study PRJNA617100) | algae metagenome | isolation source: Iphinoe sp. HA4291-MV1 and co-occurring heterotrophs from trail next to... | place: USA: Maunawili Falls, Hawaii | collected 2009-07-25
TTGTCCAGGATGGCGTACAGCACCGCGAACGGGCCGTGCGCCAGCAGCTCCGGATCCTCCTCCAGGCGGCTGCGCACCTCGGCCAGCTGGGGCTTGTCCGCGTGCCGTAGAACGACCACGAAGTCCGCGCCGAGGAACAGGTGGATCTCGCCGAGCTCCACCACCTCCACCGGGTCGACGTACCAGGCCGGCCGCAGCACCACGAAGAGCGTCTTCCCGTAGCGCTCCAGCTTCGGCCGCTGGTGGGCGTCGATGGCGTCCTCGACGGCCAGCGAGTGCAGGTCGAACTCCCGGGCGACCGCGTTGACCTCCTCCTCGGTGGGCCGCAGCAGGCCGATCCAGCAGAAGCTCCGCCCGTCGCCGGCCTGGCATCGGTGCAGCTCCTGGAACGTCTTCTCCAACGACTCCGGGCGCACCTCGCGCCGGCCGTCGACGTAGATCACGTTGTCGACCGTGGACACGCCGTCCTCCCTCCGCCGTCCGGCTCGCCGCGGTTGAAGCATGCCCGACCGCGCGCGGACCGTCGCACCGGGCGGACAATGATCGGGTGAACACCCGGACCACGGTGCTGGTGGTCGACGACGACGCGCAGATCCTCCGGGCGCTGCGGATCAACCTGGCCGCGCGGGGCTACCAGGTGCTGACCGCCGCCGACGGGGCCGAGGCGCTGCGGGCGGCCGCCGACGGCCACCCCGACGTGGTCGTGCTCGACCTCGGGCTGCCCGACCTGGACGGTGCCGAGGTGATCGCCGGGCTGCGTGGCTGGACCAGCGTGCCGATCATCGTGCTCTCCGCCCGCACCGACGCGCTGGACAAGGTCGACGCCTTGGACGCCGGCGCCGACGACTACGTCACCAAGCCCTTCGGTATGGCCGAGCTGCTGGCCCGGCTCCGGGCGGCGGTGCGGCGGTCCGCGGTGGCCCCGGTGGACGGCGAGCCCGTGGTGCGGGCCGCCGCCTTCACCGTCGACCTGGTGGCCAAGAAGGTGGTCCGGGAGGGAGCGGAGGTACACCTCACCCCGACCGAGTGGGGCATCCTCGAACAGCTGGTGCGCAACCCCGGGCGGCTGATCGAGCAACGGCGGCTGCTCCAGGAGGTCTGGGGCCCGGCCTACGGCAAGGAGACCAACTACCTGCGGGTCTACCTGGCCCAGCTGCGCCGCAAGCTCGAGCCCGACCCCGCCCGACCCCGCCACCTGATCACCGAACCGGGCATGGGCTACCGCTTCGAACCGTGACGAGTATGGCGCCAATCCCGCACGCTTGAACGACACGCCTAGAATGACACCAATAATAGTACTATGATCCATGGCATCCGTCGCATCGATCGTGTCCCTGATGCGACGAGCGCCCACTAGCGTGCGGTTCGCGTGAACGTGCAGTCGGACAAGGGCAAGGCGAAGGCTTACCAGGTCAGGCAGGTGCTCAAAGCCATCGACAAGTTGGAGGAGGACGAATGACCACTGAGGAATCGGTTGACCCCGCGCACTACACCTACCGGGTCACCTGGTCGGCGGAGGACGCTGAGTTCGTCGCCGTCTGCCTTGAGTTGCCCTCCCTGTCCTGGCTAGCCGCTAGCCCCGGGGATGCGCTCGCGGGCGTGGTGAAGGTTGTCGCCGAGGTAGTGGCTGACCTGTGTGCCAACGATGAGCCCGTCCCTGTCCCGTTGGCGGACCGTCCCTACTCGGGACGGTTCAACGTGCGCGTCCCCGAGTCGCTGCACAGGAGCCTTGCTGTCGAGGCAGCTGAGCAAGGCATCAGCCTTAACCGGCTGGTCAGTGACCGGCTCGCGCGCACCTAGTCAGAGCGAACCCAGGTCGTGCGCTTGCTCAGCCGCCGAAGTTCTGCGTCCAGTAGTGGCCGTTGGGCACGTAGCCGACGCCGATCTTGGTGAACTTGCAGTCCAGGATGTTCCGCTTGTGCCCGGGGGAGTGCATCCAGTCGTCCATCACCTCGGCCGCGCTGCGCTGGCCCATGGCGATGTTCTCCCCGCCCGAGTTGCCCTCGAAGCCGGCCTCGGCCTCGCGGTCGGCGAAGTCCTTGCCCTCCGGGCTGTCGTGCTCGAAGTAGTCGCGCCGGGCCATGTCCGAGGAGTGGCCGAGGGCCGACTTGTTCAGCCGGGAGTCCACCTGCAGCGGCTTGCAGCCCGCCTTGGCCCGCTCCGCGTTGGTCAGCGCCACCACCGCCGCGGCCGGCCCGGACAGCCCCGGGACCGCCGGCTTCTTCGGGGCCGCGGGTTTGGGCGGTGTCTTGGGCTTCGGCGGCCCGGGGATCCTGGACAGCAGTGCGGGCAGGTACGGCGGTAGGCCGGGCAGCGCCACCACGAACGAGGGGGCGCGCTTCGCGCCGGCCGCCGGCTTGTCGGCCGAACCGGCCGGACCGGGCGGCGGGGCGGGGGTCGGGGTCTCCGGTGGGGCGTCCAGGACCGGGGGCGCGGCCGCCGCGTTGTCGACCGCCGCGTTCCCGACCGCCGGGTCGCCGGCCGCCGGCGCCTCGGGGCGGACCGGCCCGACCACGGCCACCACACCCGCGATGAGCATGGCCACCAGGGCCCCGGTGCCCAGTCCGATGAGCGCCGGTGCCGTGCGCCGTTGCCCGCGCGTGGTCACGGTCGGTGAAGGTAGCAGAATCGAGCGGTGACCACGGATACGGCCGTTCGGCTCACCGCCTGGGTGCACGGACACGTCCAGGGGGTGGGTTTCCGCTGGTGGACGCGGTGTCGGGCGCTCGAACTGGGCCTGGTCGGGCGGGCGTCGAACCTCGCCGACGGCCGGGTCGAGATCATCGCCGAGGGCCCAAGGGTCGACTGCGAGCGACTACTGGCGACTTTGCGTGCGGACGGCACCCCCGGCCGGGTCGTCCAGGTCACCGAGCGGTGGTCCGACGCCCGGGGCGGCCTCGTCTCGTTCACCGAGCGTTAGCAACGGCCCCACCCGGCCGGGTCGGGCCCGGCCGCCGAGCGGGGTCGGTCGGGGTGGCTCGGTAGGCTGGCCGTTCTCATCCGACAGGAAAGGGCCGGTTCGACGTGCATCTCAAACGCCTGACGCTGAAGGGCTTCAAGTCCTTCGCCTCGGCCACCGAGCTGCGCCTCGAACCGGGGATCACCTGCGTGGTCGGGCCGAACGGCTCGGGCAAGTCGAACGTGGTCGACGCCATCCAGTGGGTGTTCGGCGAGCAGGGCGCCAAGGCGCTTCGCGGCGGGAAGATGGAGGACGTCATCTTCGCCGGCACCGCCAACCGGCAGCCCCTGGGCCGGGCCGAGGTGACCCTGACCATCGACAACACCGACGGCGCGCTGCCCATCGACTACTCCGAGGTGTCGATCACCCGGCGGATGTACCGGGACGGCGCCGGCGAGTACGAGATCAACGGCAACGCCTGCCGGCTGCTGGACATCCAGGAGCTGCTCAGCGACTCCGGCATCGGCCGCGAGCTGCACATCGTGGTCGGCCAGGGCCAGCTGGCCGCGATCCTGGAGTCCAAGCCGGAGGAGCGGCGGGCGTTCATCGAGGAGGCGGCCGGCGTCCTCAAGCACCGCAAGCGCAAGGAGAAGGCGCTGCGGAAGCTGGACGCGATGCAGGCCAACCTCACCCGGCTCACCGACCTCACCGCCGAGCTGCGCCGCCAGCTCAAGCCGCTGGGCAAGCAGGCCGAGATCGCCCGCCGCGCGCAGACCGTGCAGTCCGAGCTGCGCGACGCCCGGCTGCGGTTGGCCGCCGACGACCTGGTCGCGCTGCGCACCGAGCTGGCCAAGGAGGAGGCCGACGAGGCGCTGGCCCGGGCCCGCCGCGGCGAGATCGAGCAGCTGCTGGTGGTCGCCCGGGACGAGCTGACCGGGCGGGAGGCCGAGCTGGCCGCCGCCCAGCCGGCGCTGGCCGCCGCCCAGGACACCTGGTACCGGCTCTCCTCGCTGGCCGAACGGCTGCGCGGCACGGTGCGGCTGGCGGCCGAGCGCCACCGGCACCTGGCCGAGCCGCTCGAAGCGGGTACCGGCGGCCCGGATCCGGACGAGCTGGAGGCCGAGGCCGAGACCGTCGCCGAGATGGAGGCCGAGCTGGTCACCGCGGTGGCCGACGCGCACCGCGAGCTGAACGCCACCCTGGCCGGCCTGGCCGAGCGGGAGCGGGCCCTGGCCGCGGCGGAGAGCCAGCACCTGGCCGCCGTCCGCGCGGTCGCCGACCGCAAGGCCGGGCTGGCCACGCTGGCCGGCCAGGCCGAGGCGATGCGCAGCAAGGCGGGCGCCACCGCCGAGGAGATCGAGCGGCTCTCCGGGGCGCTGGCCCAGGCCCAGGTCCGGATCGAGGAGGCCGAGTCGGAGCTGTCCGCCGTGCAGGCCGACCTCGCGGCGCTGGACTCCGACGGCGGTTCGGGCCTGGACGAGCGCGGACGGGCCGCCGTGGAGGCGCACGAGCAGGCCCGGGAACGGGTGGCCGAGCTGGTCGCCGCCGAGCGCGAGCTCGAGCGGGATCGCGCGCACTGGACTTCCCGGGTGGAGGCGCTGGCCCTCGGGCTGGGCCGCCGCGACGGGGTGGCCGCGCTGCTGGAGTCCGAGCCGCCCGGGCTGCTCGGGCCGCTGGCCGGGCTGGTCAGCGTCACCCCTGGGGCCGAGGCCGCGCTGGCCGCCGCGCTGGGCGGGTTGGCCGAGGGCGTCGCCGTGTCCACCACCGACGGTGCGGTCGCCGCGCTGGAGCTGCTCAAGGAGCAGGGCGCCGGCCGGGCCGGCATCGTCGTCGAGTCGGCGTCGTTCGGGGACGAGCCGGCTTCGGCCCGCCCGGCGTTGCCCGGCGGGGCCCGCTGGGCCGACGACCTGGTCGGCGCGGCCGGGGGGCTGGGCGACTCGGTGCGCCGGGCGCTGGCCGGCGTCGTGGTGGTCGCCGACCTGGCGGCGGCGCGGGCGGCGCTGCGTGAGCTGGCCCCGGTGCTGCCGCACGCCCGGGCGGTCACCGAGGCCGGTGACCTGCTCGGACCGGGCTGGGCGGTCGGCGGGTCCAGCGCCGACCAGAGCGCCATCGAGGTCCAGGCCGCCCGGGACGAGGCCGCCGAGGCCGCCGCCGAGCTGGAGGTCAAGCTCGAGCGGCAGCGGGCGGCGCTGGACGGGGCCCGGGCCGAGGAGGCCGCCCGGCTGGCCGACGTCGAGGCCGCGCACGAGGCGCAGAGCGCCGCCGACGCCCGGCGGGCCGCGGTCCGCCAGCGGGTCGGTATGGCCGATCAGACCGTGCGCTCGGCCACCGCCGAGGCCGGGCGGTTGCGCGAGCAGCGCGACCAGGTCGAGGCGACCCGGGTGCAGGCGCTCGGCGCGCTGGACGAGGCCGAGCAGCGGCTGGAGGCGGCCCGCGACGAGCCGGCCGAGGACGAGCCGGACACCGAGATCCGGGACGCCGCCGCCGAGGCGTTGACCGAGGCGCGCGGCCAGGAGATGGAGGCCCGGCTCGCCCTGCGCACCGCCGAGGAGCGGGCCCGGGCCGTCGCCGGGCGGGCCGAGTCGCTGCGCCGTCGGGCCCGGTCGGAACGCGAGGCCCGGGAGCGCGCCGCCGTGGCCCGGGCCGGCCGTGAGCGGGGCGCGGCGGTGGCCGATGCCGTCCGGGCGGCGGGGGAGCGGGCGGTCACCCGGATCGAGGAGTCGCTGGCCGCCGCCGAGGCCGAGCGGGAGACCGCCCGGGAGGCCCGGGACAGCGGCGAGGCGGCGGTGACCGGCGTCCGTACCCGGGTCGGCCAGCTGACCGCCGAGCTGGACAAGGTCACCAACGCGGTGCACCGCGACGAGGTGCTGCGTACCCAGTCCCGGCTGCGGGTCGAGCAGCTGCAGGAGCGCATCTCCTCCGACTTCGGCATGGGGTTGGAGGAGCTGGTCGCCGAGTACGGCCCCGACCAGCTGGTGCCGGCCGGTCCGGGGGAGCTGGCCGAGTACGAGGCGGCGCGCGAACGGGGTGAGGACGTCACCGCGCCGCCGCCGATGCCCTACGACCGGCCCACCCAGGAGCGGCGGGCCCAGCGGGCGCAGAAGGACCTCACCCTGCTGGGCAAGGTCAACCCGCTGGCCCTGGAGGAGTTCGCCGCGCTGGAGGAGCGCTACAAGTTCCTCTCCACCCAGCTGGAGGACCTCAAGGCCACCCGCCGCGACCTGCTCACCGTGGTCCGCGAGGTGGACGACAAGATCCTCGAGGTGTTCACGGCGGCGTACTACGACGTCGAGCGCGAGTTCGAGATCGTCTTCCGCACGCTGTTCCCCGGCGGCGAGGGCCGGCTGGTGCTGACCGACCCCGACGACATGCTGACCACCGGCATCGACGTCGAGGCCCGGCCCCCCGGCAAGAAGGTCAAGCGGCTGTCGCTGCTGTCCGGTGGGGAGAAGTCGCTGACCGCCGTGGCCATGCTGGTGGCCATCTTCCGGGCCCGCCCGTCGCCGTTCTACGTGCTCGACGAGGTGGAGGCGGCGCTGGACGACGCCAACCTGCGCCGGCTGATCACCCTGCTGGAGGAGCTGCGGTCCACCAGCCAGCTGATCATCATCACCCACCAGAAGCCGACCATGGAGGTGGCCGACGCGCTGTACGGCGTCTCCATGCGCGGCGACGGGGTGACCACGGTCATCTCCCAGCGCCTGCGCGGCGTCCCGGTCGCCGGCTGACGCGCCGGATCCGCCTCCGGGCGGCGTCGCACGTGGCGCCCGGTGCCACGCGCTGGGGCGCAACGCGGCGTGCCTTCCTGCCGCCGATCGTCGGCGCCGCCCCTCATGATCATCAGGGCACTACTGCTGTTCTCGCGCCGCATGGGAGCACTGGTGCCCTGGTGATCATGGATCTTGTGCGGCCCGGTGCCGGTTGGGGGGTGAACGGGCTCTGCGGCCGGTTGCGGGCGGGTGAACCTGCGTGACGGCCTGTGGATCACTCTCGGTCGGGGCGGCGGGTCGGCGCCGGGCGGCGTCGGCGGGGACGGGGCTGCGAGGATGGGCGCCGTGACGGACGTGATGGCGCAGGTCGTGTTGGCGCAGGCGGCACCGGTGCAGGGCAACCTGCTCTGGATCGGGCTGGCCGTGGTGCTCGTGCTGCTGCTCGTGGCGCTGGTGGTCGGGCTGCTGGTCGCCCGCCGCCGCCGGGTCAGCCTGGGCGAACCGGAGCGGCCGCCGGCCGCCGGGCCCCGTGAGGGCTACCGGAGCAGCGGCGGCTTCAACTTCGCCCCCGGCGGTGACACGGGCGGCGGCACGGACACCGCTGAGCGGCCGCCACCCGCCGACCCGGTCCCCGTCACCGAGCCGGTGGAGGCGGCGCCCGAGCTCGCGCCGCCCGCGCCTGCAGCCACCGACACCGGGGCCACCGACACCGGGGCCACCGACACCGGGGAAGCCACCGCCGCCCCCGAGACCGCCGCCCCGGGAGCCACCGCCGCCCCCGCGGTCACCGACACCGCGGAACCGGCGGCCGACCCGGAACCCGTCACCCCCGAGCCGGTCACTCCGGCCGGGCCCGTCGAGCGGATCGAGCCGGCCGAGCGGCGGCTGGAACGGCTGCGCGGGCGCCTGGCCGGATCCCGGGGCGCGTTCGGGCAGAGCCTGCTCGGCCTGCTCGGCGGCGGCGACCTGGACGAGGACTCCTGGGAGCAGGTGGAGGACACCCTGCTGATGGCCGACCTGGGCGCGCAGACCACCACCGAGCTGGTCACGCTGCTGCGCAAGGAGGTCGCCGCCCGGGGTGTCCGCACCCCGGCCCAGGCCCGTGAGCTGCTCAAAGAGGTGCTCACCGAGGCGCTCGCCCCGGATCTGGACCGGGCGGTCCGGGCGTTGCCGCACGACGGCAAGCCGGCGGTGCTGCTGGTCGCCGGGGTCAACGGCACCGGCAAGACCACCACTACCGGCAAGCTGGCCCGGGTGCTCGTGGCCCAGGGTCGCACGGTGGTCCTGGGCGCGGCGGACACCTTCCGGGCGGCGGCCGCCGAGCAGCTGGTGACCTGGGGCGAGCGCTCCGGGGCGGCCGTGGTCCGCGGCGCGGAGGGGGCCGACCCGGCCAGCGTGGCGTTCGAGGCGGTCAAGGCCGCCGCGGAACGAAAGGCGGACGCGGTCCTGCTGGACACCGCCGGGCGGCTGCACACCAAGACCGGCCTGATGGACGAGCTGGGCAAGATCAAGCGGGTGGTGTCCCGGCAGGGCCAGGTGGACGAGGTGCTCCTCGTGCTGGACGCCACGACCGGCCAGAACGGCCTGCTGCAGGCCAAGGTGTTCGGTGAGGTCATCGACGTGACCGGGATCGTGCTGACCAAGCTCGACGGCACCGCCAAGGGCGGCATCGTGTTCCGGGTGCAGCGCGAGCTCGGGGTGCCGGTGAAGCTGGTCGGGCTGGGCGAGGGACCGGACGATCTGGCCCCGTTCGAGCCGGCGGCGTTCGTCGACGCGCTGCTCGACTGACACCGGTGGGGCACGAGTTCACTGAGAGTCCCGGGACGCTGTGAGATACGGGCCTCACCGGGAGTGACGTCGGTCTCTCTCCGAGCAGGCGGAATGACGCTCCGTGCTCGACCACCGACGGTGACGTAACCCCGTCGTAACGCCCTTCCGGCGCTCGTTCACTCCGTCGAAACAGACCTCGCTCCCGCTTGAAACATGCCGACTCGATGATTTCGGCACCTGCCGCTGGCGAGAGCGGCCTTGACGGGAGGGAGAAGCCGTTGAATGCGCTCAGTGCTGGCGATACCGCGTGGATGCTGGCCAGTACCGCACTTGTCCTGCTCATGACGCCGGGTCTGGCCTTGTTCTACGGGGGCATGGTCCGGAGCAAGAGCGTCCTGAACATGATGATGATGAGCTTCGGTGCGATCGGGCTGATCGGCGTGCTCTGGATCCTCTACGGGTACTCGATGGCGTTCGGCAACGACGTCGGCATGGGTCTGCTCGGCAACCCGACCGAGGCCTGGGGCCTGAAGGGGCTGTTCGTCGGTACCTACACCGGCGACGCGGTGTCCTACCCGCTGTCCGGGTCGATCCCGGCGCTGGTGTTCGTCGGCTTCCAGGCCACCTTCGCCATCATCACCGTCGCGCTGATCTCCGGCGCGGTCGCCGACCGGATGAAGTTCGGTGCGTGGCTGTTGTTCGCCGGTATCTGGGCGACCGTCGTCTACTTCCCGGTGGCGCACTGGGTCTTCGCGTTCTCCAGCGACAGCACCGGCGTGGTCGGTGGCTGGATCGCCAACGACCTGAAGGCGATCGACTTCGCCGGCGGCACCGCGGTGCACATCAACTCCGGCGCGGCGGCCCTGGCCCTGGCGCTGATCCTGGGCAAGCGGAAGGGCTGGCCGCGCGAGCCCATGCGCCCGCACAACCTGCCGTTGGTGATGCTGGGCTCCGGGCTGCTGTGGTTCGGCTGGTTCGGGTTCAACGCCGGCTCCGCGCTGGGGGCGAACGGCACCGCGGCCTTCACCATGATCAACACAATCGGCGCCACCTGCGCGGCGATGCTCGGCTGGCTGCTGGTCGAGCGGATCCGGGACAGCAAGCCGACCAGCCTCGGTGCCGCCTCCGGCGTGGTCGCCGGCCTGGTGGCGATCACTCCCTCCTGCTCGTCGGTGTCCCCGCTGGGCGCCCTGGCGGTGGGTCTGATCGCTGGCGTGATCTGCGCCCTGGCCGTGGGACTGAAGTTCCGCTTCGGGTACGACGACTCGCTCGACGTGGTCGGCGTGCACCTGTTCGGCGGTCTGGTCGGCACCCTGCTGGTCGGGATCTTCGCCGACCCGGGCTCGCCGGCGGCGGTGGCCGGGCTGCTCTACGGCGGTGGCTTCGACCAGCTCTGGCGGCAGGCCGTCGGCGCGGTCGCGGTGTTGCTGTACTCCTTCGTTGGCGCCCTGATCATCGGCCTGATCCTGCACAAGACCATCGGTCTGCGGACGACGGACGAGGACGAGGTCGCGGGCATCGACGAGTCTGAGCACGCCGAGTCGGGCTACGACTTCTCCAGCCTGGGTGGTCGGGCCGGTGGCGGGCTCAGTGCCCAGTCCCTGGCGGTCGGCAAGCCCCCGGCCGCCGGGATCAGTGCCTCGTCCGCCCGACAGGAAGGCTGAGCCGAGATGAAGCTGGTCACGGCGATCGTGAAGCCGTTCGTCCTGGAGGACGTCAAGGGCGCGCTGGAGCAGGTGGGCGTGCTCGGCATGACGGTCAGCGAGGTCCAGGGCTACGGCCGCCAGAAGGGCCACACCGAGGTCTACCGGGGCGCGGAGTACTCCGTCGACTTCGTGCCGAAGGTGCGGGTCGAGGTGGTGGCCGACGACGGTCTGGCCGAGAAGGTGGTCGAGGCCGTGGTCGAGGCCGCCCGCACCGGCAAGATCGGTGACGGCAAGGTCTGGGTGACCCCGGTCGAGGCGGTCATCCGGGTGCGGACCGGCGAGCGCGGGTCGGACGCGGTCTAGCGGTGAAGGGGGCCCGGCTCACTCGGACGGGTGAGCCGGGGCCTTCTCATGTTGCGTCTATGTTTCGTGTCCGTTGCCGTTCGATTGCCCTCGGGAACGAGATGTGATCATCGGCCTCTCGACGAGAGGGAGGCCGAAAGTGGTGAATGCCGGGAGCACAGCGTGGGTGCTCGTGAGCGCGGCTCTGGTGATGCTGATGACGCCAGGCCTGGCGTTGTTCTACGGCGGTTTGGTGCGCTCGCGCAGCGTGCTGAACGTGATGATGATGAGCATCATGTGCCTCGGCGTCGTCGGGGTGTTGTGGATTCTGTACGGCTACTCGCTGGCCTTCGGCAACGATCTGGGCGGCGGGCTGGTCGGCGGGTTCGAGCACGTCCTGCTGCGGGACCCCACCGCCCTGGTGGGTCCGGAGTCCGACAAGATCCCGCTGATGGCGTTCGCCATGTTCCAGCTCATGTTCGCGGTGATCACCGCGGCGCTGATCTCGGGGGCGATCCCGGAGCGGGCCAAGTTCTGGAGCTGGACGGTGTTCATCGTGCTGTGGGCGACGTTCGTCTACTTCCCGATGGCGCACTGGACCTTCGCCTTCGACGGCTTCGCCGCCGAGACCGGCGGCTGGATCGCCAACGACCTGAAGGCACTCGACTTCGCCGGCGGCACCACGGTGGAGATCAACTCGGGGGCGTCGGCACTGGCCCTGGCCATCGTGATCGGCCGGCGCTACGGCTGGCCGAAGGAGCCCATGCGCCCGCACAACGTGCCGAACGTGCTGCTCGGGGCCGGGTTGCTGTGGTTCGGCTGGTTCGGGTTCAACGCCGGCTCGGCGCTGGCCTCGGGCACCCTGGCGGCCAACACCTTCGCCACCACGATGACCGCCTCGGCGGCCGCGGTGGTGAGCTGGCTGATCTACGAGCACCTCGCGGACGGGCGCCCGACCAGCGTCGGGGCGGCGTCCGGGGCGATCGCCGGGCTGGTGGCGATCACTCCGGCCTGCGGTTACGTCGACACGCTCGGCGCCCTGCTGATCGGCCTGCTCGCCGGGGTGGTCTGTGCGCTGGCGATCAAGCTGAAGTACAAGCTGGGCTACGACGACTCGCTGGACGTGGTGGCCCTGCACGGGCTCGGCGGCGTGCTCGGGATGATCATGATCGGCTTCCTGGCCACCGCGAAGGTGAACCCGGCCGGGGCGGACGGCCTGTTCTACGGCGGTGGGACGAGCCAGCTCGGCAAGCAGGTGGTGGCGACCCTGGCCGCGATGGCCTACGCGTTCGTGCTCACCGCGGTGCTGGCCTGGCTGGTGCAGAAGACCATCGGCTTCCGGGTCGACCGGGAGGTCGAGGCGTCCGGGATCGACGAGGCGGAGCACGCCGAGAGTGGTTACGACCTGTCCTCCCTGGGTGCGTCCCGGGGGGCGTTCGCCGGAGGATCGGGGAGCATGACAAGGGACCGTGCCGCGGGAGAGGGGAACTGAAGCGATGAAGCTGGTGACCGCGATCATCAAGCCGTTCGTGCTGGAGGACGTGAAGAGCGCCCTCGAGCAGCTCGGCGTGCTGGGGCTGACGGTGAGTGAGGTGTCCGGTTACGGCCGGCAGAAGGGCCACACCGAGATCTACCGGGGCGCGGAGTACTCGGTCGACTTCGTGCCCAAGGTCCGGGTCGAGGTGGCGGTGGACGACGCCGCCGTCGACCGGGTGGTGGACGCGATCGTGGAGGCCGCGCGCACCGGGAAGATCGGTGACGGGAAGGTCTGGGTGACGACGGTGGAGACGATGGTGCGGGTGCGCACCGGGGAACGCGGCAGTGACGCGCTCTGACAGCCGTCACACATGAAGGGTCGGATGGTCATGGCGGGGCAGTCACGGGGGGTCCGTTGAGCACGGCGGCGAGCTCGAGCCATATCGCCGATGACCTGGTCCGGGCCCGGGCGGTGTTGCTCACCCCCGGGCCCGGCCAGCGGCGGCTGGGGGCGGAGGCGTTGCGCGGCGCGCTGGTCGACCTGCACGACTTCTGGTTGGCCGGGCGAGCCGCCGCGATCGGCATCGGCGAGGGTGCGGCGCTGATCGCGGTGGGCGCGCTGGGCCGGCGTGAGCTGTGCCCGTACTCCGACCTCGATCTGGTCATCGTGCACGACCGGCGGCCGGACGCGGACCGGATGGCCGAGGCGCTGTGGTACCCGCTGTGGGACGCGGGCATCGGCCTGGACCACTCGGTGCGCACCCCCGGGCAGGTGGTGCAGGTGGCCGCCACCGACCTGCGGGCCGCGCTCGGGCTGCTCGAGGCGCGGCACCTGGCCGGGGACGACACGCTGTTCGGCAAGGTCAACGACGCTGTCCGGCAGTCCTGGCGGGCCGGGATACGCAGCCGCTTCGACGAGCTGGTGGAGCTCACCGCGTCCCGCTGGAAGAAGAACGGCGACGTGGCGCACCGGGTCGAGCCCGACCTGAAGAACGGCCGGGGCGGGCTGCGCGACGTCTACCTGCTCGACGCGCTGGCCGCCGCGCAGCTGATCGACCGCCCCGGGGCCGAGGTGGCCGAGGCCCGGGTGCTGCTGCTCGACGTGCGCACCGAGCTGCACCGGCTGGCCGGGCGGTCCCGGGACGTGCTGCGCGCCCAGGACGCCGACGAGGTGGCCGCCGCGCTGGACCTCGGCGACCGGTTCGACCTGGCCCGGGCGATGTCCGGGGCGGCCCGCACCATCGCCTACGCCGCCGCGGTGGGGCTGCGCTCGGCGCGAGGCGCGATGCCCCGGCGCGGGCTGTCCGCGCTGCGCCGGGCCCCGGTGCGGCGCCCGCTGGACGAGGGTGTGGTCGAGCACGCCGGAGAGGTCACCCTGGCCCGGGACGCGGCGGCGGCCAAGGACCCGGCACTGGTGCTGCGGGTCGCCGCGACCGCCGCGCGGACCGGCCTGCCGATCGCCGCCCCGACCCTGGCCAAGCTGGCCGACACCGCCCCCGAGCTGCGCACCCCGTGGCCCCGGGCGGCGCTGGCCGAGCTGCTCTCGCTGCTCGGTTCCGGCCGCGCGCTGGTCGACGTGGTCGAGGCACTGGACCGGGGCGGGCTCTGGGGTCGGATCTTCCCCGAGTGGGGCGCGGTGCGTGACCTGCCGCCCCGGGACCGCGCGCACGTCTGGACCGTGGACCGGCACCTGGTGGAGGTCACCGCCCAGGCCGCCCGGCTGACCACCAGCGTGGCCCGTCCGGACCTGCTGCTGCTCGGGGCGCTGCTGCACGACATCGGCAAGGGCCGCGACGAGGACCACTCGGTGGTCGGGGAGGGGCTGGCCCTGCAGATCGGCACCCGGCTCGGGCTGCCCGACCACGACGTGCGCACCCTGGCCGCGATCGTCCGGCACCACCTGCTGCTGCCGCACACCGCCACCCGGCGCGACCTGGAGGACGAGGCCACCGTCACCCGGGTCGTGGAGACCCTGGGCGGCGACCCGGTCCTGCTGGAGCTGCTGCACGCGCTGGCCGAGGCCGACTCGATGGGCACCGGGCCCGGGGTGTGGGGCGACTGGAAGCGCCGGCTGATCTCCGACCTGGTGGGCCGCTGCCGGGCGGCGATGGTGGGCGAGCCGATGCCGACCCCGGCGCCCCTGGACGAGCTGCGCCGGGAGCTGGCCGCGACGGTGGAGAAGACCGGCAAGCCGCAGGTGCTGCCGGCGCCCCGGGCGGACGGAGCCGGCTCGGACCAGCTGACCACCCTGCTCGTCGCGCTGCCCGACCGGCCCGGGGCGCTGTCCCTGGCCGCCGGGGTGCTGGCGCTGAACTCGCTGGAGGTGCACGCGGCGGAGCTGTCCGCGCACGAGGGGGTCGCGGTGGACACCTTCACCGTCTCGCCCCGGTTCGGCCGGCTGCCCGACCCGGCGGTGCTGCGCGGCGAGCTGGTCCGCGCGCTGGAGGGCACCCTGGTGCTGGACGAGGCCCTGGCCCGCAAGGAGCGCGACTACGCCCCGCCGGCCGGTGGCGAGGAGCCGGCGGCGCCCCGGGTGCTCTGGTTCGACGACGAGGCCACCGGGGCGACCGTGCTGGAGCTGCGCGGGGGTGACCGGATCGGGCTGCTGCACCGGGTCGCGGCCGCCCTGGAGACCTGCGGCGCGGACATCCGCTGGGCGCGGGTGGAGACGCTGGGCAGCTCGGTGGTGGACTCGTTCTGCGTGGCCGAGTCGTCCGGGGCGCCGCTGCCCCGGCCGCAGCGCCGGAAGCTGGAGGAGGCGGTGCTCGCGGCCGCCGCCCCGGCCCCGGGCTGAGCGGTACCCGTCCGGGGCGGAACGATCCGCCCTCCTGAGCCGTTCTCAGTCACGTGACCCAGGGTGTGACCTCAGGTGTGACGGCCGCGGTCCCGGCGGGCGGCCGTTCGCTGGTGCTGGTGGCCGGCATCCCCGGGGCGGGCAAGAGCACCCTGCTCCGGACGCTTCCCGCCGCCTTCACGGTGGTCGACTCCGACCCGGTCCGGGAGTGGCTGGCCGGCCGGTTGCCACCGGGCACCCCGTACCGGCTGTACCGCCCGCTGGTGCACCTGAGCCACCGGGCCCGCATCCTGCGCGCGGTGTGGTCGTCCGACCCCTCGGTGGTGGTGCACCTGCCCGCCACCGCGACGTTCACCCGGCGCTGGCTGGCGCTGGCCGGGTGGCTCGGCCGGCGGGACCGGACGCTGGTGTGGTTCGACGTGGACGCGGCCGAGGCCCGTCGCGGCCAGCGCACCCGGGGCCGGGTGCTGGCCGCCGGCGGCTTCGGCCGGCACGTGCGCCGGGCCGAGGAGTTCACCGCCCGGCTGACCGCCGGCGTCGACACCCCCGGCTGGCGGGTGCTGGTGGTCGACCGCTCCGCCACCGTGCGGTTCGCCGAGCCGGTCGCGCACCGCTGAGTCCGACTCCGGAGCGCCGATCCTCTAGGCTCGCGAGACGGGGCGGCCAGGAGACACCGCGCCCCAGCCGCCCGCATCATCGGCCCATCTGGAGCGCTACCCGTGTTCGACACCCTTTCCGAGCGGCTCACCGGGGCCCTGCGCGACCTGCGGGGCAAGGGCCGGCTGTCCGACCAGGACATCGACGTCACCTGCCGCGAGATCCGCATCGCGCTGCTCGAGGCCGACGTGGCGCTGCCGGTGGTCCGGTCGTTCGTGGCCCGGGTCAAGGAGCGGGCCAAGGGCGCCGAGGTCTCCGGGGCGCTGAACCCGGCCCAGCAGGTCGTCAAGATCGTCAACGAGGAGCTCGTCGCCATCCTCGGCGGGGAGACCCGGCGGCTCAACCTGGCCAAGCAGACGCCCAGCGTGATCATGCTGGCCGGTCTGCAGGGTTCCGGTAAGACCACGCTGGCCGGCAAGCTGGCCCGCTGGCTGAAGTCCCAGGGTCACACCCCGCTGCTGGTGGCCTGCGACCTGCAGCGGCCGAACGCGGTCAACCAGCTGCAGATCGTCGGCGAGCGGGCCGGGGCCACCACGTTCGCGCCCGAACCCGGCAACGGGGTGGGCGACCCGGTCGACGTGGCCCGGCGCGGTGTGCAGTTCGCCCGGGACAAGCAGCACGACATCGTGGTGATCGACACCGCCGGCCGGCTGGGTGTGGACGCGGAGCTGATGGCGCAGGCGTCGGCCATCCGCGAGGCGACCAGCCCGGACGAGGTCCTGTTCGTGGTCGACGCGATGATCGGCCAGGACGCGGTGGCCACCGCAGAGGCGTTCCGCGACGGCGTCGGGTTCACCGGCGTGGTGCTCACCAAGCTCGACGGTGACGCCCGCGGTGGTGCCGCGCTGTCCGTCCGCGAGGTCACCGGCCAGGCCATCCTGTTCGCCTCCAACGGGGAGAAGCTGGAGGACTTCGACGTCTTCCACCCCGACCGGATGGCCAGCCGGATCCTCGGCATGGGCGACGTGCTGTCGCTGATCGAGCAGGCCGAGCAGCACTTCGACGCCGAGCAGGCCCAGGCCAACGCCGGCAAGATCGTCTCCGGTGAGCTGAGCCTGGAGGACTTCCTCGAGCAGATGCTGGCCATCCGCAAAATGGGCCCGATCGGCAACCTGCTCGGCATGCTCCCGGGGATGAACTCCGGCCAGATGAAGGACGCGCTGTCCCAGGTCGACGACAAGCAGCTGGACCGGGTCCAGGCCATCATCCGCGGCATGACCCCGGCCGAGCGGGCCGACCCGAAGATCATCAACGGATCCCGCCGGGCGCGCATCGCCAAGGGCTCCGGGGTCGCGGTCAGCGAGGTCAACGACCTGGTCAACCGGTTCTTCGAGGCCCGCAAGATGATGAAGCAGATGGCCGGGCAGATGGGCTTCGGCGCCCGCCGGGTGTCCAAGACCCGCAAGGGCAAGAAGAACGCCAAGGGCCGCAAGGGCCCGACCCAGCGCCGTCAGGGGCAGGGTATGCCCGGGCTGCCCGGTGGCGCGATGCCCCAGCTGCCGCCCGGCCTGGCCAACCTCGGGCTGGACCAGCTGCCCCCCGGCTTCGACCCGTCCCAGCTGAAGCTGCCCAAGTCGAAGTGAGCTACCACCTGCGCGGGGTGGCGCTGCCGGATGAGCGGCCGGTCGAGCTGTGGATCGACGCCGCCGGCCGGATCAGCGCCGAGCCGGTCGCCGGCGCGACGACGCTGGCCACCACCGGCTGGATCCTGCCCGGGCTGGTCGACGCGCACTGCCACGTCGGCCTGGGCGTGGCCGGCCCGACGGACCTGGACGAGGCGGCGGCGCAGGCCGAGACCGACCGGGACGCCGGCACCCTGCTCATCCGGGACTGCGGGTCCCCGCTGGACACCAGCCCGCTGCAGACCCGCGAGGACCTGCCGGAGATCATCCGCGCCGGCCGGCACCTGGCCCGGCCGAAGCGGTACATCCGCGACCTGGCCCTCGAGCTGGACGATCCGGCGCTGCTGCCCGACGAGGTGGCCCGGCAGGCCGCCGCCGGCGACGGCTGGGTGAAGCTGGTCGGCGACTGGATCGACCGCGGCGTGGGCGACCTCGCGCCGCTGTGGCCGGACGACGTGCTGGCCGCGACCATCGACGCCGCGCACGCCGCCGGGGCCCGGGTCACCGCGCACGTGTTCGGCACCGACGCGCTGCCCGGGCTGATCGGCGCCGGAATCGACTGCATCGAGCACGGCACCGGGCTGACCGACGACCTGATCGCCGAGATGGCCCGCCGGGGCACCGCGCTGGTCCCGACGCTGGTCAACGCCCAGGAGAACTTCCGGGGCATCGCCGACTCGGCCGCCAAGTTCCCGGCCTACGCCGACCACATGCGCCGGCTGCACGACACCTGTGCCGGCACCGTCCGCCGGGCGCACGAGGCCGGGTGGCGGTGTACGCGGGCACCGACGCCGGCGGCATGATCGCGCACGGGCGGCTGGTCGACGAGGTGGCCGCGCTGCACGCCGCCGGCCTGTCCGCCGAGGACGCGATCGGCGCGGCCAGCTGGACGGCGCGCTCGTGGCTGGGCCGCTCCGGCCTGGAGCCCGGTGCCCGGGCCGACCTGGTGGTCTACGCCGCCGATCCCCGGCGGGACCTGAACGTGTTGCGGTCGCCCGAGGTGATCGTGCTGCGCGGGCGGCCGGTCGCGCGCGGCGGAACCGGGTAGCGTCGGAGCTGTCGATCGACCGGGGGAGGTGGCGGTGACCGGACCGTCGGACGTGCTGGACGGTCCCGGCCAGATCCCGCCGCCCGTCCCCGACCGCCCGCGCTGGGGCCTCGGCGCCTACCTCGCCGCCGAGGCGGTGTTCCTGCTGGTGTCGCTGGCGCTGGCGCTGCCCTACGCCGGGCAGGGGCGGCTGCCGCCGGTGCCGGTGCTGCTGCTCGGGCTGATCGTGCCGACCGCGCTGTCCGCCGGCACCGCCATGCTGATCACCCGGTGGCGGGGGAACGGCCCGAGGGCGGACCTGGGGCTGGTGTTCACCCGGGCCGACCTCCGCCAGGGGCTGGCCTTCGGCGTCGGCGGGCTGGCGCTGACCATCCCGGCGGGCGCGCTGTGGGGGATGGTGGTCGGGCCGGACAAGGCCAACTCGGCGGTGGCGGCCCTGTTCGCCGGGCAGAAGGTGGCGGTGCCGCTGGCGATCGTCATCTTCCTGGTGGTGTGGCTGGTCGCGCCGGTCTGCGAGGAGATCGTCTACCGGGGGCTGCTCTGGGGCGGGCTGGAGCGGATCGGGGCGAACCGCTGGTGGGCCTTCGGGCTGACCACCCTGGTGTTCGCGCTGGCCCACTTCGAGTTCACCCGCACCCCGCTGCTGCTGGTGGTCGCGGTGCCGATCGGGCTGGCCCGGGTGTACTCGCGCGGGTTGGGCGCCCCCATCGTGGCCCACCAGGTGAACAACTTCCTGCCGGCGGTGTCGCTGCTGCTGCTCATGCTGGGCGTGATCCAGCCGCCGGTGCCGGGGCCGTGATGGACACCCTGGACCTGAACTCCGACCTCGGCGAGGGCTTCGGGGGGTGGAAGCTGGGCGACGACGACGCGCTGCTCGACGTGGTGAGCTCGGCCAACGTGGCCTGCGGGTTCCACGCCGGGGACGCGTCCACGATGCGCCGGGTGTGCACGCGGGCCGCGCAGCGGGGGGTGGCGGTCGGGGCCCAGGTGTCCTACCGCGACCTGGCCGGGTTCGGCCGCGACTTCATCGACGTCGACCCGGCCCGACTGGCCGACGAGGTGCTCTACCAGGTGGGCGCGCTGGAGGCCTGCGCCCGGGCGGCCGGCACCCGGGTGGTCTACGTCAAGCCGCACGGCGCGCTGTACAACGCCTGCGTGTGGAACGCCGGCCAGGCCGGGGCGGTGGTCGACGGGGCGCGGGCGTTCGGGCCGCTGCCGATCCTCGGGCTGCCCGGTTCGGAGCTGCTGGCCGCCGCCGGCCGGGCCGGGTTGGAGACGGTGGCCGAGGCGTTCGCCGACCGCGGCTACACCCCCGAGGGCACCCTGGTGCCGCGCCGGGAGCCCGGGGCGCTGTTGCCGCACGCGGAGGTGGTCGAGCGGGCGGTGCGGCTGGCCGGGGCGGGGGAGATCGTCGCGGTGGACGGCACGGTGCTGCGCAGCGAGGCCCGGTCGTTGTGCGTGCACGGGGACACCCCCGGCGCGGTCGAGATGGCCGTCGCGGTGCGCCGGGAACTGGAAGCGGCCGGGGTGGCGGTGCGCCGGTTCACCGGCTGACGGCCCGGGGTCCGGATACGCCCGCGCATCTGGCACAATGGCTGGCTGACCGCCGTGGCCGGACCCTCTCCCCGCGCCGTGGTTGACACCGAGCCAGGCACCCCCGACCCCACACGGGCGGCGCCGGCCCGGGCCGTCATTGACCAGAACCGCACGATCCATACGCGAGGAGCAGTAAGAACCCGTGGCTGTCAAGATCAAGCTGATGAGGCTGGGCAAGATCCGGAGTCCGTTCTACCGCATCGTGGTGGCCGACGCGCGCACCCGTCGCAGCGGCCGGGCCATCGAGACCATCGGCAAGTACCACCCGAAGACCGACCCGAGCTTCATCGAGGTCGACTCCGAGCGGGCGCAGTACTGGCTGGGTGTGGGCGCCCAGCCGACCGAGCCGGTGCTGAACATCCTGAAGATCACCGGTGACTGGCAGAAGTTCAAGGGCCTGCCGGGCGCCGAGGGCACCCTGCGCCTGCCCGAGCCGCCGGTGAACAAGCTGGAGCGGTTCAACGCCGCCCTGGCCGAGGCGGGCGGCGAGTCCGGTGGCGAGGCCACCACGGCCAAGAAGAAGAAGTCCGAGCCGAAGAAGTCCGACGATGAGTCGGGCGCCAAGGCGGACAAGGCCGAGGCGAAG
>JAESFN010000827.1_pt1 | contig 20119 bp, 21 predicted proteins | sample 9269411 | NCBI WGS metagenome assembly JAESFN01 (sample SAMN14505399, study PRJNA617100) | algae metagenome | isolation source: Iphinoe sp. HA4291-MV1 and co-occurring heterotrophs from trail next to... | place: USA: Maunawili Falls, Hawaii | collected 2009-07-25
CCAGCCGAAGAAGAACAGCCCGACCAGCGTCGCCTCGAGGAAGAAGGCCATCAGCCCTTCCATGGCGAGCGGCGCGCCGAACACGTCGCCGACATAGTGGCTGTAATAGCTCCAGTTCATGCCGAACTGGAATTCCATGACGATGCCGGTGGCGACGCCCATGGCGAAGTTGATGCCGAACAGCACGCCCCAGAACAGCGTCGCCTTACGCCAGACGACGCGTCCGGTCATCACGTAGACGCTCTCCATGATGGCCATCACGAAGGATAGGCCGAGCGTCAGGGGCACGAACAGGAAGTGGTACATCGCTGTCGCAGCGAACTGGATGCGCGACAGATCGACGACGATAGGATCGACCATGGGGAATGCCTCGTGTTGTCCGGCCAAGGTCTGCAACTACCGGCCGGCATGCTTGCCGCAGTACATGCATTCACGTCACTCCGCCTTGATCCAGATCAAGGCGATGCGCATGACTATAAGCCAGATTGGGAGACGTTCTCCACTCGGTAGGTCGATGGACGATAAGGACAAAATCGTCGCACAGGGGCGCTGGCTGAACCGCCTAGCCGGGCACGACCGGCCATTGCTCGCCGCGGTGCTCGGCCTGCCGCTGCTGGCTGGCGCGCTGCTGGTGGCGCAGGCACTGGTGCTGGCAGGGTTGCTGCATCGGGCCATCGTCGACGGGGCGGCGATGTCCACACTGTTGCCGCAGGTGGCGCTGCTCGGCAGCATCATCGTGATCCGCATCGGGCTCGGGGCGCTCGGCGAGGGCGCCGCCGTGCGGTTCGGCGAGGCGATCAAGCAGAAGCTGCGGGCCGGGCTGGTGGCCGACTTGCTGCGCCGTTCGCCGACCTGGACGGCGGCAAAGAGTTCCGGGGCGCTGTCGAGTACGGTGCTGGAACAGGTCGAGGCGCTCGACGGCTATTTCACTCGCTACCTGCCGGCCATGGTGCAGGCGGCGATCCTGCCGGTGGCGTTTGCGGCGATCGCCTTCTCGGTCGACTGGATCGTTGGGCTGCTGTTCCTGATCTCGGCGCCGCTGATCCCGGTGTTCATGGCGCTCGCCGGGTGGGGCGCCGAGGCGGCGAGCCGCTCGCAGGCCGCGGCGCTGAACCGGCTGAGCGGCCGCTTCGCCGACCGGCTGCGCGGGCTGGTGACGCTGAAGCTGTTCGGGCAGGACGCGGCGCAGACGGCGCGCGTGCGGCTGGCGTCCGAGGAGTTGCGGGTCCGCACCATGCGAGTGATGCGCATCGCGTTCCTCAGTTCGGCGGTGCTGGAATTCTTCGCGGCGCTCGGGGTGGCCGGCGTGGCGCTCTATGTGGGGCTGACCTTCCTCGATCTGGTGAATGTCCACAGCACCGAGCTGACGCTCGCGGGCGGCATGTTCCTCTTGCTGATGGCGCCCGAGGTGTACCAGCCGCTGCGGCTGCTGGCGGCGCACTACCACGATCGCGCTTCGGCAAAGGCGGCGGTGGCGGAGATCGAGCGCGAGCTCGAAGCGCTGCCGGAGACGGTGGCGCCGGTGGTTGCGGTGGCGGCCGTGGATAGCGCGGCAATGGGGCCTGCGACGCTGGAGCTGCGTGCGGTGGCGCTGGCTGATCCGACCGGTCGGCCGGTGATCGCTGAGGCGGATCTGCTGCTCGAGCCGGGGGAGCGGATCGCCATCCTCGGTACCAGCGGCATCGGCAAGTCGACGCTGCTCGAGGCAATCGCTGGGCTGCGGGCATTCAGCGGCGACATCCGGATCGATGGCCGGGGGCTCGGCCAGATCGCCGAGCCGGAGCTGCGCCGGCGTGTCGCCATGCTGGGGCAGCGGCCGCGGCTGTTCGCCGGCAGCATTGCCGACAATATCCGGCTCGGCCGGCGCGACGCCGACCATGCGGCGGTGCGGCAGGCGGCGCAGCTGGCGCGGGTCGCCGACTTTGCCGACGCGCTGCCGGAGGGGTTGGCGACGCGGCTGGGCGAGGATGGGCTGGGGCTGTCGGGCGGCGAGATCCAGCGGATCGCGCTGGCACGCATCTATCTCCGCGATCCCGGCATCGTATTGCTCGATGAACCGACGGCGCATCTCGATCTCGCCACCGAGGCACTGGTGCTGGATGGGCTCGCCGAGTTCGCCACCGGGCGCACGCTGATCGTCGCAACGCACTCGCGGGCGGTTGCCGCGCACATGGACAAGGTGTTCCGCATCGCCGGGGGCAAGCTGCTGCCGGCGCCGAAACCGGCACTCGCCGACCGCAGCATGGGTGCCGCATGAGGGCCATCCTCGCCTTTGCGCCGCTGCTCGGCCGGTTGAAGGGACCGATGGTCCTCACCCTGCTGCTGTCGCTGATCACGCTGCTCGCCGGCATCGGCCTGCTCGGGCTGTCGGGCTGGTTCCTGACCGCGGCGGCGCTGAGCACGCTGGGCTCGGTGTTCAACATTTTCGCGCCCTCGGCCGGAGTGCGCGGGCTGTCGTTCATCCGCATCCTCGCGCGCTACGGCGAAAAGCTCAGCGGCCACGACATGACGTTGCGGCTGCTTTCCGATCTCCGCGCCTGGCTGTTCGCAAAACTGTTCCCGCAGGTGCCGCTCGGCCGGCGCTTCGGTCGCGGCGACCTGGTGAGCCGGCTGCTCGCCGATGTCGAGGCGCTGGATACGGTGTTCCTCGTGGCACTCGGGCCGATCAGCACGGCGGTGCTGGCCGGCGCGGCGATGACCACGGCGCTGGCGATTTTCCTGCCCGGCGCGGCGCTGGTCTACGCGCTGCTGTTCTTTGCGGCGGTCCTGCTGCTGCCGATCGGGCTGGTGCTCGGCTCGCGCCAGGCCGGGGCCGAGGTGGTTGCGGCCGGGGCGGCGCTGCGGCAGGCGGTGCTCGATGGCATTGACGGGCATCAGGACCTGGTGCTGTTCGGCGCATCGGGCGAGGCGATGGTGGGGGCGAACGCTGCGGCAGCAGGGCTGTCACGGGCGCGCCGCCGGGTTGGACTGCACGCTGCGTTGGCTTCGGCGCTGGTGCAACTGCTGGCCGGTGGAGCGCTGATCGGGACGCTGCTCGCGGGGTTTGCGGCGCTTCAGGCGCAGACGATCGATGGGCCGTTGCTCGCCGGCCTGTTGCTGGCGGTCATCGCCAGCTTCGAAGCGTCCGCCATGCTGGTGCGGAGCGCCACCCGGCTTGCCGGCGCAGCTGCCGCCGCGGATCGGCTGCAGGCCATCGCGACCAGCGCCCCGGCGATTGCCGAGCCGGCTGCGCCGCTGCCGATTCCGCCGGGTGGCGACGTCCGCTTCGAGGCGGTGCGCTATGGCTATGCCCCACGGTATCCGGTGATCGATGGGCTGAGTTTCGCCATCCGCGGCGGCGAGTGCGTCGCAATCACTGGACCAAGCGGCGCAGGCAAGTCTACCATCGCACAACTGCTGCTGCGGCTGGTCGACCCGGATGCCGGCGTGGTGCGGCTCAATGGCAGCGATCTGCGCGATGTCGCCGGTCGCGAACTTCGCCAGCGCATCGCGCTGATGACGCAGGATGCGCCGGTGTTCCTCGACACCATCCGGGCCAACCTCAGGATCGGGCGTGACGATGCCGATGACGCGGAGCTGTGGGGTGTGCTCGAGGCGGTGCATCTGGCGGAGTTCGTCCGCGGATTGCCGGGCCAGCTCGATGCCGTGGTGGGTGAGGCCGGGCGAACCCTGTCGGCCGGGCAGGCGCGGCGCATCTGCCTCGCGCGGACATTGCTGTCGCGAGCCGATGTGACTGTGTTCGATGAGCCGACCAGCGGGCTCGATGCCGAAACCGAGAGCGCGTTCCTCGCCGAACTGCCGGAGCTGACGCGCGGGCGGACGGCGATCGTCATCACCCATGCCGCGGTGCCAGCGACGTTCGCCCGCGTGCTGGAGCTGCGGGCCGGCCGGCTCGAAGAGCACAGGCTTGGCTGAGCGTCAGCCGCAGAGCGCCTTCAGCGCGTCGAGGTCGGGGATTTCGACCGTGCGGTTGTTAGTGATGGCGACGACGCCGAGCTGGCGCAGCTTGGTGAACTGCCGCGACACCGTCTCGATGGTGAGGCCGAGGAAATCGGCGATATCCGAGCGGCTGAGCGGCAGCTCGAAAGTGACGCTGTCCTCCGGCTCGGCTGCGGGGTCAGCGTGCATGGCGATGAGATACAGGAAGCTCGCGAGCTTTTCCTGCGCGGTCTTGCGACCGAGTGTCACCATCCAGTCGCGCGCTTCGTCGAGCTCGCGCAGCGTCTGCTGCATCAGCCGGTGTTCTAGCGCGGGGGTGGTGGCCAGCATCCGCTCGAGCGCCGGGCGCGGGATGACGCACAGATCGACGGTCGAGGCGGCTTCGGCGGTGAGGACGCTCTCGTGCCCGAACAGCCGGCCGAGGAAATCCGGCGCGAACTGCAGCCCGACCAGCTGCTGGCGGCCGTCCTCGAGCACCTTGCTGAGCTTGATCACGCCGCGCATGACGTTGGCGTAGGAGTGGATGGCGGTGCTGTCGCCGATCAGCTCGTCGCCTGCTTCGTGCCTCTCGCGATGGGCGTGGCGGGCGAGCTCTACCAGCTCATCGGGCTTCAGAACACCGCACATGCCTCGGTGACGCGCCTCGCAGCTGCGGCACAGCACGGGGGTCTCGGAGTTGTGGATGTCCAGACGCTCGCCCATCGCGGGTGAGCCTTACACCCTCCCGCGATGTGGCGGATGGTGAGGTTTGTCGCACGCGACATTCAGTCCCGGGGGACGGGCCGGGGCGTATCGCGCGTGTACCACATCACCCAGCCGAGCGTGCCCATCAAGAGGCTGAAGGCACCGACGACCGCGGTGACGAAGATGACGGCTTCGGGCGGCATTTGGCGCTCCATGCTTGAACGGCTGGAGACCACCATGCCAGGCCGCATACCGCTTTGATCCAGATCAAAAGGCCTGCGGTTTCGGTGACTTAGCGGTCGGGACCGCGGCGACCGACTATCGGACCGGTTGCATCCGGGGCGGCGATTGCCGATGGTGCGGCTCACCGCCCGCGACCACAGCAAGGACAGACGAAAAATGGTGAAAGCAGCATTCCTGGGCCTTGGCGTGATGGGCTACCCGATGGCCCGGCATTTGAGGGCCAAGGGGCATGATGTCACGGTCTACAACCGCACCACGGCCAAGGCCGAAAAGTGGGTCTCCGAGCATGGCGGCCGGCTGGCCACGACACCGGCAGCGGCGGCGGAAGGGCAGGACATCGTCTTCGCCTGCGTCGGCAATGACGACGACCTGCGCCAGGTAACGCTCGGTGCCGAGGGCGCATTCGGGGCGATGCGGAAAGGCGCAGTGTTCGTCGATCACACCACGGCCTCCGCCGGCATTGCGCGCGAGCTCCATGCCGCGGCGACCGCCGCCGGGTTCGGCTTCCTCGATGCGCCGGTGTCCGGCGGGCAGGCGGGAGCGGAAAATGGCCAGCTGACCGTGATGGTCGGCGGCGACGCGGCGACCTTCGAGATCGCGCAGCCGGTGATCATGAGCTTTGCCAAGGCGGCGCGGCTATTGGGTGAGCCGGGCGCGGGGCAGCTCGCCAAGATGATGAATCAGATCTGCATTGCCGGGGTGGTGCAGGGGCTGGCCGAGGCGATCCACTTCGGTAAGCAGTCCGGTATGGACATCGAGGCGGTGATCGACGTGATCTCGAAGGGCGCAGCACAGTCCTGGCAGATGGAGAACCGCTACAAGACCATGAACGCCGGCAAGTTCGACTTCGGCTTCGCCGTCGACTGGATGCGCAAGGACCTCGGCATTGTGCTCGAGGAGGCGCGTTCGAATGGCGCCAAGCTGCCGCTCACCGCGCTGGTCGATCAGTTCTATGCCGAAGTGCAGGCGATGGGCGGCAGGCGCTGGGACACCTCGAGCCTCCTGGCGAGGCTCGAGCGCTGAGGCCTGCCGGCCCCTCCGTTCCCGCTAGCGCGAGAACGGCACCGAGGCGGTCAGCACCTGGCCGGAATTGTTGAACTCGACCTCGAAATCGACCGTGATGGCGTTGTTCTGCAACAGGATGCGCGAGCCGATCCGCACGTCGTTGCCGCCGCGGTCCGTCTGCTTTTCGCGCAGGTCGAAGTTGATCGTGTCGCCCTTGATCTGGCCGACGGCGACGCCGGTGAAGCCGGCGTTCGAGCTCATGGCGGCCTGATAGCGCTGCGCCTTGTCATCGAAGGCAATGGTGCCGCTGACCGACAGGTTCATGTCGATCAGGCTGCAACGGCCGGCATAGTTGATCTTGTTGAGGTTGCCCTTCGAGATGCCGAGCCGGCACCGGAACGGTTCCGGATTCTGGCCGCCGACCAGAGCTCCCGAGCCCTTCCACTCGCCGATATACGACTCGAGCAGTTCGCCCGGCCCGGCAGCGAAGGCCGGCCCGGTGAGTGCCATGGCGGCCACGGCTACGGCTGCTTGCAAGTGCCGTCTCATCATTACACGCCCTCCAATGGCGTCCATGCGTTTCAGCAACGCTGAAATCTGTAAGCAGCCGGCTATTCGGTCCGCTTCCATTTTGACTTGCCCGCCCGACGATGCCAGAGATCATGCGGCGGGCAGTAAGAAGCAAGAGCGGCCTGCACATTCTTTTGGTTTGTCCCCTACCGCAAGTCCCAAATGGCCCTAAGTCAAGACCACAACTCCAGTCCGCGCGCCCCGGCGGCTCAGCCGATCGTTGATGCGTCCGGTGTGGACTACACTCTGGAGGTCGCTTCACAGCCGCTTCACATTCTGCGGAATGTCTCGCTGCGGGTCGAAGCGTCGGAAGTTGCGGCCATCGTCGGACCGTCGGGCAGCGGCAAGACCTCGCTGCTGATGCTGCTGGCAGGGCTCGAGCGCGCCACTTCGGGCAAGGTAGTGGTCGCCGGGCAGGACCTGTCGGGGCTGAGCGAGGATGACCTCGCGGTGTTTCGCCGCCACACGCTCGGCATCGTGTTCCAGAGCTTCCACCTGATCCCGTCGCTGACCGCCCTCGACAATGTCGGGTTGGCACTCGAGATCGCCTCGCCCGACCTGTCGCTGGCACAGACGCGCGAGGCTGCTGCCGCGGCGCTCGAAGCAGTCGGGCTCGGCGGCCGGCTGCATCACCGGCCGGCGGCCTTGTCGGGCGGTGAGCAGCAGCGCGTCGGGCTGGCGCGCGCCATGATCGCCAAGCCCCGGCTGCTGCTGGCGGACGAGCCGACCGGCAACCTCGATCAGGAAACCGGCGCCGTGGTGGTCGAGCTGATGTTCGACCTGGCGCGGAAGCAGGGTACCGCCGTGGTGCTGATCACCCACGATCCGTCGCTGGCGGCACGGGCCGACCGGGTGTTCACCATGACGGCGGGCGAGCTGGTCGAAACCCGTTCGGTCCAGGCCTGATGCGCGCCGTCCTCGCGGCCATCCGCATCGGCCTGCTCGATATGCGCGGCGACCTGCGCCGCTTCGGGCTGCTGATCATCTGCCTCGCCGTCGGCACGGCGCTGATTGCCGGCGTCAGCTCGGTCGGCGCCAGCATCCGGCAGGCGGTGGAAGAGAATGCCGCCGTGCTGATGGGCGGCGACGTCGAGCTGTCGCGCGCCGATCGGCAGGCGACCCCGGACGAGCTGGCTCTGATCTCGCGCTTCGGCCGGGTCTCCTACGTCGTCGACACCAATGTGCGCGCCGAGGTCGGCGACAAGGATGCTTTCGTCGACCTGATCTCGGTGGGCGATACCTATCCGCTGCTCGGCGCCGTCGACAGCCCGCAGCTGCCGCCGGGCGAGACGCCGTTCGGCTTCCTGTCCTACCGCGACGGCAAGTTCGGCGCGCTGGTCAACCCGCTGATGCTCGACCAGCTCGGCATCAAGGTGGGGGATACGCTGCAGATCGCCGGCACGGAGTTCGAAGCGCGCGGCGCGCTCGGCGGCCTGCCAGATGCCGCGGTGCGCGGCTTCCGGCTCGGGCTGCCCGCGGTGATCACCACCGAGGCGCTGGCGGTGCTCTCCGACCGCACCTCGCCGCTCCCCGGGCTTGGCACCTTCTTCCGCTACAAGCTGGTGCTGACCGAGGGTGACGCCGACAGTGGCAAGGCCGCGCTCGAAGCGGCGCTGGCCGACCCCAGCTGGACCGTCCGCTCGGCCCGCGAGGGGCTCGGGCCGATGGTGCGCTACTACGACCTGTTCATGCGCTTCCTGGTTATCGTCGGCCTCGCCTCGCTGCTGATCGGCGGCGTCAGCGTCTGGACCAGCATTTCCGCCTATGTCGCCGAGCGCGCCAATGTCATCGCCGTGCTGCGTAGCATGGGGGCGGGGCGGGCGCGGATTTTCGTCCACTTCTTCTCCCAGATCGCGGCACTCGCGGCGATCGGGGTCGGCATTGGCCTCGTGATCGGCGCCGGCACCGCGCTGTTCGCCCTGCCGGCCATCGGCACGGCGGTTGGCGTCGAGCTGGCGCCGACGCTGCACGCGCAGCCGCTGCTGGTCGCGGCGGGCGTCGGCTTCCTCATCGCCTTCGCCTTCTCCTACCTGCCGCTGCAGCAGGCCCAGACCATCAGCCCGGTGACGCTGTTCCGCTCCAAGGGGCTGGCGGCGCCGCCGATCGACTTGGCCGGGCTGATCTTTTCGCCGCGCATCGTGCCGCTGGTACTCGCTGCCGCACTGTTCCTGTGGCTGGCCGTGATCATGACCAACGACTCGATGCTGGTCGCCGCCTTCGCCATCGTCAGCGTGCTGTCGGTGGTGCTGTTCCAGTTCGGCATCTTCCTCGCCCGGCAGGCACTACGGAAGAGCCCCGACCCCTCAAACCGCGTGCTGCGCTATGCGCTGCGCAACATCTCGAGCCCCGGCTCGAATGCTTCGTCAGTGGTGATTTCGGTCGGTCTGGCGCTCGCCATGCTGGTGGTGGTGCTGGTGCTGCAGGTGAACCTCAGGAACGAGTATCTCGGCGCCTCGGTGTTCGACGCGCCGACGCTGGTCGCCTCCGACCTGTTCTCGGACGAAGTCGATGCGCTGCAGAAGCTGAAGGACGAGGGCGGCGACGTCACCGCCTTCGCCGCGACGCCGATGTTGCGCGGCGCGCTGAGCGCCATCAACGACACTCCGGCCGACAAGCTGCAGCCGCGAGGGCCGGAGGCGTCGTTCCTGCTATCGGGCGAAGTGCCGCTGACCTACCGGCAGGTGCTGCCCGCGACCTCGAAGCTGGTCGCCGGTCAATGGTGGCCGGTCGAGTACCAGGGGCCGCCGCTGGTGTCGCTGCACCAGAGCCTCCGCGCCGGGCTGGGCATCAACATTGGCGACAAGCTGTCCTTCGCCATCTTCGGCGACACCATCACCGCCGAGGTCGCCAACTTCCGCGACTACTCGTGGCAGGGCGGTATCGACTTCCTCGCCACCTTTTCGCCGGGCGTGCTCGAGGCCTACCCGTCGACCCTGCTGGGCTCCATCACCGCAGCCCCGGGGCGTGAGGAGGCAGTGGAGCGCCAGCTCGCCACCATGCTGCCCGACGTGCGCTTCATCGCCATCGGCGCGACGCTGGAGCAGATCACCCGGGCGCTGAGCCAGCTGTCACTCGCCGCCTCGCTGGTCGGCGGGCTGGCGGTGGGCAATGGCCTGCTGGTGCTGATCGGCAGCCTCGCCACCGGACGCCGGCAGCGCCAGGCCGACGCCGTGATCAACAAGGTGCTCGGCGCCAAGCGCTTCGACGTGCTGTCGGTATCGGTGCTGCACTATGTGCTGCTGGCGGCGTTCGCGGCGGTGCTGGCGACGCCGCTCGGCATCGGGCTCGCCTGGATCCTCACCATGGTGCTGCTCGAGGTCGAGTTCGCCCTCGATGCGACGACGCTGGCGGCGGTCGATATCGGCGCCATCGTCATCACCGGCTTCCTCGGCGCCACCACCATTCTCGGCGTGCTCCAAAAGCGCCCCGCCGGCTTCCTCCGGGAGCCGTGACCGGTTGACCCGGCCACGGCCCGTCGAGGCTCAGGCGGCAACCGGCTGACCGGGCAGCGGGTCCTCGTCCACGTTCTTCTTCTTCGCCGGGAAGGCCAGAGCCAGGGCGGCGGCGGCGATGCCGATGGCGGCCGAGGCAATGTAGAGCCAGTGGTAGGTGCCGAAGGTGTCGTAGAGCCAGCCGCCGCCGACCGGCCCGAACGCCATGCCGATGCTCGAGGTCATCACCATGCCGCCCAGCACCGTGCCCATCACCCGTGGGCTGAAATAGTCGCGTGCCAGCACCGAGTAGAGCGGCATGACGCCGCCATAGGCGAGGCCGAGCACGGCGGCGAGCGCGTAGAACTGGGGCAGCTCGCTGACATAGATGTACGTGTAGATGCCGACGGCCTGCAGCACGAGGCCGGCAACGATCACCTTGCGGACGCCGAGCCGGTCGGCCAGTACGCCGAAGATCAGCCGGCCGAACAGCCCGGCGAGGCCTTCGACACTGTAGATGCTCGCCGCCGCCAGCGCCGAGGCGCCGCAGATCATGGCGTAGCTGACGGTGTGGAAGATCGGGCCCGAATGAGCGGCGCAGCAGAGGAAGAACACCGAGGCGAGAACGGCGAACTGCGGCGTACGCAGCGCGGCCCAGCCCATCGAGGCCTGCTTGGGCGCTGCCGCTGCGGTTGGCGTCGGGGCGGGTTCGGTCAGCGTCGGAGCGCGGCGGATCAGCAGTGCTGCCAGCACGATCACGATCAGTGCGCCGATGGCGATGCTGAGCATGGCGCTGCGCCAGCCATTGGTCTGGATCAGGTAGCTGGCGAACGGGGTGATCACCATCGGCGCGATGCCGCCACCGATCGACACCAGCGACACCGCGAGGCTGCGGTTCTTGTCGAACCAGCCCAGCGTCGTCGAGATGATCGGCGCGAAATAGGCGCCGCCCGCTGCACCGACGAGGCCGCCATAGGCGAACTGGAACACCAGGAGATCGTGGGCCTGGCTGCCGAGCAGCAGCCCGGCGCCGAGCAGTACGGTGGCCATCAGCACCACCGGCCGGGCCCCGATGCGATCGCTCAGTGTCCCCCAGGCGAAGCCGGAAATGCCCATGACGATGAAGCCGACGGTCATCGCCGCCGAGATGCCGGCGCGAGACCAGCCGGTGTCCTCGACCATCGGCTGCAGGTAAACCGGCAGGGCGAACATCGTCCCCATTGCCACGCAGGTGATCAGCGCGCCCGCCGCGACGACGACCCAGCCATAATGCTTGCTCATGTTCCGTCCCTCAGAATGTCCTGCCATCTAGACGAGCGGCGGCAGCGACATTCGACAGCGCGAGGCAAAAATACTCGCCACGAGGCCAACGCCGCAACCACTTGCAGGTTGCAAGTTGTATACCGATCTGAAAACTGCTTGTAAACTGCAAGTGGAATGCGGGAGCGCCTTCAGGAAAAGTTGCAGACGTTTCCGGTTCGAAAGCGCGACAAAATCAATAGCCAGGAGCCGTGCCCGTGGATCGTCGATCCGGATGCCCCATCAACCTGTCCGTCGAGGTGCTCGGCGATCGCTGGAGCCTCGTGGTGCTGCGCGACATCATGTTCGGCAACTTCCGCACCTATGGCGAGCTGCACGCCAACTCGCTCGAGGGCATTGCCACCAACATCCTCGCCAGCCGGCTGAAGCGGCTGATGGATGAGGGGCTGGTGACCGCTTCGGCAGACCCCGCCCACAAGCAGCGCACTATCTACAACTTGACGGAAATGGCGATCGCGTTGGTACCGGTGATGGCGGCGCTGGGCACCTGGGGCGCGGCATACCTGCCCGCCAGCCCCGAGTTGTCGGCCCGCTCCATCGCGCTTGCCGCAGGTGGGCGCGGGACGGCGGACGACTTCATGGCTGAGCTTCGCCATCTGCACCTCGGCGCGTCCAAACCGCAGCGCTCGGTACTGGCGGAGCTGCATGCGGCCTACCGGGCGGCGGGTGGGGCGGCTCAGAACCCGTAGTTCACGCCGAGCTTGACGATGTGCAGGTCCTGCTTGGCCTCGAGCGAGGGGCCGCCGGAATAGTCGAGCTGGGTGCCGAGCGAGACGAAGTCGTACTCGATGCCGGCGGTGGCGTTTTCGCTGAAGGCGAACTCGGTGCCGAGCCCGACGGTCCAGCCGGTGGCGACACCGTCCGCTGAAATTGGCGGTGGTGCAGGCAACGGGGCGGTGGGGGTGAGCGTCGAGCGGACGCCGCCTGCGGCGAGGCCGCCCTTGGCGTAGAGCAGCAGCGTGTCGGCGGCATAGCCGACGCGACCGGTGACGGTGCCGAGCCAATCGAGATCGTAGCTGTAATCGAGGCTGTTGAGCCCACTGGTGGCCGAGCCGTTGCCGCCGATCCAGGTCTTTCCGAGGTCCGCTTCGGCGCCGAACACCAGCACGCCTGCCTGGGCATTGAAGCCGGCGCGCACGCCGGCGAGCCAGCCGCCGGCAGCGAGGTCGAGCGGATCGACGAGGCCCCCGGGCTCGGTGAGGGTGACATCGCCGCTGCCGGCGCCGAGGAACAGGCCGGCGTAGCCGCCGGACCAGTCGTAGTTCTCGGCCGCGGCAATGGCCTCGGGGTCATCGACGATGAGATCGGCTGCAGCAGCCGTTCCGCTCCCCAGGCCCGCAACGGCAAGGAGAATGAGCGCTGAAATTCGCATGGTGTGGCCCCCCATCAGTTCGCGCGCCATGCGACACTACGGGAAACTGCGTGATGCCGCCGTCATCCATTCGACGGGGATAACGGCCGGCGCGGACAGGCCGCGCCGGCCGCGGAAAATTACGCGCCGGTGACGCGCCAGATGACGTCGCCGACGTCGTCGGCCATCAGCACTGCCCCATCGGCGGCGATCACCACGCCGACCGGGCGGCCGTAGGAGTCCTTCTCGTCGGGCGACAGGAACCCGCCGAGGATCTCGCGCGGCGTGCCGGTCGGCTTGCCGTTGGCGAAGGGGACGAACGCGAGTTTGTAGCCCGAGAGCGTCGAGCGGTTCCACGAGCCGTGCTGGCCGATGGCCATGCCGTCGCCGAAGCCGGGGAGGGTGCCCTCGGGCAGCCAGCAGAGGCCGAGCGAGGCGGTGTGGCCGCCGAGCGCGAAGTCGGGCGCGATGGCGGTCGCGACCTTGGCCGGATCCTGCGGCACGCGATCGTCGACGATCTTGCCCCAGTACGAGTAGGGCCAGCCGTAGAAGCCGCCATCCTTGACCGAGGTCAGGTAGTCGGGTGGGGTTTCGTCGCCGATGCCGTCGCGCTCGTTGACCACGGTGTAGAGCTCGCCCGTGGTGGGTTCGAACGCGAGGCCGACCGGGTTGCGGAGGCCACCGGCGAAGATGCGGCTCCGGCCGGTCACGAGATCGAGCTCGAAGATGCAGGCGCGCCCTTCTTCGACCGCCATGCCGGAATCGCCGATGTTGGATTGCGAACCGACGCCGACATAGAGCTTGGTCTGGTCCTTGCTGGCGAGCAGGCTGCGCGTCCAGTGGCCGCCCGGCTTGGTTGCCATCAGCTTCTTGCCGGTCGCGGTGATCCGCGTTTCGCCGACCTTGAACGGGTACGCATAGACGCCGTCGGTATTGCCGACATAGAGCGTCTCGCCGATCAGCTGCATGCCGAACGGCTGGTTGAGGTTTTCGAGCAGCGTGTGCTGCTGTTCGGCCACCCCGTCGCCATCGGCGTCACGCAGCAGCGTAATGCGGTTGGGGCTCTCTCCCACGGCGGCGGCGCGGCGCATGGTGGTGAAGATGGCGTAGTCGAACGGCGTCTTGATACCGCCCGGGGTGCTCAGCGCTTCGGCCACCAGCACGTCGCCGTTCGGCAGTACGTGCATCCAGCGCGGGTGCTTCAGGCCCTTGGCGAAGGCGTTGACCTTCAGCCCTGCGGCAGCGGTCGGCGTGTGGTCGCCGGACCAGCCGCGCGCCGTCGGCATCTTCAGCGTCGGGATGGCCTGCGGCCGCGCCTCGGGGATATCGGGCGTGCTGCCGTAGATCGGATTGCGCTTCGGCTCGTTGAAGCTGCGCGCCAGGATCGCCCCGGCGCCGATCCAGGCAACCACGCGGGCATAGATATCGGCAAAGCTCATGCTGTCCCTCTAATGTCGTGGGTACGCACCGCGGGCGCGTACCATACCAGCCGCATACTTGCCTCCGGCGCTGAAGGCAATGCTGCCTTACTCGATCCCGGCGGCCTTCAGGTCGGCCCAGAGGTTGTCCTGCGGCACATAGCCGATCCATTCGCGGGCTTCTTCCAGCTCCCAGGCCATGCCGGTGTTGTTCGACATGCCGGAGACGACGATGGCGGGGCCAGGCCACTTGCTGGCGTCGGCGCGCAGCGCGGCCTCCATCAGCCGGTTGTGGTCGCCGTTCGACAGCCACATGTTGCGATACCACAGCGCGTTGCGCTTGATCACCGCCTGGTCGGTTTCACCGCGATCGCCACCGCCGCTGCCGGCAATGGTTTTTGCGAGGTTCTCACCGCGCTGGCACCAGCCGATACGCGTCGAAACCGCGGTGATACGGCCATTGGTGGCGGCGGCCCGGGCGGCGCAGACGCGCTCACCCAGCGCCTTGGTGGCGCCGTAGGCCGAGCCCCACTTGTAGCCGTCGGTGTCGTAGTAGCGGGTGCCACTGATGTGCGGGGTCGACATGCGCAGCTTGCCGTCGGCCGGCAGCGGCGCATCCTTGTAGCCGCCCATGGCGTGGTTGGACGAGGCGAAGATGAAGCGGCAGGGCTTGGTGCCGCCGCCCGCCTGCTCGAGCAGGTTCGCCGTCATGTCGAACGAGGCGGCCGATTCGGCCCAGCTCGAGTTCGGCGCCGGGTTGGCCGAGGCGTAGTGGACGATGCCGTCGGCGGCCTGCGCTTCCGTGCGCCAGCGCTCGTCATAGGCGTCGGCGAGGTCGGCAACCACCACCCGGGTCTTCTTGCCCGCGGTAAACGGTGCGACGTCGATGGCGACGATCTCCTCCACCCAATCGGCCGTCTCCAGGTGCTCCCGGAGCTTGCTGCCCAGGTTTCCGGCGCCCCCGGTAATCACTACCCGCATAGTCGTTCCTCCTCGGACGGGGCTGCCCCCGTTGTCTCGTTGTCGCGTATAACACCCCCCGCGTCAGTCGTTACAGTGGAGAGCATCATGCAGATCGGTATTGTCGGGTTAGGCCGCATGGGGGGCAATATCGCCAAACGGCTGATGCGGGCCGGGCACGACGTCGCCGTCTACGATATCGACGCGAACGCCCGCGCCGCGCTTGGCGCCGACGGGGCTCGTCCGGCCGAGACGCTGGAGGCGCTGGTCGCCTCGCTGACCGAGGGCCCGCGCGCCATCTGGGTGATGCTGCCGGCCGGCAAGATCACCGAGGGCACGATTGCCCACCTCGCCTCATGCGTCGCGCCGGGCGACATCCTGATCGATGGCGGCAACTCCTACTACAAGGATGACATCCGTCGCGCCGCCGAGCTCATGAAGACCGGCATCCGCTATGTCGATGTCGGTACTTCCGGTGGCGTCTGGGGCCTCGATCGCGGCTATTGCCTGATGATCGGTGGCGAGAAGGCGGCGGTCGACCATCTCGATCCGATCTTTGCCGCGCTTGCGCCGGGCAAGGGCGAGATCGAGGAGACGCCAGGTCGCGGCAGCCTCGATCCGCGGGCCGAGCAGGGCTACATCCATGCCGGGCCGGCGGGCGCCGGGCATTTCGTCAAGATGGTCCATAACGGCATCGAGTACGGGATGATGCAGGCCTATGCCGAAGGCTTCAACATTCTCGAGAGCAAGAACGCCGAGGTGCTGCCGCCGGGCGAGCGGTTCGACCTCAACGTCGCCGACATCGCCGAGGTGTGGCGGCGCGGCTCGGTGGTGACCTCGTGGCTGCTCGATCTCTCGGCCATCGCGCTGGCCAAGGATCCGAAGCTCGAGGCGTTCTCGGGGCACGTCGCCGATTCCGGCGAGGGCCGCTGGACCGTCGAGGCGGCGATCGAGGAGGCGGTACCGGCGGAAGTGCTGACTGCCGCGCTCTTCACCCGCTTCCGCTCGCGCCAGGAGCACAACTTCGCCGAGAAGATGCTGTCGGCCATGCGGCTCGGCTTCGGCGGGCACAAGGAACAGAACTAGGGGGCAGGCTGGTCGGCCATCGCCGTGCAGAGCTGGGCGATGGCTCGCAGCTGAGTGTTCTGCTCCAGCGTCGGATTGGTGGCAGCGACCGCTTCCCAGAGGTTGCCGGTTTCCACCTGTTCGACGGCACAGCCGCAGTAGCGGTCGCAACGGGCGAGGTCGGAACCGGTGCCGAGGCACGCGGCCTGGCAGCTTTTGACGAAGTCCTGCGAGAGGCTCAGCACCGGCGGCGCGATGATCGGCGCCGGCAGCTGCATCAGCCCCCAGAGCACGCCGATGATCAGCGGCTGGTGGATAACGTAGATCGGCAGGCTCCAGCGACCCATGAATGCGAGCCCGCGAGCCAGCGGCTCCTCGCTGTGGAAGTGCCCCAGGTCCTCGGCGAGCGGCGAGGCGAGGGTCAGCCGCATGGCAGCAATGCCGAGCAGCACGACGCCGAACCACGGGAAGATCGGCACCACATCGCTGGTTGGCGGCGAGGTCGGCCAGAAGCCGATCCAGCCGAGCTCGCGGCTCGAAAACATCGGGTCGTTGTAGAGGAAGTTGGCGGCGATCACCGCGACGCCGATCGCCGCGACCAGCCATGGCGGCAGCCGGAGGAAGGCGAGGCCCATCAGCGAGAACAGCGCGATGGCATGCAGCACGCCGAAGAACACGAAGAAGTCCGGGAACATCCAGTAGGTGCCGGCGGTCACCAGCAGCGCGCAGACCAGCACGATGCCAAAGCGGCGCCAGAACTTGTTCCAGCGGATCGCCTTGCCGTGCCCCAGGACCAGCCCGGCCCCGACCAGCAGCAGGAAACTCGAAAGGATCGATTTCTGGAACACCACCCAGCCGAACACCGTGGTGACGTCGACGTTCGAGTAGCCGAAATAATAGAGGTCCCAGGCGATGTGGAAGACGACCATGGCGATGATCGCCACGCCGCGCAGCAGATCGAGCAGCTGGTAGCGGGGCCGCTGCCCGCTGCTCACGTCACGACTCACCCGCATGCACTCCCGCTCGTCTGCGGCGACCATAGTGGAAGGGCCGCCGGACCCTCAAGCCGCTAGCCGCGCCCGCGATAGCCCGGCACGCCCTGCTCGGGCAACCACAGGTTCGCGGGGGCAGCGCCGGTCTGCCAGAACACGTCGATCGGGATGCCGCCGCGCGGATACCAGTAGCCGCCGATGCGGAGCCAGCGGGGCGCCAGCGCCTCCACCAGGCGCTTCGCAATCTCGACCGTCGTCGCCTCGTGGAAGGCGCCGTGGTTGCGGTAGGAGAACATGAACAGCTTCAGCGACTTCGACTCGATCATCCATTGGTCGGCGACATAGTCGATGACGAGGTGCGCGAAATCCGGCTGGCCGGTGATCGGGCAGAGCGCGGTGAACTCCGGCACGGTGAAGCGGATCAGGTAGTCGATATCGGGGTGGGGGTTCGGCACGCGATCGAGCACGGCGCTCTGCGGATCGAGCGGAATCTCGGCCGCGCGGCCGAGTACGGACGTGGTCATGTCATCTCTCCTGAGGTCGGGCCCGGCAGGTGGCCGGGGACGGGAGGTTTCGGGCTTGCAACCGGCGGTGACCGGCGCGAGCGCCTCCATACGCGCCACCCGCAGGTGCGGCCAGCGAAATCGTGCGCTTCGCATCCCCGCAAAGCTCGGCTACCATCGCGCCATGTGTTCGGGTGGGTTGGGTTGATGGAGCAGATCCTCGTGGCGGCGGCGACGCTGCCGGTGAGCGTGTTGGGACCGCGGTCGGTGCTGGTGAACGAAGGCGCGCGCACCGGCAAGCTCTACATCCTCAAGTCCGGTGATCTCGAAGTGGTGCGCGACGGCAGCACCGTCGCCGCCATCGGCGACCCCGGTTCGGTGATCGGCGACATGTCGGCGCTGCTCGATCTGCCGCACTCGGCAACGGTTCGGACGCGCAACGGCGCCGAGGTGCATGTGGCCGACGATGCCGATGCGTTCCTCGATGCGCATCCGGCTGCGGCGCGGCACATCGCGAAGCTGCTGGCGGCGCGCCTGCACAAGACCACGGCATTGCTGGTGGATATGCGGCGGCAGGCCAAGGTCCGCGAGGACCAGGTGATGTTCGACAAGATTTTCGCACTGCTCGAATAGCGGGAGTTGCTCTGGTGGCGGGTCAAGAGACGGAAAGCTGGCTGAAATTCGACTTCTTCCCTGCCGGCACGGAGCTGATCGTGCAGGGCGGGCAGGCCGGCGGCAGCATCATGGTGCTGAAGGAAGGCGAGGTCGAAGTGCTGCGTGACGGCAAGTTCGTCTCGACCATCAAGCAGCCCGGCGCCATTTTCGGCGAGATGAGCGTGCTGCTGGAGCGCTCGCACTCGGCGACGGTGCGGGCGGTGACCGACGTGCAGCTCTACGTCATCAACGACGCGCTGACCGTGCTTGAGGCGCATCCGTCCTGGCTGCTGCAGATTGCGCGGCTCCTGGCGCAGCGCGTCAACACCACCACGGCGCAACTGGTGGCGCTGAAGAGCCGCGAGGACGAACAGGACGACGTCCTGGTGCTGCCGACCAACGTGTTTTCCTCCTGGGCGGACCCGCAGATATGACCACGAAGCCCAAGCTCGCCATTACCTACTGCACGCAATGCAACTGGCTGCTGCGCGCCGCCTGGATGGGGCAGGAGGTGCTTTCGACCTTCAGCCTCGAGATGGGAGAGGTGTCGCTCATCCCCGGTACTGGCGGCATTTTCGAGATCCATCTCGACGGGGTGCTGATCTGGGAGCGCAAGCGCGACGGCGGCTTCCCCGATGCCAAGCAGATCAAGCAGCTGGTGCGCGACCGGATCGACCCGGGCCGGGACCTCGGCCACATCGACCATCCGCATGGTCCGGCCGTCAAGCACGGCCGCTCCTGAACCGAGGTTCGCAACAATTGCTGGCTTTGGCCGTTGCGTGGGGGCGGCACGGTCCCCACATCACCGCCGTCCGCAACCCGAACCCCTGGACCCCTGAGCATGATCAAGCGCTTCGCCTCTCTAGGCCTCGCCCTCGTCCTCACCGGCGCGCTCGCCGCGTGCGGCAATAACAACGGGACCGATGTCGGCCGCGTCGGGGTCGACTGGACCGGCAACGACATCAACGTCGAGGCGGTCGCCGATCCCGAGGTCAAGGGCGTCATCTGCCACGTCGCCTACTTCAACCGCTCGCTGCTCGACCGGCTGCAGCAGGGCAACTGGTTCGAGGACCCATCCTATTCGGCAGTGGACTGCGCCGCGGCGGGCCCGATCACCGTGGGCAACATCAACACCAACAAGGGCGGCGAAGAGATCTTCAAGCAGTCGCGCTCGCTGATCTGGAAGAGCCTGCGCGTCTCGCGCATCTACGATGCCGAGAACAATTCGCTGGTCTACCTGGCCCACTCGCGCGAACTGCAGCAGGGCTCGGGCAAGATGTCGCTCTCTGTGGTACCGCTCACCGGGCTCGATGTGACCTGGACCAACGGCGCGCCCAAGGGCTCGGCCGCGGCAGCTGCCGCAACGCCGGCTCCGGCCGGCACTGCCGCAGGTGGCATCTGAAGTCGTTCAAACTCGATTCAAGCCCGACTGAACCGGGCAACCCACGGGCAAGTTCTGGGCGCGCAGGCTTACGGCGATGCCCGCACGCGGGTTTCGGGAGGCACGATCATGTTCAGCTGGCTGCCACCGTTGCAGCAGGGTTCGGCGACCATCGCCGCCGCGCTGCTTTTCATCGTCGTGGTGTTCCTCATCGCCAGGGTGGCCAAGCTCAGCCAGCCACTGGCGCTGGCCCTGGCCTTGACCCCGCCAATGGCCATCGCCGTCGCGCTCGAACGCGGCTTCGCCAGCGGCCTCATCTGACCCTATCACACTGATTTTGCTGCCGACCGTGCCCTCGGGGGAAGCGGTTGTTCCGGCTTGACGGCAAAACACAAAAAGATTTCATGCGGCGCAGTCGCAATCGACTGGGGCACGGCGGATATTTGCCGGCGCGCCTGCGCTAGAAGCGGCAACGACCGCATCAAGGAGTTCATCATGGCAATTCTCATCGGCGATACCGCCCCCGATTTCGAGGCGGAGACCACCGAAGGTCGCATCCGCTTCCACGATTACATCGACGGCGGCTGGGCCGTGCTGTTCTCG
>JAESFN010000828.1_pt1 | contig 20050 bp, 16 predicted proteins | sample 9269411 | NCBI WGS metagenome assembly JAESFN01 (sample SAMN14505399, study PRJNA617100) | algae metagenome | isolation source: Iphinoe sp. HA4291-MV1 and co-occurring heterotrophs from trail next to... | place: USA: Maunawili Falls, Hawaii | collected 2009-07-25
GAGCTGGCGGCAGAGTCATTTCATCGAGGCCGACGAAGTCTCCTTTGACCATTCGGCCGAAGACGAGAAACCGCGCGCCGGCCGAACGGAGCTCTTCGAGCGCTCGCTCGAGTTCTGCTTCGCCGCCGTAGTAGCGGGCCAGGCCGATGCGTTCGAGCGTATCCGCGCCGATGATGAACACCGCGCCGGGAAACAGCCGGCTCTTGCCGGCGAACGTTTTCTCACGCGTGAGCCAGAGGGGCACGTCGCGAAACTGCTCTGCACGCGTCGCTAGCTCGGTAAAGTTGAGTGGCGGCTTGTCGACGTTTTCGATCGAGATCTCGAAGTCGATCGCGCAGCCGAGTTCTTCGGCCGCCACGCGCGCCATCTGCCGGTGTCCGTCATGCAGCGGATTAAATGCACCGGAAAAAATGGCCCGGACATGCGGGCGCGGTGCATGGGCTTCAAGCTCTTCCCAGCTCGCATTGGCATTGCCGCGTCTCACGGCCGCAGTCTCTCCGGCTAGGAGCCGCTGCCAGGCCGGCGGGGCATTCGTGCAATCGTCTTCGACATTCTCCGTGGTGTGAAGCGCGCACGAGATTCGCTTTTCTGCCAAGCAGGCTTCGGCGACGAGGTTCAGCGCCAGGTCGGCTACAAGCCGTTCTTCTTCCTGACGACGGCGCAGCCCCTTGCCAAGCACGATGGAGCGCGTGTGCGTTGCCCCGGCGGTTTGCAGCGCCAGGTGGGCCCGATGTTCGCCGCGCTTGGGACGATCGCTCGCGAGGCTTGCTGTGCAGCCAAGACCGAAAAGCGGTTGCCCCGGCGCGTCGGCCGCGAGCGTTTGTGCGCGGCGAAAGCTGGCCATCGCCATGGCGCGAGCGGTCGTGGCGGAGCAGAATTGGTCAGGCGCGCCGCCGACCCAATCGATGAGTGCCGCGCCAGCGTAGGGCACCACCGCCTCGAGCACCGTGCGCGAAGCGCCCGGCTCGGCCAGCAGGTCGGAGATCGCCAGGCTGCCGCCGCCGGTCAGCGCCAGCACGCCCAGGCCGGGACCGGCATGAATCTGCTGAACCAGAGATCGACGCTGCTCTCCGGCGTTCACGGCGGCGCCCTTTGCTTTAGCGGAAGTGAGCGGCGAAGGTTTGCTTGATCGCGGCCAGGCCGAGCCGCGCGGCGCTCACGTCGCTGCCGAACGTCAGCATTCGGCAGCCCTTCTCCACGCACTTCTCGGCATGCAGCGGATCGAACGCCACGGTGCCCCAACGCTTGCCGTGCTTCTTGCAGGCAGCAGCCACCTTATCGACCGCTTCCCACACCTTGGGATGGCTCGGTTGGCCGAACACGCCCAACTCCTGCGACAAGTCAGCCGGTCCGACAAACAGCAAGTCGACCGCCTCGAGCGCGGCGATCTTGTCGGCGTCGTTCAGCGAGCCCACCGTTTCGATCTGCACGGCCACCAAGTGATCGCGATTGGCGGCCTCGGCCAGTTGGTCGGCGCTGCGGCCCGTGTAGTGGCCGTCGGCGCCTGAGGTGTTCAAGCCGCGTAGGCCTTGCGGGGCGAATTTCACCCAGCGGACGAACTGCTCCGCTTCGGCCAAAGACTCGATCCGCGCGGCCATGACGCCGTCGACGCCAGACTCCAGATTCTGGCTGGCCAGCGAGTAGTGGTAGAACGGCATCCGCACGAAGCAGCCCAAGCCATTCGCCCGCGCGGCCATGTTGAGCATCACCACCTGCTCGGTGGTCAAGCCGGCATGCTCTTGATCGAGCCAGAGCCCATCGTAGCCGCCGGCCAAGCCGAGCAGATCGACGATCACCGGATGCGGCAACCGACCCACGGCCAACACACGGATCAGGCGGTCCTGCTCGAGCAGAGTTTTGAACACACGCGGCATTGCCGAACAGCGCTTTCACTGGAGGCGTTTCGCCAATCACCGAACCTATGCGAACACATCGGCCAGGCGAAACGAGCGGCCAACGCGCGGTTCCGCCACGCGAAACCGAATCAGGAAGTTTGATCGCCTGAAGAGGGGCGGTCAAGTTGCCAGTGCGCCTGCCCGACAGGCCCACGCGAAACTGCGTAAACGCCGCCGATTCTCGCGTTTGGTCGACTCTCAGTCCGGATTCTTCGAAGTCGGGTGTTCCCTTGCCACCCCGCCCTGCCCGCCGGTACGCTGGGGGATTCCATTTTTGCCGTTCGGCCGCCCTGTCCCCCGTCTGTGCCATGCCGCCTCGTCGGATCGATCTGCTTCGCAACCTCGGCATCATCGCCCACATCGACGCCGGCAAGACCACGGTCACCGAGCGGATGTTGTTCTATTCCGGCGCGACCCATCGCATGGGGGATGTCGACAAGGGCACGACGGAGACGGACTTCGATCCCGAAGAGCAGCAGCGCGGCATCACCATCTACTCAGCCTGCGTGTCGTTCCCCTGGGGAGAGCACACGATCAACCTGATCGACACGCCCGGGCACGTCGACTTCACGGCCGAGGTGGAGCGCAGCCTGCGGGTGCTCGACGGCGCGGTCGTGGTGTTCAGCGCCCGTGAAGGGGTCGAGGCGCAGAGCGAAACCGTTTGGCGGCAGGCCGACAAATACGGCGTCCCGCGGCTAGCGTTTATCAATAAGATGGACCGCGAAGGCGCGAGCTTCGAAGACACGCTCGAGCAGATGCGCAAACGGCTCGACACCAAGCCGGCGCCGATCGCCATTCCGCTGGGCGTCGGCCCCCCGCACTTACCCGAAGCTTTCCGCGGCATCATCGACTTGGTCGAGATGAAGCTGCTGACTTTTGAGAAGCAGGCGCTCGGCCGCAATGTGGTGGCGCAGGAGATTCCGCCCGAGGCTCGCGACGAGGCTGACCTGTGGCGCGGCCAACTGCTCGACGATCTTTCCATTTTCAGCGACGCGCTGGCCGAAGTGCTGCTCGAAGAACAGCAGCCCACGCCGGAACTCGTGCGGCAAGTGCTGCGCGAAGCGACCCTGGCGCGCCAGATCGTGCCGGTGCTCTGTGGCTCGGCCCTCGACTACATCGGCATCCAGCCGCTGCTCGATGCGGTGGGGCACTACCTGCCTAGCCCGCTCGACAAGCCTCCGGTCGTCGGCACGAATCCGAAGAAAAAGGACGCCGAAGAAACCCGCGCGCCCGATCCCAAAGAGCCCTTCAGCGGCCTGGTGTTCAAGGTCTTGGCCGACAAGCACGGCGACCTGCACATCGTGCGCATTTATTCCGGCACGCTTTCGGCCAACACCCGCGTGCTCAACGCCGGCAAAGACAAGAAAGAAAACGCCGCGCAGCTCTGGCACATTCAGGCCGACCGCAAGGAACAGATCCCCGAAGCGCAGGCGGGCGACATCGTCGGCGTGATCGGCCTGCGGCAATCGATCACCGGCGACACGATCTGCGAGACGCAGCATCCGATCGTGCTCGAAAGCATCGTCTTCCCGGAAACGGTCATCAGCATGGCGATCGAGCCGGAAAGCTCGACCGAGCGCAAGAAGCTGTCCGACGTGCTCGAGATGATGAAGCGCCAAGACCCGACGTTCCGCGCATCGGAGAGCGAGGAGACCGGCCAGACGCTGATTTCCGGCATGGGCGAGTTGCATCTCGAGGTCATCAAGCACCGGCTGCTCCGCGACTTTAACTTGAACGTCAAGGTTCACAAGCCACGTGTCAGCTATCGCGAGACGATCGAGCGCGCGGCCGACGCCGAAGGCGAGTGCCACCGCTTGATCGGCGGGCAGCAACTCTTCGGCAAATTGCGGGTGAAGCTCGAGCCGATTGCCGATAACACGGCGCCCGTCATCGTGCGTCCCGAAATCTTCACGCAATTGCCGGAGCCGCTCGTAACCGCGGCCGTCGATGAGTTGACCGAGCGCGTGAAAGGCGGCGGCCTGTATGGCAACCCGCTGATCCGCGTCAAGCTCACGGTCATGGGCGGTGAGGCGGTGGAAGGGCAATCGACCGACGTGGCGTTTCGCATCGCCGCGGCCGACGCCTTTGACAAGGCCCTGCAAAAGGCCGGCGGCGTGCTGCTCGAGCCGATCATGAAGCTCGAGATCACCACGCCGGAAGAGCACGTGGGCGACTTCGTGAGCGACCTGCAGCAGCGGCGCGGCATGATCACGCAGACCAACATGCGTGGGCGAAACACCGTGATCGACGCCGAGGTGCCGCTCAGCAACCTGTTTGGCTACTCGAGCGCCATGCGCGGGCTAAGCCAAGGCCGCGCGAGCTGCTCGATGGAGCCGGCTGCGTATGGCCCCGCGCCGCCGGAAGTGGCCGCCAGCTTCCGCTAGCCGTTGGCGGCGTGCAAGAGCCTTCTGGTGCGATCTGACCGTGGGGGCGTGCTGGGCCGCGAAGCAGAGGCAACCGCAATCTCCGGCGCCGGCTATGTTGCCGTCTCAGGAACGGGTGGGATACCATAAGGGCCTGTAGCACCGTGCCCCGCCACCTAGCGATCGCCTACCGGAGTTCTGCCCTCATGCTTGCCGACATGCGATTCGACCGCCGAAACTTCTTGCGAACCGCCAGCGCTGCGGGGCTCGCCCTGTCGGTGGGTCGCCAGCGGGCGTGGGCGGCCGACAAGCCGAAGCCGAAGCTGAAGAAGGCCGTGAAGTTCGGCATGATCGAGCTCGACGGCTCGATCGAAGACAAGTTCAACCTGATCAAGTCGATTGGCTTCGAAGGGGTCGAGTTCGATAGCCCGAGCGATGTCGACCGGGCCGAGGCGGTGCGTGCCCGCGACAAGACGGGGATCGACATCCACGGCGTGGTCGATTCGATCCACTGGCAGATCCGCCTCTCCGACCCCGATCCGGCGGTGCGGGCCAAGGGACTCGAAGGCCTGCGCGGAGCGATCAAGGACTGCCAAACCTACGGCGGCACCACCGTGCTGCTCGTGCCAGGCAAGGTGACCGATCCCGAGAACGAGAACTTCGAGCAGGTCTGGGAACGTTCGGCCGCGGAAATCCGCAAGGCGATTCCGCAGGCCGAAGACGCCAAATGCAAGATCGCCATCGAGGTGGTGTGGAACGACTTCATCACGACGCCTGAACAACTCGTGAAGTACGTCGACCAGTTCGAGAGCCCCACGGTCGGCGCCTACTACGACTGCAGCAACATGCTGAAGTACGGCGTCGCCTCGGCCGATTGGATTCGCGCGCTCGGCCCCCGCATGCTGAAGTTCGACTTCAAGGGCTACAGCCACAAAGACAAGTGGGTGGCGATCGGCGAAGGAGACGAGAACTGGCCCGAGGTGCTCAAGGCCCTGGCCGATGTCGGCTACACCGGCTGGGCCACGGCCGAAGTCGGCGGCGGCGGCCGCGAAGTGCTGACCGATGTCTACCAGCGCATGGACCGCGTGCTCAACAGCTAGCGGCTCCCATGGTCCCACGAGATTTCACGTAGGTTATGCTTCAGCATAACGACCGTGCTAACCAACCCTGACCTGGCTCACACAGGCTAGAAGCCTGTGCCACAAGGGGAGTCGGCCGCCGTCCACCACTACGGAACGTTCACCCCTTGGTCCAGGTTCTCGAGGGTGCGGAAGATGCCTTGGGTGCCAAGGCCTTCGTTGGTTTGCAGGATGCTGCGGCCCACGGTCGGGGCCAAGAACTCCTTGAGTTCGAGCATCGCCGGGCCGACCAGCAGGATCAGCGCCGCCGGGGCGAAGCAGAACATGATCGGTAGCACCAGCTTTACTGGGGTCTTGTTGGCCTGCCGCAGGGCCGATTGCTTGCGCGATTCACGCAGGCGGTCGGCTTGCTCCATCAACGAGCCAGCTACTCGCGAGCCAAGCCGTTCGCCGCGGGTCAGCAGGTTCACAAGCTGGCGAGTTTCCGGCAGATCGTTACGCGAGCAGAAGTCGGCCAGGGCCTGCTTCAGGCTCCCCACTTCGGCCTGACGACGCAGGATGAGCAGCTCTTCGGCCAAGGCAGGGCAGTGCGGCAACTGGCTGGCCACGTGGGCCAGGCTCTGGCCGAGGGGCATACCGCCCCCAAGGCACATGCTCAGCATGTCGAGCGTATCAGGCAAGCCGGCTTGAATCGCTTGCCGACGCTTGTTGCCGCGAGCCCACACGTAGAGCCGCGGCAGGATCGAGAGCGCCGCCGCCGCCACGCACCCACCGACCAGGATGCCAAAGGTGTGCTGGCTGTCGGACATGATCGCCAGCAGGCCTGCGGCCACCAGCGGCGCCACTAGCAGCACGAACCGCAACGCGGCCACGCTCTGCGAGGCGCTCGGTTGATAGAGACCGGCCGAACGCAGCAGCTTGCGGAACGCCTCGTTGCCGCGGCGCGTTTCCGGCAATTGCGCGGCCAAGGCCGGCGTCAGGTCGCCGAAGATGCCCGGCTCGGGCTCGTCGAGCCGATTGCCAGGCAAGGCGCGGTCGAGTCGATCGGCCAGCCGCTTGCGCGAGTCGAGCGCCCGGCGAGCGACGACGAAGAACAGCGCGGCCGCAGCAGCAAACACTACGGCAGCTCCGAGGAAGCTCGGGCTGAGCCCGCTGGAGCTCGACACGGTCGCGAACAAAGTGAGCGTGTGGATCATGTTCGACTCGAAGCCTAGGTTCAGATTCACAGAGGTTGCTAACCCTCTCCCGCGATAGGGAGAGCCAACTCGCTTTGTCTTACGTTCGCACGCTCATCACGCGCCACACCCAGATCAGGCCAATCACTTGCAGCCCCACCGCCGCGGCCAGCAGCGTCGGGCCCATCGGGTGGGTCCAGAGCGTCCGCTGATAGGCCGGTTGGATGTAGCTCAAGGCTGCCACCCCGAAGATCGAGGCCAGGATCAGGCCGAAGGCCGAGAACCGGCTGCCCGAGGTCACCGCGCTCAGGTGGTCTCGCATGCCTTGGCGATCACGCGAGGCATGGGCCAACCGCTCGGTGAGCAGGGCCAAGTTACCGCCCGTTTGGCGATGCACGAGCACCGCGGTCGAAAAGATCCGCAACTCCACGAGCGGCGCCCGGTCGACGAGCTGCTCGAGCACGGCCGGCAGCGTCTGCCCCAGCTTGAGCTGGTGAACGCAGCGGCCAAACTCTTGCGCGATCGGACCCTTCATGTCCGAAGCCAACTCGCTGCACGATTGCTCGATGCTGTATCCCGCCCGCACGCTGTCGGCCACGATCTCGAGTCCTTCGGGAAGCTGCTTCTGCAGCTTCGCCAAGCGACGCGAGCGGGCCAGCATGAAGAACCCCAGCGGCAATCCAGCGCCCAACACCAGGCCGATGCCGGCGCCGAACAAGGTATCAGCCAAGAGCAGCGGGGCTGCGCAGCCAATCAGTCCGCCTGCGGCGACCAAGGCCAGGGCGGCCGGAGCCGAGATTCCGAGTCCGGTCCCTTCGATCAGCAAGGAAAACCAGCGATCGATGCCGGCCCGCGGACGCGGGGGCAGCAGGGCAATCTCTTCCTCTTCGTTCAGCCCCAGCCGACGGGCCACGCGGGCACGCTTGGCCGAAACATCGCGAACCGCCAGCGCGATGCCGGCGACCGACGACGAAACGGCCGTGAAGGCCAGAACCATGATGCTGAAGACGCCGGCGGACATTGCGTTGCTCTCGTAGTAAGGAGAAGCGGAAGCCTGACTACTTGCTGCTCAAAGTGCGGGCGACGAAGGCGTCTCGCGGCAGAGCGATGCCCATGTCGTCGAGACGGCTGGCGAACTTGGGCACGTTGCCCGTGGCGTAGAACGAGCCGCGCGCCAAGCCTTGGTCGTCGACCCCTTCCTGCTTGAACCCGAACAGCTCCTGCATCCGGTATTCGCCGTTCTCGAGGCCCATGATCTCCGACACGCGGGTCACCCGGCGGACGCCCCCCTTCAAGCGGGCAACATGGACGACCAGTGTGATCGCCGAGGCGATGTAGCGACGCACCACCGAGGCCGGCAGTTCGTAGCCTGCCATGCTCACCATGACCTCCAGCCGCGAGAGGGCGTCGTCGGTGTCGTTGGCGTGGATCGTGGTCAGCGAACCTTCGTGACCGGTGTTCATGGCCTGGAGCATGTCGAGGGCTTCCGGCCCGCGAACTTCGCCCAGGATGATGCGGTCAGGACGCATACGCAGACTGTTGCGAACCAACTCGCGCTGCGAGATCAGGCCGTTGCCTTCAGCATTCGCGGGGCGCGTTTCGAGCGACACCACGTGCTTGCGCTGCAGCTTGAGTTCCGCCGAGTCTTCGATCGTGACCAACCGCTCGTCGGCCGGAATGAACCGCGACACCACGTTGAGCAGCGTCGTTTTACCGGCGCCGGTGCCGCCCGAGATCATCACATTCACACGGCCTTCGATGGCCGCCTGCAACACCGAGACCACCTCGGGGCAGAGCGAGTCGAAGCCGAGCAAGTCGTCGAGCTCGAGCGGACGATGGCCGAAGCGGCGAATCGACAGCACCGGACCGTTCAGGGCCAGGGGCGGAATGATCGCGTTGACGCGGGAGCCGTCGGGCAGGCGAGCGTCGACCATCGGCGATTGCTCGTCGATGCGGCGCCCCACGCGAGCCGCGATGCGGCCAATGATCTGCAGCAAGTGCTCGTTGTCGGCGAACACCGTGTTGGTTTCTTGCAGGCGGCCGAACCGCTCCACATACACTTCGCGCGGGCCGTTGACCAGGATGTCGGTCACGTCCGGGTCTTGCATGTAGGGCTCGAGCGGGCCGAGGCCGAACGATTCGGCCAGCAGCTCGTCGATCAGCCGCTCCTCGTCGACCGAGGAGAGCAGTTCCGACCGGCTCCGCAGCAGGCTCTCGGCCAGGCTGCGAATGTGCCGCCGCAGGCGTGTCTCATCGAGCGCGGCGATCCGCGACAGGTCGAGCGAATCGATCAGCTCGCGGTGGAGCCGAGTCTTGATCCGCTGGAACTCCGCTTCGAAGCCGTCGCCCGAGCGAGGGGCGGGGCGATCTTGCACCGCTACGTCGCCGCGACCGCGGAAAATGTCGAAAGGCATGTTCATGCAATCGTGCTCCTAGCGGTGGACTCGACACAACGGGCAAAGGCCGAAAAGCTGCGGCTGAGCTTCGACAGCCGCGAGAGGGCCGCGATCGGCAGGCCGGCGTTCACCGCACGGCCGGCAGCGCGGCGATCCTCGGGGATGGTTTGGAACACGCGGATGCCCAGCGTCCGCTCCACCTGCTCAATGCCCACCTGGCTGCGTTCGCCGGCGTGCGTCAGGATCAGGCGGAAGCGATCTCGCTCCAGGCCGTGGTGCGCGGCCACGTCGAGAGCCCAGCGAGCACGACGCAGAGCGGTGACCTCGGGACGCGTGACCAAGCCGACGAAGTTGGCCAACCGCATGGCTTCGAACTGCGGCTCACCCAAGCGGTGGTCGAGGTCGAGCACCGAGGTACGGCTGATGCCGCGGAGCAACAGAATGATCTGCCGCACGATTTGCGGGGTCAGTAGGTTTTCGGGGCGGCTGCCGTCTTCGGGATAGCCGTCTTGGGCAAGCACTCGCATGCCGGCGGCGTGCTCCATCAGAGCGCCGGTCAGCAGTTGCTTGTCGAGGCGACGCGACTGCAGGCAAACGTCGTCGAGCGTGTGCTCGGGATTCAGGTCGAGCATCAAAGCCAGGTCGCCGGGAGCCGGCTTCAGCTCGGCGAGAGCGACTTGCCCACGGTGGCTCACGGCCAAGGTGGCGGCCAGATTCACGGCCGTGGTCGACACGCCTACGCCGCCGGTGGGCGAGTAGAGGGCGATCACGGTACCGCGCTGAGCGCCCGGCTCGCGAGGTTGATACTTGTGGATGGCGCTCACCAGCTCGCCATGCAGATCGGCGAGGTCGAAGTATTCGCGGGCGCCCGCCTTGAGCGACTCGCGAATGCGGCCAGCCTCGTGGGCCGGGCCGCAGGCCAAGATCGGCGCGCCGGTGACCTGAAAGGCCGCGCGGATCGCCGCCAGGCTCGCTTCGCCTTCGTCGTCGCAGATCACGAGCACCAACTCAGGGCCGGCCTCGGCGATTCGAGCGGGCACGGCGTCGTAGGCCACGACGTCGCCGCTTTGGCACTCGAGGCCCGCGGCCAGCACCTGCCGTCGCAGCTCTTGGCTCCGCGACCGCTGGTGGTCTGCAATCACGATACGCATCTTAGGGGCACCTCTAGAAGCAGGTTCGGTGGGCAGCCGGCGAAAGCTCCGGCGCGGACGTTAGCGGACGAGTCTTAGTTTGTGGATGTACAGGTTCGGCTGGTCGGCGCCGGAATCGGTCCAGGCCGTCGGATGGATCAAGAAGCAGGGTTCGAGGGTGAGCTGCAGGTGGTTCGAGGTGAACTGGGCCTGGCAGACGCGGGCGGCCACGAACCCGACGATGCGGTAGCGGCCGGCAGCAACGTTGGTTTGCGAGTCTTGCGAGTCGTAAAGCAAGAAGATGCGGCGAGCGTCGAGGTTCTCATCGACCAGCGACTGCAGCACCTCGGCGAACTGCGAGACGAACGACGACACCACCTTGTTCGAGCCGCGGAACAACAGCGGCGCTGCACTCGACTTCACGGGACCGAGTTGGCCGATCCCGTTCGGCAGATGCGAAGGGGCCAGGCCATGGCGAACCTGGTCGATCACTTGATCGGGCAGGAACCAGCCGGTGTAGGCGATCAAGGCCGAGTTCGCGACCACGGCGTTCGACTCGAACGTGCCGAGCTTCACCACGATCTCCTTCACGGCGTTGCCGCCGGTGGGGAACTTGTCTTGATTCCGGCCGTTCTTCCAGGCCTGCACGTCGATGGCCAGCGGCACGATCGGCGAGCGGCGTTCGTTCGTGGGCCGAAAGCCCACAAGCAGGTTGTCCAAAGCCGCACGAGCCGTGACGCTCAAGGTCCCCGGGCCCACGCCCGAGACGTTGAGCAGCCAGGTCAGCGGGTTGACGCCGGCCGAGGTCCGCTTGGCCAGGACCTCGAGCGTGTTGTACGGCAAGCTCGGAACGAACTCCGCAGCGGCGCCAATCGTCGGATCGTCGACCACGCCGGGAGTGACCACCAGGTCGCTCGGAGCGATTTGCAGCGACGACGCGCTGCGCTGGTTGTTGCGAACTCGGCTGTCGTCGACGCGGGCTTCGGCTTCGAGGCGATCGTCGGTCTGGTCGCCCGCGTGATCGCGAAGCAGGTCTTCGTCGAGCAGGCCCGGAGCTCCGGCCAGAGCGGCTGCGTCGGCGCGGGCTTGCAGGTTGCGAGCCACGAGCGTGAGCCAGGCCCAGTTGATCGCTAGCGAGGACACGAGCAACAGCAGCAGCAAGGCCACGAGCACGTGCAGCACCACCACGCCCCGACGTTGCCCGCGGCGGGCGGCCGATCGTCGAATTGTGTTGCGGTTGCGGTTCATGTTCGTTTGCTGCTGTTCTTGTTGCGAAACTTCTCTGCACGATTCCCGTCCTCCTCTCCCCCGCAGGGGAGGAGGAGGTTCTTGGCCGCTCGGCGGCTAGTTGCCGCCGCCTTGGCTGAGCGGGTCGTTCTCGGCCGCAGCCGGCGCCGCGGGCCGGGCCGCATTGCGGGCGACCGGCTGGCGATTCTGGTTGGCGGCCGTGGCACGCTCGGCTTCCAAGATGCGAGCCGCGCCGAAGTTGACCTCTTGCATGCTGCCGCCACGCCAGACCTCGGCCTTGTGCTGCGGCCGGCGGATCGGGTCGATGCCCAGCAGCGAGTAGACATTGGCCAGGTCGCCGTTGTTCTCGGCCACCTCGCCGTCGTGCTCCCCGCGAAGGGTGACGCTGAGGGTGCCGTGGCGTTGGGCCAAGATCAGCTTGTTGGCGTCTTCCGGAGTGACTGCCACGGTGACGCTGCGGAACTCAGGCTCCATTCGCTCTTCGCTCTTGAAGCGCTGCTGGCTGGTGGCGAGCACCTTGATGTGCCGCAGGATCGTCTTGGTGGCGATGCCCTGCAGATCGGGGTGAGCGCTGTTCACGGTGAGCGAGATGTCGACAAACGACTCCGGCAGCAGCAAGCCGCCCAAGGCGTTGATGCGATCGACGGCGATCGTCACCGCGCGGTAGCCATTCGGGAGCTGCTCGGCCAAGGTGGGGGTTTCACCCACGCCGTAGAGCGAGCTCTCAGTAACCGGCTGGCCGGCCATCAGCGTGTCGTGCACCGTGCGGTACAGGGCCAACTGACGCGAGTGAATCGCGCCGGCCGGAACCTTCGAGGGGTCCATCTTCACCACCTCGACATCCTGCTCGCGGATGCGGGCATACTTCGGCAGGTTAATGCGCGAAACGACCACTTCCACCCGCGTGTCGACGGGAGGGGCCGGTTCGAAGAAGCGGCGTGCGCCATACGCGGCCACCAGGCCGAACAGGATGGCCAGCATGCCGACCGTCACGGTCGAGGGGCTGATGCGTTTCACGGCGAGAATCTCCTAACGGAAGCGGAACCAATGTGCGGGATCGAGAAGGACGCGGCGGAAGCTCATTCCTTCCGCATGACGCTCGTAGCAGACAACTTGTCGGCCAGGGTCAGGCCGACGTATTTCATCAGGTCGGGGGCAGCCGCCGCGGCCGGCACGCTCACCGTGACCGCGATGCTCTCGCCGGTGCGCACTAGCGACAGCGGCACCGCGCCGGGCTCCTCGTTGCCCACTTGAATCAGCACGTTGTCGAGCTGCGGAGCGAACCGCCAACCCGACAGCGAGCGATCGACCGCGTTTTGCACTTGAGCTTGCGTGCTGCCTGGCAGGCTGGCCTCGCGGGCTCCGACCGCGGCCGCAGCGCCGAGTGCTTGATGCGTGACGAGCAGCAGGGCCATCTGCACCGCGCCAGCCAACACGAGCAGCAGCAACGGCAGAGCGATGATCAGCTCGACCGACAGCAGGCCGCGGCGTCCGCGGTTTTTTTCACCACGGAGACACGGAGGCACGGAGAGTTGTTGAACGTGATTCATAGGGCTTCGAGACATGGATGTGATCTCAGTGTCTCCGTGTCTCTGTGGTTAAATCCGGCCCGAGGCGACGAGCCAGGCCACGACGGCCCAGGCGCTGGCGGCAACCGGCACCGCGAACGGCAGCACTCGGCGGCGGGCGGCGGGAGACGAGTTGGGTCGCAGGCGAGCCTGCGTTTTGGCGATGCCTTGCCGCAGTGCGGTCGCCGCCAGAACTCCGGCGGCCAGCAGTGCGGCGGTCGCGATGGCGAGGACGAACGCCACGAGGATTTCTTGCGGTCCGAGCCAAGCGCCCAACGCCGCCAGCAGCTTCACGTCGCCTGCGCCGCCGCCGCCGAGCAAGAACGGCAACAAGAGCAGCACGAAGCCCACCGCCAGGCCGGCCGCCGAGGTGGCGAAGCCCCAGCCTGCGGGAGCGAGCGAGTGATAGAGCAGGCCGGCGACCGCGGTCGGCACGGTCAGCAGGTTCGGAATCCGCCGCCAACGAGCATCCACCGCGGCAGCCACGGCGGTGTAGGTCATCACGCAGGCAGCGAAGAGGATCGTGGAAGCGGTCATTTGTTTGTTCGGGAGTTGCGGCCCCATCAGGGCCAGAGCTGTCGAGAGATCGGCCACCCGAAGAGTCTCTGCGGCGGTCTCTTGGGGAGAACGCGCCGCAGAGACTTGATTCGGGGAAAACGGTCGAAGACGGTTTGGAAAGGACCGTCGCTGGGACCTGCTGCCCAGGGGAGGGTTACGGCAGGGCTACGTCGCCATCGTCGATGACGCGGGGAGGCTGGCAGCTAATGGGGATGCAGTACCGAGAGCAGTCGGCGAACTGCAACGAGTCCTTGAAGCTGAAGCCGGCCGAGCCGCTCGTGCTCTGCGCGTGGACCACGGTGATGGCCAACGGCGGATCGACGCGGAACGACTGATCCACCGTGAGCATCGCCTGGGTTACGTCGCCCAGCTCATCGATGATGGCATCGCGCACGGCAGCGAGGCCGCCGATGATGCCGATGGTCAACAAGGTGACCAAGAGAATCCATTCGAAAGTCAAGAAACCCTGGTCTTCCTTCCAGATTCTCCGCAGCAAATGCTTCACACTGAGCTCCTTTTCCTGGCTCACGAGAAGAGATTGGGGTGCTCCCCGACGGAGCGCCCAGACAAGACCCAAGCGCCGCGCTCGCGCCGCCGGGGAGTGCCCCGTTATTAATGCACGGCGTGTGCCACGGGCCCTCTCTCGAGCGGAGAGGCAAAGAAGTGATGCGCTAAGCGCATGGCCTGATTGACGATACACCCTAGCGGCCGGTTGTAGGGACGCGTTGCTTCATCGCAACGTGTCGAGTTCGGTTATCATTTCGCACCGAACGCGTATACATTCCGTAAACACGCCTTGTCCGACAGCGAGCGCGCAAAGCCGAGCAAACGCCTCTGCTACGAGATGGCCGGCCCGCAGGGCGCCGCGATCAAAAGGCTGAACAACAGCGGCCCTTCACGCGTACCAGCCGCCGCTCTCATAAATAGACGAGCGGCAGACGATAGTCTGCCGAGACGAGGGCGCGAGCGAACTTTTCAAGCCCTGCGTTGTCTTTAGGAAACGCTCTCGCTTTGGCAGCCGTTCCACCCACTGCGCGCAGCATCGCACTCTGTATTCCTTCCCAGCGAAATTCGACCATGCAGCCCATGATCCCCAAAGGCGAGGCCACGGCGATTTTGCCGGTGGGGCCGAATGCCACGCCGGTGACCGTGATCGGCACCGAGGCGATCCGCGCTACGTTCGACGACATGTGCCTGCAGCAGGCGGTCAACTCGCGGCGGGCGCCAGGGGTGACGAACCTGGTGCTGAATCCCGATGCCCATTGCGGCTACGGCGCCCCGGTGGGTTGCGTGCTCGTATCGCCCACGCATGTCTACCCGGGCCCGGTGGGCGTAGACATCAAGTGCTCGATGAGCCTGCTGCAGCTTCGCCTGCCGGCCGACCAGGTGAACGACCGCACCACGCGCCGCGCGCTGATCAACGCCATCGGCGAGCGCATTCCCACCGGCGCTGGCCGCGGCCAGCGGAGCGTGCGCAAGTCGCGGCGAGTGTCGACCGAACTTGGTCGGCAGTTGGTGATCGCAGGCGCGACGCCTGCGGTCTGCACCGCGCTCGGCATTCCGCCGCATTGGGCCGACCACTGCGAAGACGCGCGACATCGAGGGCACGACGACACGCCTGATGCCCTTGCCGAGCGGCTCGATCGCTTGCTGGCCGACGGCGCGCTGCCAAAGTTCGCCGACAAGGTTACTCAGCTCGGCTCCTACGGCGGCGGCAATCACTTTGGCGAGTGCGAAGTCGTGAGCATCCTCGACAACGCGCGCGCTCGCGCCACTGCCGACGCGTTCGGACTCATCGACGGCAACGTGGCCTTCCTCTCGCACTGCGGTTCGCGCGGCCTGGGACACAACCTGGCGATGGGGCAGTTCAAATCGTTGCAGCAGAAGTTCCGCGAGTGGAACATTCCCCTTCCCGGCGGCGACAAGGAACTGGTGTATGCGCCGCTCGGCACCGTCGAGGCAGACGCGTACCTGGATGACATGGCGCTCGGCGCGAACTTCGCCACGCTCAACCACCTGCTGATCAACGCGCTGGTGCTCGAGGCGTTTCAAGAAGTGCTCCCAGGCGTCACCGGAGACCTGGTGTACTTCATCAGCCACAATATCGCGCGGCTCGAGCCGGTGAACGGCAAACCGGCCTGGGTGCATCGCAAGGGAGCTACCCGGGCCTTCCCGGCCGGGCACCCCGCGCTCGTGGGCACGCCCTACGCCGACACGGGGCACCCCATCCTGCTGCCGGGCAACCCGCAAGCGGGCTCGAGCGTGATGGTGGCCGACGAGGGCGCGCATCTGAGTTGCTACAGCGTGAACCACGGCGCAGGGCGGATGCTCGGCCGTAAGCGGGCGATTCGCGAGCTCGACCAGGCGGAGATCGATCGCTCTTTCGAGCAGCACGACATTCTCACCAACTGCCGGCAGTACCCCAAAGACGAAGCGCCGGCGGCCTACAAAGAATTCGACGAAGTGCTCCGCTCGGTGAAGATCGCGGGGCTGGCCAGCGAAGTGGCTCGGCTCAAAGCCCGCTTCGTGATCAAAGACGGCGACGCGGCCGACGATTGAGAACTCGGCGGGATTCCGGCAGCCGTCGCTTGCTCGCGGTCAATTGAGTGCAAGGCGTCGTTCATTCGCGTGCGAATGGGCAGCCGAGACTGGGGAAATACCTCACTGAATGAAGCGCCTACAGTCGCCAGGCCGCAGACTTTATTTTGTCCAAAAATCTTTGCCAAATTCTTGCTTTGCGCAGTCTCGCTAGGCACACTAACGCTCCTAGCCGATGCCGCTTGTCCGGCGGTCGTTTTCGCTAGCGATGCATCATTGAGTAAGCCAGAGGGAGACTGATTATGAAGAATTCTTGGATCGCCGCGCTGGCGATCGTAGCGGCGTTGGTTGCGCAAGGGCGCGCTGCCGATCCGCTGCTGTCAGCGACCGACGCGATCGCCCCGATTTGGGACACCAAGGCCGGTGGCGACAGCAAAGACTCGACCGCTGGCACGACAGCGGCCGGCCAATTCCCCGCGGGCGAAGCGCCAGCGTTTCTCCTCGACGGGAAAACGAACACGAAGTACCTGAACTTCGGCACCGGCGGTGGCGGCCCCGTGAGCTCGCTCACCAAGGGCGTCGGCACCGGCTTCTACATCACGCCGGTCCTCGGCTCCTCGATCGCCACGGGCTTCAAGCTCACGACGGCCAACGACGCCCCCGAGCGCGATCCGCTGTCGATCGTTCTCGAAGGCTCGAACGCCACGGGCGCCGATCTCAAGCTCGGCGCAAGTTGGGCCACGATCTTCACCGGCGACACGGGCTTGACCGCAGATCCGGGCCGCCAAACGGCCGGTCCACAGATCGACTTCACCAACACCATGGCCTACACCAGCTATCGCTTGCTCGTCACGAGTCAGCGGGCGTCGGCCAACAGCGTGCAGTACAGCGACTTCGCGCTCTACGGCACGGCAGTGCCTGAACCGAGCACGCTGGTGCTGGGCGGCCTCGGCCTACTGGCCCTCGTCGGCCTACGCCGCCGCAGCCGCTAAGCTGCTCACGGCTGGTTGAAGCTGAAACGAATTACGGGGCCAAGAGCGAATGCTCTTGGCCCCGTTTTTTTGGTCGGTGCTTGCGCGGTGTGGAACGTTGGTTGCGGCATTGGTATTCTGCCAATGAACGCGACGACGTGCGGAGAATGACGATGCAATCGTTGGGCAACATCTGGCCCTTAGAGCAATAGGCACGTTGGATCATCGCGAAGAGGCAATTCTTGGATGTATCGTCGGCGGCGCCCTGGGCGATGCCTTCGGCGAGGCGTATGAAGGGCTGCAGGACGCCGCAGAACCTAACGCCGAACGTCCTTGGCGACTCACCGACGACACTCAGTTGACCTTGGCCACCTGCGAGGCGATTGTCGCGGCGGGAAAGGTCGACCCGGCGACGATCGGAGCAGTCTTCGCGGACAAATGGCGCCGCAGACTCATTACGGGCGCCGGCGCTAGCATCACCAAGGCTCTGACGGAGTTGGCCGCGGGTGGCCATTGGGCGCTCGTGGGTCGGCGCGGCGACATGGCGGCGGGCAACGGTGCGGCGATGCGTGTCGCCCCGCTCGCATTCCTCCTTGACCCTACTTTGCCTGACGACCGCACCGTATTGCGTGATGTTTGCCGTATCACCCACCATTCCGACGAAGCCTATTGCGGTGCGCTCGCGGTCCTGTGGGCGAATCGGCTAGCTTACCGACGAGAATGGCCCGGCAAGTCCGCTGATCTCGTGGGAACGGTCGCGGATCACCTTCCGGATTGCGGAGTCCGTGACCGCTTGCGTGCATTCGCCATCGATTCGCCAACGATCGCCGCTGCGGCCGCGAAGTATGGGGCAGGCGGACATGTGGTGCAGTCTGTCCCGCTCGCGATCCTGGCCGCTCAGTCGATTCACGCGCTCGGATTCGTCGCGACGCTAAAGAAGCTGATCGAAGTCGGTGGCGACACCGACACCAATGCTTCGATCGCTGGCCAAATTGCCGGCGCGTATTTGGGATACGCCAGCCTGCCGCAGGAATGGATTGATCGATTGCCGGATCACCACCTTCTCGTCGACGGCGTCAGGCAGTTTGCGTCAGTCGCCATTACCTCCTAGCTGATTGCAGCATGTTGGTCGATGGAGCGATGCCGGCCTACAAAGGCGCCTTCAGATTGGTCTCTAATGTCGGCAGGCGGTACATCTCCTAGGGTTTCCCGCAATCGCACGCCAATTCGTTGCCGCAGGGGGGAGCGGTGCCCATAATCGTTTCGGCAGTGAAATCATGCGGCATCTCAATAGGGCAAATCGATGATTGGGCGAGCATTGTTGGCGGCGGCCCGTTCGCGCGAATTCCGTCAGCCTCGAGTTTTTCGAACGAGGCGTATTGCTTGCCTGCTTGCGCTCCACCTATGCACTTGTCCCGAAGCACTTGCTCAAACCGCGACTTTCACGCCACTCGCCGACCTGGCGACCGGTTCCCAAATCCTCTCTGCCGAAGATGTCTCGAAGGACGGTCGTATCTTCGTCGGTGGTGTGTTCCACAACTTTGCGAACGAAGCCATCAGCTTCGATCGCGATGGTAGCGGCCTCCTCCGCCTTGGTGTTCCGCCCGGGGGCTTAGTCAAGTCGCAAGCGACAGACGTTTCTGACGACGGAACGATTGTGGCAGGAGTATTCTGGCCTGGAGTTGAGCCAGCAGCGTTCCGGTGGGACGCAGCGAACGGGATTGTTGGCCTCGGGGATTTGCCGGGTGGCTTGACCTCTAGCTATACGTATGACGTGTCGGCGGATGGAACGGTCATTGTGGGAGGAAGCTATTCGGAAAAGGGACGGGAGGCGTTCCGTTGGTCTGCGGACTCGGGCATGGTAGGGCTCGGCGACCTTTCAGGCGGCGAGTTTTTTAGCGAGGCATGGGGAGTGTCGGCCAATGGCCAGGTGATTGTAGGCAACTCGGCCTCGAAGAGTTTTTCGCCTATTGGTAACGAACCTTTCTATTGGACGCCAGAGGAAGGGATGGTCGCGTTTGCGGGAGGTGCCTCCGGCACAGCCGCCAGCGTTTCCGCGGATGGACAAGTGATCGTAGGTTCCACGATCGATCCACAATTACCTTTTTCCAGCGAGGCCTACCGCTGGACCAAGGCAGGCGGCTTGGTCCACCTCGGCGACCTACCGGGGGACGCGTTCTCTAGTTTTGCCACGGATGTGTCGGCGGACGGATCGATTGTCGTGGGTTCTAGCACGACGGGGCCGGGAGGCACCTCGGGATCGGAGGTGTTCATTTGGGATGAGGCGCATGGCATGCGGAACCTTAGAGAGTTGCTCGTTGCGGAGCATGGATTGGGCGCTGCACTCGAGGGTTGGCAACTGATGCACGCCGATGCGATTTCGTCAGATGGCACGGTTATCGTGGGGTGGGGCGAGGACCCACTCGGCGAACCGGCTAGTTGGATCGTCGAGATCCCCGAGCCTTCCACCTTGTTGCTCGCAACCCTTGCTAGTAGCGGCCTCGTGGCCATGCGGTTGAGAGGGCTGCGGTCTGGCAGCCGACGACTTCTGTCGTCAAAGGCCAGTCGTGGTGACGAATAGGCGCCTTCGCATGGAAACGGCCTCTACGGCATTACGGACGCGCGCTAGCGAACTGGACGGCTTCATAACCTACCCTTCCCCAGAAGGCCCATTGCGCCTTCGGTGCGGCTGTAATGGTCGTGCCGGTTCGCTTGCCTGGGGAGGGGTTGCCCACGATGGCCACTGCTGTTGCCGACGTTCGCGAAGGTTTGCTCGCCGAGCTGCTGTCGGACGATAGTTTTCGTCCTGCCGAGCCCAAGTCGATCGAGGAGACAGGGCTCACGGCCACGCTGCTCGAGAACCTGATCATCAAATACGTGCTGGTGATCGGCTCAGTCACGGGCCGCGACATTGCCGATCAGCTTTGCCTGCCCTTCGGCATTCTCGAAGACCTGCTCCGCAGCCTCCGCACGCGGCAGATCTTGGTCCACACCGGCTCCGCGCAGCTTGGCGACTATGTCTACGCCCTCACCGAACAAGGCCGCGCCCGCGCTCAAGCGGCGACCGACGCCTGCGCCTATGTCGGCGCGGCGCCGGTGACCCTGGCCGAGTATGTGCTGTCGGTCGAG
>JAESFN010000829.1_pt1 | contig 20048 bp, 15 predicted proteins | sample 9269411 | NCBI WGS metagenome assembly JAESFN01 (sample SAMN14505399, study PRJNA617100) | algae metagenome | isolation source: Iphinoe sp. HA4291-MV1 and co-occurring heterotrophs from trail next to... | place: USA: Maunawili Falls, Hawaii | collected 2009-07-25
CAGTGCGTCGGTTTTGATACTTGGCTCGGTTTTCGGCGATCGGATGGTGGAGTACGACTACGTGATTGCGGTGCTGGTTTTCGGGGCGGCGCTGGGGTTGCTCGTCTATTTCATTAAGCCGGTCGTTTCGCTGATTTCGCTGCCGATTACTTGCCTTACGTTTGGCGCATTCGCGCTGGTGATTAACGCGGCGTTTTTCAAGCTGGCCGCCTTCGCGGTACCCGGGGTAAGCCTGACCTGGTTGGGGGCATTCACCGGCGGCATTATTTCGAGCGTCCTTGGCGGCATCATCTACTCCGTGTTCGATGAAGAAGCGCAGCCTGAAGAACGGCGCTAGGTTTTTTCGTGATTCGAGGAGCAGAACGAGCATGACTTCGCGTTCCATTCCCTCCGGCGTGCTTGCTCCGGTGGCGACTCCGTTTGCCGCTGATGGTGAACTCGATCTCGCCGCCTTTCGCGACAATCTCGATTTCTACGCGACATCGCGTCTCGATGGCGTTGTCATCATGGGATCGAATGGCGAATACACGCTGCTCGACGAGGATGAAAAGGTGCGTCTGATCGCCGCCGGTGTCGAGGCGATCGGTGGTCGCAAAACCGTGATGGCCGGCACCGGCGTCGAATCGACCCGGGGCACGATCGCACTCACCAAAAAAGCGGCTGAGCTCGGCGCTGATTTCGCGCTGGTGAACACGCCGCACTACTACAAACCGCGCTACGACCACGCCGCCAATCTCTACCACTACCAGACAGTTGCAGAGGCATCGCCGATCCCGGTGATCGTTTACGTGATGGCGGCGTACACGGGAGTCGATCTCGCCTCGTCGCTGGTGGCGGAGCTGAGCAAGCACCCGAACATCGTTGGGGTGAAGGATTCCGGAGGCAACGCGCCGAAGGTGGCCGAGATGATCGGGTCAAGCGTGCCCGATTTCGGGGTGCTGGCCGGATCGGCGAGTTTTCTCTACGCCGCACTCGCCCTCGGAGCAACCGGCGGAATTCTGGCGCTGGCGAATATCGCGCCGAGTGAGTGCGCGGAACTGCGTGATCTCTTTGTGGCTGGTGAGCACGAGAAGGCTCGCGAGTTGCAGCTGCGCCTGCTGGCGCCAAACGCCGCGGTTACCGGACGCTTCGGGATCCCCGGGTTGAAGGTCGCGGTTGACTATGTCGGTCTCAACGGCGGCGCGCCGCGACCGCCGATGATGCCGCTGAATGAGAAGGACGCTACGGAAGTTCGACGGGTGATTGATGCCGCTGGAATTAGCCGACTTCGCTGATGCATTGCCGTTGACGACGCACCGTGCGTTCCCGGCGCCGTTGACGCTCGGCGTGATCAGCGATACCCACACGAACCCGCAGGGTGGGCGACGGTTCCCCCTGGAGGTGCTCGATCTTTTCGAGCGCTTCGGGGTGAAGCTGATCGTCCACCTCGGCGACATCAATTGCGAGGACGTGCTCTATCAACTCGCCGATGTCGCGCCGTTGATGGCGGTTCACGGAAATACCGACAACCCGTTTTTACAACGGCAACTGCCGGAGCAGATCGTCTTCACCGCCGGTGAGTGGCGGGTCGGCATGATTCACGGCTTTCAGGGCGGCTCCGCGCGGCAGGCGGCACACGCCGCCTTCGCCGGGCACGTCGACATCTGCCTCTACGGGCATTCCCACGTTCCGAAAATCGAGCGGATCGAGGAAACGATCTTCTTCAACCCCGGTTCGGCAACCGAGCGGCGCTTCAGCGAGCACTGTGGGGTAGGGATCGTTCAATTCCTGGAGCGGGGTATCGAGCCGGAGCTGATGCTTTACAAAGAAGCGGCTCACCTGCGCAACCTCAAGCCCTGAGGCCGATGGCTAAACCCGACATTGACCCCACAAACCTGCGATTGCTCCTCGACAGGCTCTTTCCGGAAGCCGGTTCGGTTGCGTCCGAGCGGATGCGCAGCGGTGGCTCGACGCAGGTCTACCGGCTCGATCGGGCAGGGGAGAACCTGTACCTGCGATTTGGTGAGGAGGCCGTCGATAGTTTTTCGCCTGAAGCCTGGGTGATGCAGCAGCTGGTGGAGCGAGGAGCGCGGGTGCCGGGCGTGGTGCTGGTTGAAGAATTCGCCCCCGAAGTCGAGCGCTCGGTGATGGTGACGACCGAGGTGCCCGGTGAGCCGCTGCAAATCGGGGGGATGGGGTCGGATGGTGCCGACCATCTGCGCCGGGAGGTGCTCGCTGCCGCTGGGCGCGATCTGGCACTAATCAATTCGCTCCCGGTCGCGGGCTTTGGATTCGTCAATCGCCGGCGCCCGTGGACCGGTCCGCTAGCGGGATCTTTTTCTGTGTTTGACGAGTGGTTGCTCAGCACCACCGGAGCACCGTTCGCCGCCGCTGAGTCATTTTCAACCAGCGAGCGTTGGCGGATTGCCGAGGCGATCGATCACGTGAAACACGAGACCGATCCAGAGCAGGGGTGGTTGGCGCACGGCGATTTTGACACGAGCCACATTTTTGTGGATGCGAGCGCGTACACCGGCATTATCGACTTTGGCGAGATCCGGGGCGCGGATCGCTGGTACGACCTGGCCGACTTTGTTCTTCACTCCGGTGGTGAGATCGAAGGAGCGGCGGTGACGAGCCTGTTCACAGGGTATTCCGAGGTGCGTCCGCTGGCGGGAAGCGACATCACGAGCATTCGGATGCGCGGCGTCGTACTCGGTATCGCGCTGCTGAAACGGATTGCCGGGCGCGGGCTCGACTGGTATGAGCGGGAGACGATCGCCTCGATGCGGCGGCTGCTCGCCTGAGGCTGTGGCGTTTCACTCGTATACTTGGCGTTTTAGCGCGAGCTCGCTCGCTCATCGCCGCCCAGAGGACACACACCATGCACAGTCGATTTCGGTTGCCCGGTCCCACACCTCTGCCGCCGGCGGTGATGGAGGCGATGCAGAAACCGATGATTCCGCATCGCGGTGCGGACATGAAGGCGCTGTACCGATCGATTCTCGATCGCACCAAAGCGGTTCACGGCACCAGCGGGGACATCTTCATCTGGCCGGCCAGCGGCTCGGCAGGATGGGAAGCCGCGGCCGTGAATCTCTTCTCGCCGGGCGAGACCGTGATTTGCGCGATCGGCGGCGATTTCGGTGAGCGATTCCACCGCGTCGGCAAAGCGCTCGGGCTGGTGGTTGAGCGCCTCGATGTTGAGTGGGGCCAAGCGGTAACCCCGGAGGCTTTGCGCGAGAAGCTGGCGAGCACGCCGGACGTGAAGGGCGTTTTCCTGGTTCACAACGAGACGTCAACGGGTGTGACGCACCCGATCGAACAACTCGCGAGCGTTGCGCGTGAGTTCGACGTGCTCGTGATCGTGGATGCCGTCTCCTCTGCCGCCGGAATTCAGATCGAAATGGACCTCTGGGGCATCGATTACGTGATGTCCGGGTCGCAGAAAGCGTGGATGTGCCCGCCGGGCATCATGATTGCCGCCGTGGGTGAGCGTTGCTGGCCCGCCTACGAGCGATCGACCTACAAGCGCTTTTTCTGGAACTTCGGTGCGATGCGGGAAGCCGCCGCCGAGGGTGCCACGCCAACTACACCGCCACTGACCACGCTCTACGCGTTTGACGCCGCGCTCGACATGCTGCTGAGCGAGGGGCTGGAGCAGGTCTACGCCCGCCACGCCGCGCTTGGGGCGCAGATGCGCGCCGGAGCTGAGCAACTCGGGCTCTCCCTGTTCGCGGATCCAGCGTATGCGTCAAACACGGTAACCGCGATCACGGTGCCGGGTGGGAAGGCGAAAGCGCTGCAAAAGCGACTCAAGGACGAACACGGCATTGATGTCGCGAACGGACAGGCGCACACCGCCGATCACCTGATCCGGGTCGGGCACATGGGGTGGTGCGACGCGGAAGACATCGAAATCGTGCTCGATGCGCTGGCGGAGATTGTGCCCACGCTCTAAGCCGGGACTACGCCGGATTGACGGAAATCAAGCGGGAATTGTTGCCATATCGCGAGGTCGCAGGTAGAATTATCATCTGGCCCTCACTGTGGCTCACTGTGCCTTGGCCGCGGCATGAGGGCAGGCGGCAATTCGGCTTTAAGGATGGTGTATGGACGGCACGACGGACGTTCGCGAGGCGGAGAGCGTAACTCCTGAAGTTGAGGAGTTCGACGCGGCTTCGCTCATGGAGCAATACCTCAGCGATCCTAGCCACGGCTACAAGACGCTGAAGTATGGCGATGTCATTGATGGGGTAATCATGCGACTCGATCGGGATGAAATCCTGGTCGATATCGGGTCGAAGTCGGAAGGCATCGTCCCGTCGCGCGAGTTCTCCAGCCTCCCTTCGGAGGAAAAAGAGGCCCTGTCGATTGGCGACAATGTCCTGGTCTTCGTCGTCCAGCCGGAGAATCAAGAGGGGCACGCCGTCGTCAGCATCGATCGCGCTCGGCAGGAGAAATCCTGGCGCAAGCTGCAGGAGATCTACGAAGCAAACGAGGTTATCGAGGCAGAAGTCACCAATTACAACAAGGGTGGTCTGCTAGTAAACCTCGACGGTGTGCGTGGCTTCGTGCCGGCATCGCAGGTCACCGAGATTCGCGGTGGCGACGATGCGGCGAAGCAGGCCGAAATGGCCCGCTTGATCGGGTCCAGCCTGCCGCTGAAAGTCATCGAGATCAATCGGCACCGCAATCGTCTCATTCTCTCGGAGCGCCAGGCCGTTCAGGAACGCCGCGACGAGATGAAAGAGCGCCTGATCGGCGAGCTGAAAGAGGGCGAGGTCCGGTCCGGGCGCGTCTCCTCGATCTGCGACTTCGGTGCATTCGTTGATATCGGCGGGGCGGACGGACTCGTTCACCTCTCCGAGCTTTCCTGGAGCCGCGTGCGCCACCCATCCGAGATTCTCAAGGTTGGGCAGGAAGTCGAGGTCTACGTCCTCGGCATCAACGCTCAGGAAAAGAAAATCGCTCTTTCGATCAAGCGCACCCAGGCCGAGCCGTGGAGCCGCGTTGCTGCCAAGTACGAAGTTGGTCAGCTCGTTCGCGGTACGGTCACCCAGCTTGCTAACTTCGGCGCCTTCGCGCGCATCGAGGATGGCATCGAGGGTCTGATCCACGTCTCCGAGATTGCTGACGATCGGGTCACGCATCCGAAGCAGGCGGTCAAGGAAGGGCAGGATCTGCTGCTTCGCATCATCCGCATCGATCCACAGCGCCGTCGCATGGGCTTGAGCCTGCGCCGCGCGCTCGATACGCCGGATGAAGAGCTGGTCGGCGTGTTCGGTGAGGGCGTGCTGGAAGAGCGCGAGCGCATCATGCAGGAACTGCGCGATTCGCTGGCGGCTGAAGGTATCGAACTCAATCTCGCCGCGTCGCCGGAAGAGGACGAGAGCTCGGATGAGCAGCGTCCGGCCGCGAGCGCCGAGATCAGCGACGCTGATGTTCCGACGGGTCCGTCGGTGGCCGCGCAGAACGCGTTTGCCTCGGCTCCGGCCGAGCCGCGCGAGCGCAAAGAGCGCCCGCGCCGCGAGCGCCCGGCGGCCGAAGCTCCCGCGGTGGCGGATTCCGGATCCATGTCGGCGATGGAACTGGCCTTCGCGATGGCCGGCGCCCAGGCTGATCTTGAGGATGAAGGGAACGACGAGGGCGATTCGTCCAAGTAGTCCCGGCATCACAAATTGCAACCGAGCGACCAGCGGCGGGCAGATTTGCCTGTCGCTGGTTCGTTCTATAGATGTCAGCGGTGCGTTTTTGCGCTAGGGTGTGATCAACGCGACGGCAGTTGTGCCGAAACGATAGCCGTGACGACACGACAAACCATCGCGGCGCGTTGATAATACAGATGCCGCGAAAGCGTCAACGGGGTCGGATCGAGAACGAAGCTTGGGGCTCCAGGAGGTGAATGCCCCCCACGGTTTTCGCATCCAATTCGGTGGTATGCAGAGCGGGACGGCTACGCGGTGAACGTCCCAGGGCGATTGGGAGAGCCAGGATGGCGGACAAATTCGATAAATTTACGGAACGGGCTCGCAAAGTCCTGACGCTCGCCCAAGAGGAAGCCCAGCGCTTCAATCATAACTACATCGGAACTGAGCACCTCCTCTTGGGTCTCGTGCGCGAAGGCGACGGGGTCGCCGCGCGCGTACTCAGTAATATGGGCGTCCAGCTGCCGAAGGTCCGCTCCGCCGTTGAGTTCATCATCGGTCGTGGCGAAACCGCGCCAACTGGCGATATCGGCTTGACGCCGCGCGCCAAAAAGGTCATCGAACTCGCTGTCGATGAAGCGCGCCGGCTCAACCATCACTACATTGGCACCGAGCACCTCCTCCTCGGCCTGGTCCGGGAAGGCGAGGGCATTGCCGCGGGCGTGCTCGAAAGCCTCGGCGTGAACCTGGAAAAGGTTCGCGCGCAGGTGATGCAAGTGGTCAACCAAAGCAGCGGCTCGTACAACCAGCCGAAACAATCGACCAAGACGCCGTACATGGACGCGCTCGGTTTCGATCTCACGGAAGCGGCGCGCAACAATAAACTCGGTCCGTTGATCGGTCGCTCGACCGAGATCGACCGGGTGATGCAGATTCTTTCCCGCCGCACCAAGAACAATCCGGCGTTGATCGGTGAGCCTGGTGTCGGCAAAACCGCGATTGTTGAAGGCCTGGCGCAGCGCATCGTCTCCGGCGATGTGCCGGAGCAGCTGCAGGGCAAGCGACTGGTGGCGCTCGATATCGGGGCGCTGGTCGCGGGCACGAAATATCGCGGCGAATTTGAAGAGCGCTTGAAGAAGATTGTCGGCGAGGTCAAAGAGACCGGCTCGATTCTCTTCATCGATGAACTGCACACGCTGGTTGGGGCTGGTGCGGCGGAGGGCGCGGTGGATGCCGCGAATATCCTCAAGCCGGCGCTGTCACGCGGCGAGCTGCAGACGATCGGTGCCACGACGCTGGACGAGTATCGCAAGTACATCGAGCGGGATGCCGCGCTGGAGCGGCGCTTCCAGCCGGTGCAGGTCGATGAGCCGAGTGTGGACGAAACGATTCAAATCCTCACCGGTGTGCGCACCCTGTACGAAGAGCACCACAAGCTGAAGATTTCCGACGACGCGTTGAAGGCAGCCGCGAACATGGCGGCGCGCTACGTCACCGATCGGTTCATGCCCGACAAGGCGATCGACCTGATCGATGAAGCGGCGTCTCGTGTGCGCATGGTGCGGTCGGCCGCGCCGCCGAGCCTGAAGGATGCCAAGGCCGGGCTCGAATCGCTGCAACGCGATCTCGAAGCCGCGGTTTCCGCGCAGGACTTCGAGCTGGCGGCTGAGCTGCGCGATCGCGAGCGCAAACTGCGCGACAAGATCGACGCTCAGCAGCAGGAGCTGAAGGACGCGCGCGCCGAGGACGAGGTTTACGTCACTGAGGAAGACATCGCCGAAGTGGTCGCGATGTGGACTGGTATTCCGGTCACGCGTATCGCGGGCGAGGAATCCGAGCGTCTCCTCAAGATGGAGGAGGATCTGCACAAGCGGATCATCGGCCAGGAAGAGGCGATCACCACGCTGGCGAAGGCGGTTCGCCGGGCACGCGCCGGTCTCAAGGATCCGCGCCGCCCGATCGGCTCGTTCATCTTCCTCGGTCCGACCGGTGTCGGTAAGACCTTGCTCGCCAAGGCGCTCGCCGAGTTCATGTTCGGTTCCGAGGATCACCTGATCAAGATCGACATGTCGGAGTTCATGGAGCGGCACTCGGTCGCCCGGCTCGTTGGAGCGCCTCCAGGCTACGTCGGTTACGAAGAGGGCGGTCAGCTCACCGAAGCGGTGCGGCGCAAGTCGTACTCGGTGATCCTGCTCGACGAAATCGAAAAAGCGCACCCGGAAGCGTTCAACATGCTCCTCCAAATCATGGAGGATGGCAATCTGGCGGATGCTAAGGGACGCAAGGTCGATTTCCGCAACACGATCATCATCATGACGTCGAATGTCGGCGCCGATCAGATCACGCGCGATACCTCCTTCGGCTTCACCTACCGTGAGGAGAAGGACAAGCAGAAGCAGCGCGAATACGATCAGATGCGCGAGAAGGTGATGGGGCAGCTCCGCCAGACCTTCCGGCCGGAGTTCCTGAACCGCATCGACGCGACGATTGTGTTCCACTCGCTGACGCAGGAGCAGATCCGCGAGATCGTCGATCTCGAGCTCAAGCGGGTGCGCATGCAGCTGCAGGAGCAGGAGATCTCGCTCGAAATCGATGTCGCAGCGATGGATTACCTGGGCGAGCGCGGTTACGACCACGCCTATGGCGCGCGTCCGCTCCGCCGCTTGATTCAGAATCTGATCGAGGACCCGCTGGCGGAAGGGCTGCTCAACGGCCGCTTCCAGCCGAACACCGCCGTCAAGGTGCTGGTGCAGGGCGACGACCTGATCCTGGAACAGGTCGAAGAGCTGGCCACGGTCTAGCGACTGATTCCACGTTGATTCGACAGGGGCGGCCGATGGTCGCCCCTGTTCTGTTGGTACGAGGACGATGGCAAAACGCAAAACGAGTTACGTCTGTCAGCAATGCGGGTTCAGCAACCCGGCGTTTTTCGGGCGTTGTCCGGAGTGCAGCGCCTGGAATTCCATGGTCGAGGTGGTGGAGGCGCCGGTTTCGCCGACCTCCGGCGGTGTGCGCCGCCTCGAACCGGGGCGGGTGCAACCGCTGGCCGAGGTCGGGTCGGCCAACCTCGATCGCATCCCAGTGCCCATCGATGAGCTCGATCGCGTGCTCGGTGGCGGATTGGTGCGCGGCTCGCTGGTGCTCCTCGGCGGCGATCCTGGTATCGGCAAATCGACGCTGATTTTGCAGACCGCTGCCGGGTTGGCGAATGCCGATCGGCGGGTGCTCTACGTTTCAGGCGAGGAATCGGCCCAGCAGATAAAGCTGCGCGCCGATCGCCTGGGGGTACCGGGCGATCACCTGCTGGTGCTCTCGGAAACGAATCTCCAGGTTGCGCTCGACGCTGCAGAGGAAGCGAAGCCGGGGTTGGTGATCATTGACTCCATTCAGACGGCCTACCTCGATGATCTCAACTCAGCCGCGGGGAGTGTTTCGCAGGTGCGCGAGTGCACCGCGAGGTTGATGCAGTGGGCGAAGCCGAAGAACGTACCGGTGCTGATCGTCGGGCATGTCACCAAAGAAGGGGCGATTGCTGGACCGCGCGTGCTTGAGCACATGGTCGATGTCGTGCTCTACCTTGAAGGCGAGCGGCATCACCACTACCGCATTCTGCGTGGCGTGAAAAATCGCTTCGGCTCAACCGATGAAGTCGGCGTATTCGAGATGGCGGATGCCGGTTTGCGCGAAGTGCGCAATCCCTCCGAGGCGTTCCTGGAGGAGCGGAGCGGTAATTCCGCGGGCTCCACTGTGGCGGTGACGATGGAGGGCACCCGTCCGATCCTGGTCGAGGTGCAGGCCCTATCGTCGACAACGGCCTTCGGATTGCCGCGCCGGAGTGGGAACGGGCTTGATGCAAATCGCCTGCAACTGCTGGTGGCGGTGCTGCAGAAGCGCGTCGGACTGCCGCTTCAGGGGCAGGATATCTATGCCAATGTGGTTGGGGGATTGAAAATTGCCGAGCCAGCAGCGGATTTGCCCCTAACACTCGCGATCGCATCGAGTTTCCGCGATCGCGCGGTCGATCCCAGGCTGGTGGCGATCGGAGAGCTCGGACTCTCCGGAGAGGTGCGTTCGGTGAATCACCTGGAGCGCCGGTTGATCGAGGCGCGGCGACTCGGGTTCACCCGCGCAATCGTCCCGGCTAATCTCGGTCGCCGGAGCGCGAGCTTCGGTGAGGGGTTGGAACTGATCCGCGTGTCAACACTCCAGGAAGCGCTCGAGGCCGCGCTGAGTTAGCGCCGGCGCGCGCGGGAGAGGATGAGATCGGCGAGGCGCGCGGCGGCATCGTCGCGGCTGATCGAGCGCGCGCGTGCGGACATTCCCGCGCGGCGGTCGGGATCGGCGAGCAGCGTCGTGATTTCGGCGAACAACCGCTCGGAGGTTGCGTCGGTTTGGTCGATCACGATTGCTGCGTCGATTTGCCCGAGCAGATCAGCGTTGCGATGCTGCTCGTCGCCGCCAGCTCCCGGAAGCGGGATGAGCACCGCCGGGATACCGAGATAGGCGAGGTCGGCAACGGTGCCCGCTCCGGCACGGCCGATCACGAGCGAGGCCGCCGCGTAGAGATCTCCTAGCTCGGCGCCGATGAATTCCCGGGGCGCGTACCGCGCCTGCAGGTGTTCGGGGAGTTGCGCGCGAGTTTTGAGCGCGATGTCGTAATCAGGATTGGCGGCTCGGTCGCCGGTTTGGTGCACGATCTGCGCCACTTCGAGCAGGCGCGGCAGAATCTCGGTGATGCGCTGGTTGATCGCCGAAGCACCCCGGGCACCTCCGGTGATGTAGACGATCGGCAAATCGCCGTTGAATCCGAACTGCTCCCGCGCGCGCTCCGACGCACCCTGACGCAGCGAACCACGCACCGGATTCCCAGTGACCACGACATCTTTGTGAAGATGCGGCGATTGTTGCACCGTCGATTCGTACGAGAGCGCAAACGACCGGGCGAAGCGCGCGTTGATCTTGTTCGCGAGCCCGACGATGGCGGTTTGCTCGTGGGTGACAACCGGGGCGAAGAGGCGCGATGCGACGACGGTCGGCACGCTGACGAATCCGCCGGTGCTGAAAACAACATCGGGATGAAAGCGTCGCAGCTGAGTCGCCGCTTGAACCACACCCAGGGGGAGCCGCCCTGCGTCGGTGACGGTCTTCAAATCAAAGTAGCGGCGGAGCTTGCCGGTTTGGATGGCGACGAAGGGAATCTCGGCGCGGGCGGCTTCGGCGCGCTCAACGCCGCTGTGACTACCGATCCAGAGAAACGACGCATCGATTCCGCGACCGCAAATTTCCTGATGCACCGCGATGGCCGGGAGCACGTGTCCCCCTGTGCCGCCACCGGCAATAACGATTCGCACGCGGTCTCCGGTTCTCTGCATCGTTCGCCTCCACGATCAAAATCAGCCGAGGATACCACGGGGTGCGCGGTGGCCGTGCTACCATCGCGGAATGAGCGACGCTTCGCCGCATTCGACCAGCCGTACCCTACGCGATGCAATTCTCGGCACCCTGATCACCGTTGTCGTGCTCGATCAACTGACGAAACAGGTGATCGATGTCACGATCGGACCGGGGACGTCGCGCTCCAGCTACTGGTTTGCCGGAGATTGGCTCGGGTTCGACTACGTGCGGAACAAAGGCGTCGCCTTCGGACTGCAATTCGGTAGCTCTACACTGACGATCGCGGTCAGCATGCTGGCCTTTGTGGTCATCGGAGCGATGTTCTGGCGTCTGGCGTCGGGGACGGTGCTGGCGGCAGTGGGGCTAGGGCTCCTCTTCGGAGGAGCGATCGGCAATCTCGTCGATCGCGTCCGGCTGGGCGCGGTGGTCGATTTTATCGCGGTGGGGCCGTGGTACCGCTTTAATATCGCCGATAGCGCGATCACGGTCGGGGTGTTAGTGCTGGCATGGTGCGCCTCGATGCAGGATGCGACGGATACCGAGGACGAACCAATTCAAGCGAATGGACGAGCAACTGTTGAGCGATGACGACGTTTTTCTGATCGATCTCGATGAATTCGAGGAGGACGACGAGCCGCAGCCCGTTCCTGGCGGAGAGATCACGCTCCTGCCGGAAAAGGAAGATAAAGGCGAGCGGCTCGATAAGTACATCGCCGCCGCCGTGCCCGCGCTGAGCCGCTCCTACATCCAGGAGTTGATCGAGCGCGATCTGGTGCTGGTCGATGGGCAAATCCGGCGAGCGAAATTCAAAGTTACCCCGGGGCAGACGATCTCGTTGCAGGTCCCGGAGCCGGAGCCAGTGTCGCTCCTGCCGGAGGCGATCCCACTTGATATCAAATACGAGGACGCCGATGTCATCGTACTGAACAAACCGGCTGGGATGGTGGTTCACCCCGCGCCAGGGCATCCGGATGGCACGCTCGTGAACGCGTTGCTGCACCACGCTCCCGATATTGCCGTCGGTGGGAGCAATCGACCCGGAATCATTCACCGGCTGGATCGCGATACCTCCGGATTGATGGTCGTCGTGAAAACCGACCGGGCGCGAACCTCGCTCGTGGCGCAGTGGCAGGCGCGCACGGTCGAGAAGGGGTACATCGCGCTCGTTTACGGTGAAGTCGAGGAAGAAGAAGCGACGATCGATGCGCCGATCGGCCGCGATCCGCAAAATCGCAAGAAGATGGCCGCGATTCGCGGTGGTCGCGATGCGATCACGCACCTCAAAGTGGCCGAGCGCCTGCGCGGTGCGACCCTGCTCGATCTCGATTTGGAGACCGGGCGCACCCATCAGATTCGCGTTCATCTCGCCTTCATCGGTCACCCGATTGCCGGTGACGCGTTGTACAACCGTCACATCGGTCTCTACGGTGGCAAAAGTGCGGCTGCCGATCGCCAGTTCCTGCATGCGGCCCGGCTCGCCTTCCGGCTGCCCAGCGGTAAGGGCGTTGCCTTCGAACAGCCGCTCCCGGCGGATCTCGCAGCAGGTCTCGATCGCGCCAGGATTAACGACTTTTGAGCGCAGAGCTCGATCGAGCCCGGTCAATTGTTGAGCGCCTGTATCAGGCGGCGCTCATCGCCGCCGATCCGCGTCGCGCGGTTCGGGATGCGATCTCCATCGATGACGGTCGCATCACCGTCGCGGGGGAACGCTTCGATCGAGATATCGACGTCGTCGTGCTGGCGATCGGCAAAGCCGCGGTGACGATGGCCGTGGGCGCGCGGGATGCGCTCGGCGATCGGATTCGCCGCGGAATCGCGATCACAAAAGACGATCATGCCGGTGACACGCTGCTGCCCGGTATCGATATCTACGAAGCGTCTCACCCGATTCCCGACGAACGCGGCGTACGGGCAACCCGGCGGGCGATCGAGCTACTCGAATCAACCGGCGAGCGTGAGCTCGTGCTGGCGCTGATTTCAGGCGGGGGATCGGCGTTGTTCGAATCACCCACGCCTCCCGTCACGCTGGCCGACATGCAGGCCGTGACCTCGGCGCTGCTGCGCGCGGGAGCCGCGATCGATGAGCTGAATGCGGTGCGCACCCCGCTCAGCCAGGTGAAGGGTGGGGGACTGCTCGAACACGTTGGCGGCAACAAGCTGGTGACGTTGATCGTTTCCGATGTTCTCGGCAACGATCCGCGAGTGATTGCAAGCGGACCAACGGTACCCGGGAATCGCGACCGTGGGCGGGCGCGTTCCGTGCTTGAGCAGTTCGAGTTGTGGGATTCGGTGCCTGCTTCGGTGCGAACGGTTCTCGCTGAGCTGGACGCGAGCGAGCGAGGCTCCAGCCGCGTTTTCCCTCTGGATGTCATCGCGGATAATCACTCGGCAGTTGCGGCGGCAGCGGGCGAGGCGGCGGAACTGGGTCTGACGGCGCGAACCATTTGGATCGATCGCACCGGTGAGGCGCGCGATCAGGCGCGGTTTTGGGTAGACGAAATCGCCGCCGCGGTTCCGGATGTTGATTGTCTGATCGGTGGCGGCGAGCTCACCGTCACTGTGCGCGGCGCTGGTGTCGGCGGGCGAAACACGGAATTCGCGCTGGCCGCGGCGAGCGCGCTCGAGTCTGACGAATGGGTTGTCGCCAGTCTCGCCACCGATGGTCAGGACGGTCCAACCGGGGTGGCTGGCGGATTCCTCGACCGCGCCTCGGTCGCGGAACTTCGCGCGGATGGCGTCGATCCGGATGCAGCACTGGCGGCGAACGACTCGTTACGACCGTTGGAGCTGGCCCGGGGAGTCATTGCTCCGGGACCAACGGGAACCAATGTGAACGACCTCTATTTGGCTATTCGTAAATCAGCCATCCCTCGCGCGTAAATCCGGATTGGTATAGTCGCGGCAGCAGGTGCGTCCGAGCTCCGAGCTGGGACATTTTCGCAATCACTTCGAAAGGAGCTGGAGATGCAGGGCGCCCGAGCGCTCGTCGAGGTTCTTCGCCGAAGCGGCGTGGAGCACATTTTTGGTCTCCCGGGCGATACCGGTATGGCGTTTTACGAGGCGCTGAACGAATCGCAGGATCAGATCACCCACATCATGACCCGGGACGAGCGCTCCGCCTCGTTCATGGCCGATGTGTATGCGCGCGTTTCCGGACGGATCGGGATTTGCGAAGGACCCAGCGGCGGCGGCGCGACCTACATCGTGCCGGGTGTTGCCGAAGCGCAGGGCTCCGCGATTCCACTGCTCTGCCTCACCTCGGATACCCCAGTCAATCAACACGCGCGCGGGGTGCTGACGGAGCTCGATCAGGAATCGCTCTTCCGGCCGATCACCAAGTGGAACTTCCGCGTCAATTCATCGTCGACGATGGCGGAAATGACGCGCCGCGCTCTGCGCATGGCGACGGCGGGGCGACCCGGTGCCGTTCACCTCTCGCTGCCGACCGACTCACTCGAAGGGGAGACGGCTGACGATTCGGTCTACGGCGTTCCCGATTTTCTGAACGCACCGGCGCTGCGCACTCGCCCTGATCCAGAGCTGGTCACGCGGGCAGCGGAAGCAATCGAGCGCGCGGAACGACCGGTGGTCGTTGCCGGTGGCGGGGTCGTGACCTCTCAGGCGTGGGATGCGCTGACCGCGTTTGCGGAAGCACTGAACATTCCGGTCGCGACCTCGATTAATGGCAAGGGAAGCATCGCCGAAACTAGCCCGGTTTCGGTCGGAATTGTCGGTGGTAACGGCGCGCGTACCTACACCAACGCGCTCGTCGCGGACGCCGATCTCGTGATCTTCATCGGATCGCGCACCGATTCCACGACCACGCATCACTGGCGGGTACCGCGCATCAATGTCGGCGCGAAGGCGATCCAGATCGATGTTGAGCCCTATGAGATCGGGAACAACTACGAGCTAGTGGCGCCGCTCGCCGGGGACGCTCGACTGACACTGATCGATCTACTGGCGGCGATCGATCGCCCGGAGCGAATCGCGAAGAAACACCAGGAGCGGATCGACGGTCTCGTCGGCGTACGCGATCACTATTGGGCGGATGTCGCGGAGCAGGGGCGCAATGACAGCCAGCCGATCAAACCTCAGCGGCTGATTCGCGCGTTGCGGGAAGCGCTCGACGACGAAGCGTTGATCGTTGCCGATCCTGGCACTCCGACACCGTACCTCGGTGCACAGTACGAGTTGCGCCGCGCCGGACGCACCACCGTGATTCCGCGAGCCCACGGCGGTCTCGGCTATGCGATTCCCGGTTCGATCGGCGCGCACTACGCGGCCCCCGACCGCCGCGTGGTCTGCATGACGACCGACGGTAGCTTCGGATTCTCCTGCGGTGAGTTCGAAACGGTCACGCGGTTGAATCTGCCGATCGTTTACATCCAGTGCAGCAACAACTCGTTCGGGTGGATTAAGGAGCTGCAGCACCTCTATCACGACGACCGCTATTTCGGGGTCGATTTCAACGCCGTCGATTACGCCGCAATCGCGCGTGGGTTCGGGCTGAAATCGTGGTCGATCACCGATCCCGCGGATCTGGATCGGACTCTGCAGGAAGCGCTGGCCTTCGGTGGGCCGGCCTACATCAACGTCGTGACGGAATCGCAGATCACCGAAACTCCGCCGGTTGCGGCCTGGATCGACGCCGAGGCGAACCGGAGACTCGGCATTCGCTCGGAGCATCATTGATGACAGCGCAGGAGCGGATTCCCCTCATTCTCGATGTCGATACCGGGTTGGACGATGCGCTCGCCCTGTTGCTGGCCGTGCGCGATTCCGCGGTCGAGCTCGTCGCCGTGACCACACTCGCCGGCAACGTCAATCTCTGGAAAGCGACCGCAAACACGCTCGCGGTGCTCGATGAGATCGGTGCCAGGGACGTACCGGTGCACCGGGGAGCGAGCCGGCCACTGGTGGAGCCGCCGTTCGATGCCTCGGACATCCACGGCGTGACGGGGCTCGGCGATGCGGTATTGACCCCGAGCGAGCGTGCGGTGGGTGCGGATCGCGGTCCGGCGGCGATCATCCGCATCGCACGAGCGCGACCGGGCGAAATCACCCTGGTCTGCACGGGCCCGCTCACGAATCTCGCGATCGCGCTGAACGTCGAGCCAGATTTGCCGAAACTGCTCAAGCAGGTGGTGGTGATGGGAGGTGCGTTCCGGGCGCCGGGCAATACGAAGCCTTGGGCCGAATTCAACATCCTGCTCGACCCCGATGCCGCAAAGCAGGTTTTCGATACCGAGTGGCCCGATCTGACCGTCATCGGGCTCGATGTCACCCACCAGACCACGATCTCCCGCGCGCAGTGGGATCAACTCCGGGCTGATCCTGGGGCAGATGCGACCCTGGTTGCAGATATCACGCAATTCACCTTCGTGACCCGGGAGCGCGAGGAGTTCTTTCTGCACGATCCGTTGGCCCTGGGTGTCGCGATCGACCCGACGCTTGTTACGAACGAAGTCGGACAGATCGAGATGGTGATCGACGGACCAGAACGTGGGCGCACGGTGTTCACCGCGGGTGGCGGTGCGACGAAGGTTGCATTCGGGGTGGATGCTCCGCGTTTTCTCGCTCGCTTCACCGGTGCGATTGGAGCTGAGGTCACCGCCTAAGCCAGAACGCGAAAATGAGAATGGCCGGATGCATTCGCATCCGGCCTTTGCGTTCTTGGAGTTACGAGTTCAGGAAAGGCGCTGGAATGCGAGATCGGCGACGTCGGCCAGGAGGTCGCGGGTGAGTTGATCGGGCACGATCTCGATGCGCGCTTTGGCGCGTTCGGAGAACTCGCGAGCAGCGGCGAGAGATTCCTCAACGGCTGACGAACCGCGAATGTCGTGCACGAGATCGTCGATGGTTGCTGTCTCGGTGATGGTTCCTTCGATCACACCACTAAGCGTTTGTGCCCGATCGGAACCTGCCGGCAGATCACGGGCGTAGATCATCACCGGTAGCGTGACGGTTCCCTGACGGAGATCGTTGCCAGCCGGTTTTCCGATCTCGCTCGACTCACTGGTGATATCGAGGAGATCATCGACCACCTGGAACGCCATGCCGACATCGCTGCCGTAGCTGCGCAACGCCTGCACGTGGTCCTCGGCGGCACCCGAGATGACGGCGCCCATTTCGGTGGAGGCGGCAAACAGCGATGCGGTTTTGCCATAGATGCGTTTTTCGTAGTCCTCTCGTGATTGTTCGATGCGATGCGCATCGAACATCTCGCGGAGCTGCCCGTCGCAGATATCGCCGAGCGTGCTGGCAAAGATGCCAACTACGCGCGGGCTGCCGGTTGAAGCGGCGAGAATCGCCGATTGCGCGAAGAGAAAATCGCCAACCAGGATTACCGCGCCGGTGCCGAGCCGGGAGTTCAACGTCGGTTTGCCGCGGCGCAGCGCCGCGCGATCGACGCTATCGTCGTGCACGAGCGATGCGGTGTGGAGCAATTCGACACCAGCCGCCGCGGCCACGAGGAGATCGAGCTCATCGGTATAGGCGCGGCCGGCGAGGAGCAGCATTAGCGGGCGCAGGCGTTTGCCGCCGGCGCGAACGATATCGAGAACGAGACCGGAGGCGAGTGGATAATCAAGCGTGGCAGCTTGCTCGACCCGGGCGTCAACGCGGTCGAGCGCGGGCCGCATGATCCCAAAGACATCCGTCTGCTGTAGGGCCACGCGTTGCTTCCTGCTTGAATCGGGTGGTCTCGATCGATGGATAACTCGTACCCAAAGTTCCCATGAATTATCGCGTTCGTCGCTAAATTGCGTCAACCATGTCACGAAATCGTCAAATTCACCGTGCTACACTCGATCGACGGAGTACTTCTTGGCGTCATTGAATAGCTGTGCCTGCGCGGAGATCGCCGCTGGCGCAACCAACCGGGCCGCTCGCGCGTAGTAGCAATCAGAACGCGCGAATCCGTACACACACCACGGAAGGAAAGCATGCAGCGATACCCCCGATCCTCGGGCAGCCGACCGTACTACCGATTGGCGCGACAGCGACCCTGGCCGATGGTTTCCTGGTGGTTCAGCCTGCTGTTCGTCGTTCCGGCGCTGATCCTGATGGGGATGGGAATCGCGAGCCTGTTCAGCGATGACGCCTCAGCCTCCGACGTGCACATCACGGTTACCGATAGCGCCAGCGGCAACCCGTTGCCGGGCGCGATTGTCACGGTCGGTGATCAGCAGGCGACCGCGAATGATAAAGGCGTCGCCAAGATCAAACGCCCGAAGGATCCAGCCACCATCGTCGTGCAGGCCGTCAATTACGAGGCTGTGCACGGCACCATCGATAAATCGACCAAAACCAAGCAAGCCGTTGCGCTGCGATCGACCACCGTCAGCGGAGTGCTCACCGATAGCGCGAGCGGAGCGCCGGTCGCAAACGCGCGCGTGGTGGTGGTCACCGCCGAAGGTCCGACTGAGCTAAACACCGTTACCGGCGCTGACGGGAGCTACTCGATCAACAATGTGCCTACGGGCTCTTCGTTGCAGTTCGATGCCAGTGGATATCAGCGACTCGTTCAGCCCGTCAACAATGCCCCGCAGGTGAATGGGGCGCTGGTGGCGCAGACCGATCCGACGCCGTCGCCGACGAACACGCCGGAAACCGCGCAAGCGGATGAGACTCCCAAAGCGACCCAGGTGGCCGATGACACCTCGAATCTCACACCGCCCCCCGATACGGTGAAGGGGATTTATCTCTCCTCAAATGGCGCGGCGAACAGCGCCACGCTCGACGAAATCATCGAGCTGGCCAACACAACCGAGCTCAATGCCGTTGTGCTCGACATCAAGGAAGGCTACGTCTGGTACGACACCCAGGTTGCGTTCTTCAAGGATGCGGATGCCGTCGACCCGGTCTACGACGTTCAGGCAGTGTTGAAAAAGTTGCACGACAACGGCATCTACGTGATCGCCCGCCTGGTGGTGTTCAACGATCCGATCGTTGCCCAGGCGTATCCCGAGCTGGCTATTCCGTCGGTTGACGGCGGTTCCTGGCTCGGTGCTGACGGGCAGCCCTGGGTGAATCCCTTCAAGCAAGAACTGTGGCAGGCGAACATCGATCTCGCTGTCGAAGCGGCGCAGCTCGGATTTGACGAAATTCAGTACGACTACATCCGCTTCCCGTCGGATGGCGATCTGGCGAACATGAACTTCGATAACGAATACACCTTCGACGACCGCGTCGGCGCAATCAATGGTTTTCTTGAAGAAAGCCTGCCGCAGGTCCACGCCGCCGGTGCCTGGCAATCGGCGGACGTCTTCGGCATCATCGCGCTGTACGACGACGATCAAGGCATCGGTCAGTATCTGCCGGAGATATACAAGCACGTCGATTTCGTAAGCCCGATGGTCTATCCATCGCACTTCACCGCGGATTCAATCGATGTCGGAGGAACTCCGAATGATTATCCGGGCGAGGTGATCGAGATCTCCATGAACGGGGCGCTCAACTTGATGGACGATCAGGCCGGCAAATTGAGACCCTGGTTGCAAGATTTCTCCCTCGGCGGAATGACTCCGTACGGCCCCGACCAGGTACGTGCGCAGATCGACGCTGCTGAGGCTGCCGGCGTTGAGGGGTGGTTGCTCTGGAACACCGGAGGTGGCACGAGCAACGGAGCGGCACTCGATCCGGAGTAGTTTCCAATCGAGGGCCGGGGCAAGATCGGAACCATTACAGAACCGCCGGGCAGTTGCCCGGCGGTTCTGTTGCATCTGTCGCAGACGAACTCGTCATAGTTCGGTAGCCTGCGAGCAGCGATCCACGTCACGACGAGCGATTTCGTGCAATACTTCCGCTTCGTAACCTTGATACGGAACGTAGCAAGAGAGCGGAAGGCAATGTATAATCATCTCTATACCGCCATGGGAGGCAACCGCAGCGTCGCGGAGCCACATCCGGCGGTCAGGCTCTACGGAAGGAGAACAGAACAGCGGTGAAGTACGTCGTCACACGAGGACTACACCGCGATTCGGGCCGGGTACAGCAGGAAATGGAAGAAATGTTCCGTTCCAT
>JAESFN010000830.1_pt1 | contig 20034 bp, 14 predicted proteins | sample 9269411 | NCBI WGS metagenome assembly JAESFN01 (sample SAMN14505399, study PRJNA617100) | algae metagenome | isolation source: Iphinoe sp. HA4291-MV1 and co-occurring heterotrophs from trail next to... | place: USA: Maunawili Falls, Hawaii | collected 2009-07-25
GCTCGTCCTCATCGTCATGGCCGACCAGCTCGGGCAGCCGGTGGGCGACATGTACCAGGGCGCCATCGTGCCCGGTCTCGTCCTCGTCGCGGTCTACTGCCTCTACGTCTTCATCATCACCGTGCTTCGCCCGTCGATGGCGCCCGCGCTGCCGCCGGAGGCCCGCAAGTTCCGTGGCGGCGGGCGGTCGCTCGCCGCCCTCGCCGTCATCGGGATCGGCGCCTACGTCATCCTCGAACGGGCGGTCTTCGCCGGCTTCCGCCCGGAGGTCGCGATCGTCTGGTCGGCGGTGATCGCGGGGGGCCTCGTCTTCGCCGCGACGCTCCTCGACCGCCTGCTCCGCCTCGGCCTCCTGTCGGAGCTGGCCGAGCGCGTCGTCTTCGCGCTCATGCCGCCGCTCGCCCTGATCTTCCTCGTCCTCGGCACCATCCTTCTCGGCGTCGCCACCCCGACCGAGGGCGGCGCGATGGGCGCGCTCGGCGCGCTCCTCCTTGCTTTCGCCAGGCGGCGACTCGGTTTCGACCAGCTCTTCCAGGCGCTCGACGCCACCACCCGGCTCTCCGCCTTCGTCATGTTCATCGTCATCGGCGCCCGGGTCTTCGCCCTCACCTTCTACGGCGTCAACGGCAATGTCTGGATGGAGGAACTGCTGCTCGCCCTCCCCGGCGGCGAATACGGCTTCCTGATCGTCGTCAGCGTGATCGTCTTCATCCTCGGCTGCTTTCTCGATTTCTTCGAGATCGCCTTTATCCTGGTGCCGCTGCTCGCACCGGCCGCCGACCGCCTCGGCATCGATCCGGTCTGGTTCGGCGTGATCCTCGCCGTCAACCTCCAGACCTCGTTCCTGACCCCGCCCTTCGGCTTCGCTCTCTTCTACCTCCGCTCCGTCACGCCCGGGGTACCCTGGCTCGACCGGGGAACGGGCAGGTTGATGCCGCCGGTTCGCACCGTCGAGATCTATCGCGGCGTCGTGCCCTTCATCCTGCTCCAGCTGACGGTGCTCGCGCTGGTGATCGCCGTGCCGGCGCTGGTCACCCACTACAAGCACGAGCCGCCCGCCCTCGAACCGGGCGGGACGGAGATCGAGCTGCCGCCGATGGGCGAGGGCGGCGGCCTCCTCCTGCCGCCGCTTTCCGAGCCGGGCGCGCCGGAGGGAGGCGCCGGCGAAGGCGCCGCCCCGCCGCCCGATCTCTCGCAGCCGCCGAGCTTCGACTGAGCCCGACCGGGCTCAGAGCTTCCCGGCGCGCTGCTGCAGCATCATGAACGTGTCGAAGCTGTATTCGGCGATCTGCGCCCAGAGATAGGCCTCCTTCCGGAAGGCGATCTGGTCGTCGTAGATCGCCTTGAAGGTCGGGTTCGCGGCGCTGATTTCGGCCATGGTCGCGGTCGCCGCGTCGAAGCAGGCGGCGAGGATTTCCTGGCTGAACGGACGGAGCACGGCGCCGTTCTTCACCAGCTCGCGGAGCGCGATCGGATTCTCCCAGTCATAGCGGGCGAGGAGGTCGGTATTGCCCGCTTCGCAGGCGGTGTTGAGGATGGCCTGGTAAGCCGGCGGCAGCTCGTTCCACTTGCCGAGATTGACCATCATGTGCAGCGACGGGCCGCCGTCCCACCAGCCCGGATAGTAGTAATACTTCGCCACCTTGTAGAAGCCGAGCTTGAGGTCGTCATAGGGCCCAACCCATTCCGTCGCGTCGATCGTCCCCTTCTCGAGCGCGGCGTAGATGTCGGTGGGCGCGATCTGCTGCGGCACGACGCCGAGCTTCGACATGATCTGGCCGCCGAGCCCGCCGATCCGCATCTTGAGGCCATCGAGGTCGTCGACCGTCTTGATCTCGCTGCGGAACCAGCCGCCCATCTGCGCGCCGGTATTGCCGGCCGGCATGACGTGGAGGTTCTGCTTCTCGTAAAAGGCGCCGAGGAGCGTGTTGCCGTTGCCGCGGTAGAGCCAGGCATTCTGCTGGCGCGCATTCAGCCCGAACGGGATGGTGGTGCCGAGCGCCCAGACCGGATCCTTGCCGAGGTAATAGTAGCTGGTGGTGTGCGCCATCTCGACCGTGCCCTCGGCGGCCGCGGTCGCGGCGTTGAGGCCGGGCACGATCTCGCCGGGCGCGAGCAGCTTGATGGTGAAGTTGCCGTCGGTAGCCTCGCTCACCCGGCGGCAGATCTGCTCGGCCGAGCCAAAGATCGTGTCGAGCGACTTCGGGAACGAGGACGTACAGCGCCAGGTGATCTTCGGCAGCGACTCCGCGATCGCCGGCGCGGCCAGCGCCGTCCCGCCGATCGCCGCCCCCGCGGCCAGGCCACCCTTCTTGATGAACGTCCTGCGGTCCATGCGTCCTCCCTCGCGTTTCCCTTGCGTCGGCCCATGCCGGCGGAAGCGCGGGAGTTCGCAACGTCATCCCGTCTCTGTCAAGCACCAGCCCGGGTGTTGTTCAGGTGTCGCTTGGTGTCGACCTTTCTTCGGCGCGAAGGCGAAGCCGCATCACTTGTGACGTGGCGAAAACACCACCAAGGTCAAGAAAGCCTTCCTTGAAGCGCGGCTCGCACTCGCGAGACGGGCGAGGGCCACTCGGGCGGTCGAGATCGCCAAAGCAGCGTCAGAACTGCTAACAGTTGGGCGAGGATCATAGTCGGCAGCATGTCGTTTCTCTTGCAGGTCAACCACAGCGCTTGCTACTGCGGTTGTTTCCGCGTCGAAGCCACCTTTTGGTGCATACGGTGCGTATTTGGCTGGCAGGGTTGGCTTCGGAACGTCCTCGCAGAGTGCCCGTAGCGCCTTGTGGTCAACACTTCGGTAAAGCAGTGCATACCTTTCACTTTTGCGAAGCGAGCGCCCAATGAAATCGTCAGCGGCTGCGGTTAGGATGCCGTGAAATACGGCATAGTATGAAGTTGAAATGGCACGTCTCAGGTCCACTTGTCGTGGCGCGCCGCCGGCAATTGGTGAAGCGAGTCGGTCAGCCTGATCGAGAAGATGGTCCGGGTTAAGAACGGCCATAGCCGGCGAGTTCCGCCTCGGTCGCGTATTCGACCAAGGGAGTTCTATGATCGCCCATGTCGGCGAGGCGCCTTTGGAGACTTACCAAGGCATCCAATGGTGCACCATTCTCTAGTCTCTTCGTGGCGCCTGGCCGAAGCACGACAGTTATTCTGAGAGCTTCTCGACCCAAGGAATCCGTGGCAGGCCGTTTCTCTATCCGAACGACATTGTTCAGGCCCAGGACGCTCACTAACGCCTGCTGGATCAGTCTGTCAGGTGCTTCTGTGGGCTTGAGCTTGGATAAGTAGAAACCGGGACGCCACTTGATTCGCCGCGCCTCGTTCGGCGGTATCTCGACAACAATGTATTTGTAGCCGCCGTACCAACCATCGCGCGTGACATCACCAAACCGAGGACTTTCCGACAACTCTGAGACAAAGTCGGTGGCCTTGAGATCGAAGGCCTCGACAGCGTCGGAAACCGGAATGTCCACCAACGCTCCGCCTCTCGTCGGCTCCCTGCCTTCATAGACAGGCCAAATCCGGGCCATCCTTCATTCAATCCTTGTATGCGTCTTCGCTATCATACCACGGACTAGCCTCGCTCGCGATCCTCCCACTGTGTCGTGAAGCCGGGGTGGTAGGACAAGAAGTTACACTCGGTTTGGGGGGCCCGTGGGTCCCTTGCGGGGAAGGTGGTGCTCGACATATCTCTGTGAGCCATGACCCAATCCCCCCTCGTCGTCCTCCCCGCCGACGTCAAGGACATCGACCTCTACCGCTGGCATGCGGCGGCCGAGACTTATTGCCGGGCGGTGATCGCCGGCTTCGGCGGCACGCCGCTCGTCCTGCCCTCGCTCGATGGCGTCGATGTGGATGCGGTGCTCGACCGGGTCGACGGCGTGCTCGTTCCCGGCAGCCGCAGCAACGTCCACCCGTCCCGCTACGGGGCCGCCGCCGACCCGAAGTCCGAGCCCTATGATACCGCACGCGACGCTACCTCCTTCTTGCTGATCGCCGCGGCGATCCGGAAGGGCGTGCCGCTCCTCGCCATCTGCCGCGGCATGCAGGAGCTCAACGTCGTCTTCGGCGGCACGCTGATCTCGGAACTCCAGGAGCTGCCCGGCCGCGACGACCACCGCGCCCCGGAGTCGACGGACCAGCGGGAGCGCTTCGCCATCCGCCAGGACGCCATCCTCGATCCGGGTGGCGCCCTCGCGGGGGCGCTGTCCGCCGGGCGCATCCGGGTCAATTCGCTCCACCGCCAGGGCATCGGCCGGCTGGCCGAGAGGCTCGCGATCGAGGCCACTGCGCCCGACGGCACCATCGAGGCGGTCCGCGTCATCGATGCGCCGGGCTTCGCCCTCGGCGTCCAGTGGCACCCCGAATACTGGGTCGAGAGCGACGAGCCCTCGGCCCGCCTCTTCGCCGCCTTCGGCCGCGCGGTGAAGGCGCGGATGGCGGCGCGCGGCGGCCCCTTCGCCGCCGCGGCGGAATAGGTCCGCCTCACATCATCGGGTAGAGGGCGCCGCCGAGCAGCAGCACCCCGAAGATCAGCACCGCGAACGCGCCGCCGATCTCGACGATTCGCAGCACCGTCGCGCCGCGGCCCGATTCCGCATCGGCGAAGCGCATCGCGAGGCCCTTGGCCGAGACCGCGATGGTGGCGAGGATCGCGACCGTCAGCCCGGTGCCCAGCGCCATCACGAAGGTCGCCGCGATGCCGGCCAGCAGCAGCCCCTGCGACAGCGCGAAGACGAGGATGATGATGGCGCCGGAGCACGGCCGGATGCCGACCGCGAGGATCGCCGACCAGGCCCGCGTCAGCCAGTTGCCCGACGGGGGCGGGGCAGACGCGGCGGTCGCCGGCGGTACGACTGCGGCGGCCGTTGCGGCGCGGCGCGCCGACAGCGCGTCGAGGTCCTGCGGCACCGTCGGCGGCGCTTCGAGCACGTCCGCTTCGCCGTGGTGATGGCGGCCGTGCGCGTGCCCGTGCCGGGGCTGATGCGCATGCCCGTGGTCATGGCCGGTATGCCCATGCCCGTGGTGATCGTGGTCATGGTGGTCGTGGCCACCGCCCGCCCCGGCCCCCGCCGGCATGGGGAAATGATGGTGATGGTGGTGATGGTGCCCGCCGCCGAAGGTCTTCAACCATACCAGCCAGAGGCCGAGCAGCACGATCGCGGCGTAGCTCGCGATCTCCAGCCAGTCGGTGACACCGGTCATCTGCTGGGCGGTGGCGCCCACGATCAGCGTCGCGACGCCGACGATGACGATGGCCGAGAGCGCCTGGACGAAAGCGGCGGCGAAGGAGATGGCGATGCCGCGTTTCACGGTATCGCCCGAGGCGAGCACGTAGGAGGTGATCACCGCCTTGCCGTGGCCCGGACCCGCCGCGTGGAAGACGCCGTAGAGGAAGGCGATGGCGAGGAGCAGCCAGACCGCGGAGCCGTTCTCCTTGATGTCGCCGAGGGTGTCGGTGAGGCCCTTGTAGAATTCCGCCTGGCGTGCCGCGATCCAGGCGAAGGCCGGCCCGAACGGGCCGCCGACGGTCATGCCGCTGCCGCCGTCGGGGGTGGCGATGCCGAACGGGCTCTTTGCCGTCGGGCGCGACGCCTCTGGCGGCGGCGAAGCCGCGGCCGCCACCTCCACCGCCGGGCAGTCGATAGAGTAGGCATCGGCGAGCTTGTCGGCCGCGGCCTGCAGGTCCGGCGGCAGCTGGCGCTGGTCCATCGGCAGCGAGTTGAGGATCGCCATCGTCTGGTCGTCGAGGCCCTGGGGCGGGTGATAGGTCGCCGTGCATCCGTCGGGCGCGCCGCTCAGGCTCAAGGGGTGCTCGCCCGGGAATTCGAAGGCGACGAAATATTCCGGGTCGAAGATCTCGAGCGTGGTTTCCTTGCCGGGGGCGATCGGCAGGTCGAGCGGCAGGGTGAAGAACAGCGTCAGCCGGGAGCCGTCATATTCGAGCCAGTACTCGGTCGGGAGGACGAAGGCCTGCTCCTTGCCGTCAATGGCGAGGTGCGTGAAGAAGCCGAAATCGAGAAGCGACTCGACATTGATCTTGGCGAGCGGCTGGAGCTCGGCGTCGTCGTATTTTCCGTTCTGGTTCGCGTCGAGCCCCTCGATCGCGAAGGCCGAGAACGCGTCGTCGAACTGCCAGACATTGCCGATCGCCCTGATCCGCCCCTCTGCGTCGAACAGGAGCTCGCCATTGGCGGTGACGAAGACATGCGGATGCGCCGCCGCCGGCACGGCAAGCGCAAGGAGCGCGAGGACGGCGAGAAGCAGACTGCGGAGACACGAAATGACCGACCGGGTCGCATTCTCGGTCGATGGAGGTGCGTCCCCTCTGTTCCTCTCCCCTCCGTGGAGAGGAGACGCAGATTGCACCGGTACCCCCTCACGTCCGGCGCGGGCAATGCCGGAACGGCGCCGTGGCGCCCGCGTCGCGTGCGAGGCGGCGGTCGGGAGGGCGCCATGCCGGGCACCCGAAACGGTGCTCATCGCCTCGCCCATCTCCACATCCTTGCGGCAAGAAGAGACAATCCCGACCTCACTCCGCCGCTGGCGCCATCAGCCGGGCCTCAGCCTCGGCAAGCGCCTGTTCGATGTCCGCGATCCACGCCGCGTCCTCGCTCCGGGCCTCCCGCGCCTCGCGGATGAGACGGAGGTTCCGCGCCGTCGTCGCCGGCTGCCACGGTTCGGTCACCACCGACAGCGCCGCTGCGGCGGCGTCCTCCGCCGCGTCGCGGTCGCGCCCGATCACCGCCAGCTCGGTCAGCGTCGCCTGGTCCCAGTAGTCGCCGGTGCCGTGCTCGTCGGCGCGGATGCGCTGGCTGGCGGCGTAGCGCACCACCGGCAGGAGCGCCTCGAGCGCCGGGTCCGGCGGCTCGGAGAGCGCCATCAGCGTCACCGCGTTGACGCCCGGGTAGGCGTCCCGCCAGTCGGCCTCGAAGCCGGCGCGATAGGTGGCGATGGCGCGCTTGAGATGGCCCTTGGCCTCCATGCCGCGCCCGGCCTTCTTCGCCTCCTCCCACAGGTCCTTGTAGACGCGGCCGAGCAGCCCGTTGGTCTCGCTCGAGGGGCCGAACTCGCGCACCACGTCGGCGAGCGCCTTCTCCGCCTCGCTCCGCCGCCCGACCCGGTTGAGGGCGAAGCCGAGCTGCTCGCGGATCATCCGCGCCTGCTGCAGTTCGCGCGGCATGCGGCCATGGAGCGCGATCATCTCCTCGCAGCCCTCCCTCGTCCCCACCGCGCGGAAGGACAGCATCAGGTCGACGATGATGCCCGCCTCGACATTGCGGAGGTCGGCGAGCCGCGGGTCGGCGGCGACGGCGCGCACCGCACCGACGCCCTTCTGCCGCGCGTCGGCCAGCGCTTCCTTGTAGCCCTGGGCGATCGCCACCCGGTCGCGGAAGATGTCGGTCTTGGCGTGGTCGATCTCGAGCCGCGGCATGCCGTCGACGAGTTGGAACAGCGGGCTGTCGTCGTGGGCCGCCTCATGCGCGGTGCGGAGCCGCTCGCCGATCCGGCCGACGTCGCCGGCGACGTCGGTGAGGTTGCCGGCGGGGTCCATGCGGTAGGGCGTGCCGCGCTGCATGGCGAGGTCGAAGGGCAGCGTCGTCCCCTCGGCGAAGATCAGCACCGTCGAGCGCGGGCGAAGCGCATGGCGGATGCCGAGCTCGTAATAGACGTTGGGGTTGGCGCCGGTCATGTCGGCGACGGCATAGTCGCAGAGCATCAGCCGCTCGAACATCGGCTTGTGGATGGTGCCGCCGATCTGCTCCTGGTCGGCGCGGATCACCTCCATCCCTGCCTGCAGCACGGCCGGCGCGATCACCTCCCTGTAGACCACGTCGAAATCGACCATCCGGCCGCCTGCCTCGGCCTTCCGGCCGAACGGCATCAGCACGAAGCAGAGCGGCTTCATCTCCCCGCCATCTTCCCGACTTGAGTCACCCCATCCTCATTGGGCCGATCACTGCGGCGGAAGCGTGGCCTGCCCCTACCTGGTCGCGGTTTCCGCCCGATTGCGCACGGAGTTATTCCGCCATAAGATTCGATTCCCCAATCGTCCCGCAGGACGTCGATCAGCTGTCTCACCTCGCCGGATCGTCTTTGGCGTCAGGACCGAGGCGCAATCGCTTCGCGCGATGCGGTCGTCCTGCGACTGCCCCCCAATCGGACATCATAAGAACCAACGCCGACGCATGCTGTCATCAAAGGACTTTTTGCGGCAACACCCCGAGGTGATGCTGGGGACGGATCTCAATGTCATTTTCGATCCGCCGCAGATTCACGCCGTACCCAACGCGTTCAGCGCACCACTCAGGCCGAGGGCCGCCAACGACTGGTGGACCGGCATGGCGATGGGTTTCTTCTCCGAGCAATTTCGACATATCGAAGCTTTGTCGGACAAGCGGCAGGATCGCGAGATCTTCTGGCCCGACGAAGAGTCACGCCGGACGATCAGAAATGGCGGCGCCGTCCGCATTGAGCACGATGCAATATATGGCGGTACGCTATACAAGCAATTTGGCCATACCATAACTGATTCCCTCGCTCGTCTTTATCCCTTTCTCTCAGACAAGCGTTTCGATCACCTCCCGATCATTTTCCAGTGCCCATCGGAAGCCCAGTGGCAGGCCTTCGTCGGGTCATCGCTGGCCAGCGCTCTTTCCCTTTCAGCGCGAAATATCATCTGGGCCAACGGTCCGCTTTCGATCAGAACCCTGCACTATTGCGATCCGCTGTTCCAGGACGGGAATTTTGCTTCCGCCTTTCTGCATAAATCCATGTCGGAGCTTGTCCCTCTTCACGGAAACAAGCAGCACAAAGCGAAATCAGCCCGCCGGAGGAAGATCGCCTATATTTCACGATCGCGCCTGTCGTCCGGGACAAATCACGTAGTCAATGAGGAGGATATCGATCACCTCGCCGAGAAATATGGCATGGATGTAATCTATCCAGAAATCATGTCCGTGGTCGATCAGATAGACATCTACGGCGATTACGACGTTGTCTGTGGATTTCCGTCGTCATTCTTCCATGTCAAGCTGTTCCACAGGAATCCGTGCGATATCGTGGTCCTGGTTCCCGACAAGCCTGACGCTCTTCACATCAATTTCGTGAATATCGACGTGGCATCGTCGTTTGACGACAGGTTCGCGATCGTAAGAGCCGACGAGCGAGACGTGAAAGAGGGCTTCACCCGCTCCCGCTGGGTCGATCCCGACGACATCGACGCCGTGATGAAAGCAATCAGGTCAGGTCGAACGCATCCCCCCGAGGCCGCAGCCCCGACACGGCAGCCCGGCGCGCCATAAGGTTCCGGCCAATCCCGAAAGGCCCGCGAAATGCGCTCCAGCTTGCCCTGGCGGAGCGGCGCTACCGCGCCGGGCTGGCCCCGGCGAGGATGCGGCGGAGCACCGGGAAGAGCCGGTCCATTTCCGCCTCCGGCACGCCGGCATAGCCCATCATCAGGCCGGGCAGGCCCGGCGCGTGGTGGAAATAGAGCGAGAGCGGCGCGAGGTTCACGCCGGAGGCGGCGGCCGCCGCCACGATCTTGCGGTCGTCGAGAGGCTCGCGGAACGGCGCCGCAATCTGGATGCCGGTCCGTCCGTCGATCGGCTCGAGCCACTCCCCGAGCATGCCGTTCATCAGACGGAGGAAGTGGTCGCGCCGGCGCCCGTAGAGCCGGCGCATGCGGTTGAGATGGAGGAAGAACGAACCCTCCTCGATGAAATCTGCGAGTGTCGCCTGGAGCACCATCGGGGCGAACTGGCCAGTCAGGCTGATCACCGGCTTGATGCGCTCGGCGAGGTCGGCGGGCAGCACGATGAAGCCGAGCCGCATCGCCGGGAACAGGGTCTTCGAAAAGGTGCCGACATAGATCACCCGCGACCCGTCGTCGAAGCCCTGCATGGCCGGCAGCGGCTGGCCGCGGAAGGTGTACTCTCCGTCGAAATCGTCCTCGATCACCCAGGCGTTGGCGGCCCGCGCCGTCTCGAGGATCGCCAGCCGCTGGTCGAGCGGCATGGTGACGCCGAGGGGATGCTGGCAGGAGGGGGTCAGGTAGATAAGCCGCGGCGGCGGGTCGGGAAGGGGCGGGATCTGCCAGCCGCCGCGGCCGACGGGAAGCGGCGCGAGCCGGGCGCCGGCGCCGAGCAGCGCGCCGCGGGCGCCGGGGTAGCCGGGCTCCTCCATCCACACCATGTCGCCATCGGAAAGCAGGACGCGCGCGAGCAGGTCGAGCGCGGCCTGGCCGCCGGTCGTCACCACGATCTGGTCCGGCGTGCAGCGCACCCGCCGCATGGTGGTGAGGAAGCCGGCGATGACGCGTCGGAGACCGGGGTAGCCGGACATGTAGTGGTAGCCGAACAGATCCTCCGCGCCGAAGCGGGCATGGCGGGTGAGCAGCCGGCTCCAGGTCTTGAAGGGGAATTCGGCGAGATCGGGCGTTCCGGGATGAAAGGCCGTCCGGCGCGGCATGGTGCGCACCCGCGGCTGCGCGGCCATCAGCTCGCCCCGGGGCGACAGCGACGGCGGGGGGGCGGACGCCCCGCCTCCGTTCGGCTTCGGCCCGGCGGCGCCGCCGATCCGGCTGACATGGATGCCCGAGCCGCGCCGGCTCTCGAGGAGGCCCTCGGCCGAGAGCTGGTCAAGGGCGGAGATCACCGTGTTCCGCGAGATCGCGAGTTCCCCGGCAAAGGTCCGGATCGACGGCAGCCGGCTTTCGGCCGGGATCGAGCCGCCGAGGATGAGGTCGCGCAGCTGCTCGCAGAGCTGGCGGTGGAGCGGCACCGCGTCCGCCGTGCGGAGCGTCACGAGGTCGAGCGGGTAGCTGAGCTGGCGATTCAAACTGTACCCATCCGAATCTGCCGAAATGGCCCTGTCGGTGGGGACAAGGTTAGCCGTAGCGTAGCGAAAGGGAAAGCTCCGAGGGGGGTCGTGGCGTGGCGGGCATGGCGTTAGGGTCCGGTTCCTGGCCGGCGTCTGGCGGAGGCTCGGCATGAGCGTCCGGATCGGCATCAACCCCATCACCTGGACCAATGACGACGTCCCGGAACTCGGCGGCGACACGCCGCTCGAGGTCTGCCTCGCCGAAACCCGCGAGGCGGGCTACCTCGGCACCGAGCTCGGCGGCAAGTTCCCACGCGAGAGCCGGGTCCTCGGGCCCATCCTTGCCCGCTACGACCTCAAGCTGGTCGGCGGCTGGTGGGACGGGCGCATCCTCGAGCGCGATGTCGATGCCGAGTTCGAGACCCTGCTGCCGCACCTGACCCTCCATCGCGACCTCGGCGCGCCGCGCATCGTCTACGCCGACACCTCCCGCGGCCGCCACGGCGGCATCTGGGAGCCGATTTCGAAACGTCCGGCGCTCCTCGACGATGAGTGGGCCGCCTACGGGCGGAAGGTGACGGCGCTCGCCGAGAAGATGGCCGATTTCGGCGTCGGCATGGCGTTCCACCATCACATGGGGACCATCGTCGAGACCGATGCCGAGGTCGACCGTCTGATGGCGGTGACCGGCCCGGCCGTCGGCCTCCTTTATGATACCGGCCACAGTGCCTTTTCCGGCGGCGACCCGGTGTCGCTTGCACGGCGCCATGTCGGCCGGATCGTCCATGTCCACTGCAAGGATACGCGGACCGACATGCTCGCCCGGGCCCGCCGCGACGACATGAGCTTCATGCAGGCCGTGCTCGACGGCATCTTCACCGTGCCCGGCGACGGCAGCGTCGACTACGCCGCCATTCTCCGCATCCTTCACGATGGCGGCTACGAAGGCTGGCTGGTGGTCGAGGCCGAGCAGGACCCGCGGAAGGCCAACCCCCTGACCTACGCGACGCTGGGCTACCGCAACCTCCTCGCGCTCGCGAGCGATGCGGGATTCGCCGTCGAGACACGCGAGGGGGAACAATCGTGACAAGGGTTGAAGCACATTGAACACGGTCGTGGCCAAGCGGGTGGTGATCCATGAGGACGACGTGGGCATGTCCCACGGCGCCAACACCGCCTTCGCCGAATTGTCGAAGCTCGGCACCTGCAGCTCCGGTTCGGTAATGGTGCCCTGCCCCTGGTTTCCCGAGGCGGCGGAGATCGCGGCGGCCGATCCGTCGCTCGACGTCGGCGTGCACCTCACCCTGACCAGCGAGCAGAAACCCTATCGCTGGCGGCCGCTCACCGGGCCGCCGCGTTCCGCCGGGCTCATCGACGAGCAGGGCTATTTCTGGCCCGACGTGCCGCGGGCGCGGAAGGCGGCGCCGGAAGCGGTCGAGGCCGAGCTCCGCGCGCAGATCGAGGCCGCCGTCGCGGCGGGAATCGATCCCACCCATTTCGATGCCCATATGGGCACCGCCCAGATGCCCGAATTCGTGGCGATCTCGCGGAAGCTCGCGGCGGAGTACCGCGTGCCGATGCTGCTCGTGAAGGACCTCTCCCGCTACAATCCCGCGAGCTACGCCGGACCTCTCGACCCCGCCGGCTACGATGCCGAGATCGTCAAGGCCCGCCGCGCAGGAGAGCCGGTCTTCGACATCGTTCACGAGACGCCATGGGCGCGGCGGACGGATGCCGAGACCGCCTACCGTGCTATCTTCGCCGCCATCGAGCCGGGGCTCACCTTCCTCTCGATGCACTTCAACCGGCCCGGCGATTTCGAGACGATCAACCCCGAATGGGCGCACATCCGGACGGAGGAATATGCGCTCTTCCGAACCCAGAAGATCAAGGAGTGGGTCAAGCAGTTCGGCATCGACGTGATCGGCATGCGGCCGCTTCGCGACGAGATGCGCGCCAGGCCGAACTGAGCCGAGGCCCGCAACAGGAAGAAGTCAGAGGAGAACCAGAAAGATGTACATCGTCGGCGAGGAAGAGATCGAGGCCGTCACCCGCGTGCTCCGCGAGGGCAAGCTGTTCCGCTACGGCATCGGCGGCGAGTGCGACCGCTTCGAGGCGCGCTACGCGGACTATCTCGGCGTCAAGCACTTCGCTCTTGCCGCGAGCGGCTCGAACGCGCTGGCCGCGGCGATGATCGCGGTCGGCCTCGGGCCGGGCGACGAGGTGCTGATTCCGGCCCACACCTACATGGCCACCGCCACCTCGGTGCTCGCCGTGGGCGCCATCCCCGTGATCGTCGACATCGACGAGTCGATCACCATCTCGCCGAAGGCGGTCGAGGCGGCAATCGGCCCGCGGACCAAGGCCGTCGTGCCGGTCCACATGTGGGGCGCGGCCTGCGACCTTGATGCCATCATGGACATCGCCGCACGGCACAACCTGATCGTCATCGAGGATGCCTGCCAGGGCGTTGGCGGCGGCTACAAGGGCCGGAAATTCGGCTCGATCGGCCACATCGGCGCGTTCAGCTTCAACTACTACAAGAACATGACCGCGGGCGAAGGCGGCGGCGTCTCGGTCCATGACGATCGGCTGGCGAAGCGGTCGCGCGGCGCGATCGACCCCTGCCACTTCTACTGGAGCGGCCGCGACGAGGAGGAGAAGCCCTTCGCCGGCAACGGCGCGCGGGCGACCGAACTCCAGGGCGCGATGCTGAACGTCCAGCTCGATCGCCTCGACGACATGGTCGCGAAGATGCGGTCGGAGAAGAAGCGGATCCTCGCCGGCACGGCTTCGCTCGGCAATCTCGGCATGAAGCCGGCGCCGATGAACAGCCCCGACGACGACTGCGCGACGCAGGTGATGTACACCCTGCCTTCCGCCGAGGCAGCGAACCGCTTCGTCGAGCTGTTCCCCAGCGTTATCGCCGGCAAGACCGGCCGCCACACCTATACCGAATGGGACCAGGTGCTGATCGGCGCCGGCGCCGCCCACCCGGCAATGAACCCATACCTGATGCCGGAAAACGCCGAGTGCCGGAAAACCTACTCCAAGGACATGTGCGCGGGTTCGCTCGACATCCTGAGCCGCACCGTGATGGTCGCGACCAACCCCAGGCACAGCGACGCGGAGATCGACGCCATGATCCATAATATCGGGGTCGCGGCACGGGTCGTGCTTGGCGGCATGGCGATCGAGGAGGCCGACCTTCGCGAGGTGGAGGGTGTCGACACGCAGAAGTTCGACATCAGCAGCCGCGAGCGCGAGGCGGCCACCCAGGAACGGACCCTCTGACGAGACCGGAGGGCGAGGGGAGCGGCGGCGGGATGCGGAGATGATCGAGTACAATACCCTCTCTCTCGCCGTCGAAGGCTATCCCGGCCGCCAGAGCGTTCGCGCCGGCGAGACCGTGGCGTTCCACTGCTCGTCCCGCGCCCGCACCTTCAGCGCCGAGGTGGCGCGCATCGGCGCCACCCGCGAGGTGGTGTGGCGGAAGGCCGGCATCGCCGGGCGCGAGCAGCCGGTGCCGGCCGAGGCCTATGCCACCGGCTGCGGCTGGGCCGAGACCTTCGCGGTCCCGACCGATTCCGGATGGCGGTCGGGCTTCTACGAGGTCACTCTCGTCGCCGACGGGGTCGACGGACCGGAGGCGGTCGGGCATGCCTTCTTCGTCCTCCGTGCCGCGGCGCCGGCGCGGGACACCGGCTCGCTTCTCGTCCTCTCGACGAACACCTGGAACGCCTACAACAAGTGGGGCGGAGCCTGCCTCTACACCACCGCCTCCCGGGTCTCGTTCCAGCGGCCGATCGAGCGCGGCTACCTCACCCGCACCATCGATCCCGACGGCTTCGACGGCCGGTGCGCGAACGTCACCCCGGAGCCCGATCCGGATCACAAGCGCCTCCACCGCTACCTCACCGAGCACAAGGTGCCGCTCTGGACGACATCCGCCGGCTGGCACAACTGGGAGCGCCGCTTCGTCCGCTGGGCGGAATCGGCGGGCCACCGCTTCGACTACGCGATCAACAGCGACGTCGCGCTGGTGGAGGGCCTGCTCGAGCCTTATCGCCTCTATCTCAGCGTCGGCCATGACGAATACTGGTCGTGGGGCATGCGGGACGCGGTCGACGCCCATCTCGTGCGCGGCGGCAACCTCGCCATCTTCTCCGGCAACGCCGTCTACTGGCAGGTCCGCTACGAGGACGGCGGCGACAGCATGGTCTGCCACAAGTACTCGGCCCGCGGCACCGACCCGGTGATGGGAACGAGCCGCCAGCGCGAGCTCAGCGGCATCTGGTCGGACCCCCTCGTCGGCCGCCCGGAGAACCTCCTGACCGGCCTCTCTTTCTGCCGCGGCGGCTACGTCCGCTTCGGCCGCTGCGTCCCCTCGAGCACCGGCGCCTACACCATCCACCAGCCGAGGCACTGGGCCTTCGAGGGCACCGCCTTGCGCTACGGCGACCCGCTCGGCCTCGGCTCCCACATCGTAGCCTACGAGGTCGACGGCTGCGAGCTGGGGCTCCGCGACGGCGTGCCCTATGCCATCGGCTCCGAAGGGACGCCCGCCAATCTCGATGTGCTGGCGACCGCACCCGCCCACCTCGTTTCCAACGGGCCCGACGGGCACGAGGGCGTGGTGCCGATGACCTACGACCCGACCGGCATGGGCGACCTCGAATTCACTGTCGAAACGCTTCTCGGCGCGGTCACGCCCGAGGGCATCGCCCGCTACACCAACGGCCATGCCGTCATGGGCACGTTCCGCCATCCCGGCGGCGGGACGGTCTTCAACGCCGGGACAGCAGACTGGGCCTACGGTCTCGACCGGGACCGCGACGTCCAGAGGGTGACGAGCAATGTCATGACCCGGCTGGGATGAAACCCGGCCAACACGCGAGAGGGAGACTGTCATGAAGCGTATCGTTCGAACTGCGATCGCGGCGCTTGCGATCGGCGTCGCAGCGACTGCCGCCAACGCGCAGATGAAGGAGGCCAAGGACGTCAAGATCGCCGTGGTCGTGCACGGCACCTCCTCCGACCAGTACTGGACCGTGGTCAAGCGCGGCGTCGATGACGCGGCGGCCCTGACCGGCGCTCAGGTCCAGTACGTGTCGCCCCAGGTGTTCGACGAAGTCGAGCACGCCCGCCTGATCGACGCCGCCGTGGCGACCAAGCCCGACGGCATCATCGTCTCGATCGCCGATCCCGACGCGCTGCGCCAGGCGGTGACCGGGGCGATCGCTTCGGGCATCCCCGTGATGAACATCGACTCGAACGAGGTGCCCGGCGAGGAGATGGGCGTCACCTTCTACGTCGGCACCGTGTCGGAATACGATTCCGGCAAGAAGGCCGGCGACCGCCTCGGCAAGGAGGGCATCCTCCAGGTGGTCTGCATCAACCACGAGGTCGGCAACACCAGCCTCGACGATCGCTGCCGCGGCCTCAATGACGGCCTCGCCCCGCATGGCGGCAAGACCGAAGTCGTCGCCGTGACCCCCGACCCGGGCGACATCCAGCGCCGGACGGAGGCCTATCTTTCGGCCCATCCGGAAGTCCAGGGCGTCTTCGCCATGGGCGCCGGCGCCGCCAATCCGCTCATCCCGCTGTTCAAGGAGAAGGAGTGGTTCGGCAAGATCAAGCTCTACACGTTCGACATCTCGCCCGAGGTGCTCGATTCGATCATCGCCGGCGAAATGGAATTCGGCATGGACGCCCAGCAGTACCTGATGGGCTTCATCCCGGTCATCAACATGGTCGAATACGTCACCCACGGCTTCTGGCCGCAGAGCGACGTCTACACCGGCCCGCTCTTCGTCGACACGCCCGAGGCCGCCCAGGCGATCCTGACGCTGGCCAAGGAAGGTATCCGCTAGGCCCTCATAGCGGCGACTTCCGGGGGAGCGCGCGACGCGCTCCCCCGGCCTTTACCGGACGACCTTCCCGCAGAGATTGCCATCGGGGCACGGACGCGACACGATGACGGCCATGGATCAGGATGCGGCTCCCCTCGAAGGCGACAATCCTGCCGCCCGGTTCGGGGTGGTCGCGAAGCGGCGCGGTGCCCACGACGAGCGCATCGCCAACGCCAACTGGCTGACCCGCCTGCTCCGCCGCCCGGAGGCAGGCGCCGCCAGCGGACTGATCGCCGCTCTGATCATCTTCGCCTTCCTGCCCGGGGCGACCGCACTCTATTCGCTGCAAGGCTCGATGACGTTCCTGACGCTGTCGGCGGAGCTCGGGATCATCGCGACGGCCGCAGCCCTCCTCATCATCGCCGGCGAGTTCGACCTTTCGGTCGGCTCGATGATCGGCTTCGCCGGCGTGGTCATCGGCCTCACGGTTCGCGAACTGAGCTTCCCGCTGTGGGGCGGCGTGCTCTCGGCCTTTGCGGCGGCGATCATCGTCGGCTGGTGCAACGGCGCGATCGTGGTCAAGACGCGCCTGCCGTCCTTCATCGTGACGCTTGCGTCGCTCTTCATCCTCCGCGGCCTCTCGATCGGCATCACCCGGAGCGTCACGGGCCGGACCTCGATCCCCTACATCCTCGATGACGTTCCCGATCCCTGGACCGCCACGATCTTCAACGGCCACATCCTCGGTGGCTTCTTCCAGTGGATGGGGGAGCAGGGCTGGATCGAGATGCGGAGCGACGGCACGCCCTTCGTCCCCGGCATCCCGATGTCGATCGTGTGGTGCATCGGCGTCGCCATCGTCGCCGGCTGGATCCTCACGAATACGCGCTTCGGCAACTGGATCTATGCCTCCGGCGGCGACGCGACGGTCGCCCGCAATGTCGGCGTGCCGGTCGCCCGGGTGAAGATCCTCCTCTTCATCGGCACCGCCTGCGCGGCGACGCTGCTCGCCTGCATACAGGTGATGGAGGCCGGCTCCGCCGATACGCTCCGCGGCACGCTGAAGGAGTTCGAGGCGATTATCGCGGCGGTGATCGGCGGCGTGCTGCTCACCGGCGGCTACGGCACCGTCGTCGGCGCGATTCTCGGCGCGCTGATCTTCGGCTTCGTGCAGATGGGCATCTTCTACACCGGCATCGATACCGACTGGTTCAAGGTCTTCCTCGGCGCGATGATCCTGATCGCGGTGCTGGTCAACAACTACATCCGCGCCAAGGCGCTCGGCGAGAGGACGGCGGGATGAGCAAGGTTGCGGCGATCGAGCTTCGCGGCGTCTCGAAGCATTTCGGCTCGGTCATCGCCCTTCGCGATATCGACATCAAGGTTTATCCCGGCGAGGTGCACTGCCTGCTCGGCGACAACGGGGCCGGCAAGTCGACGCTGATCAAGATTCTTTCCGGCGTCCACCAGCCGACCCATGGCGAGATCCTCATCGACGGCGTGCCGGTGCGCTTCCGCAGTCCGCGCGACGCCTCCGAGTATGGCGTCGCCACCGTGTTCCAGGACCTCGGGATGATCCCGCTGATGAGCATCTCGCGGAACTTCTTCCTCGGCCGCGAGCCGTTGAAGGGCATCTTCCCCTTCACCCGCTTCGACAAGGAGAAGGCGAACACCGTCTCCCGCCAGGCGATGGCGGACATCGGCATCGACATCCGCGACCCGACGCAGGCGGTCGGCACGCTGTCCGGCGGCGAGCGCCAGTCGGTGGCGATCGCCCGCGCCATCCATTTCGGCGCGAAGGTGCTGATCCTCGACGAGCCGACCTCGGCGCTCGGCGTCCACCAGGCCGCAATGGTGCTGAAGTTTGTCATCGAGGCGCGGCTCCGCGGCCTTGCCGTGATCTTCATCTCGCACAACATCCACCACGCCTATCCGGTTGGCGACGTCTTCACCCTCCTCAACCGCGGCCGGCGGAGCGGCACCTTCCGGAAGTCCGAGATCACCCGCGACGAGGTGGTGGCGATCATGTCCGGCGGCGAGGATCTGAAGGCGGTGGAGGCTGAGATCGACGCACTCCTCGCCTCGATCAACAAGCCCGAGGCGCCCCGCCCCGCGGCGTGAAGGACCTTCGGCCGGCGCCCTTCCGCCTATTTTCGCGCCGCCGGTCGCCCCCAGCGCGCGGCGAACGCGTCGATCACGGGATTGGCCGAAAGCCCGTGGAGCACGACGCTGAGAAGGATCGTGACCACGATCGTCACGCCCAGCGTCTCCATCCCCGGGACTCCGGCATCGAGGATGATGATCGCGAAGACCACGCTGGCGAGGCCGCGCGGGCCGAACCAGCCCGCGAACAGCCGGTCGGCGGTCGCGAGGCGAGTGCCGAGGAGCGAAAGGAGCACCGGCAGCATCCGAACCACGGTGAGGCTGAGGAGCGCGTAGACCACCACCGCCACGGTTATCCGGTCGACGATCTGCAGGATCACCGCCGACCCGAAGACCACCCAGGTCGCAAAGGAGAGCGCCTCTCCGGTGCCCTCGGCGCCACGAAGCAGCGCATGCTTGTCCGGCGGCCGCAGCAGGTTGAAGGTCAGGCCGCCGACGAAGCAGGCGATGAAGCCGCTGCCGCCGAGCGCCTGCGCCGCAGCGAAGCACGCCGCGGCCAGCGCCACCACGGCTATTCCCGACCAGCTTTCGGTGAGCCCTTTCCGGCTCATCGCCGTCCTCAGCGCCGAGGCCGCCACCAAGGTGATGACCGCGCCGGCGAGCAGGCCGATGCCGATCTCCTCGACCACCACCTCGACGACGTGATGGAGCGGACGGCCCTCGATGTCCTGGCCCGTGGCCAGGCCAAGGAGGATGAGGACGATGGGCACGCAGATGCCGTCGTTCAGCCCGCTCTCGAAGTTGAGCGACTCGCGAATTTCCTGGGGTACGGCAGGGTTGGTGACCACCGGCTTGCCGAGGGCGGCGTCGGTGGGGGCGAGGATCGCCGCGAGCAGGGCCAGTTCGGCCAGGCCGAGCCCCGGAAAGAGGGGCGCCGCCAGGGCGAAGCCGAGGATGATCGTCAGCGGCAGTCCGATCAGGAGCAGCCGCGTCGGGAGCCCTGCGCTTCGCCGCACCATGCCGAGATCGGCGTTGGCGGCGTCGGTGAACAGCACCATGGCGAGCGTCAGTTCGGCGAGGATGCGGAGCGCCTCTGCCCCGATCCTGAGATCGAGCAGCCCCAATCCCATCGGCCCGAGCAGCAGGCCGCCGGCGATGAAGACGATCGGGCCGCTCAGAACCGAGCGTTCCACGCGCCGGGAAACGCAGGCATAGGCGAACGCGAAGAGGGCGATGACCGCAACCTGTTGATACA